>Ga0075325_1000086_pt1 | contig 12371 bp, 13 predicted proteins | sample MayberrySE_Catta_5_FD_120048 | JGI IMG/M metagenome (GOLD analysis project Ga0075325, IMG submission 120048) | Natural and restored wetland microbial communities from the San Francisco Bay, California, USA, that impact long-term carbon... | ecosystem: Environmental > Terrestrial > Soil >... | reverse complement strand
TGCACTTCTTCAGTCGCTCGCGCGAGCGGATCTGGCGCAAAGGCGAAGAGTCGGGACACGTGCTCAAGTTGCGCCAGCTGCGCTACGACTGCGACGGCGACGCGATCGTCGCCCTGGTCGAGCCGAGTGGCCCGGCCTGCCACACCGGCGAGCGCTCCTGCTTCTACCGCGAGCTCGGCGACGGCGGCGAGCCGGCGCCGGCCGCCCACGAAGCGCTGGCGGCCCTGCAGCGGACCCTGCGCAGCCGTGCCGCCGAGCGGCCCGAGGGCAGCTACACCGTGGCGCTGCTCGACGACCCGAAGCTGATCGGCGAGAAGGTCGAGGAGGAGGCCGAGGAGGTGGCGCGGGCGGCGCGCGAGGAGAGCGACGAGCGGGTCGCCGAAGAGGCCGCCGACCTGCTCTACCACCTCAGCGTGCTGCTGGCCTCGCGCGAGGTCCCGCTGGCGGCGGCGATGGAGGTCCTCAATGGCCGTCGCGGCTGAGACGGACCTCCGGATCGAACCCGGTCTCGAGGAGGCCCGGGCGCTGGCCGCCGAGGGCAACGTGGTCCCGGTCCGGGCCCGCTTCGTCGACGATTGCGAGACGCCCGTCTCGGCCTTCCTCAAGCTGCGCGCCGGCGAGCCCGAGGGGGCGCCCTGCTTCCTGCTCGAGTCGGCCGAGCAGGGCCAGGTGGGCCGTTACTCCTTTGTCGGCATCCGACCGCGCTCGGTGCTGCGCTGGAGCGACGGCGTGCTCACCGAGAGTGGCGCCGGGGAGAGGCAGGAGGCCGACCCCTACGCGGCCGTCGCCGCCCACATGGACCGCTTCCGCCTCGCCCCGGTCGAGGGCCTGCCGCCCTTCGCCGGCGGCGCCGTCGGCTTCTTCGGCTACGACCTGGTGCGCACGGTCGAGCCGCTGGGGGAGCCGAACCCGGACCCGCTCGGCCTGCCCGACATGGCGCTGATGATCACCGACGTGCTGCTCGTCTTCGACCACCTGCGGCATGAGCTGACAATCATGTCCTGCGCCTTCGCCGATGACGAGGGCGGCATCGATGCCGCCTACGTGCGCGCGACCGAGACGATCACCGAGGTGCGGGCGCGCCTGCGCGGCGCCGTGCCGGCGCCGGAGCGCCCCGCCGTCGCCGAGCCGCCGAGCTTCGCCTCCAACATGGAGCGCGAGGAGTTCGAAGCCGCGGTCGCGCGAATCGTCGAGTACGTCCACGCCGGCGACGCCTTCCAGGTCGTCCCCTCCCAGCGCTTCTCGGCCCCGATCCCGGTCGAGGCCTTCTCGGTCTACCGCGGCCTGCGCGCGGTCAACCCCTCTCCGTACATGTACTTCCTCGAGTTCGGCGAGTTCCAGATCGCCGGGGCGTCGCCCGAGCCGCTGGTCAAGGTGCAGGGGCGGCGGGTGGAGACCCGCCCGATCGCCGGCACCTACCCGCGCGGCGGCGACGAGGAGGAGGACCGCCGTCTCGCCGAGCGCCTCATCAACGACCCCAAGGAGCGGGCCGAGCACGTGATGCTGGTCGACCTCGGCCGCAACGACCTCGGTCGCGTCTGCGAGTACGGCAGCGTCAAGGTCGACGAGCTGATGGTGGTCGAGACCTACTCGCACGTGCTGCACATCGTCAGCCAGGTCTCGGGCACGCTGCGCGAGGAGGTGGGGGCGATGGACGTGCTGCGCTCCGCCCTACCCGCCGGCACCCTCTCCGGGGCGCCGAAGGTGCGGGCGATGCAGATCATCGACGAGCTCGAGCCGGTCAAGCGCTGCTCCTACGGCGGCGCGATCGGCTACCTCTCCTGGAACGGCGACCTCGACACGGCGATCCACATTCGCACCGTGGTGGTCAAGGACGGGCAGATCCACGTCCAGGCCGGCGGCGGCACCGTCGCCGACGCGAAGCCGGCCTACGAGTACAACGAGTCCGTAAACAAGGCCAAGGCGGTCTTCCGCGCGGTCGAGCTGGCCTGCGAACAACCGGATTGGGCGTGAGGTGATGAAGGTCCTGGTGATCGACAACTACGACTCCTTCACCTACAACCTGGTCCAGTACCTGGGTGAGCTGGGGGCGGAGCTCGAGGTGGTGCGCAACGACAAGGCGAGCGTCGAGGAGTTGCTCGAGCGTGACGCCGATCGGCTGGTGGTCTCGCCGGGACCGTGCACGCCGGCAGAGGCCGGAATCTCGAAAGAGGCGATCCGCCGCTTTGCCGAAGCGGGCACACCGGTGCTCGGCGTCTGCCTGGGGCATCAGTCGCTGGTCGAGGCCTTCGGCGGGCGCACCGTTCAGGGCGAGCCGGTGCACGGCAAGGAGGCCGAGATCGAGCATGACGGCCGCACCGTTTACGCGGGGCTGTCCAGCCCGCTGGTCGCTGGTCGCTACCACTCGCTGGTCGTCGATCCCGACCTTCCCGACGAGCTCGAGCTCAGCGCCAGCCTCGGCGATGTGGTGATGGGGGCCCGTCACCGCGAGCTGCCCGCCGAGGGCGTCCAGTTCCACCCCGAGTCGGTGCTCACGCCGCAGGGCAAAGCGCTGCTGGCCAACTTCCTCGGAGAGCGCTGATGGCGCCGAACGAGATCGTCACCCGGGCGATCGACGCGGTTTGTGCCGGTGACCATCTGACCACTGACCACGCGGCCGCGGTGCTCGCCGAGATCATGGAGGGCCGGACGAGTGAGGTGCAGGCCGGGGCCTTCCTGATCGCCCTGCGTGCCAAGGGGGAGACGGTGCCCGAGCTCGTCGGCCTCGCGCGCACCATGCGATCCCTGGCGACCCCCGTGAAGACCAAGCGAACGGATCTGGTCGACACCGCGGGCACCGGCGGCGGTCCGTCGACATTCAACGTCTCCACCACAGCGGCGATCGTCGCCGCGGCCGCCGGCTGCGCCGTCGCCAAGCACGGCAACCGCTCCAACACCAGCAAGTGCGGCTCCGCCGATCTGCTCGAGGCCCTGGGCGTCAACATCGAGCTCGAACCCGACCAGGTCGGTCACTGCATCGACGAGCTCGGCTTCGGCTTCATGTTCGCCCCCCGTCATCACAGGGCGATGGCCCACGTGGCGCCGGTCCGCAAGGAGCTCGGTGTGCGCACGATCTTCAACTTCCTCGGGCCGCTGACCAACCCCGCCGGCGCGGAGCGGCAGCTGCTCGGTGTCTCCGACCGCCACTACCAGGAGACGATCGCCGAGGCGCTGGTCGGTCTGGGCAGCGTCCGCGCGATGGTCGTCTCGGCTGAGGATGGCCTCGACGAGCTCTCGATCGCCTCGCGCACGCGGGTGATCGAGGTCGACGAGGGGCGCACCGCCGAGCACTACGTCGAGCCCGCTGATCTTGGCCTCTCGGGCGCTTCCCTGGAGGAGGTGGCTGGCGGCGCCCCGGCGGAGAACGCGGCTGCCTCGCGGGCGGTCCTCGGCGGCGAGCCCGGCCCGCGCCGCGACCTCGTCCTGCTCAACGCTGGCGCCGCGATCTATGTCGGCGGCCGGGCGGAGAGCCTCTCCGATGGAGTTGCACGGGCCGCGGAGACGATCGACTCCGGTGCGGGAAAAGACCTGCTCGACCGACTGATCGCGGCGAGCGCTGCGCCCGCCCTCTAGGCTTCGCTCGGCAAGTGGCAATGATCGAGCAGCTGATCTCGGTGGCGCGCGATGGGGTGGAGGAGCGGCGCGGTCAGGTCCCGCAGGCGGACCTGGAGTCACGGCTGTCCGCTCGCGGGGAGGACCGGCCCTTCCGTGAGGCGCTGGTGCGCCCCGGGCTTTCGCTGATTGCCGAGTTCAAGCGGCGTTCGCCGAGCGCCGGGGAGATCGCGGCGACGGCCACGGTCGCCGCGCAGGTCGGCGCCTATGAGCGCGGCGGCGCGGCGGCGCTCTCGGTGCTCACCGACGAGCGCCACTTCGGTGGCTCGCTCGAGGACCTGCGCGCGGCGCGGGCCGCCTGCGACCTGCCGATCATCCGCAAGGACTTCATCGTCGATCCGTACCAGCTCTACGAGGCGGCGGTGAACGGCGCCGACGCGGTGCTGCTCATCGCGCGGGCGCTCGCCAACTCAGAGCTGGCGGCGCTCTACGCCGAGGCCCGCCGCCTCGACCTCGATTGCCTGGTCGAGGTGCATGACGGTGGGGAGTTGCAGCGGGCGCTGGAGCTCGATGCCGACGTGATCGGCATCAACAACCGCGATCTCGACCAGGGCACGGTCGATATCGCCACCACCTACGAGCTGATGCCCGACGTGCCGGCGGGTAAGACGGTCGTCGCCGAGAGTGGCATCTCCTCCCGGAACCAGCTGGAGGAGCTGGAGCGGGTCGGTGTCGATGCCGTGCTGATCGGTAGCGCCTTGATGATCGCCGCCGATCCGGAGGCGAAGACGCGTGAGTTGACCGGACATGACGATGGCACCCGCGAGCATCATCTGCCTTGACGTTTTCTGGTGCTGTTGCGCGCGGTCTTAGCGCCTCTTTCGGCATCGTTTAGGAATTGCTGAGGAAGCCTCTCTACAGTGGTTCCAGTGCGACGCACGCTCGGCAGCTCCTTCGGCTCGGCCCTCCTCGGTGGCGCGGTCGTCGCCGCCTTCGTCTGGGTTGCGATCTCCGCAGGCTGGATCGCCTCCGAGGGCGGCACGACGACGATCGGCTCGTCGACAACGGCGCCGATCTCGATCAAGGACGACGGCGACACCAACCTCGTCAACGAGATCTACCGGCGCGACGGCCAGGGTGTCGCCTTCATCGAAGCAACCCAGGAGGCCGGAGAATCGTCGGACTTCAACCCCTTCGGCCAACCCGAACCCGAAGGTGGCGGCACCGCCTCCGGCTCCGGCTTCCTGATCGACACCGAAGGCCACATCATCACCAACAGCCATGTCGTTGACGGGGCAAGCAAAGTCGAGGTGACGCTCGGCTCCGATGAGAGCAGCCACACGGCAGAGGTGGTCGGCGCCGATCCGGCAACCGATGTCGCCCTGCTCAAGGTCGACGTGCCCGCCGATCAACTGCACCCGCTTGCCCTCGGCGACTCGACCAAGGTCCAGGTCGGCGATCCCGTGGTCGCGATCGGCAACCCCTTCGGCCTCGACCGCACGGTCACCGCCGGCATCGTCTCCGCCCTGCAACGCCAGATCCAGGCGCCCAACGGGTTCTCGATCTCCCATGTGATCCAGACCGACGCGGCGATCAACCCCGGCAACTCCGGCGGCCCGCTGATCGACTCGACCGGCAGCGTGATCGGCATCAACTCCCAGATCCAGACCAACGGTGGCAACGGCAACGTCGGCATCGGCTTCGCCGTGCCGATCAACACCGCCCGCGACGTGGTCGAGGAACTGATGCAAGACGGTGAGGTCGAGCACGCCTACATCGGCATCAGCGGCGGCAGCGTGACGCCCGCCGTGGCCAAGGCGCTGAAACTGCCGGTCGACAAAGGCGTGCTGGTCAACGAAGTGGTCGAGGGCAGCCCCGCCGACAAGGTTGGAATCGAAGGCGGCGATACCAACGCGACGATCGAAGGCGCCAAAGTGCGGCTCGGCGGCGACATCATCACCGAGATCGACGGCGAGCAGGTCTCCTCGATGGAAGACGTGATCAACGTGATCAACGGCGCCAAGCCAGGTGAGGAGATCGAGCTCACCGTGCTGCGCGGCGACGACGAGGAAAAGACCTTCACCGTCAAGCTCGGCGTGCGCCCGGACTCAGCCGCCTCGCCTGAATAGCCGCTCGCGTACCCTGGGGGGGATGCGGGTCAAGATCTGTGGGATCACCAATCTCGACGACGCGGCGGAGGCCGTGCAGCTCGGCGCCTGGGCGATCGGGCTGATCCACTACGACAAGAGTCCGCGGGCCTGTGATCCGGGTGAGGCGGTGGCGATCTGCGCCGCCTTCCGGCGCAAGTGCGAGGTGGTCGGCGTCTTCGTCAACCCGGAGCTCGAGGAAGTCGCCAAGGCGGTCGAGGGGGCCGGCTTGACGATGGTGCAGCTGAATGGCGCCGAGGGGCCGCAGCTCTGCGCCGAGGTGGCACGGCGCACGGGGGTCAAGGTGATCAAGGCGATCCACGTCTCCAGCGCGGCCGAGATCCACGCCGCCGAGGCCCTCCGCACCGACTTCCACCTCTTCGACCGTCGCGGCAAGGGGCTCTGGGGCGGGACCGGTGAAAGCTTCGACTGGAGCCTCCTGCGCGCGCATCGCTCCCAGGTGCCGGCGATCGTCGCCGGCGGGCTGCGCCCGGACAACGTCGCCACGGCGATCGAGATCACCCATCCCTACGCCGTCGATGTGGCGAGCGGGGTGGAGGCCGAGCCCGGCCGCAAGGACCACGCCGCGATGGCGGCCTTCTTCGATGCCGCCAAGGCGGCTAGCGTCCCCTCGGCATGAGCAAGGTCGAGGAGCGATTCGGGCCCTACGGTGGCCGCTACGTGCCCGAGACGCTGATCGCGGCGCTCGACGAGCTCAGCGCCGCCTGGGCCGAGGCGCGTGAGGATGCCGCCTTCAACGAGCGTCTGGCGCTGCTGCACCGCGACTTCATCGGTCGCCCGACGCCGCTCTACCTGGCTGAGCGGCTCTCCGAGCGGGCCGATCGCCGCGTCTACCTGAAGCGCGAGGACCTCGCCCACACCGGCGCCCACAAGATCAACAACGCGATCGGCCAGGCGCTGCTCGCCGCGCGCATGGGCAAGCCGCGGGTGATCGCCGAGACGGGGGCCGGCCAGCACGGTGTCGCCACGGCGACGGCCTGCGCTCTACTCGACCTCGAGTGCGTCGTTTATATGGGGAGCGAGGACATCCGCCGCCAGCGCCCCAACGTCGAGCGCATGGGCCTGCTCGGCGCCGAGGTGGTGCCGGTCGAAGCCGGCGCTCACACGCTGAAGGAGGCGGTCAGCGCCGCGATCCGCGACTGGGTCGCCAACGTCGGCAACACCCACTACGTGATCGGCTCCGCCGTCGGCCCGGCGCCCTTCCCGGCCCTGGTCCGCGACCTGCAGCGGGTGATCGGCGACGAGGCGCGAGCGCAGGCGCTCGCGGTCGAGGGCAAGCTGCCCGCGCGGGTAATCGCCTGCGTCGGCGGCGGCTCCAACTCGATCGGCATCTTCACCCCGTTCATCGACGATGCCGACGTGGCGCTGGTCGGTGTCGAGGCGGCCGGCGAGGGCCTCGACAGCGGCCGTCACGGCGCCTCTCTGGGGGCCGGCAGCACCGGCGTCCTGCACGGCTCGCTCTCCTCGATCATCGCCGACCCCGAAGGCCAGATCCTCGAGGCCCACTCGATCTCCGCCGGGCTCGACTACCCGGGCGTCGGTCCCGAGCACGCCTACCTGCGCGACACGGGGCGGGCCAGCTACTTCGCGGTCACCGACGCGCAGGCGCTTGCCGCGTTCGCCGAGCTTTCGCGTTTGGAGGGCATCATCCCGGCGCTCGAGTCCTCGCACGCGATTGCCTGGTTGCTGGAGAACGGCGGCGGGGAGGGTTATGACGTGCTCTGTCTCTCCGGGCGGGGGGACAAGGATTTGGCTGAGGTGTTGGAGCAGGGGGTCAGGGGGTGAGTCGTCAGAGCAACAGCGGGGAGGCTCTGTCGACTCACCCCTTGACCCCCAGCGCGGCAGCTTCTTCTGGAGCGGAGCGGATCGAGGCGGCATTCCAGGGTGCGAAGGCGGAAGGTCGGGCCGCCTTGATGCCCTACATGATGGCCGGCTACCCCGATCGGGAGTCGTCGCTGGCGGTTGCTGAGGCTTATGCGGAGAGTGCCGATCTGGTTGAGCTTGGGGTGCCCTTTTCGGATCCTCTTGCTGACGGACCGACGATTCATGCCGCCGCGACTACGGCGCTCGAGGCCGGAGCGACACTTGAGACCGCGGTGGGGGTGTGCGAAGCGATCTCTGACCGCGTGCCGGTCGTCTTCATGGTCTACGCCAACATGCTTCTCGCTCAGGGTGGCGCCGCAGAGTTCGCGTCACGAGCTGTAGCTGCCGGTGCCGCTGGGGCGATCGTGCCTGATCTGCCGTTGGAGGAAGCGGAGCCCGTGCGTGCGGTTTTCGCTGAGGCCGGGCTGGCGCTCGTTCCGCTCGTGGCGCCGACGACACCGGCCGAGCGGCGGGCGCGGATCTGCTCGGTCGCGCAGGGCTTTGTCTACGTCGTCTCGACTGTGGGAACCACCGGTGAGCGCGAGGAGGTTCCGGCGCAGCTTGCCGAGCTCGTTGCCGCGACAAAGGCCGAGGCGGAGGTCCCGGTCGCCGTCGGCTTCGGCATCGGCACGCCGGCGCAGGCCGCCGAGGTTGGCGCTCTTGCCGACGGGGTGATCATCGGCAGTCGCCTGGTGCGGGCTGCCGGCGAGGCTGGCTCGTCGGGCGCCGCCGGCGACGCGGTCGGCTCCTTCCTGCGCGAGACGCGTGCCGCCCTTGCCAGCGGTTAGGATGCGCGCCGCATGGGAATGGTCGTAACTCTCTTCCTGGCCCTCGCGGCGACGACGCTGTCCTACGCCTTGGGACAGGGCGGGCCGGTGGCCGGCATGGTCTTCTTCACCGTGCTGCTGATCGGCGCGACGATCCGCGTCTTCGCTCCGCCATCTTCTTAGGAGGAGCCCGCAACGCCTAAGCGCGGGTCGCGACGACCTGCAGGTACTCGGGTTCGAGCACCAGGCCCCGGTCGCCGCCCGTGTTGTACTCGTCCAGGTAGGCCTTCAGGTCGGCGGTGAGCGCTGCCTCGCCCTCGGGGCCGACTCGTTCGTAGGCCACCTTGGTCGGGCCGAAGTAGGTGCGGAAGAACTCGAGGAAATGATCGGCTGAGCGGAAGGCCTGGCGAGACTTGCGGCGCTCGACCCGCAAATCGGTGATGCCGTCGCCGAAGACCTCGCGCAGATGGTCCTCGGTGCCCCAGAGCAGCGGTGAGCTGACGCCGGGCGGTGGTGGAGCGTGCTTGGCGATCGTCATGAACATCTTGCCGACGCCACCGTCGGGGACCCAGTTGGCCATGCCGATGCGGCCGCCTGGCTTGCAGGCGCGGAGCAGCTCGGCGGCTGCTCGCTCGTGTTCAGGCGCGAACATCGCCCCGAAGATCGAGATCACCAGGTCGAACTCGCCGTCGCCGAAGGGCAGCTCGGCGGCATCGCCCTCGACGAACTCGACCTCGAGCCGCTCGGCGGCGGCCCGCTCGCGGCCGCGCTCGAGCAACGCCGGGACAAAGTCGACGCCGACCGTGTTGCCCCAGGCGCGCCGCGCCGCTGCCAGCGCGCCGTTGCCGCTGCCGCAGGCGACGTCGAGGACGCGCTCGTCGGGGACGATGTCCAGCGTTTCGACCAGCTCCTCGGCCACCATCTGCACCATCCCGGCGACCATCGCGAAGTCGCCCTCCGACCAGGTCTTCTGCTGGGCCTGCCTGACCGCTCCCAAGTCCACCGCGTCGCTCATCTCAGCTCCCTTGCTCGCTTCACACGAACTTACTGCTTTGCCGTGGATCCGACAGCTTTAATCTGGGGCCATGCGGATCGGCGTACTCACCGGGGGCGGGGACTGCCCGGGGCTCAATGCGGTGATCCGCGCGATCGTGCGCAAGGGGGTCGAACGCGGCGGGCACGAGTTCGTCGGCTATCGCGACGGCTGGCACGGCCCGCTGACCGGCGACAGCCGCCCGCTCGGCGTGCCCGAGGTGCGCGGCATCCTGCCGCGTGGGGGCACGATCCTCGGCGCCTCGCGCACCAACCCCTTCAAGGAGGACGGCGGGCCGCAGCGGATCGCGGCGAACATGCGCGAGGCAGGAGTCGAGGCGGTGATCGCGATCGGCGGCGAGGACACGCTCGGCGCGGCCGCCCGGCTGCACGCCGAGCACGGGCTGCAGGTCATCGGCGTGCCGAAGACGATCGACAACGACCTCGGCGCCACCGACTACACCTTCGGCTTCGACACCGCGGTCAATATCGCGATGGAGGCGATCGACCGCCTGCACACGACGGCCGACAGCCATCACCGCGTGCTGATCGTCGAGGTGATGGGACGCCACGCGGGCTGGATCGCCTTCCACTCCGGGCTCGCCGGCGGCGCCAACGTGATCCTCATCCCCGAGCTGCCCTTCGATGTCGACCGCGTCTGCGAGTTCGTCGGCCGCCGCTTCGAGAGCAACTACGCGCCGATTCTCGTCGTCGCCGAGGGGGCGCAGCCGGCTGGTGGTATTCCGGAGGCCCAGGACGACAACCTCGATGAGTTCGGCCACGTCCGCCTCGGCGGCATCGCCCACTGGCTCGAGGGCGAGATCGAGCGCCGCACCGGCAAGGAGGCGCGGGCGACGGTGCTCGGCCACGTGCAGCGCGGCGGCACCCCGACGGCCTTCGACCGGGTGCTGGCGACGCGCTTCGGGCTGCACGCGATCGACGCGGTCGATGCCGGCAGATGGGGGACGATGACTGCGCTGCGGGGCACTGACATTCAGCTGGTTGGGCTCGATGAGGCGACGGCTGAGTTGAAGACGGTGCCGGAGTCTCTGTACAGCGAGGCTGAGGTTTTCTTTGGTTGAGCTCGGGGCGGGGGGAGCGCCGGGAGGCCCTGATCAAAACGAGTGGCCAGGAGGCCGCTCTTGAGTGTTTTGAGCAGGGCCTCCCGGCGCTCTTTCGTCTCGCGCTTGGCCGCGGCTGCTGCTTTTTGCCTGCCGCTCGTGGGGCTGGCTGGCTGCGGTGAAAGCGAAGGCGTGGCAGAGGGGGCGACTGTCACCAGCTACGTGGTCGAGCCGCTGTGTGGCGGAGCTGAGCGGGAGCTGGCGCGGCAGGGGGGGAAAGCTGGTGACCTCCGGGTGCGGGTCGTCTGCCTGCCGAGCCCCAGAAGCCCCACGAAGCTCGATCTCGCCCGGATAGGAGCCAATGCTCGACAAGCAACCGAGGACTCGACCACGGTGGCTTACATAGAAGCTCTCGACCCCCCGGCCAACCGCTTCTCCGAACCGATCCTGGAGGCCGCCGAGATACCCGGCATCTACGAAAGCTCAGGAAAAGCGGCGATGACGCGCTTGCTCCGAGCGATTGAATCTTCCGACTCGGGCTCCCTGCGGCAGTCCGTGTCAGAGCAGGTCGGCTAGCGCCTCGTCCAGATCAGGGTGCTTGAACTGGTACCCAAGGTCCAGCGCCCTCCGCGGCATCACCCGCTGCCCGCCCCTGAGCACCGCCCCGAACTCTTTGCCGTACATCAAATCCAGCGTCACCCCCGGGACCGGCACCACGGCCGGCCGTCCCAGCGCCTTGCCGAGCGCCTTCGAGAAGACCTTGTTGGTCACCGGGTGCGGCGCGGTCAGGTTGACCACGCCGCTCACCTTGTCGTTGCCGAGCGCCCAGAGCAGGATGTCGATCTCGTCCTCGATGTGGACCCAGGAGACGTACTGGCTGCCGCCGGCCAGCGGCCCACCGACTCCCAGCTTGAAGGGGGTGAGCAGCTGCTCGAGGAAGCCGCCGCTCGGGTCGAGCACGTGGCCGGTGCGGACGATCACCAGGCGCACGCCGGTCGGCTCGACCTCGCGGGCGGCCTTCTCCCACTCGCGCACCACCTCGGCGTCGAAGCCCTCGCCGGGCGCGGCCGACTCGTCGACGATCGCCTCGCCGCGGTCGCCGTAGAAGCCGATCGCCGACTGGTTGATCAGCACGCGCGGCTTGCGCTGCAGGCCGGCGATCGTGCCGATCAGGTTGTGGGTGCCGGTGCGACGGCTCTCCATGATGCGCTGCTTGGCCTCGTCGCTCCAGCGCTGGTTGATCTTCTCGCCGAGCAGGTTGACGACCCCCTCGACACCCTCGAAGGCCTCGGCCGGGGGCCGTTCCAGGGTTGGCTCCCAGGCGTGCCATTTGACGCTCGGGTTGGTGCCGCGCGCCCGCTTGGGGTCGCGGGTCAAGCCGACCACCGTGTCACCCCGAACCAGGAGCGCGTCGCAGAGCGCTGCGCCGATGAAGCCGCTGGCTCCGGTGACGAGGACCTTCACCGCTAAGCGATCTCCACGGTCGAGAAGGTGCCGGTCTCCTCGTTGAAGCGGGCGATGCCCTCGCGCTTGGCCTCCTCGACCACGGCGGCGGCCACCTTGGGCGCCACCTCGCGGTTGAAGACGCTGGGCACGATGTAGTCCTCGGCGAGGTCGTCCTCGCCGACCGTCTCGGCGATCCCCCGGGCCGCGGCGAGCTTCATCTCCTCGGTGATGCTGGGCGAGCCGGCGTCGAGGGCGCCGCGGAAGATGCCGGGAAAGGCGAGCACGTTGTTGATCTGGTTCGGGTAGTCCGAGCGCCCGGTGGCCATGATCCGCACGTAGGGGGCGGCGTCCTCGGGCATCACCTCGGGCGTCGGGTTGGCCATCGCGAAGACGATCGGGTCCTTTGCCATCGTCTTGAGCTGATCCACCGAGAAGGTGCCCGGCCCCGACAGGCCGAGGAACAGGTTGGCGCCCGCGACGGC
>Ga0075325_1000085_pt1 | contig 12412 bp, 9 predicted proteins | sample MayberrySE_Catta_5_FD_120048 | JGI IMG/M metagenome (GOLD analysis project Ga0075325, IMG submission 120048) | Natural and restored wetland microbial communities from the San Francisco Bay, California, USA, that impact long-term carbon... | ecosystem: Environmental > Terrestrial > Soil > Wetlands... | reverse complement strand
TCGACCAGCGGTTCCTCGGGGCGCTCGAGGAAGACGTAGGCGACCTCGACCTCGGGCGCTCCCCGGGCCTCTGCCACCGCCAGCGCGTAGATCGTGCGCTGGGTCTCGTAGTGGGCCGTGCGCTCGGCTGGTGCTGCGCCACCGAGGCGGTCGGTCTTGTAGTCGACCACCAGCGGCGGCTCGCCCTCGCGCTCGACCAGGAGGTCGATCGAGCCGCGCAGGACGGCGCCGCCGACGCCGAGTAGCAGCGGCACCTCCGCCCGGACAACGGCGCCCTCGACGCCGACCCGCGTGCGCATCAGTCCCGAGCCCAGCCAGGCGCGGACCGGCGCCAGCAGAGACGTCTCGAGCCCGCCTGGATCGAGCTCGAGTCCAGCGGCCCCGGCGTGGCTCGCCGCCAGCCCGGTGTCTGGCTCGCCCCACCCGTTGGCCTGGCTCCACTCGAGCAGCGAGTGCACGGCGGCGCCTCGGGCGGCCCCAGCGTCGCGCCGGCTCGGGACTTCCTCCACGTCGCCGGTCGTCGTTTGTGGCGCTGAGCGCGACGAATCGCGAACGGCGCCGCCGAGATCGAGCACGCGCTCCATGTAGAAGCGGTAGGCGCACTCCTCGTAGGCGGCGATCGCGGTGTAGGAGAGGGGGCGGTTGGGAACCGTCGGCGGGTGGCGCTCGAGTAGCGGCGCCCGGCCCTCGCTCGGCGGTGTCTCCGCGGTCGCGTCGCGTCGGGTCGTCGTCAGCTCCGCTGCCCGCTCGGGCGAGGGCAGGCTCACCCGGACGGCGATCCGCGAGGGCTCGAACTCGGTGTCGAGCCCGCCCCGTGGCTGCGGCGCGGGGACCTGGATCCCCGAGTCGTGCTCGCGGTCGACCTCGAAGCCGTCGAGGATCCGCTCGATCACCGGGGTTCCCGGCTGCGTGCCGCGGCCCCCCTGTGGCATCGCCACGCCGCTGAGGATCAGCCGCTCGCGCGCCCGCGTCGCCGCGACGTGGAATAGGCGCAGCTCCTCCGCCGCTTCGCGCTGCTGCGTCTCCGCGCAGAGGTCATCGTGCGCGTAGAGCGCGATCGATGCGGCGCCGAGGCGGCGCAGCTGCATTCCCACCCGCGGCGCCTCGTGCTCGTGGCCGAGCATCAGGGGCGGCAGTCGCGACCCGGCCAGCAGCCGACGCGAGAGGCCGGGCACGGCGACGACCTCGAACTCGAGCCCCTTGGCGCTGTGTACGGTCATGATCCGGACCCCGTCGTGGCCCTCGATCGCGCTCGCCGCCTCGGCCTCCGCATCGGCGTCGGCACGCGCGGCGAGGAAGTCGAGCAGGCCCCGCAGGTCGCGCCCCTCGCGGGCCTCGAACTCCCCCGCCAGCCGCATCAGCTTGCGCACATTTGCGAAACGGGCCTCGCCGGAAGGGCGCATCAGGACGGCGAGGTCGTAGCCGGTCTCGCTGACGACCGCGTCGATCAGGCCCGCCAGGGAGAGCCGGCCGGCGCGCTCACGCAGCGACCCGATCCGCGACGCGAACTCGCGCAGCAGCTCCAGCTCGGAGGCCGGGATCGCCGCCAGCCGCTCGGGGTCTGCCAGCTCCACCTCCTCGCCCAGTCCGGCCGCCCGCTCGACCGCAGGCCAGACGTGCCGCCGCCGGCCCGCCGCCGCGCGCAGCAGCCAGAGCGTGTCGGGAGTGACCCCGCAGGCGGGCGAGGCGAGCGCCCCGAACAGCGCCTGGTCGTCGAGCGGGTTCGCGATCGTCGCCAGCAGCGCGCAGACGTCGGCCACCTGCTGCTGGGACCAGTAGCCGCGGCCGCCGATCGTGTACGGGCGCAGCCCGGCGCGCTCCAGCGAGTCCTCGTAGGCGTCGAGATGGGTGAAGGCGCGCAGCAGGACGACCATCTCACCCCGCTCGACGCCGGACGCGGCCAGCTCGCGCAGCCGCTCGGCGACGAACCGGGCCTCGGCCAGGTGGTTCGGCGGCGTGTCGGCGTCGGTCGCCGGCGCCAGGTCGATGCCCTCGGCGTCCCAGCCGTCGCGGGCGGTGAGCAGCAGCTCGATCGCGGGGCCCTCGCCCGGTGGCGCCGGGTGTCGTGGCGGCGCGCCGACCCGCAGCGGCCGGAAGGCGTCACCGAGTAGCTGCGCGCCGATCGCATTGACGGCGCCGATCACCTCTGGGCGGGAGCGGAAGTTGCCACTCAGCTCCAGCGCCATCGCGTCCGCGCTCTGCTCGACCGCGCGGCGCTGCTCGCGGAAGACGTCGAGGTCGGCGTGGCGGAAGCCGTAGATCGATTGCAGCTCGTCGCCGACGACCATCAGCTCCGTGCGCGGGCCGCGCAGCGCCTCGATCAGGCGGAGCTGCAGCCGGTTGGTGTCCTGGAACTCGTCGACGAGCAGGTGGCCGAAGCGAGACCGGTAGGCGGCGCCGATCTCCTCGCGCTCGAGCAGGCGGACAGCGCGCAGCTGCAGGTCCTCGAAGTCGAGCCCTTCGCGGCGCTCCTTGGCCGCCTCGTAGCGCTCGCCGAAGAGAGCGAGCAGAGTGGCGATGTGGCGATAGGCCTCGCCCCCCTCGCCGGCCTCTGCGGTGCGGGCCACCGCTGCCTCGATCGCCTCCCGGTAGGCGGTCATCGTCTTCGCCTTGCTGTCGGTGCGCAAGGCGGCCAGGTCGTCGAGGCTCGGTGGGCCGGCGGCGCCGTCGAGCACGGCCAGCGCCCGCTCGACCAGCTCGCGGTTGGGGTTCGCCGGCTTCAGCTCCTCGAGCGTCAGTCCTGCCGCCTCGGCGGCGCCGCGCAGCGCCGCCTCGGGGTCGGCTGGCGGCGGCTCGGGCAGCTGCGGCTCGGCGACTCCGCGGCTGCGCAGCTCGGCGTGGATGCCGCCGACGATCCCCCGCAGGCCGGCGATGTCGAAGGCGGCGACGGTCCGCTCGCGCGCCTCGTCACGGTCGGCGAGGAACTCCTGCAGCGCTTCGTCGAAGGCCTCACGCGCCGCCCGCTCGGCCTCCGGCCCGTCGAGGACGCGGAAGCGGGGGTCGATCCCGGCGGCGACCGGGTGGCCGGCGAGGAGGCGGTTGCAGAAGCCGTGGATCGTCGTCACCCACGCCCCGCCGATCGTCCCCAGTAGGTCGCCGGCCCGCTGCGAGCCGGCGGCGGCGCGCAGCTCCAGCCCGGCCCGGATCCGTTGCCGCAGCTCGGTCGCCGCCTTGTCGGTGAAGGTGAAGGCGAGCACCGCGTCCGGGGAGGCCCCGAGGTCGCAGACCAGCCGGCAGTAGCGGTCGACCATGACCCCGGTCTTGCCGGTTCCCGCGCCGGCCTCGACCAGGACGTCGTCGCCCTTGGCCTTGATCGCCAGCGACTGTTCCGGGGTAGGGGCGCGCCGTCTCATCGCTCGTCCTCCTCGGCGTCGGCGGGCGCCCTGTCGCGGCGGCAGATCGGCGCGAAGTCGCAGAAGGCGGGGCAGATGTCGTGGCCGCGCAGGCCGTGACGTGGCCCCGGGTCGCGGCGCACCTCGCCCCGCCGCATCCGGGCGACGATCTCGCCGGCCCGCTCGCGGGCGTCGGCGAGCAGCGCCTCGAAGCCCTCGCGGTCGACCAGGTCTTTGTCGTAGAGCCGGTAGGAAGCCAGCTCCTCGGCCGCGTCCTCGAGCACCGCCCCGCGCGGCCGCCGGGCAGAGGTCCCGCGTAGCGGGTGGTAGAGCCCGCCGACGGGCTGTGCCCCCCAGTGCTCGGCGACCGCGATCAGGTACAGCTGCAGCTGCAGCTTCGCCTGCTCCTCGAACTTCTCGCGCGGGGTGACGGCGCGGGCGAGCTTGTAGTCGAGGACCAGCGCCCGCCCGTCCGGCGCCCGGTCGACACGGTCGATCGCGCCGTGCAGGCCCCAGCCGTCGATCTCGAGTACCGGCCGCCCGGCCCCCTCGGCCTCGCCGAAGCCGGCCTCGAGCAGCCAGGGCTCGAACCCGCCCGTGTCCCGCCCCGCCTCCTCGGCGAGGAAGCGCACCAGGAGGCCCTCGACCCGGCGCACGATCGCCCGCTCGGCGGGGTGCGCGCCGAGGCCCCGCTCGGCCGCGAGCTCGCCTACGTGGTGCCGCGAGCGCTCGATCCAGGCGCCGAGCGAAGCGGGGCGGGGGAGTGCGTCGCCGCCGGGCCGCTCACGGTAGAGCCGGTCCAGCGTGGCGTGCATGAGGCCGCCCTGGACCAGCGGGTCGGGCGCGGGGTCCAGCGGCTGCGGGTCGAGCTCGTGGGAGACGAGCCAGCGGTAGGAGCAGAGGTCGAACCCCTCCAGGGTGGTGCCGCCGTAGGCGGGGACGGCGGACAGCGCCTCGACCACGGCGGGGTTGGCGATCGGGCCGGGGGCGCGGCTGGCGGCCTCGGCGCTCCGCGCGGTCGCCAGGCGTCGTGACACCCGCGCGCCCAGCTCGACGGCGACGCCGGCCCCGCCAAGCAGCGCCTCGACGTCCGCGTTCCGTCCCCGGGCCGCGATCGAGCGCGCCAGCTCGTGCTCCGAGGGCGCTGCGGCCGGTGGGTGGACCACCTGCGCCAGGTCGCGGGTGACGGTCTGCTCTGCGGCGACATCGTCGAGGAAGGGCGACGGCGCCTCCGCCACCCCGTTCTCATCGCTGTCGCGGTAGGAGAGGAAGAGTCGCTCGCGGGGCAGGGCGAGGCAGGCGTGGAAGAGATAGCGCTCCTCGGCGTCGGGATCGCGCCGTGGCTCGAGCCCGAGCGAGCGGCGCTGCGCCTCCGAGAGGAACGGGTCCTCGTCACCGCCGCGGCGGGGAAACTCGCCGTCCTGGAGTGAGGCGACGAAGGTGTGGTCGAAGCGCGAGGCACGCAGCCGGTAGGGGCTGGCGATCCGTACCCGGCCCTCGATCGGCCCGCTCCAGGCGCGGAAGCGGAGCTCGCGCAGGGTGGCTGCCAGGTCTCGCGCTCGCGGCGCCAGCCGGGGCAGTGCAGCCAGGTCACCGAGTGCGACGGAGATCTCCGCGGCGGCGCGCAGCTCGAGCCCGTCGCCACGTTCCAGCGCCGGGCCGTCCTCCTCGCCGCGCAGCGGTCGCGAGGCCATCGTCGCGGCGAGGCGGGCCGCCGCGTCGGCAAGCTCCGCCGGGCCGGCGCTCGCTGCCTCCCTCACCCGCAACAGGTCGTTGGGGAGTCCCTCGTGGCGCTCCTCCCAGAGCTCCAGAGCCGCCGCGGCACTCTGCAGGCGACGACGGCGGACCGCGCGCTCGAACCAGTCGACCTGCCCGCGGGGCAGTCCCGAGGGCCCACGCATGAAGCGCAGTAGCTCGCCGATCCGGCCGTCGCCCAGCTCGGCCTCGAGCAGCGCGATCAGGGTCCCGCCGACCGAGGTCGAGGCGACCGGTATCTCGGCCTCCAGCGCCACCGCGATGCCGTAGGACTCGAGCACCGCGGCGAGCAGCGGCCCGCGCCGCGCCGGGTCGCGCAGGGCGATCGCGATCTCGGCCGGATCGGCACCGTCGGCGATCAGCTTCGCCACCTCGGCGCCGATCGCCTCGGCCTCGCCGCGTTCGCCGGCCGAACGCAGGACGACGGGGGCGGGATCGACGCGAGCGGTCTCGGGCCCGGTGGCGATCTCCGCGACGGGACCGAGCTCCCGCAGCCCCTCGAACAGCGAGGTGCGCGCCGCCAGTGCCGGGTTGCCCGCCTCGTAGGGGATCGCGACCGTCACCTCGGTCGCCGCGCAGAGCACCTCCAGCAGCCGTCGCTGGACCGCCGTGAGGTCGCCGGGCTCATAGAGGAAGACCGGTCGCGCGCGCCAGGCCCCCGGCCCGGCGCGCAGCGCCTCGACCGCGGCGACCGCGGCGGTGTGGACGTCGCCCAGGCCAAGCCGGTCCCGCACCTCGGCATAGCCGGCGAACAGGGTGGCCAGGTCACCGAGGTAGGCGGATGCCTCCAACGTTCCCGCCCCCGAGCCCAGCGACTCTGGCCCGAGGCCGGCGCCCTGCAGCTCGTCGAGCAGGCGGGCGAACGGGATCGCGAAGCCCGAGCGTGCTGCGGATCTGCGCAGGGACCCCAGCTGGCGCCGCCGCTCACCGATCGCCACCGAGACGGCAGCCACCCGCTGGGCCTGCGTCAGCTCACCGGCCCCCGGCGCCCCGGTTGCCGTTGCTACCGCCCGGAAGAGGTCGGCGAAGGTCATCGCCGTGCCGCCCAGCGCGCCCCCGGCCCCGCAGAGCCTGCGCTCGAAGCGGAAGACGTCGTCGAGGGTCGGCAGGACGAGGACCGGGTCGCGGTCGAGGCTTTCGCGAAAGAGGCGCTCGACCAGGTCGGCGCGGCCAGAGTTGGGGGGTCCGTGGATCAGTGTCAGCGGCATCGGGGAGGCGATCCAGCATAGGTCCGCCCGCGGCGCTCCCGGAAGCCGCAAATCGGGGATTTCCCGCCCCCGCTTTGCCGTCTTCCGCCCTCTCTAGATTGATTCACACATGGCCCTCTGTTTTGTGGACCCAGCCGACGCGATCCGCGCGATCGCCGACTCGATCGGCCGCGAGGCGCGCCGGCAGCTGCTCGGTGAGGCGGTGCGCGCCTGGGTCGACGAGATCCCCGACCACGAGCTCGAAGTCCACTACGCGAAAGCGCTCTCCGAGCTCGACGAGCACGACCTCTCGATGCTGGCCGCCTGGCACGGTTCGCTGGAGCTCGGCCAGCCCGTCCCCAACCGCGACTTCCTCATGGGTGCCTTCGGTTCCCTCGGCGAGAACCGGCGCGAGGCGATGAAGCTGGCGGCGGGATTCCGCGGCGAGGAGGCCGTCGACGCCGGCGTCACCGAGGACGACGCGCTGGAGCTGGTCCTCGACCTTCTCTCCCGCCCGCGCCTGATGGAGCTGGCGGTCGAGGCCGTCGAGCTATACGTCTGGGACAGGGCGGGCAGCGACAACTAGGCGAGCGTGGCGCGGACGCCGGCGATCGCCTGCTCGTTGTCCTGAAAGTGGACCGCGCTCATGCCCGCCTTCTCGGCGCCTTCGCAGTTCACCAGGACGTCGTCGACGAAGAGGCACTTCTCCGGGGCCAGGTCGAGCCGCCCCAGGGTGATCGAGTAGATCTGCGATTCCGGCTTGCGGCAGCCGACGAAGCCTGAGTCGACGACGGTCTCGAAGATCTTGTCGACCGGCAGCATCGGGCGCCAGAACGGCTCCCACTCGCGCACGTTGTTGGTCAGCATCGCCATCCGGTAGCCGTCGGCCTTGAGCTCCCACATCAGCTCGATCATCTCCGGGTTGGGTTCGAGCGCCTCGAAGTAGATCTCTTTGAAGCGGTGCATCTCGGGGCGGTGGCCGAGCAGCGGTTCGAGGCTGTCGGTCAACTGCTCGAGGAAGGCGACCTCGGTGATCTCGCCCCGCTCCATCTCGTAGAGGGGGTTGTCGCCGTTGGCCTCGGTGGCCGCCTGCATCGCCTTGCCGCGGGTCTCGGTCGTGATCCCGGTCCGGTCCTGGAAGGCCATGAAGGACTGTATCAGCGGGGTCGTCAGGACGCCGCCGAAGTCGGAGATAACCGCCTCAATCCGGCCGCCGTCAGCCATCGGCGCGGACCACCTCGTAGTGGCCCAGTCCCTCGCGTCCGTCGACCGACCAGCGGAAGAAGGCAACGTCGGCGACCAGACCCTCGCGGCGCACCTCGGCGTTGCTGATCAGGGTGCCGCCGCCGCGCAGTGGCTGCCCTTCCTCGCCGTCGGTCCACAGCTCCAGAGTCGCCCGCCGCTGCACGCCGTCGGCGCCGTACTCGGTCGAGAGCAGGGTCTCGCTGGCCTCGACCGGCGCCCCGTCGGGGTCGCAGAGGACCGCCGTGATGACCTCATCGCCGTGCCCGCCCGACCTCTGTGGGCGCACCGCGCTCAGCGCCAGCAGGCCGCCGTCGGAGAAGACGATCCCGATCGACCGCCGCTGGATCTGGCCGGAGCCCGCGCTCATCGGCCGCAGACTATTTGACCGCCGGCGGGCCGGGGTCTCGCGTCGCTAGGCTGTGGGCATGGCCGAGAACCAGACCGAAGTGCTGACCGAGGACGACGTGATGGAGGCTCTCGAGGAGGTGATCGACCCCGAGCTGGGGCTCGACTTCGTCTCGCTGGGGCTCGTCTACGGCGTCGAGATCGAGAAAGAAGACGTTTACGTCACCTTCACCCTGACCACCCCGGCCTGCCCGATCGGCCCCCAGGTCTCCGAGCAGATGAAGGAGTTCGTCGGCGACCTCCCCGGCGTCAGCGCCGTCCACCCGAAGATGATCTTCGACCCGCCCTGGTCACCAGAGATGATGACCGACGACGCCAAGTTCGCCCTCGGCTTCTAGGCACGGTTTCGGGGTCATCGGGGGTCAGTTTCAGATCCAGAGGGTGTGATCGGCTCACCCTTGAGCAGGACGCAGATCGAGCACTTCGCAAGGCAGCTCCTCGGCAAGGTCGACGATCTCGGGGTCACCGGTCCACAACGCGGCATTCAGTCGATTTGCCGTCGCCACGCAGAAGGCGTCGGCATAGGAGAGCCCGCCGCTCGCCTTGACCTTTGCGGCCACCACGACGAGGTCCCAGTCGGGGTCTATGACCGTCAACTCGTGCCGGGCATTCTCGATCGTTTCGCCGGCCTTCGCCAGACCACGCACTCGCATTTCCATGTAGAGCGCCTCGCCGAGATTCACCGAACACATGGCGGCTCCCGAATCGAGCCACTCCTCACGAACGCGAGCGGCCGATGCCTCGTCACGCAGATGTGCGATCAGCGCCCAGGTGTCAAGAACGATCACCCAAGTCGCCCCTGCGCCTTGCGTTCCTCGCGCTCGCGCTCCCTGCGCCGCTCCGCCTCGAGGTCCTTGGTGGAGAGTCCGGGAATGCCCGCCCATGCGCCTCGCAGCGCTTCGATCCGCTGGCGGCGCTCGTCCTTCTCATCGGCGAGGCGGTGGATCCTCACCTCTCTACCTCGTGGTTCGAACACCACCTCGTCGCCCGGGCGGATTCCGATCTCGTCGCGGATCGCCTTCGGAATCACAACCTGGCCTTTTACACCCACCTTATGAGTCATTCGCGCCAGTATAACGCGCTATCCTAACCGACAAATAAGCGGGGACGCGCGCTGCAACACCGGCCCCGTGGCGGAGGAACAGCTCCCTGCGCCAACGTCTGTTTGCCTCCCGCGTGATGATGACCGAGGACGCCAAGTTCGCCCTCGGCTTCCAGGCGGGGATTCCCAGGCCGGAGAGGTCAGGGGCGGCACTTGCCGGCTGGCTCAGGGAGCCGGAGGGACCTGGTACGCGCCGTCGCGACGATCTTGCCGCCGGCAATTCGCTCGTAGGCGCGGGCGCTGAACCGATAGACGCGGGCACAGCCCACCACCGGCGGCTGCCAGATCAGGCGAAGGATGCGCCCCTTCTTCGAGCGGAGGAGCTTCCCGTCCAGCCAGAGGCTTACGCGTGCTACGCCGGCGTTCCGGCCGGCGTCGACTTCGAAGGCAAAGGCCCCCTTCGGTCGGCGCTTCCAACGCAGGGCCGGCTTCATCCGCGACGGCACCTTTTCCTTCTTGCTGTCCGATTCGTCCGACGGAGGGATGGGCCCGGCAAGGTCGACGACGGTCACCGGCGCCGGCGCCGATCCAGGGCTGCGGTTGCCGGCTTCGTCCTCGGCGTACACGGTGTAGGCGTGTTGGCCAGCCGTCGCGGTCGAATCCGTGAAGACCGTGATCGGACCGGCGCCCACCTCCGAGCCGTCGCGAGAGACGACGTAGCGGGAGACCGCGACGTTGTCGGTGCTTGCGCTCCATTCCAGATTCACTCCCCCCGATCCCTGAATCGCCGAGACGTTGGTCGGGGCGCTGGGCGCGTCCAGGTCGAGGACGGTCACGACGCTTGGCGCCGATCCAGGGCTGCGGTTTCCGGCTTCGTCCTCGGCGTACACGGTGTAGGCGTTCAGGCCCACGGGCGGGCTCGCGTCCGTGAAGCTCGTGGTCGGGCTGGTGCCGATCAGCGACCCGTTGCGGTAGACGACGTAGCGGGAGACGCCGACGTTGTCGGCGCTCGCGCTCCATTCCAGATTCACGCCGACGCTCTGAGCGGCCGAAACGCCCGTCGGGGCGCTGGGGGCCTGCCAATCCAGCCAGTCGCCGAACTCGACCAGGACGGAAGCGCTTCCCCCGCCGGCCGACATCGTGGTTACGCGCACGTGCTGATCCGTGAACGTCTGTCCGACCTGAAGTGGCGCGTCGAGAAAGGTAGATGCAGCCGGATTGCTGTCGATCAGGAGGGTCTCAGGCGATGATCCGCTTGCGGTCGCGCGAATTGAGACGCCGGTCATGGTCGCATCGGAGAGGTTCTCGAAGATCCCTCCTTGCTGCCTGATCTCTAGGTAGTACCAAGATATGACGTTGCCCCCGGCGTCTTTCGTTCGAGGGATGCGCAGGATCGTGGGTGCAGGGGACACGCTGAGCGCGGCTCGCAGGGCATAGGTGCCGTCTTCGGTGACCGTTGCGATGTTCGCCGGGCCGAGCATTCCAAGCTTTGCCAGGTTCCAGCCGTTGTTGTGCCTCGGGAACCGGTTGCCCATCGCGTCGAACACATCGCCGTACTCCTGAGTCGAACACGAGTTGCTGATCTGCACCCTCGCCCCGTTCCGGGTGCAGATCCAGCTTCCCGCATGCTGGAGGCCGAAGTTGTGTCCGAACTCATGAGCGATCGTCTGGACGTCTTCATTCCCGTTGATCCAGATCGCGCCGCTATTGCCGCCGGCCGTCGCCATGCCGTTCCACAGGCAACCGGGGCGTTTGGTGAATACGTAGACGAAGTAGTTGTACCCCGTGAGCGGGAGGCCCGCTTCGCTCGCGCGCGTGAGCGCTTCGTTGCCCCAGGCGTTCTGTGAGCAGCCCGACCCCGGCGAGTCCAAGGTGAGCCATGGGGAGACGTCGCCGTTCTCGGGGTCGACTTTCCCCGCCAGCGAGATGACACCGCGCGACTCCTCTTGAAAATAGACGTCGGCGGATGCGGTGCTGGTGAAGATCTTTTCCCGCATTGCGTCGGGCGACCACGGCACGGCCGGGTCGCCGGCGAACTTGACGTGGAGGACTAGGACCTTCCGCGGCCCGATGAAGATCGGCCCCCCTGGCACCAGCGCGGCGGTGCTCTCACCCCCGGTTCCATCGGCATGGGCGACGGTTCCGACGAGCGTGCTGTCGTGCATCGACCCCCGCGCGATCACACGGTCGCCGGTCGTCGCCGATACCGGTGCGGTCAGAAGAACGGGCGTCGTCTCGTCGCCGGAATGGAGGCTGTAGGTCCTTACCGATTCGCCTCGCGCGAAGTTCTCGCTGACCGTCTCCCGGAGGATGCCCTCCCGTGTGACCCGCGCTCCCGCCGATGGCGCAAGGGCCATGGCAGGGAGCAGGACAATGAGGAGGAAGGCCGCTACCCCGTAAACCCTGCCGTTCATAGCAAGCCCAAATGTAGCGCTGCTTCAGCGCGGTAGCTGGGGATCGTCTTCGTCGATCTCCTCGGCGGAGGCGTCGAAGTCGTAGTCGCGGCGCCCGTTCGGGTTCGCGCCGGGTCCCGCGCCGGTCGCTCCGCCAACGCCCATCAAGATGAAGCGGCGACCGGCGTAGCCGCGCAGGAGGCGGCGGGCGATCGCCCGCGTCGGTGGGATCAGCAGGAAGAGGCCGAAGATGTCGGTGACGAAGCCCGGCGTCAAGAGCAGCGTGCCGCCGATCACGATCAGCACCCCGTCGGCGATCTCGCGCCCCGGGAAGCGGCGCCGGGCGAAGGATTCGTTGAAGCGCCGCCACGCGCTCAGTCCCTGGTGGCGGACCAGCAGCGAGCCGAGCACCGCGTCGGCCAGCAGCAGGGCAAGGGTCGGCGCGACCCCGATCGCACCCCCGACCTTGATGATCACGTACAGCTCGAGGATCGGGACGGCGATGAAGAGGGCGACGAGCAGGGCCAAGGCTCAGACCGCGGCTGCGGCTGCTGCGGCCTGCTCGAGCTCCTGCAGCGACTCGTCGATGCCGGCGGCGATCGTTTCGACGTCCTCCATCGAGTCGTAGTCGGCGAGCAGGCCGAAGCAGACGCGGCCGTTGTAGCTCATGATCGCCACCGCGAGGGCGTGGTTCTGGGGGAGGAAGGCGACCGGGAAGACCTCCTCGAGCTTGCGCCCGAGCACGTACAGGGGCATCTGCGGGCCGGGCACGTTGGTGACGATCGTGTTGAAGAGCCTGGTCGAGAAGTTGATCCTCGCCGCCTGCGCCAGCAGGGTCGGCGGGGCGAAGTCGTTGAAGCGGGAGATCATTTCCGCCCCCAGCGCCTGTTTGGATTCCTTCAGTCCCGCCATCTCGTCGCTGATCGTGTGCAGGCGGCGCACCGGATCCTCGATGTAGACCGGCAGCGGGCCGCGCATCAGGGTGATCCGGTTGCCGAGGTTCCCGTGCTCGTCCTCGGCGCGGATCGAGACCGGCACCAGGGCCCGCAGCTC
>Ga0075325_1000084_pt1 | contig 12495 bp, 10 predicted proteins | sample MayberrySE_Catta_5_FD_120048 | JGI IMG/M metagenome (GOLD analysis project Ga0075325, IMG submission 120048) | Natural and restored wetland microbial communities from the San Francisco Bay, California, USA, that impact long-term carbon... | ecosystem: Environmental > Terrestrial > Soil >... | reverse complement strand
TGGGCCCCTTCACTTCGTTCAGGGTGACACGCCGGTCGTTCAGGGTGACACGCCGGTCGTTCAGGGTGACACGCCGGTCGTTCAGGGTGACATAGCGGTGATGTAGGGTGACAGACCGGGTGTCAGGGGCGACAAGCCCGCGTGACGCGCGGGCCCCTCGTGCGTAATCCTTCTCGTGAGCCTGCCACTCGTGTCCGCTCCCGACATGCCAGCCCCCTCCGGATCCGCGCCCGCCCAGGCCGCGGAGACGCTCTGCCGCGAGTGGTACGAGGCGTATGGGGCGCCGGTCTACAACTACTTCCGGTTCCACGTCCCGCTCCCCGACGTCGCCGAGGATCTCACCGCCGAGACCTTCCTGAAGGTGGTCCGGGCCGCGGACCGCTTCGATCCCGCCCGCGGCACTGCGAAGGCCTGGATCCTCACGGTAGCCCGGAACGTTCTGGGCGATTGGCGCCGGCGCGCGCGCCTCCGGCAGTACGTCGCTCTCGGCACCATGCACGACCTGATCTACGAGGCTCCCTCTCCGGAGGAGCGGCTCCTGCGCGAGGAAGAGGTCGGGCGACTCCTCGACGCGGTCGCGACGCTGGGGGACGCCGACCGCGAGCTGATCGGCCTCCGCTATGGGAGCGGGCTCGACACCGCGGAAGTGTCGCAGATCCTCGGGATCAGTGAAGGGAGCGTGCGCACCCGCCTCTGGCGGGTGCTGGGCCGGCTGCGGGGGCTCCTGGCGCAATGACCGAGCGCGACGATGCTCAGGCCGAGGTCCGGGAGCTGGATCGCAGGCTCCGGGGAATCGCTTTCGCGCCTCGCGCCTCGCTCGGCCCCGAGATCCTCGGGCGGCTGCGCCGGCAGGAGCGCCCCGGCGGCGACGCTCCCGCGCGTCGAGGACGTCCGGCTTTGGCCGCCATCGCCGCGGCCCTCGTCGCGGTGGCGGGGGCCGCGCTCGCGATTCGCGCCCCCAGCCCGGTGACGGTGGACCGCTGCTGCTACGATCTCGACGGCGGCGGCGACGCCGATGACGGCGTGCTGGTGCTGGCGGAGCGGGATGCCAGGGTGCATCACCTTCGCATCTATGAGGACCTCGACCGCTCGCGCAGTTTCACGGAAAGCGATCTCGTTCGGCTCGACCGCGGGGCCAGCCCCGCCATGCAACACGCTGCCGCCGGAGGACTGGTCACCATCGAGCACTGCTGCGTCGACTTCGACGGCGGCGGGCCAGCCGACGACGGGCTGGTCATCATCGGCGTCCCGCCCGACCGCGTGGTAATGGCCGCGATCTACGAACGCCGGCCCGACGCCGCCGCCGACTCGGCCGGTTTCCCCCTCCGCTAGCCTGCACTTGACCTCGATGACCCGCGTGAAATTCGCGAGCCTGCTCGTGACTGTCGGACTGTTCGGCGTCGGGGCCGCGCACGCCCAGGTGCCCGACACGGCCGCGGCGGACACCGGCGCGTTCGCGCTGCCTCCGATCGAGGTCGTCGGCACGATTCGGCCGGACGCCGGCCCCACTGTCGGATCCGGCGTGCCGGCGCGGGTGACGACGCTGGGAGCGGAGGACGTCGACGCCTACGAGCCGCGCGTGCTGTCCGACGCGCTGCGGCAGGTTGCGGGCTTCTCCACCTACGATGACCTGGGAAGCCCCTACAAGCTCAACATCTCTTCGCGAGGTTTCTACTCTTCGCCGGTCGTGGGTCTGCCACAGGGCGTCGCGGTGTTCCTCGACGGCGTGCGGATGAACGAGCCGGAGGCCTCGCAGGTCAACTTCGATCTGCTCCCGATGGACCACATCCAGCGCATCGAGGTACTGTCCGGCAACGGGTCGCTGCTGGGCCGCAACGCCCTGGGTGGAGCGGTCAATCTGGTTACCGCGCGGGGCACCGGGCCCACCGGCGGCACGGTCGAGCTGTCGGGCGGCAGCTTCGGCACGGCCCGAGGCGAGGCCAATGTCTCCGGTCTTACCGGCGGCGGCGTGGACTGGTACCTGGGCGGGAACTACAACCGGGAGGACGGCTGGCGCGACGTGACCGGGGCCGAGGAGCACAGCGGGTTCGTGAACCTGGGCAAGCTGAATGACACGCGTGGCATCCGGTTCCAGGGAATGTATGCCAACTCCCTGGTGCACGCGGCGGGCTCGCTGCCGGAATCCATCTTCGAGACCAGCCCGGACTCCAACCTCAGCGCCAACGACTACGAGGACCTCTGGTCCTACCAGGGCTCGCTCCAGGGGTACACCCAGCTCGGCGCCGGCCGCGGGTCGGCGACGGTGTATTTCCGCCGCAGTCGTGCGGAGCGGTTCAACGTCAACCAGGCGCTGGATCCGGACGTCTTCGGCATCTCCTATAACAGCAGCTTCGGCTACACGGCCGACTATCGCTGGGTGACGCTGCTGAGCGATGACGTCGCGCTCAACCTGCGGGGCGGGGTGGACGGCAGCATCAACCAGGTGGACATCGACATCTTCGCCGACTCGGTGAAGTTCGGGGGCGACCGGTCATTGACCACGCAGGTGCGGAGCCCGATCTGGGACGTCGCGCCCTTCCTCCTGGCCGACCTGACCACGGGCTCGTTCACCCTCTCCGCGGGCGCGCGATACGACTACGTGCGCATTCCCTTCGAGAACCTCCTCGACCCCTCTGCCGACACCGTCGGCACCTACGACCAGCTGAACCCGCGCCTCGGCGTCAGCGTCGCCGTGGGGCCCGGCGCCTCGGTGTTCGCCTCCTGGGGCAAGAGCTTCCGCTCGCCGGCGGTCATCGAGAATGCCTGCGCGGACCCGGAGGCGCCCTGCCCGCTGCCCTTCGCGCTCGGCGACGACCCCCCGCTCGATCCGGTGAAGGCGACCACGATCGAGGCGGGCTTCAACTACGCCACCGAGAGCCTCGCACTTCAAGGCTCGGTGTACCACATGGACGTGCGGAACGACATCTTCCTCACCCCGTTCGGGGAGGAGGAGCCGGAGGGCGGCACGATCGACGGGTTCTTCATCAACATCGACAAGACGCGACGCGTCGGCGTGGAGCTCGGCGCCGCCTATCGCTTCAAGGGTGGGCATTCCGCCTACCTGAACTACGCCTATACCCGGGCCACGTTCGAGAGTCCGGCGGACATCTTCAGCATCCGCTCGCTGGACCAAGGGGACGAGGGCGAAGTGCTCAATCCCTTCCCGAGCGACAACCAGGTCGTGGCGGGCGACCGGTTTCCGCTATCGCCCGATCACCTGCTCAAAGGCGGCGCGACGGTGAGAGTGGGCCGATACCTCTATGTCGGGGCGGACGCGCGGTACACCGGAAAGCAATGGCTTCGCGGCGACGAGGCCAACGTCACCAGCCAGTTGGACGACTACGTGGTGACCGATGCGCGGGTGGGGATGGAGCTCGAGCGATGGGAGATCAGCGGCGTGGTCACCAATGTCTTCCAGAATCGCTACGCCAGCTTCGGCAACTACAACGTCAATCAGGGCAATCCGGCGGGCCCGACGGTGGAGCGCTTCCTCACTCCCGGCTCTGAGCGGATGTTTCGGCTGATCGTGCGGACCTCACTGGGTGGGGCGCGGCAGGAGGGTGGGGTGCCGGACATCGATTGAGCGGCTGTTCGTCACCCTTCCCCCTCGCTCGGGGTCAGGGTGACAAGAGAGCGGTCCGCGACTAGCTTTGCCCGCCAGTTTGCGGAGCAGCCGAAGAACCGAGGCCGGGAGCGTGCGTTGAAGATCGCGGTGTGTCTCAAGCGGGTGCCGGAGATGGAGCTGAGGTTCTCCATCGCGGGCGACCGCAAGTCGCTGGATCCGGGTGGGCTCAAGTACGAAATCAGTGACTTCGACGGCTACGCCCTCGAAGTCGCGCTGCAGCTGGTGGAGAAGGCGGGGAGCGGGGAGGTCGTGGCGATCAGCCTCGGCCCCGACGGCGTGCAGGAGACCCTCCGAAAGGCGCTCGCCATGGGCGCCACCCGAGCGGTCCAGCTCAAGGCGGACGAGGTTCCCTTCGACGGGTCAGCCGTCGCGGCCGCGCTCGCGGCGGAGCTCAAGGACGGCGGGTACGACCTGATTCTCTTCGGCCGGATGGCGACCGACACCGGCAGCGGCACCGTCGGAGCCATGACGGCGCACCTGCTCGATCTTCCCGCCGTCACCGCCATCTCCCATCTCGAGCTCGGCGAAGGACGGGGCACCGCGGGGCGCGACCTCGAGGGCGCCTCCGAGACCGTCTCGTTTCCTCTCCCTGCCGTGCTCACGATCGACGAGGGCATCGCGCGTCCCCGCCTGGCCACGCTCAAGGGCATCATGGCGGCCAAGAAGAAGCCGCTCGACGTGCGGCCGGCCCAGCTCGGAGAGGTGCGACTGACCGTCGAGTCCATGGCCATGCCGCCGGAGCGCAGCGGGGGTCGGATCGTGGGCGAGGGGCCGGACGCAGTGCCCGAGCTGGTGCGGCTGCTCCGCACGGAAGCGAAGGTGCTCTGATGGCGACCACCTTCGCTTTCGCCGAGTCGCGGGATGGCAATCTCCGCAAGGTGTCGTTCGAGGCCGTGACCGCCGCGCGACGCGCGGCCGACGCCACGGGAGGAGGCGAGGCGCACGCCCTCCTCTTGGGCGCACCGGGGATCGCCGCCAGGGCCGAGGAGCTCGGCCGCTACGGCGCCGACGTGGTCTTCGTGGTGGAGCACGAGGGGCTCGCGCGCTACAACCCGGAGGCGTTCGCGGCGACAGCGGCGGAGCGGCTGCGCGCAGGGGACTATCGCGCCGCGTTCTTCCCGGCCTCGGCTCAGGGCCGGGACCTGGCCCCGCGCACCGCGGCGGCGCTGGGCGTGAGCCTCGCGTCCGATATCACCGATTTCGAGCTGCAGGGTGACACGGTGCTCGCCCGGCATCCCGGGTACACCGGCAAGGTGATTCTCAGCTTGCGGCTCGCGGGCTCGCCGGCGCTGGTGTCGCTGCGCCCAGGGGCCATCACCCCCACGGAGCAGCCGCGCACGCCGAGGGTGGAGCAGGCGAAGCCGGCCATCGATCCCGCCTCGGCGCGCGTGTCGGTTACGGAGACGACGCAGCGCACGGGTGCCCGGCTCGACCTGGGTGAGGCGCCGGTCATCGTGAGCGGCGGCCGCGGCCTCCGCGCTGCGGAGAACTTCAAGCTGGTGGAAGAGCTGGCCGACGCGTTCGGCAACGCCGCGGTCGGCGCGACCCGCGCCGTCACCGACGACGGCTGGCGGCCCGCAACGGATCAGATCGGGCAGACCGGGCGCAACGTCAGTCCCGATCTCTACGTGGCGCTCGGCATCTCAGGCGCCATCCAGCACCTGGCCGGGATGCGCACGTCGAAGACCATCGTGGCGATCAACAAGGACAAGGACGCCCCCATCTTCAAGATCGCGGACTACGGGATCGTGGGTGACCTGTTCGAGATCGTGCCGCGGTTGACCGAAGAGGTCCGCAAGGCGCGTAGCGGGCACTAGCGGCGACGCCGACCAGGAAAAGCTGTCATCCCGAGCGCAGCGAGGGATCTTCTCACCCGGTTTTCGGGGATCGCCGAGAAGATCCTCGCTGCGCTCGGGATGACAGAGGCGGCCTACTTACCGGCTTCCGAACTCCGCCACCATCTCCCCGATCCGCCGCACCCCTTCCACCACCGTCGCCTCGTCGGGACCGAACGAGAACCGCACGTAGTGGCGAAAGCGTGACGGCCGGCCGCTGCGCCGCTTGCCCGGATTGACGTCGAAGAACTCGCCCGGAACGCAAATCACCTTCCGCTCGAGCGCCGCCCGGAAGAACGACATCCCGTCGTTGATCGCCGGCGCCAAGCCGGAGACGTCGCCCCACCAGTAGAACGTCCCCTCGGGATCCAGGTCGAACCGTACCCCCGCCTCCCGCAGCCCTTGCCCCATGAGCGCCCGCTTCCGCAGGAACGACTCCCGGATGGCCTGGGTCTCCGCCTCGACCACGGTCGGCTCCAGCAGCGGAACCGCGGACCGCTGCAGCGGCTTGCTGCCACCGCCGTCGAGGAACGAGCCGCTGCTGGAGACCGCCTCGATGACCTGCTGCGGTCCCACGATCCAGCTGCAGCGCCAGCCGGGGTAGCGCCAGTTCTTGGTGAGGCCGTCGAAGAGCACGACCGGGTCGGCATCCACGTCGTCCACGTACCGCGCTGCCGAAACCAGCCCGTCGCCATCCTCCGTCTCCCGCCAGACGTAGTGCGAATAGAACTCGTCCACCAGCAGCGCGCAGCCGAGCTCGCGCGCGACCTCGACCCATCCGCGGAGCTCCGCATCGGCGATGACGCGCCCCGTGGGGTTGCAGGGGTTCGACAGCAGCACCGCCGAGAGTCCGCGTCCGGTGATCTCCTCGCGGAGGTGCTCGGGGCTGAAGTGATAGCCTTCCCGGCCGTCGAGCAGGATGGGGATCGAGGTGAACAGCTTGAAGATGTCGAGCAGCTCTTCGTACGCGGTGTAGTCGGGAAGAAAATGACCGAGGTTCACCTGCCCGAGGGCGGCGACGGCGCGGGTGAGCGACGAGCGCCCGCCGCCGCAGATGCAGACGTTGCGCTCGGTGTAGCGGGAGCCTTTCCCGCCGCGATAGAGCCGGTTGTACAGCTCCGCCACCGCGCGCCGCAGCTCCCAGATCCCCGGTACCGGAGCGTAGTCCTGGTCGTCCACCCCGATCTGGATCTCGTGGACCCGGCGTGGTGCGCCTGGCAGCGGGCCGGTCTCCGGCTGCCCTTGGCCGAGGTTGCACCAGTCGGGATGCCCGTAGCGGTAGCCGAGACGCCCGGCCTCGGCCATGACGAAGATGACGCCGGTGAACGGGACGGGGCGGAAGCCGGGAATCAGAGGTGGCGAAGGCATCGCGATATCGGTTATTCCGACTGGAGCGTGCGAGCCAGGGCGATCCCCGTGGCCCGCCGCGCTGGACAGCGACCCTGCAATATGACATCCTGGATGGACCAGGAGGTCGTATGGCGAACGACAGGCAGCCGATTTACGGAACCCTGGTCTTCCTGGGAATTCTTCTCACTGCGCTGGTCGTCCTCCAGCCGTACTCGGCGGATTGGCCGGGAAGGGTGTACACCGAGCCGGCGCGGCGGTACATCCGAGCGGCCATGCGCCAGGACTCGGTCACCCTGACGCGGCTCTCGACCTCCGAGTCGCCAGTGCGCTGGGCCCTCGCGGCGGCTCGCCGTCATCCGGACCTCCTCACAATCTGGAAGGGACGGATCGAAGCTTGGACCGGTGAGCGGCGGGGAGATACGACGGATGTGTTCGTCTACCCGCACTCGGCCGGGCGGACCTGCGAGGAGGAGCCGATCGTGCTCCGGTTCGTAAGCTCCGGCGCGGCGCCGAAGGTGGTGGAGGCGAGCTCCACCTGCATCGATCCCGGCTAGCGGCTACAGCACTCGCCGCGGCACCTGCCGCATGTACGCTTCATACGTCGGATAGCGCCGCACCAGCCAGCGCTCCTCCGCCTTCGCCTTGCCGTTGAGGTACGCCCGCGCCAACAGGCCCGCCAGCAGCGCCAGCGTCCAGTTGCTCCACGCCAGCGTGTAGCCCGCCGCTCCGATCACGATCCCAGCGTAGATCGGATGCCGGACGAGCGCGTAGGCCCCTGAGGTTACCAGCGGCGCTCCCGACAACGGCTCGGTGCCCGGCGTAAGGCTTCGGCCGAGAGATACTACCCCCCAGGCGGCGAGCGCGAGCCCGGCCGCGATCAGCGGCGCGCCCAGCCATCGGATGCTGTCCGGGTCGACCCGGTTGAGCATCGAATCCAGATTCCCGAGGCTCAGATACCGCGGCAGCAACGGCGCGCCGAGCCCGATCAGGGCGAACAGCGCCAGCTGTCCCCAGACCCAGGGGTCCCGCGTCGCCTTGTGCAGGTCCATGCCACCAACTTAGCCCCTCGGCTGGGCGGGTTATATTTCCGCCGCCTCGACGTCCGGCCCCGTCCCCAGGAGTTGTCCGACGTGTCCACCATCGTCCCCGCCCGACACCAGCGTCCGCTGCCGCTCGATCAGATCATCCGCCGCGATCCCCCGGGGGCGGAGGCGATCGAGACGGATGTCGTGATCGTCGGAGCAGGGCCCGCCGGGCTGGCCTGCGCCATCGAGCTGACCCGGCTGGCGAAGCAGGAGGCGGAGTCGGGCGGCGGCCCCGGCGAGCTCAACATCGCCGTGCTGGAAAAGGCGGGTGCGCTGGGCGAGCACAATCTCTCCGGCGCCGTGGTGAATCCGCGCGCCTTCCACGAGCTCTTTCCCGACCTCAACTCCAGCGACATCCCGTTCCGCCAGCCGGTCGCGGGTGAAGCGGTGTACTTCATGACCGAGGGCCGCGCTCAGCGCATTCCCACCCCGCCCACCATGCACAACGCCGGGTTCTACACGGCATCCATCTGCGAGATCGTGCGTTGGATGGGCGAGCGGGCGGAGCAGGCGGGCGTCAACCTGTTCGCCGGATTTCCGGTGGCCGCGCTGCTGGTGGAGGGCGACGCGGTGCGCGGCGTCCGCACCACCCCGTCCGGCCTCGACCGTGATCGCCAGCCGACGGCCGATTATGGCGAGCCGACCGATGTCACCGCGAAGGTGACGGTGATCGCCGAGGGGACGCGGGGGCTGCTGAGCCAGGGCTGGCGCCAGTGGCAGCAGGTCCGCTCGCCCAATCCGCAGATCTTCGCGCTCGGGGTGAAGGAGGTCTGGCAGACCCCGAAGCCGCTCAACGCGGTGATCCACACCCTCGGGTGGCCGCTGCCCGACGACGCGTTCGGCGGCAGCTTCATGTATCCGATGGGGCCGGACCAGATCGCCCTCGGCCTGGTGGTCGGCCTCGACTACCACGATGCCTCGCTCGACGTGCACGAGCTGCTCCAGCGAATGAAGCTGCACCCGCTGTTCCGGCCCTATCTGGAGGGGGGCGAGGTGCTGGAGTGGGGGGCCAAGACGATCCCCGAGGGAGGGTACCATGCGCTGCCCGAGCGCCGGAGCGGCGACGGCGTCCTGCTGGTGGGCGACGCCGTGGGATTCGTGGACGTCCCCTCGCTCAAGGGCATCCACTACGCGATGCAGTCCGGGATGTACGCCGCGCGCGCCGCGTTCGCCGCGCTCAAGCAAGGCGACCTCTCCGCCGTCCGGCTCTCGGCGTACGACCGCCTGGTGGACGAGAGCTACATCGTGGCCGACATGTACCGGACGCGGAACATGCGACTCGCGTTCAAGGACGGGCTCTACGTCGGCGGATTCAAGGCCGGGCTCATGACGATCAGCGGCGGGCGGCTCTTCGGCGGGCGCATGGAGATGCCCGAGGATGCGGCCGCTCCGCGGCGGGTCACCGAGGCCGAGCCGTTCACGCCGGACGGGAAGCTGACTTTCGGCAAGCTGGACGCCGTGTTCAAGTCGGGGAACGCGACTCGCGATACCATCCCCTCCCACCTGCTGGTCGGGCCGGATGCGAGCGCGGAGGTCGCCGAGTTCTACTCCCACGTGTGTCCCGCGGGCGTCTACGAGCGCGTGGGCGACGAGCTCCGGGTCAATGCGCCGAATTGCATCGACTGCAAGGCGACCGACGTGCTCGGACCGCGCTGGACGGCGCGAGAGGGGGGCAGCGGGCCCAAGTACCGCGCGATGTAGCAGTCGTCTTGCCACGCCTTGCAGTGCCGCGACGCGGGGGTTGCCGCGAAAGTCGACACTGTGCGCTTCCTGCGGATTGTGCCGCGGCATACTCCTTCCCAACGTTGACCTGTCCCGCTCCATCCAGTGGCCATCGTCGGTACCCGAGCCTCAGGGGTGCACTCTGGGATCGCACGCGTTAGCCAAGCCGAAGCAACAGCGCTGGACCACGGGCGTCGCGCAGGGGGTCGCGGCGATGCTCTCCGGCGGCGCCGCGCTCGTCTCGATCCTGAGCTACACCAGCTCGGCGGGGATCGCGGTCCCCGGCGTGCCTACAGCGTCCTCCCGCGCGCACTCGATGACCGTCGCGCCCGCGGTGGACACCGCCGCCGCCGTTGGCGACACGATCCAGCTCGCGGCCGTGATCACCGACTCCGGCGGCACCGTGCTCGCCGGGGTCGCTCCGACCTGGACCAGCGGAGATCCGTCCATTGCCGAAGTGAGTCCGGCGGGCACCGTGGCGATCCGTGGCGCGGGGGCCACCGCGATCATGGTGCGGGTCGGAAACCTGGAGACCCGTGCCCACATCGTGGTGCTGCAGCGACCCGCCTCGCTTCAGGTGGACGACACCCTGCTTCAGGTGCCCGAGGGCGATCGCCGTCCGCTCAGCGCCCGGGTGCTGGACGCGCGGGGCAATCCGATCATCGGCGCGGACGTGACCTGGTCGGCGCCGGACCCGGCAGTCGCCACGGTCGAGAGTGCCGACGCCGTTGGAGTCAGTCCCGGCAGAACGTTGTTCCTGGCGATGGCGGCTCAGCTGCAAGCGTCGTTGCCCGTGGAGGTGACGCCGGTGGCCGGCTCCATCACCGTGCTTGGTGGCGACGGACAGCGTGGACCGGCGGGCGCCGAGCTGTCGGTGCCGGTGACCGCGCAGATCGTCTCCCGCGGCGGGCGACCCATCTCGGGTGTCGTGGCAGCCTTCCACCCCGCCGCGTCCGGCGCGTCGGCGGAGCCGGCTTTCGATACCTCGGATGCGCGCGGGATCGTGAAGACGCTGTGGCGGCTGGGCGAGCTGCCCGGACGGCAACAGCTGTCCATCGCCGTCGAGGGCGTGAGCGCGCCACCGACCGTGAGCGCCGAGGCGGACCCTCTGCCGGGCAACGCGCGGGTGGAGATCGCGAGCTCCGACCTGGTCGGCCGGGTGGGCGACACGCTGCCGGAGCCGGTCGTAGTGCGGGTCACCGACTCGCTCGGCCGCGCACTGGCCGATCTCCCGGTGGCGTGGAGCTCGCTGGACGGCGGAGCCATCAGCGCACAAGCGATGCGGACCGACTCGTTGGGCGAGGCCCGCGCGACCTGGAAGCTGGGGACGAAGGCGGGCCGTCAGCGCGCTCGAGTGCAGGTGGGCAACGCGCGCACGCTGCCGCCGATCGGCCTTACGGCCGCCGCGGAGCCGGGACCAGCCGCGGCGGTACGCCCCGTCTCCGGCGATCGGCAGACGGGCTCCGTCGGTCAGCCGCTCCCGCAAGCGATCGTCCTGCGCGCGATCGACCGACACGGGAATCCCGTGGCGGGGGCGGTGCTGCGGCTGCTCCCTGCCGCCGGACGGCCCGCGGACAACGAGCTGTCTACCGACTCCGCCGGACGGGCCAAGGTCGTCTGGACTCTGGGCCGGACCGCCGGCCTGCAGCGGCTGACCGCGCGGCTGAAGGGCGACACCGCCGAGACGGAGATTACGGCGGTTGCGAGGCCCGGCAAGGCGGTGAAGCTCGCGTTCGTGGCCCCGCCCGCGGCCGGGAAGGCGGGACGCGCGCTCCCCAAACCAGTCGTGGTGCAGGTGACGGACAGCTACGGGAATCCCATCGCCGGACAGACGGTATTGTTCAAGGCCAGCAGCGGTACCGTCACCCCGACGCGCGGTCTGAGCGATGCGGAGGGTCACACAAGCGTTCGATGGACGCTCGGCCCGAAATCGCAACGACCCGAACTGTCCGCGAAGGTCCCCGGCACCGTAGTAAGCCGAACCCTGACGCTCAGCGCCAAGCCATAGGCCTTCCCGGCCACCTGGCCGATTCGCCCTCCGACTGCCCGCGATATCCTTGGATCAACACCGAAGGCACGGTGATAGGATCCTCGCGGGAGCAGACGTATGTCGCAGCCACAGTCGCAGACTCTGATCGACCTGTCCAATCAGCTCGCCGGCGCCGTCGAGCGCGGGGCCGAGAGCATCGTCGCGGTACACGCCCGGCCCCAGCTGGCCTCCACCGGTGTCCATTGGCGAGACGGCCTGGTGGTGACCACCAACGGCACCGTCCGTCGCGATCGTGACCTCACGGTGACCCTGTCGAACGGCAAGCGAATCGAGGCCACACTCCAGGGGCGCGATCCGTCCACCGACGTGGCCGTGCTCAGAATGGCAACCGGACTCCTGCCGGTGGCGACGCTCGGAGACGCCGGCGCTCTCAGGCCGGGCCATCTCGTCCTCGCTCTGGCACGCCTGGACGACACGGGTCCGCGTGCCGCCTTCGGCGCCGTCAGCGTGATCGGGGGCGCCTGGCGTCCGTGGGGAGGGGGTGAGATCGACCGACTGATCCTGAGCGACGTCAACCTCTATCCCGGGTTCGGCGGAGGCCCCCTCGTCGATCCGTCCGGGCAGGTGCTCGGCATCAACTCCGGCCGCCTGAGTCGGCCCTATGCGACCACGCTTCCGGCCGAGACCGTGAGCCGGGTGCTCGGACAACTCGCGAGTCGCGGCTACGTCCGCCGCGGCTATCTCGGCGCCACCATGCAGCCGGTAGAGCTGCAACAGCAGCTTCGCTCCCGACTCGGCCTGGATCGTGGTGGGGCACTGCTCGTCGTGTCGATCGAGCCGGACGGCCCATCGGCCGCGGGAGGCCTGCTCGTGGGAGATGTGATCCTG
>Ga0075325_1000083_pt1 | contig 12568 bp, 14 predicted proteins | sample MayberrySE_Catta_5_FD_120048 | JGI IMG/M metagenome (GOLD analysis project Ga0075325, IMG submission 120048) | Natural and restored wetland microbial communities from the San Francisco Bay, California, USA, that impact long-term carbon... | ecosystem: Environmental > Terrestrial > Soil >... | reverse complement strand
CGGCGCGATAGGGCAGGGGACCGTTGCCGAGCACGATGCCGGTGACGTACACCGCCAGGAACCCGCTCCCCTCGACCAGCGTTGCCACCCCGAAGGAGAGGAAGCCGAAGGCGAGCATCAGCGCCGGGTACAGGCCGCCGGTCATCAGCTGGAGCCGGGCCATGAGCGTGCGGCCCGCGTAGCCGGCGCCGATGCCCACCACGGCCCCGATCACCAGCTGAGTGACGATGTCGACGAGCATCTCGCCCAGGCCGAGGTGGCCCGGGTTCAGGAGATTGGTGGCGAGTGTCGTGGTCAGGATGACCGCGGCGGGGTCGTTGGCACCCGATTCCACCTCGAGCGTCGCGGCGACCCGCCGCTTGAGCTGCAGCCCGCTGGCCCGGAGCACGGCGAAGATGGCGGCCGCGTCCGTGGACGAGACGATCGCCCCCAGCACCAGCGCGGCGGGCCAGGGCAGTCCACCCAGATGCGCCGTCAGCGCGACCAGCCCCCCGACGAGCATCACTCCGACCGAGGAGAGCACGCCCGCCGGAGCCCAGACCCGCCGCACCACGTCGAGCGGGGTGTTGAGGCCGCCATCGAAGAGGATGAGGGCCAGCGCCACGGAACCGATGCGGAAGGCCAGCCGATAGTCGGCAAACGGGATCCCGCCAATCCCCTCGGACCCGGCCAGCATGCCGACGAGAAGGAAGAACAGCGCGATCGGGACCCCGATCCGCTGGGACGCGCGGCTGGAGAGCACGCTCACCAGCAGCAGGATTCCGCAGATGGTGAGCAGGACGGCGGTGGCGGTCGGCTCGCTCGTCGGCATCAGGAATCCAGGTTACCACGCGGCTGGCGGTGACCGCCAGTGCGCAGCCATAATGATGACCATGTTCCACGATCCCTTCATCGCCGCGCTCGCGCTCATCGGCGTGGTCATCATCGCGGCCTCGCTGCTGTCGGGCGCGGTCGAGCGGTCGGGCGTGCCCCAGGTCGCGATCTTCCTTCTCCTCGGCGCCATGCTGGGTCCCGCCGGTCTGGGCGTGGTGGAGTTCTCGCTCGAGTCGGAGTCGCTCGAGGTCCTCGCCACGCTGGCCCTGGTGCTGGTGCTGTTCAGTGACGCCATCTCCGTCGACATCGGCGAAGTGCGGGAGCAACGGCGGCTCGCGGTGCTCATGCTGGGGCCGGGCACGATCCTGCCGGCCGCGCTCATCGCCCTCACCGCCTGGTTCCTGCTCGGCCTGCCGCCCGCCGGCGCCGCGATTCTCGGCGCCGCGCTGGCCTCGACCGACCCGGTCCTCCTGCGGACCCTGGTCCGGAGTCCGGCGCTCCCGCCCCCCGCACGCCTGGCCCTCCGACTCGAGAGCGGGATCAACGACGTGGTCCTCCTCCCCGTCGTGGTGCTCGCCAGTCTGGCCCTGGAGGCGGGAGGCACGTCCGACGCCGATGTCTCGCGCCGCGCGATGGGCCTCTTCATCCTGGGGCCGGCGCTGGGCGTGGGTGTGGGTTACGTCGCCATCGCCCTCCTCGACCGGGTGCGATCGAAGGTCGGGGTGCGCCGGGACTACGAGTCACTCTATGCGCTGGGTGTGGCATTCACCGCGTTCGCGGCCGCGGAGTCCGTGGGCGGCAGCGGTTTCGTCGCGGCGTTCGCCGGGGGGCTGATGGTGGCCGCGATGGACGTGGAGCTGTGCGATTGCTTCCTGGATTACGGCGAAGCCTCGGCCGAGATGTTCCTGCTGCTCACGTTCGTGGCGTTCGGTGCCTCGGTGATCTGGACCGGCTTCCAGGTGGCGGACGGATCGACGCTGGCCTTCGCGGTGCTCGCGCTGGGGCTGCGCACGGCGGTCCTGGTCCCGGTGCTGCGGCTGGGCGGGGTCGAGCCGCGGAGCCGGCGGCTGATCGCCTGGCTCGGGCCGCGCGGCCTGAGCGCGCTGCTCCTGGCCTTGCTGCCGGTGTTCGCGGGGATCGAGGGATCCGTGCGCCTGTTCCAGATCACCTGCCTCGTGGTCCTGCTCTCGGTGCTGGTGCACGGCGGCGGGATCGCGATTTTTCTCCGCCGCGCGCGATCGGAGCAGGGCCCGGCGCCCGCGCCCCGGCCGGAGGAGCCGGAGGCGCTCTCGTTCGGGCACGCCCCGCGCGAAGCGCCGCAGCTTCCGGAGAAGATCACCATCGAGGAGCTTCGCGACCTGCAGGAGCGCGGGGAGCCGGTGACCGTGCTGGACGTGCGGACCGAGCGGAGCTATCGCGACTCCGCCGCGATCGCCCGCGACGCGATCCGGATGCCGCCCGACGACGCGGTGCGCCTCGCGCGGGAGCGGAGGCTCGATCCCGACGCGACGCTGGTGCTCTACTGTACCTGAAAGGACGAAGCCACAAGCACCCGGGTGGTGCGAGAGCTCCGTCAGGCAGGATGGAAGAAGGCCAGGGCCCTGCTGGGAGGCTGGACGGCCTGGAACGAGGCCGGCCTCCCGGTGGCCAACAAGTAACCCTCCCCTTTCGGCACGGCCGTTGCCCCTCGCCTCTCGGCCGGCCGAAATCCGGGCCGACCTCGAGCCCGCGCACCGCCTGCACCGGTCGTGCAAGTGAGCCTGCGACGGCAGCTTCGGACCCCATCCCTGCACCCGACGTACGGAGGCGAGATCCCATGCGTGTCCCGCATTACGCAATGCGACCCCTCGCGGTCGCGGCCCTGATCGGCCTCATGACCGGCTGCGGTAAGAGCGACTCCACCGCTCCCGACGCGCCGTTCGATCCGTCGGGGACCACCTCGGACATCGCCTCGGTCGAGTCCGCGTACGAGAGCGACGCGATGTACGGATTCCAGAGCGCCATGCCGGCGATCAGCGCCACGCTGGGCGAGTCGTCGGCGGCGGTCGCCCTTCGGGCCGCGCCGAGCAAGATCATGGCGAAGGGAAAGTCGGGCGCGCGTGACTACGCCGCCGCGCTGGCTCGACTCTACACCCAGCCGACTGCGGGCATGCGCCCGGTGGGGAGCGGGGCGGCGATTCTCGAGGAGCATCTCGGCGTCACCTTCGTCCGCAACGCCGAGACGCTGGAGTACGAGGCGTCGGACCGTACCGGCGCGCCCTCGAACGGGGTGCGGTTCATCGTGTACACGGTGAATCCGATCAGCGGCCAGCCGGTGACGCCGCTGCAGGAAATCGGGTATGCCGACATCGAGGTCACCCAGACCGCGACCTCGGCGAGCATCCGGATCGAGCTGGTCTCCGGAACCGTGACCTACCTCGACTACACGGTGGCCGCCACCGGCAGCCAGACGGCGGTCGCGGTCAATGTGTCCGGCTTCGTGAGCAACGGTGAGGACCGGGTCAACTTCGATCTCGACATGCACGTCGACACCGACGACAACATCTTCACGTTCGACTACGCGCTGACCGTGCCGACCCGCGGCAACTTCCGGATGGATCTCGAGGAGCAGTGGAACATGAACACCAGTGCGGTGACCTCGAGCCTCGAGCTGCGGGGCCCGCACGGTACGGTGACGATCGTCGGCAACTGGGCCGACAACGCCGGGACCTACAACGTCGAGGTGAACGGCGATCCGTTCGCGACGATCAGCGTGACCCAGGGCTCGGACCCGGTGATCACCGGCGCGGACGGCGCGGCGCTCACCGACGAGGAGCTGCAGGCGCTCCAGGAGATCTATCTGGCGTTCCTCGGCGGCTTCGACTTCTTCGAGGACCTGCTGGACCCGCTCTTCCCGGTCGCGTAACAGACAGCCGGAAAAAGGTCACAAGAGAAAGGGAAGAGGAGGCCCTCCTCTTCCCCTTTCTCTTGTGCCCTTCTCTCGTTCTCGCCTTACCCCAGCCAGCCCTTCCCGCCCACCAGCTCCCTCACCAGGTCCTCCGCGGTCCGGTCCGCAGCCTCGGCGGCGAAGTTGGTCACGATGCGGTGCCGCAGGACCGACGGGGCGACACTCCGCACGTCCTCCAGATCGGCCATCGGCCGGCCGGCCCTCGCCGCGCGAGCCTTGGCGCCGAGCACCAGGTACTGGGAGGCCCGCGGGCCGGCGCCCCATTCGACGTACTCCTTGATGAAGGAAGGGGCAGCGGGGTCATTCGGCCGGGTCAGGCGCGCGAGGGTCACGGCGGAGCGGATCAGGCCGCGCGAGACCGGGATTCGGCGGACGAGTGACTGCATCGCCATCACGGAGGGCGCGTCGAGCACCGCGTGCAGGGGCGCACGGGTGACGCCGGTGGTCTGCTCGACGATCGCCTCCTCCTCCGACTGGGTGGGATACCCGACTCGCAGCTCCAGCATGAACCGGTCGAGCTGGGCCTCGGGGAGAGGATACGTGCCCTCCTGCTCGATCGGGTTCTGCGTGGCGAGCACGAAGAAGGGGTCGGGCAGCGGGTAGGTGGTCCCGCCCGCGGTGACCTGGTGCTCCTGCATCGCCTGGAGCAGCGCGGCCTGGGTCTTCGGCGGGGTGCGGTTGATCTCGTCGGCGAGGACCACGTTGGCGAAGATCGGCCCGTTCACGAACCGGAACGCGCGCCGGCCGGTGGTGAGGTCCTCCTCGATGATCTCGGTGCCGGTGATGTCGCTGGGCATGAGGTCGGGCGTGAACTGCACCCGGTTGAAGCTCAGCTCCAGCGCCTCCGCCACGGTCTGGACCATAAGAGTCTTGGCGAGGCCCGGCACGCCGATGAGTAGGGCATGTCCGCCGGCCAGTACGGCGGTGAGAATCCCGTCCACCACGTCTTCCTGGCCCACGATTCGCTGCGCCACCTGGCTGCGCAGGCGCTTCACGGCGGCGACGAGGCGCTCGAGCTGCTGCACGTCGTCCTGGGGGACGGTCTGGGCTGCGGTCATTGATTGAGATTACCCGGGTGATGGGGGAGGGCGGTAGGGCGGTACTGATCCTGACTGTCATCCCGAGCGGAGCGAGGGGACCTTCTCGGCGGTCATCGAGCCCAGGCCAGAAGATCCCTCGCTTCCGCTCGGGATGACAATGACAGTGGTACCATCGACCGCCCGGCCGCCCGACCGCTTTCCTTGCGAAATTTTTCACAAGCCGGTAGGTTTGCGCCGTGACCACCCCTGATCCGGGCGGCCAAAAAGGGCCCGGGCCGATGCGTTACGCGGGGCTCGGCGTGCAGCTGGCCGTGATCCTCGTGGTCTCTGTCCTGGCCGGCCAGTGGGTCGATCGCAAGCTCGGCACCGGGGGCATCATCACGATCGTCGCGGCGTTCCTGGGTTTCGGCGGCACTATGTACTCGCTGATCCGGACGCTCACCAGGAAAGACGGCGGCGAGAAGTGACCCGCACCGGCCGCTACGTCGCCGGCGTGGCGGCGGTGGGCGCCGGCGGACTGGTGGCCATGTCCGCCTCGCCTCCGGAGTGGCGCGGCGGCATCGTGTGGGGCCTCGGTGCCGGCCTGCTGCTTCAGGCGCCGCTCGGTTGGTGGACCCTCACGGCGATCGGCACCGAGCAGTTCTTCCTGGTGTGGGGCCTCGGGATGCTGGCGCGCTTCGGGGTGGTGGCCGTGGCCGCCTTCGCGCTGATGGGGGCGCCGGACCGACTGGCCGCGCCGATGCTGGTGACGATGGTGGGCGTGCTGGTCGGGCTGCTGCTGGTGGAGGGCGTGGTGGCAATGGGAGAATACTCGCGGAAAGGCGAGCGATGACGGGTTTCGCACGGTCCCTCACTTCACTCTGTACGATGGTCGCCGCGGCGCTCATGCTGGCGGCGCTGAGTGTGGGCGGGAGCCTGGCGGCACAGGAGCACGGCGGCACCGCGGATGTGGCTCGCGACGAGGTCGCGCCGACGTCGCAGTCCGAGGCTTCCGAGAACCAGATCGACATCGTGCACCACATCGGGGACTCGCACGAGGTCGAGACCCCGTTCGGTCTGGTGCACCTGCCCCGGTGGGAGCCGATACGGCTGGGCGGGATCAGTCTCGATCTCTCCCCCACCAAGCACCTGGTCTACATGCTGCTCGCGGCGATCCTGGTCGCGCTGGTCTTCCTGCTGAGCGCGCGCACTGTCGCGCGGGAGCAGGCGCGGGGCCGGCCGGCCAAGGGTTTCGCCGGCTCGATGGAGGCGCTGGCGCTCTACATCCGGCAGGAAGTGGTCCTGCCCAACGTGGGCCACCACGGCGAAGGATACGCGCCGTACCTGCTGACCCTGTTCTTCTTCATCCTGACGATGAACCTGCTGGGCCTGCTGCCCTGGGGCGCCACCGCGACCGGCAACATCGCGGTGACCGCGGCACTCGCGGTGATGGCGTTCCTGGTGATCGAAGTGACCGGCATGCAGACGTTGGGCCCGAAGGGATACCTGAAGACCATCTTTTATCTGCCGTCCGGCCTGCCGGGCGGCATCGGCGGCACCATCCTCAAGGTGGTGCTGCTCGCGGTCATGACGCCGATCGAGCTGATCGGGAAGCTGGCGAAGCCGTTCGCCCTGGCGGTCCGGCTCTTCGCCAACATGACTTCGGGGCACGTGCTGGTGCTGGCGCTGATCGGGCTCACCTTCCTGTTCAAGAGCTACGCCGTCGGGATCGGGGCCTCGTTGCTGGCGACCGGCGTCATGATCCTGGAGTTGTTCGTGGCGTTCCTCCAGGCCTTCGTGTTCACGCTGCTCACCAGCGTGTTCATCGGCCTGATGCGGGCGGAGCACTGAAGACGTACCCCGACGCCCTGCGCGCCCGCTCGGCGTCGGCCAGGTAGTCCGCCGTCCGGCGGACGATGCCCGCTGCTTGCCGGCCTCGCGCCGGCGGGCGCCGGCGGGTCACCGAGGCGAGATCGCTCCGGGAGAGGCGATCCACGCGCGGCGGGCGCAACCGACTCCGGATCTTCCGTTGAGCTGAGGAGCAACAGATGCTGGACATTCTTCCGATGCTTCAGGCCGCCGCGGCCGGGGCCGACAAGGGCTACGGCCTCATCGGCGCCGGACTCGCCGCCGGACTCGCGGTCGTGGGCGCAGGCATCGGCATCGGCCAGATCGGTGGACGGGCGACCGAGGGCATCGCCCGGCAGCCCGACGCCACGGCCCGGATCCAGACGGCGATGATCATCGCGGCCGCGCTGGTGGAAGGCGTGGCGCTGTTCGTGGCGGTGATCGCGTTCCTGATTCAGGGGAAAATCACGTACTGAGCTGTCAACTATCGGGTATCGGCTATCGGCTGGACACACCGGGTGTGCTTGACTGATGGCTGATACCTGATATCTGACTGCTCCGGTCGGAGCGACCATGCTGACACTGCTCGTCATCCAGGAACACGCGCCCGCGGCCCAGGAGCACGCGTCCGGCCCGCTCACCGTCGAGGGCGGGCTGATGATCTGGACCGTCTTCATCTTCCTGCTGCTGCTCCTGATCCTGAAGCGGTTCGCCTGGCCGGCGATTCTGGGCGCCGTGGAGGCGCGAGAACAGGCGCTCGAGCGGCAGCTCGCCGAGGCCGCGCGCGACCGGGAGCAGGCGGCCGCGCTCCTGGCCGAGCACCAGAAGCTGATCGCCGACGCCCAGTCCCAGGCGCACGCCATGATCGTGGAAGGCCGCAGAATCGCGGAAAAGGAGCGGGCGCTGGCGATGGAGAAGACCCGGCAGGAGCAGGAGGAGCTGTTGGCCCGGGCCCGGCGGGAGATCAGGGCGGAGCAGGACCGCGCGGTGACGGAGCTTCGGCGCGAGGCGGTGGACCTCTCCCTCGCCGCGGCCTCCCGGCTGATCGAGAAGCGCCTCGACGGTGAGACCGACCGCAAGCTGGTGCTCGAGTTCCTCGCCAGCCTGGACGAGAATCGATGAGAGCGACGACGATCGCCCGCAACTACGCCGAGGCGCTGTTCGAGCTCGGCGAGCGGAGCGGCAACACGGATCGGTACGCTGAGCTGCTCGACGCCCTGGCGGCCGCGGTGGAGACCACGCCCGAGGTACGGGGTGTCCTCATGTCCCCGCGGGTGCCGAAGGCGGAGAAGATCCGGCTGCTCGCCGCTGGGCTCAAGGGCGCGCCGCGCGAGTTCGTGCTGTTTCTCCAGGCGCTGTTGAAGCGGAGGCGGCAAGGGCTCCTCCGCGAGATCTCCGGGGAGTTCCAGGCGCTGCTCGATATCAAGCACAACCGCATCCGCGCCGGCGTCACCTTGGCGCGTCCGGCCGACCCCGCGCTCCAGCGCGAGATCCAGGAGGCCCTGAGCCGCGAGCTGGGCAAGGAGGTCATCGCGGCGTTCCACGTGGACCCGGAGATCCTCGGCGGCACGGTGGTACGGATCGGCGAGCGCATCCACAATGGCTCGGTGCGCCGGCGGATGACCAAGCTCCGGCGGCAGCTGATCAGCGGCTGACCGCCTCCCGGCCCAGGGGCAGGAGATCCGGCTCCACCCAGCCGAACCTCGCCTCGGACGACATCAGCAGGCCCTTCGTGTAGTGCCGGAGCGGGAGGTCCCGGTCGCCGTAGCGCGACAGCAGCCGGGCGACCCGCTCCGGCCAGCTTCCCATCGGCCGCTCCTCCTCGCCCGCCACATAGTCGCAGAGCACGCGCACGTAGAAGCGCGTGATGGTCTCGTGGTAGCCGCGCGTGGTGGTGGTGGGCACGCCGTGCGCCGCGTTCAGACGCAGGATGCCCTCGCGCACCGCGACGAGCGCCTCCTCGTACGGCAGGCGCGAGGCGTACCACAGGCCCACCGTCAGGTGCGCCTGATGGGTCCACTCCTCCTTGGGCAGCGTGCAGTTCTCGAACCGCGCGACCAGCCGGGGCGGGGTTGCGCCGCTCATGCCCGGGCCCTCTCGTGACGAGCGGGACCCGCCGCGCGCTCGGCCGGGGCCTTCGCCTTCCCGTGCGCTCCGGGCGCGAGCTGAATCATGAGGACCGCGCCGAGGATCAGCACCATCGCGCCGATGGTCCGGCCCGTGATCGCCTCGCGCAGGATCAGCCAGCCGAGCAGCACCGCCACGACCGGGTTCACGTACGCGTAGGTGCCGACGATGGTCGCCGAGGCGTGGCGCAGCGCATAGGCGTAGGACGTAAATCCGACGATGGAGCCGAACACCACCAGATACGCCAGGGCGCCCAGGCCCTCCGCGGACCAGTTCCACTGGCCCGCCTCGCCGAGCACGAGGCCCAACAGCGAGATCACCAGTCCGCCCGAGAGCATCTGTACGGCGGACGCGGCGTAGGGCGACGTCTCCGTCGGGTTGCGCTTGGAGTACACGGTCCCGAGCGCCCAGGACGCACTGGCGAGGGTGAGGGCCACCGGACCCGCGAGGTCGGCGTTCATCAGCTCCCCCGGCGTCACCCCCGCGAGGAGCGCGCTGCCGAGAAAGCCGAGCGCGAGCCCGACGCCGACCCGCCAGGTGAAGACGGTGGTACCCCCGGGCCAGAGCGCGTCGAAGAACGCGGCCCAGAGCGGCACGGCCGCGACGAACACGCTGGCCGCGCCGGACTCCACGTGCTGCTCCGCCCACACCACTACGGCGTTCCCGCCGAGCAGGAGGAATACGCCGGTGATCGCGTTCACCCGCCAGTCCCGCAGGCGGCGAGGGAGCCGGTCTCCCGTCGCCAGCACGATGCCGGCGAGGAGCAGGCCTGCCAGGAGGAAGCGCACCCCCGCGAACAGCACGGGCGGCAGGTGCATCACCCCGACGCGGATGGCGAGGTAGGTGGACCCCCAGACCGTGCACACCAGGAGATAGGCGACCAGCGCCTTGCCGCGAAGTCCGGCCATCAGTCCGCCTCCACCGGCGCGAGGCCGGTCTTCTCGAACACGGTGGAGAGCACGATGGTCGTGCGGGTGCTCACCGGGTGGCCGGGCCGCTTGATCTCGCGCAGCACGCCCTCGAGGCTCTCGATGGAGGGCGCGGCGACCTTGAGCACGTAGCAGTCGTCGCCCGCGACGTGATGGCACTCGAGCACGTGCGGGTGGCTGGCGAGCGCCCGGATCTGGGGGTCGTCGCCGGCGTGCTCGGAGACGGGGTAGCGGATGGCCACGAACGCGGTGACGGGGAGACCACACTTGACCCGGTCGAGCGCGGCGTGATACCCGCGGATGAAGCCTGCCTCCTCGAGGCGTTTGACCCGCTCCATGACCGCCGGCCGCGAGAGACCGACCTCGTCGGCAATGGCCTGGTAGCTGGTGCGGCCGTCGGCGGCCAGCAACTGGAGGATGCGGCGCGAGATGTGATCGAGCGGAGGGGCGGTCATGACGGTTACCTCCTAAGAAGTAAGTCCAATGTATGACGGACCTACTTTTCGTCAATTCAACCGCTACGATACGTGCCAAAAGAAGGTTTCAGCCGTGCAAAGCCTACGCCCAGCCGATGGGCAGGCGGGGAGGCCGCCGGCAGGCCGGACCCCGTCCATAACTGCGCAACTCCACGGCCGGCAGCGGCCATTCGGGAGGCATCGCGGTGGGTGTATGTCGAAGGCACGCCTATATTACCGCACCCTCACACCCGCGGGGAGATCGAGTGGCCGAGGTCCCGTACCGAGTCGAGAAACCATGGGGATACGAGCTGATCTGGGCCCGCACCGACCGCTATGTGGGCAAGGTGCTCCACGTGCGCGCCGGGCACGTGCTCAGTCTCCAGTACCACAACCGCAAGGACGAGACGATGCACGTGTTCCGCGGCGAGCTGATCCTGCGCACCGGGCCGGCCGATGCGCTGGAGGAACGACGCTTTCGGGCGGGCGAGAGCGCACACATTCCGCCGGGACTCGTGCACCAGATCGAAGCCGTCGAGGACAGCGACGTGCTCGAGGCCTCCACGCCCGAGCTCGACGATCTGGTGCGTCTCCAGGACCGCTACGGCCGAGGCTGACATGCAGGTGATCATTCCGCTCGCGGGGAAGGGTACCCGGCTCCGTCCGCATACCCATCTCGTGCCCAAGCCGCTGCTCAAGGTGGCGGGACGGCCGGTGATGGACTGGGTGATGGATCGGCTCGAGGGCCTCGACGTGAGCGAGCTGATCTTCATCACCGGGCATCTCAAGGAGCAGGTCGAGGCGTACGCCCGCGCCCGCTACCAGATCCCGTCGCGGTTCATCGAGCAGAAGGTGCAGGACGGCACCGCCGGTGCGGTCAACCTCGCCCGCGCCTATGTGCACGAGCCGGTGCTGATCATCTTCGTGGACACGGTGTTCGAGGCGGATCTCACCCTGATCAACCGCACCGACGCCGATGGAATCATCTGGGCCAAAGAGGTGGAGGATTACCAGCGCTTCGGCGTGGTGGTGACCGACGACAAGGGCTACATGACCCGCATCGTCGAGAAGCCGACCACGCCGATTTCCAGGCTCGCGAACATCGGGCTCTACTACATCCGCGCGGTGGACAGCCTGTGGCAGGGTATCGACCACGTGCTCGCCAGCCCGAAGAACAAGGGCGAATACTTCCTCACCGACGCCTTCCAGTGGATGATCGAGCACGGCAAGCGCATCCTGACCGCGGAGGTGGGCGGCTGGTACGACTGCGGGGCACCGGGCACGCTGCTGGAGACCAACGAGACGCTGCTGCGGAAAGGCGCCGCGCGGCGGGTGGACTTTCCCGGCGTCACCATCCACGATCCCGTGTACATCGAGGACGGCGTTACCGTGGAGCGGAGCGAGATCGGGCCCAACGTCTCCCTCGAGCGCGGCACCACGGTGCGCGGCAGCAAGCTGCGCAACACGATCGTCGGCCAGGACGCGTCCATCGCCGACTGCGTGCTCGACGGCGCTCTGCTCGGGAATCACGTGGTGCTGGAGGGCTACCGCGGAACGGCGTCACTGGGCGATCATTCAGAGGTGACGACGAAAGCTTGATGCAGCCTCGGGACTCCTGCTCGAGGATCCATGGCGTCGGTTGACGACCTCTGCCGGTCCTATCTCGATCTCAAGTACCACTTCGACCCCGCCGCCGCGAGCGCGGCGGGGCTGGTCTCGCACGACTCGCGGCTCGGCCGGTTCGACACCGGCACGGTGCGCGAATATCTCTCGGCCCTGCGGTCGGTCGCGGGCGCGGTAGAGGAGCTGGAGAGCGACGACCTGCAGGCGGAGATCGACCGTACCGCCCTTCTGGGAGAGATTCGCGGCGCGACCTTCCGGCTGGAGCACGAGCAGCCCCACGTGCGCAACCCGGCCTATTGGCTGTCGCACGTCTTCCAGGGGCTCTACGCGATGCTCGCGCGGCGGAACGGCGGGATGGTCGGGCGCGCGCCGGCCGCGCTCGAGCGGCTCCGGGCCGTCCCCGCGTTCCTCGATGCGGCGCGCGACACGCTCGACGAGCCGCCCTCCGTGTTCGTGGACACCACCCTCGGCATGCTCGGTGGCGGGGGCGAGCTGGTGGTGCAGCTGGTCGCCGCGCTCGAGCCGGAATCCCCCGAGCTGCGCGCCGATCTCCACGAGGCGGCGGGGAAGGCGCTGGACGCGCTCAAGCGCTTCGGCACCGCGCTCCGGGACGAGATCGAGCCCGCCGCCGACCCGCACGCGTTCGCGGTGGGAGAGGAGCAGTTCAGCCGCCGGCTCCACTACGAGCACGCGCTGACCGCCGGCGCGCCCGAGCTCTGGCGCTACGGGCTTCACCTCCAGGAGGAGACCGAGGCCGAGCTGGCCGCGCTGGCGGGAAGGATGGGTGCGCGGCCGTGGCGCGAGCTG
>Ga0075325_1000082_pt1 | contig 12602 bp, 10 predicted proteins | sample MayberrySE_Catta_5_FD_120048 | JGI IMG/M metagenome (GOLD analysis project Ga0075325, IMG submission 120048) | Natural and restored wetland microbial communities from the San Francisco Bay, California, USA, that impact long-term carbon... | ecosystem: Environmental > Terrestrial > Soil >... | reverse complement strand
CTCCAGCAGGGCGCGATCGTGGGAGACGAGGATCACCGCGCCCTCGTAAGCCAGCAGCGCGTCCTCGAGCGCCTCGCGACTCTCGACGTCGAGGTGGTTGGTCGGCTCATCGAGGATCAGCACGTTGGCGCCGGAGGCGACCAGGATCGCCAGCGAGAGGCGACGCTGCTCACCGCCGGAGATGTCGTCGAGCGACTTCTCCACGTCGGCGCCGGAGAAGAGGAAACCACCGAGCAGGTCGCGCGCCTTCTGACCCGAGAGGCCGGTCTCGCGCTGGGCGGCATCGAGCACGGATCCTTCCCCCGCCGCCGTCTCGGCGTGCTGGGAGAGGTAGGCAAGCTTGACGTTGTGGCCTGTGCGCACCGAGCCCGAGGCCGGCTCGCGCTTGCCCGCCAGCGTCTCGATCAGGGTCGTCTTGCCGGCGCCGTTGGGACCGACGAGGACGGCATGTTCGCCGCGTTCGAGTTCGAGATTGGCGCCGTCGAGCAGCGTGCGGCCCGGCACCTCGATCGTGCCGTTGACCAGTTTGAGCACGACCCGGCCGGGGCGCTCGGGAGGGACGAAGGAGAAGCGCAGGTTGCGGCGATCGCGCTCCTCCGCCTTCACCCCGTCGCGCTTGATCTTGTCGATCTGCTTGAGCCGCGACTGCGCCTGACGCGCCTTGGTCGCCTTGTAGCGGAAGCGCTCGACGAAGCGCTCCATGCGGGCGATCTCGGCCTGCTGGCGCTCGATCGCCTTGCCGCGGGCGATCTCGCGGGCCGCCTGTTCCTTGCGCCAGGCGTGCCAGGGGCCGGCGAAGAAGCGGCCGCGCTGGGCCTCCAGCTCCAGCACGGACGTGCCGACCGCCTCGAGGAACCAGCGGTCGTGGGCAACGAGGACAACGGCCGCGTCGAGCTCGACGAGGTAACGCTCGAGCCACTCCAGCGAGGGGATGTCGAGGTGGTTTGTCGGCTCGTCGAGCAGCAGCAGGTCAGGACGCGTGGCGAGCGCTCGGGCCAGCGAGGCGCGGGTCAGCTCGCCGCCGGAGAAGGTCGAGAGCCGGCGCGCGGTCGCCTCCTCGCCGAAGCCGAGGCCGCCGAGCACGGCGAGCACGTCGTCGCGCCAGCGGTAGCCGCCGCCGGCTTCGAGCCGCTGCTGGGCGCTCGCATAGGCCCGCATCGTCTCCTCCTCGGGCTCGCCGGCGGCCATCGTCGCCTCGAGCCGCGCCAGCTCGGCCTCGGTCGCGAGCATCTCGGCGCGGCCGGAGAAGACGTATTCGCCGAGCGACACCTCGGCCTCGCGCGGCGGGCGCTGGTCATGGAGCGCGACCCGCGCACCTTTCTGCAGCGACAAGCTGCCGGAGTCCGGCGGCCGCTCACCGGCCAGGACCCGCAGCAGGGTCGACTTGCCGACGCCGTTGCGGCCGGAGAGCGTCATCCGCTCGCGCGGCTCGAGCTTGAAGGAGACGTCGGCGAAGAGCAGCTTGCCGCCCGCGTAGAGGTCGATGGTTGTCGCTGTGGCGATCGCCATGGGCGACCCCCGACCTTACGTGGACGGCGCGGCACGTAGTCTCTTCACGATGGAGCGCGAGCAGCTACGCGAGGCCCAGGCGCCGCTGAAGGAGCGCTACCGGGAGCAGCCGGAGACTGCCGTGGTGACGCTCTCTGCCAGCGGCGAGCTCGGCGAGGGCGTCTCCTGCTCGGTGCAGACCGGCAAGGTGATCGCCGAGGCGGGGCTGCATCCGGCCTCCGGCGGCGACGGCGCCCTGCTCTGCTCGGGCGACATGCTGCTCGAGGCGCTGGTCGCCTGCGCCGGGGTGACGCTGCGCGCCGTCGCCACCTCACTGGGGATCGAGGTGCGGGGCGGGACGGTGCGCGCCGAGGGCGACCTCGACTTCCGTGGCACGCTCGCCGTCGACCGCGAGGCGCCGGTCGGCTTCGCCGCGATCCGCCTCCAGTTCGATCTCGACACCGATGCCGACTCCGAGCAGCTCGACACCCTGCTGAAGCTGACCGAGCGCTACTGCGTCGTCTTCCAGACGATCGCCGGCTCGCCGCAGCTGGCGACGAGCTTCGCGAGCGCCTAGGCGAACGCGTGGCGGGACCGCTGGGGCATCTCGGAGAACTGGCCAAGGCGCGGCTGACGAGGAAGGCGTCGGCGCGCGAAGACAGCCAGGTGCTGGGCGAGCTCGAGGCAGACACGCTGCAGCTGCCGCCGGGACTGGAGGTCGAATGGCTCGGCGTCTCGGGCTACCGGATGAGCTACGCGGGGCAGACGATCTTCATCGACCCCTATGTCTCACGGGTGCCATTCACTGACCTGCTGCGCAAACGGCCGACGCTCCCCGACCCAGCGGCTCTCGATCGCTTCGTAGGAGCCCCAGGCAAGGTGGCGGGCGTGCTCGTCGGCCACACCCACTTCGACCACGCCGTCGACGCCCCGGCGATCGCCCGCCGTTTCGGCTGCAAGGCCTACGGCTCGGACTCGCTCTTGACTCTGATGGGACTGCACGGCCTGGCCGAGCAGACGGTCGAGGTCGAGCCCTACCGCACCTACGAGCTGGGCCCCTTCGAGGTCAGCTTCACGCCCAGCGTCCACTCCAAGCTGCTGCTCGGCCTCGCCGTCCCCTACGACGGCGACCTCACCTGCGAGCACCTCGACGGGCTGACCCCGGGCGCCTACCGCTGTGGCCAGGTCTGGGGGATCACGATCGAGGTGGCCGGAATGCGCTTCTACCACCAGGGCAGCGCCAACCTGATCGACGACGCGGTCCGCGAGCACGGCGTCGACGTCTTCCTCGCCGGCGTCGCCGGCCGCAGCTTCACCGCGGACTACTGGCAGCGCATCCTCCCCCGCCTCGACCCCAAGGTGGTCGTCCCCACCCACTACGACAACTTCTTCCGCCCGCTCGGCCAGCAACTGGAGTTCGTCTCCAACGTGCAGCTCTCCCAGCTCCCCGAGGAGATCGGCAGCGTCAGCCGCGACGCACGCATCGCCGCCCTCCCCCGCGCCGACCTCTGACGCGTCCTGCGTTTCCCGTCCATATGTCGGGAAACGCAGGACGCGTCAGCCGAAGTGCTTGGTGGCGATCTGGTCGATCGTGCCCTTGGTGCGGATCGTGTTCTGGCCGAGGGCGACGTCGATCGCCTTCAGGTCGAGGTCCGATTCGGACATGCCCCCACTGGGCAGCCAGTAGAGCTCGCGGCCTTCGATCGCCAGGCGGTCGTCGGCGCCACCCAGAGAGAGGGCCTGCTTACGAGCGGCTGCCTTTGGCGGCTCACGCAGGAGGACAACCTGGAGCTTGCCCTTCGAGGCCGCGAGACGCTTGGCGTCGAAGGGCTGCGCCGCGGCGATCCCGCCCAGCTCCGCGGCGTTGCGCAGGAAGGCCGGCACGTCGTAGCCGAGCCCCTCGCCGAGCCCCGCTTCGATGCGTCGCGCGAGCGCAATCTCGTCGCCCTCCTCGGCGGCGAAAATCACGTTGCCGCTGGCGCGGAAGCAGGCGACGTCGACCAAGTCCAGCGCCTCGAACTCCTTCCGCAGCTCATCGTTCTTGATCCGCCGGCTGCCGAGGTTCATCCCGCGCAGGAAGGCGACATAGCGCTCCACTCGCCCAGCTTACGAGCCGCGACCCCGGCTGCGCCGCCAACTGGAGGTTTAGTCCAGTTGGCGGCGATTATGGAGGCGGTGGGATTCGAACCCACGTGTCTGGTCGTAGCGCAAAGGCGTCTACAGGTATAGCCGGCGCTTGAGTCTCGTCTCCCGGGGTCCGCGCCGGCGGGCACTGCGGGAGATAAAGCCCTCTGAATTGTCCCCTGGCGGACGGGGCGATCCGCCTGGGTGAGCCCGCGTTCTGAAGCCGGCTGCCCTCCCTGCGGGCGAGGGAGGACCGACTCTCATCGCCTAGGTTCTAGCTAGGCAGCGAGGGCGAACTCATGGTCCGCACGTATTGGTTGGTGCCGGGGTTTAACGAGGCCTCCGGCAACCTCGACCTGCAACCGTTCGCACGGACCGACCAGATCGAAGCCTGTCGCCCCCGTGCTATGTGGACCGATTGTACGGCGTCGGGTAGGAATACACGGTGGGCGAGAGGCAATTCGACGCAATCGTGCTCGGGGCGGGGGCGCCGGGCGAGGTCTGCGCCGGCCGCCTCGCCGACGGCGGCATGTCGGTGGCGATCGTCGAGCAGCACCTGGTCGGTGGCGAGTGCTCCTACTACGCCTGCATGCCCTCCAAGGCGCTGCTGCGACCCGGTGACTTGATTGCCGAGGCGCGCCGCGTGCCGGGCGTGGCCGAGGCGGTCACCGGAGAGCTTGACGCCCGGGCGATCCTCGACCGCCGTGACGAGGTGATCCACGATCTCGACGACTCCGGTCAGCTGCCCTGGCTGGAAGATCGCGGGATCGAGCTCTTTCGCGGCTGCGGCCGGCTCGACGGCGAGCGTCGCCTGCGGGTCGGCGATCAGCTGCTGGTCGCCGACAAGGTCGTCGTGATCGCCACCGGCAGCGGCGCGGCGATGCCGCCGATCGAGGGATTGGGATCTGTGCAGACCTGGAACAACCGCGACGCGACAACCGCCAAGCGGGCGCCCGAGACCCTGGCGATCCTCGGCGGCGGCCCGGTCGGCTCGGAGCTGGCCCAGGCCTGGTCCAGCCTCGGCGCCCAGGTGACGCTGATCGAGGGGGCCGAGCGCCTGCTCGGCCGCGAGGAGCCCTTCGCCGGCGAGCAGGTCGCCGAGGCTCTGCGCGAGAGCTTCGGCGTCGACGTGCGCACCGGGGCGCTTGCCCAGCGAGTCAGCCAGACCGACTCAGGCCTCCGGATTGAGCTCGCCGATGGCGATGCGGTCGAGGCCGCCGAGCTGCTGATCGCCGTCGGGCGCAAACCGCGCACAGCCGAGATCGGCCTCGAGTCGATCGCGCTCGAGCCCGGCAAGGGCGGCTTCCTGCAAACCGACGACCGTATGCGCGTCGGCAGCAGCCATTGGCTCTACGCGGTCGGCGATGTCAACGGCCGCGCCCTCTTCACCCACATGGGCAAGTACCAGGCCTGGGTCGCCGCTGAGAACGCCCTCGGCCGCCAGATCGAGGCGGTAGCCGAAGGCATCGGCTCGCCGCGGGTCACCTTCACCGACCCGCAAGTCGCCGCCGCCGGCAAGACGCTCGAGCAGGCGCTCGAAGCGGGAATCGACGCCCGCGCCATCGACGTGCCCACCGACGGCACAGCCGGCGCCAGCTTCTACGGCAAGGGCACCGGCGGCACCTCGAGAATCGTCATCGACGAGACACGCCAAGTGATCGTCGGCGCCACCTTCACCGGCTTCGAGACAGCCGACTTCCTCCACGCCGCCACCATCGCGATAGTCGGCGAGGTCCCTCTCCAGCAACTACGCCACGCCGTGGCCGCCTACCCATCTCGCAGCGAGATCTGGCTCAAGCTCCTGGAGGCCGCGGGCTCGTAGGCCGGTCTCGGCAGGGGGTGGAGCGTCTTGTACTTTTTCGCGAGCGCCGCTCGGGCGACGCCATCTCCGCCCCTCGAAAAAGTTAAGCGGAACCCCCTGCCGAGACCGGCCGTCAGACGTGTGAACGGCGCTTCAAGTCGGCAAGCACGTCATCGGCGAAGCCGGGCACCTCGTCGAGCTCATCGACCGAGCCAAAGCGCCCCAACCGCTCGCGATGCGCCAGCAGGCGCGTCGCCTGGGTGACCGAGAGGTTCTCGGCGCGAAGCTGTTCGAAGGTGACCGAGTTGAGGTCGATCGTGCCCCCCGGTTGAGCGGCGGCGGCCGGCGGAGAGGGCGCTGGCGGCGGCGGGGCAGGCTGCGGCGGCTGCGGTGCGGGAGGCGATGGTGTCGGCTGCGGTGACGACGGTGCGGGCGGCGGCGGGCTCGGCTGCGGAGTGGGCGGCTGCTCCGGACCGGGCTGACCCTGCACCGACTGGATCACGGCCTGCTCGGCTTCGGCGGCGCGGCGTTCGGCCTCGCGAGCGCGCTCTTCCGCCTGGGCGACGCTGTCGCGGATCTCCTGCAGGCGGCTCTCGCGCTCCTCTTCCTCGGACTTGAGCGTCGCCAGGCGCTCGGCCTCGGCGGCGCGGCGCTCAGCCTCCTTGGTGCGCTCTTCGATCTGGCGCAGGCGCTCCTGGGCTTCGGCCATCGCTCGCTCCTGGGCCTCACGACCCTGCTGGAGGGCCTGTTCCGCCGTCTGCAGCTCGGGCGCTTGACCCACCGCGGCCGCTGGCGCAGCCGGCGGCGGCGTGGGAATGCTCTGCGTGACCTGTCCCGCCTGGGCCTGGGCGGTGCGCTGCTCGGCCTCACGCTGCAGCCGTTCGGCCTCTTCAATGCGTCGGTCGGCCTCGGCCCGGATGCGCTGCTCCTCGAGCTGGATCTCATCGACCTTGGCGCGGACCCGCTGCTCGGCTGCGGCCGGATCGTCGTAGCCGGGTGGCGCGCCCGCAGGGGCGCCGACCTGAGGGACAGGAGGCGCCGGCGGAGCTTGAGCGGGGGGCGGCGGCAGGTACTCGGTCGGCGCCGGACTGACCGGCGGTGGCGGCATAGCTTGGATCCCGGGGGCGGGCTGCTGGGGCGGCAGCGCGGTTGGCGCCGGCGCAGCCGGGGCGATCGGCGGCACACCCGGGGCCTGGCCACCGGTCTGCAGTTGTTCGCGCTCGTGGGCGGCGCGTGCCTCGGCGAGCTGGCGCTCGGCCTTCGCCGCTTCCTTCTGCGCCCGGCGGCCCGAGCGGCCCTTGCCCGCCGTCGGCTTGTGGCGCCCTTCGGCGCGCTTGGCGAGGCGCTCCTCCTTGCGGCGTTTTGCCTCTTCCTGGCGACGCTTGCGATGCTCGACCCGGGCGGCGCGCTGCTGCTCGCGGGCCTGCTTGCGCTTCTCCTTCGCGTCCAACGGCTTGTCGCCCGGCGCCGCAGCGGCAGCGGCCGGCGGAGCGCTCGGAGGGGCACCGGGAGGTGGCGTGGCGGGCAGCTCTGCGGTCTGGCTCTGGGAGGCCGCGGCGGCGCTCGGGGGCGGCGGCGAAGTCGGTGAAGCTGGTGTGGCCGGGGCGCCCTTCCCCTTCGCGGCCTTTTCCTTGCTGCGTCGCTGGGTGACGCTGATCACCAGCAGGAGCAGCAGCACCGCGGCGATCAAGCCAGCGACGAAGTACTGGATGTTGTCGCTGACGAAGTCGCCAGCCTTGTTCGGGAAGGATTCTGCGTTGGCCTGGGCCGGGCCGATCAGGGCCACGATCAGCGCCAGCACCGGCAGAACCAGAGCGGAGCGGGAGCGCATAGGACTCGAAGCTACCTCATCCTGCCCTTGAATTCGCGCTCGACTTCGCGGCGCACGTCCCGGTCCGCGATCTCGCGCCGCCGGTCGCGGCCCTCCTTGCCCCGCGCCAGCGCCAGCTCGACCTTGGCCCGCGGCCCCTTGAAGTAGATCCGGGTGGGGATCAGGGTCAGCCCCTTCTCCGCCGTCTTGCCGATCAGCCGTTCGATCTCGCCCTTGTGCAGCAGCAGCTTGCGCGGCCGCTCCGCTTCGTGATTCTCGCGGCTGGCCGGCTCATAGGGCGGGATATGCAGGTTGCGAAGCCAGACCTCGCCCTTCTCGACGACCGCGTAGGAGTCGCCCATCTGCGCCTTGCCGTTGCGCAGCGACTTCACCTCGGAGCCCTGCAGAACGATGCCGGCCTCCATTTTCTCCACCGCTTCGAACTTGTGGCGAGCGCGGCGGTTGGTGGCCACGTCGCCCGATACGGGTTGGCGCCGCTTCTTCGACTTCTTAGCCATCGGCCCGCTCCAGATCGACCCGGCCGCGCGGCGCCTCGACCGCGCTGACGCGGACAGATATCGGATCGCCGAGGCGCAGCCTCGTGCGTGTCTCGCCGCCGACCAGCGCTGTCTCGGTCTCGTTCAGCTCGAAGCGCTCCGCGCCCAACGTGCGGGCCGGGACGAGGCCCTCGTAGACGTCGCCGAGCTCCCCACCGAAGGCGACGAAGGTTCCGGCCCGGATCACCCCGGACACCTCGCCCTCGAACTCGACCTCCGCGCCGCGCTCGCTCAGCTCACGGGCCAGCAGGTAGGCGGCGCAGACGTCATCGGCATCGCGCTCGATGCGCGCCGACTCGCGCTCCTGCTCGCTGCAGTGCCAGGCGACCTCGCGCGCCTCGGCCGCCCGCGGCGCCTCCTCGCCCTCCGCCAGCGTCGCCAGCAGCGCCCGGTGGACGAGCAGGTCCGGGTAGCGGCGGATCGGCGAGGTGAAATGGCAGTAGGCGGGGCTGCCGAGGCCGGCGTGGCCGCTGTTGCGGTCGCTGTAGGAGGCTTGCATCAGGGAGCGGAGCACGAGCGATGTATACGCCTGGCGGCCGTGCCCGCGTCGTCTCGCCTCCCCGATCACCAGGCGGCTCGCCTCGGCGACCACCTCACCGGCCTGCGCGGGGGCCAGGCCTCCTCGCAGTGGCGGCGTCGGGATATCGAGCGCCCCGAGCTGCTCGAGCAGGCGCTCGACCCGGCCGGCATCGGGCTGGGCATGGACCCGGTAGACGGCCGGCGCCCGCTTGCGCTCGAGCAGCTGGGCGACCTGTTCGTTGGCGAGGATCATCAGCCGCTCGATCAACCGGTGCGACTCCGTCTGCTCCACCGAGCGGGCGCCCACCACGTCGCCGGCCGCGTCGAAGCGGAACTCCGGCTCGAAGGACTCGACGTCGAGGCTGGTCGCGCCACGGCGCTCGCCCAGCGCCCGAGCGGCGTCGCGGGCGACCGCCAGCGGCTCGGCCACATCCTCCGGCGCACTCGCCTTGCCGGCGAAGATCAGGTCGAGCGCGTCGTAGTCGAGCCGCGCCTGCGAGCGGATGCGACTGCGGTAGAAGCTCGCCGCGCGCGGCTGCCCTGCCGGGCTGAGCTCGATCTCGGCGGTGACCGCCAGCCGCTCGACCCCCGGCGCCAGGCTGCAGGCATCCTCGCTCAGCGCCCGCGGCAGCATCGGCTCGACCGTGCCGGGCACGTAGGTGCTGTTGGCGCGCCGCCGCGCCTCGAGGTCGAGTGGCGAGCCGGGGCGCAGGTGGGCGGCGACGTCGGCGATGTGGATCCAGAGTCGCACACCGTCCTCCACGCGCTGCGCCGAGACCGCGTCGTCGAAGTCGCGCGCCGTCGCCGGGTCGACGGTGAAGGTGGGCAGCTCGGTCAGGTCGCGGCGACGCAGCTCGCTGGCTTCGGCCGCAGCGGCAGCACGCCCAGCTTCGACCTCGAGCGGGGCGGCGAACCCGCGCCGTTCGAGGCGCTCCTCGAGCAGCGCCTCGACCGCCTCGCGGGCGTTGCGCGGCGCGCGGCGGCGCGCACGCCCGCGCGCCCGCTGCCGCGCCCGGTGGTAGCGCCAATCGCGCTTGCTCACAACAGCGCCTTCCGGTGCGCTTTATGTGCGCGCAGGGAGCAAAAGGCGCACCGGAAGCTCATTGCTGGGCGGCCAGCTCCTGCAGGGCCCGGTCGAGGGCCTCGTCGCGGGCCGTTTGCGGCGCGTCGCTGACGCGCACGTCGGGCTGGATGCCGCGGCCGGCCAGATTGACCCCCTCCGGGGTGAAGTACTCGCCGATCGTCAGCTTCAGGGCGCCGCCGTTGGAGAGGCCGACCTCCTGCTGGAAGACGCCCTTGCCGTAGGAGCGGGCGCCGACCACCTCGGCGTCGGCGTTGTCCGCCAAGGCCGCTGTGAGGATCTCCGCCGCCGAAGCTGTGTCGCCGTCGATCAGCACGACGATCGGCGGCGCCGGCAGGTTCTCGCCGACGGTCTCATAGGTGGTGTCGCCCTGGGTGCGTGACTTGGTGCTGACCACGACTTCGTCCTCGGGCAGGAAGATGCTCGCGGTCAGCACCGCCTCCTCGAGCAGCCCACCGCCGTTCGCTCGCAGGTCGAGGACGATCCCGTCGACACCCTTGCCCTGCAGCTTCTCGACCGCTTCGCGCAGCGCTGCGTGCACGCCTTCGGTGAAGCCGACCATGCGCACATAGCCGAGCTTGCGCCCATCTCTCTCAATCACCCGGCTGGTGACGATCGGCAGCGAGATCTGCGCCCGCTCGATCGCCAACTGGCGAGTCTTGCCGCTCTGCGGGTCGCGCACGCCGAGCGTCACCTCGCTCCCTTCCGGGCCTTTGATGCGCTCGGTCGAGACCCGGCTGCTCTTGCCGGCGATCGAGTCGCCTTCGACCGAGACGACCAGCTCGCCGACCTCGACCCCGGCCTGCTGCGCCGGGGAGTCGGGGAAGACCCGGTCGACCCGCAGGCCCTCTTTGACCTGGGAGACGCTGAGGCCGACCCCCGAGAAGCGACCGGAGATCGCCTCGTTGAAGCGCTCCAGCGCCGTCGGCGAGAAGTATTCGGAGAAGCGATCGTCGTTGCGACGGCGCAGCTCACGCACCATGCCCTGCAGCGAGCCGTCGGTGATTTCCTGCGAGTCGACCGGGCGGTAGTAGTTGTCCTCGATCAGTTCCGTCGCTTCGACCGTCAGCCCGGCGGAGTCGTCAATCAGCAGGTCGCGGGCGAATTCGGGCAGCTTGGCGGGATGGCCGCCGAGCCAGATGCCGGCGCAGAGAAAGACGACGATCGCGGCCCCGAGGACCGCGGTCCCCCAACCCTTCACCGTGTGCTCAGACCTTGAGGAAGCGCCGCAGGGTGATGCCCGAGCCGATCGTCGAAACCAGCACCGCGGCGCCGAAGAGGATCGCGACCAGCGTCGGGAAGGGGATGTTGTCCTGCGCGGCGAGGAAGGCGAAGCTGTCGCTCAGCGGGTCGACGATCGTGATCTTGCCCAGCCACAGGATCAGTATGGCGATGAGGCCGCCGGCGAAGCCGACGACGACGCCCTCGATCATGAACGGCCAGCGGATGAACCAGCGGGTCGCGCCGACCAGCCGCATCACCTCGACCTCGCGGCGGCGGGTGTAGATCGAGAGCCGGATCGTGTTGCCGACCAGCATCAGCGAGGCGGCGATCAAGAGGGCGGTGATCACGGTCAGCACGATCTTCAGCGCGCTGGTCACCTGCTCGATCTGCTGGGACTCCTGCTGGCGGTCGAAGACGTCCTGGATGATCGGCGAGATCGGCTGTGGCTTGCCGTTCGGGCCCGGCGGCGTCACCGCGGCGCGCACCGCCTCGAGGTTGGCGGCGTCATCGGCCTTGATCTGGAAGTTGGCCGGCAGCGGGTTGTCGCGCAGCTGGGCGAGCAGGTCTTCGCTCTTGTCCTTGCCGAGGTCCTTTTCGAGTTCCTTGAGCGCCGCGGCCTTGGTGATCAGGCTGACCGCCTCGGCGTGGGGGATCGCTTCCAGCTCGCGCTGCAGGGCAGCCGTTTCGGCCGGCGTCGCGTCGTCGTAGATCGCCACGCGGAACTCGAGGCTCTCGCGGATCTCGTCGCTCTGCGTCTGCGCCGTCTGGAAGACGGGAATCAGCACGCCGAGCAGGATCACGGTGGTGACCGTGGTGACGATCGCCGCCAGACTCGGCGCGCCGTTGCGGCGCAGCGCGCGGAATGCCTCCTGGGTGAAGAAGAAGAGTCGTGACATCTAGATCAGCGAGTCGTGTCCGTTGGTCTGGCCCTCGGGGGCGACACCCATCTCGGCCCGCATGCGCACGCCGAACTCGGTCGTCGACTCCTCGGTGTAGCCGCCGCTGACCTCGTCGCGGACGACGCGGCCCTCGTAGAGCTCGATCACGCGGCGGCGCATGTTGTCGACCATCTCGCGGTCATGGGTGACGACGACGACCGTCGTGCCGGTCTTGTTGATCCGGTAGAGCAGCTGCATCACGCCGATCGAGGTGACCGGGTCGAGGTTGCCGCTGGGCTCGTCGGCGAGCAGCAGCGGTGGGTGGTTGACGAAGGCGCGGGCGATCGAGACGCGCTGCTGCTCGCCGCCGGAGAGCTGGTCGGGGTAGCTGTTGAGCTTGGTCGAGAGGCCGACGAGGCGCAGCGTCTCCGGCACCTGGGCGCGGATCTGGGCGCGGCTGGCGCCGATCACCTGCAGCGCGTAGGCGACGTTGTCGTAGACGGTGCGGTCGGGCAGCAGCTTGAAGTCCTGGAAGACGGTGCCGATGTTGCGCCGCAGCTGGGGGATCTTCTTCTCCGGCAGGGCGCCGATGTCGCGGCCGGCGATGCTGACCGTGCCGTCGGTGACCGCCTCGTCGCGGATCAGGGTCTTGATCAGGGTCGACTTGCCGCACCCGGTCGGCCCGACGAGGAAGACGAACTCACCGCGGTCGACCGCCAGCGAGACCCGGTCGAGCGCCATGTGGCCTCCCGGGTAGACCTTGGTCACGTCGCGCAGCTCGATGATCGGCTTGCCACCGGCACGCCTGCGCTGCGGCTCCTCGCCACCCGTCTTTCGCTTTCGCAATCTGGCCATGCCCGCGATCCTTCTGCGAGTACAGGGTGACTCCTGCGCCCCCTCGACCTCGCAATTCCCCGCCCAAGTTTGGTGAGCGGGAGCTTAGCGAATTGTTAGCGGGCGTTTGTATATGAGGGATGGCGGCGACCCCTCGGTGCCGTGTGATCGATTGACCCCCTCATCCGGGGGTAAATCGATCAGTGAGCGCCGCACTACACGCCCGGACAAAAAGCTTTTGGGCCCGGTGCCGGCTTCGCAGCTTGGGCGTCACTCGGAGACGTGT
>Ga0075325_1000081_pt1 | contig 12609 bp, 12 predicted proteins | sample MayberrySE_Catta_5_FD_120048 | JGI IMG/M metagenome (GOLD analysis project Ga0075325, IMG submission 120048) | Natural and restored wetland microbial communities from the San Francisco Bay, California, USA, that impact long-term carbon... | ecosystem: Environmental > Terrestrial > Soil >... | reverse complement strand
TGGCTGCAGGACGTGTACGTCGACGTCGGGCTCTTCACGCTTGCCCGCGCCGACATGACCCTGCGGGACGGACGGCTGGTCACCAAGCAGGAGGCCCTGCCCAGGCTTGCCGCGTTGGGCGTCGAACCGGCAGTCGTGGCCGGGATGACCGACCGCCGGGACGGGCGACCGGTGCAGCTGTCCGCACGGCAACGACTTGCTCGCGCACGGCACGTGCGACGAGTCATGGCGCGAGGCATCGCCGAGCTCACCGCGGGCTCGGGCGCCGTACCGCGTGGAACGGCACGATGATGTACCCGGCGATCGCCAGGTAGCCCACAACCGCCAGCACCGGCGCGAAGATCCCGAGCGCGGTCATCACGACGTAGAGGGCGAGGCCGGGCGCGATACCGGCGGTCACCGCCGCCAGCCCGGCGTCGGAGACGTCTGGTCGGTCAAGGGCCGAGCAGGTCGTCACCGGAGCCCTCGGGCACCACGATCTCCAGGACCAGCAGCGTGATGGTGGTCGCGAACACGCCGTCGCTGAACGCCTCCATCCGGACGGTTCGCAACCCGGCCCGTCGCACCTCACCAGGCTGCCCGTCGGTCATGGTCATCGTCCTTGCTCGCCGCACGCCGGAGCCGGAGATCCCCATCATGCGCCCCGTCTCGACGACTCAGGTGAGCGGCGGCAGGTCCTGGCCGAAGTCCAGCACCGGCCGGAACAGGTCGCCGCGCTCCAGCAGCCGGTCGATCACGGTCCGCAGCGGGAAGCCGTCCGGGCGCAGCTCCGGGTCGTCCAGCTCGTCCCACGAGATCGGCATCGACACCGGCGCACCCGGTGACGGCCGCGGGCTGTAGGGCGCGACCAGGGTCTTGTTGACGGCGTTCTGCGTGTAGTCGAGCCGCGCGAGGCCGCCACGGTCGCCCTTGCCCCACTTCCAGCTCACCAGCTCTGGCACGACGGCGCCGACCGACTTCGACAGCCGATCGACCCAGGCGCGGGTGGCGGCGAAGTCCGGTGCGCCGGGACCGGTGTGCCGCACCGGGACCCAGATCTGGATGCCGCGACGCCCGGTCACCTTGGGCTGGCCCCGGACACCGAGGTGCTCGAGGGCGGTGCGATGCAGCCGGGCGAGCACGAGCAGGTCCTCCCAGGATGTCCGCTCACCCGGGTCCAGGTCGACCATGGCGTAGGTCGGGCGCCGCGGCGAGTCGGTGAGCGAGGTCCACGCGTGCCACTCCAGCGCGCCGAAGTTCGCCGCCCACACCAGCGCGGCCGGCTCGTCGACCACCAGGTAGGTGCGCGACTCGCCCTTGTCGGCGTCGGGGTTGTCCCACCGCGGCACCCAGTCCGGCGCGTGCTTCGGCAGCTCCTTGTGCCAGAAGCCCGGCCGGTCCGCGCCGTTGGGGTAGCGATGCATGTTGAGCGCCCGGCCCCGCAGGTAGGGCAGCACGACCGGAGCGATGGCCGCGGCGTACCGGACCAGCTCGCGCTTGGTCACCGGCGGCTCGCCGTCGCGGCCAGGGAAGAGGGGCTTGTCGAGGTTGGTCAGCCGCAGCTCACGTCCATGCACCTCCCAGGTGCCGGCGGTGCCCAGCTCGTCGAGCGAGGCGAGTGCGGCACCGCCGAGCGGTGCTGGCGGCCGCAGGTCGACCGAGGCCTCGGTGAGCGGGGCGTCCGACCGCCACATCCGGTCCGGGTCGGCCTTCACCTCGTCGTTCGTACGTCCGGACAGGACCGATCGCGGATGCTCCTCGGTGTCCCACCCGTCGACGGCGTGCTCGTCGTGCTTGTGCAGCAGCAGCCACTGCTCCTTCTCGCCGCGCTGCTGGCGGCCGCGACGCACGAGCACCAGCCGGCCGCGCAGCTTCTCGCCGAAGACGTCGACATGCAGCTCGCCCGACTCCACGGCAGCCGCCGGGTCGTCGGTCGCGTGCGGCTCCCACGTGCCGATGTCCCACACGATCACGTCGCCGCCGCCGTACTCGCCGGCCGGGATCACGCCCTCGAAGTCGAGGTACTCGATCGGGTGGTCCTCGACGTGCACCGCCATCCGCCGCACCGAAGGATCCAGGGTCGGCCCGCGCGGCACCGCCCACGACACGAGTACACCGTCGATCTCGAAGCGCAGGTCGTAGTGCAGCCGCCGGGCCCGGTGCCGCTGCACGACGAAGCGCGGCCGGTCACCGGCCGGCGGGACGTCGACGACGGGCGCGCCGGACGGCTCGGGGGTCCGCGCGAAGTCGCGCATCCCGCGGTAGCGGGTCAGGCGGTCCTTCGGCACGTACCGACTGTGCCCGGGCCGGCACCGGCGACACCAGCGGGTGCCGCGACGCTCAGGTGATCTCGAGCAGCTTCTCGCGCACCGCGTAGACGACAGCCTCCATCCGGGAGTGCAGCTGCAGCTTCTCCAGGATGTTGCGGATATGGTTCTTCACGGTGTTCTCGGAGATGAAGAGCTCCTTGGCGATGTCGCGGTTGTTGAGCCCGCGGGCCACCAGCTTGAGCACCTCGAGCTCGCGGTCGGTGAGCCGCGGCGCCGGCACCTGCTGGCGTTCGTCGCCCTTCTTGATCATCGTCGCGAACTCGGTGAGCAGCTTGGACGCCATCGACGGGCTGATCAGCGACTGGCCGCCGGCCACCGACCGGATCGCCGCCGCCACCTCGTCGATCGAGATCTCCTTGAGCAGGTAGCCGCTCGCTCCGGCCTTGATGGCGTCGTAGAGGTCGGCCTCGTCGTCGCTGATGGTCAGCATCACGATCTTGGCGCTCGGGACGACCTCCTTGATCGCGGTGCAGGCCTCGATGCCGCTGCGCCGCGGCATCCGGACGTCCATGAGGACGATGTCGGGAAGCAGCTGTGACGCGAGGTCGACGGCCTCGGCGCCGTCACCGGCCTCGCCGACCACCTCGATGTCCGGCTCCTGGCCCAGCACCATCTCGAGCCCGCGACGGAAGAGGGCGTGGTCGTCGACGACCAGGACGCGGATCGGCTCGCCGCCCGCGGTGGCCCGGCCAGGGCGTACCGCTCCGGTCGACACCTCGCTCACCCGCACCCCTCTCGTCCCCGTTTCCCGACCCCTGTACCGATCCGCACGGCCCGTGCACTATGGCACGTCTGCGCTGGTCAGGCAGCCGGACGGAGAACTCGCCGGCCGGTTTCAGGCGCCCAGCCGGATCACCCCGTACTGGTAGCCGCGGCGCCGGTAGACCACGCTCGGACGCTCGGTGTCGGCGTCGACGAAGAGGAAGAAGTCGTGCCCGACGAGCTCCATCTCGTACAGCGCCTGGTCGAGGTCCATCGGCACGGCCTCGTGGATCTTCTCGCGCACGTACATCGGGCCCTCGTCGGGGATCCCGGTCCAGTCCGACGGCGCCTCCTCGACCCGGTTGGACGGCGCGGACGGTGCGGACGGTCCGGAACCGTTGACCGAGTCCAGACCGGCGGTGGCGACCGCGACCGACACCGGCGTCTTCGCCCCGTGATGCACCTTGCGCCGGTCACGGGCCCGGCGCAGCCGGCTCTCCAGCTTGGTGACGGCGAGGTCGAGGGCGGCGTAGCAGTCCTGGGCGGCGGCCTCGGCCCGCACTACCGGCCCGCGGGAGCGGATCGTCAGCTCGATCACCTCGCGCTGGTCGGACAACCGTGGGTTGCGCTCCTGCGAGCACTCGACATCGATGCTGATCACCTTGGCGTCGAACCGCTCGATCCTGGCCAGCTTCTCTGTCGCGTGCTGGCGGAAACGGTCGGCGACCTCGGTGTTGCGTCCCTTGACGACGATGTCCACGAACTGGTCCTCCACGTCATGCGGCGTCATGCCCTGGATCTGCTGTGCGGACGAGCACCCGCCCGGCCGACCTGGTCTTCGTCCCCACATCCGCCTGCTGAGGGTCTCGCGGCGTCGACCGCCACTACCCCCCTTCTCCCGGGGCGGAGGCCATCTGGACCTCCGTCGGGGCAGGACTTACTCCTAAGCCGCACCGTGATCGGACGACGAGAAGTCGCCTTACGTGGGCCGTTTCGCCTGCGGCTGGCATCGGCTTGCCGGACCTGCGCCCCGCGAGGAGCGAACGGTCCGACGCAACCACGGACCCGGGCGGGTGCCATGACGAAACGCTAGTCCCATGTCACGACGGGCGACACCCCGGGGACCGTACGCCGGGAGGTCGCCGCCACGGTGGCCGCGCCGACCACGACCGCCCCGGCCGCGCGGAGCGCGCGGGCGCACTCGGCCAAGGTCGCGCCGGTGGTCACCACGTCGTCGACCACCACCACCGCCCGCCCGGCCACCAGCCGCTCACCGCCGGGCACGACTCGCAGCGCCCCCGCCAGGTTGGCGGCGCGGCTGCCCGCGTCCAGCCCGGCCTGGTCGGCCAGCCCCCGGCCACCCCGCAGCGCCGGCACCACGCGCACCGGCACCCCCGCGCGTCGCAGCACCGCCGCGGCGAGGCGGGCCAGCCGCCGGGTCGGGTCGTCGCCACGGGCCCGCACCGCCGCCGGCCGCGACGGGGCCGGCACCAGCAGGACCGGCGCGACGGGGGTCGCCGCGGTGCCGACGGCGGCCCCGGCCGCGGTGCCGATGGCGGCCCCGGCCGCGGTGGCCAGCGCCGCGCCCAGCGGGACGCCGAGGGCGCGGCGGCCCTCCTCCTTGTGCGCCAGGACGGCGGCACGGGTCGCCCCCGCGTAGTCGGCGACCGCCCACTGTGGTGGCAGCCCGTCCGGCACCGGCGTCGGCCAGGCCGGGTGGGCCGGGCCGGTCAGCTCCGACCCGCAGCCTCGGCACAGGGCGCGCCCAGGCGCGGCGCACCCCGCGCAGCTGTCGGGCAGCGCGAGGTCGGCCAGGTCGAGCAGCCACCCGCCCACCGCCCGCACCGGAGACGGCAACGTCGGCGGCACCGGGCCATCCTCACGGCCCCGGCCGGTCCCGCGGGCGGCCGGCGCCGGGTCTGTGGACGGCCCGGCAGGGAAGCCGGGCTGGGGACGCCGGGCTGGGGACCGCCCGGGTCAGCCGGGGTAGGCCGGGTCGGCGCCGGGACCGAGCGGCACCCAGCCGCGCCCGGAGCTGAACTGCACGAGCTGCCCGTCCGAGGTGCCGGCGACCAGGGGGCCGGACTCGGCGGACGGCGGGGCGGCCGCCACCGTGGCGAGATCGGTCTCGGGCTCGACCGTGACGACCTCGTAGCCGTCGGTGCTCGTGGTGAACGGAGCCACCGGAGCCCCCTCGAGGCTGCCGAGCACCGTGAGCGTGGTCGCGTTGGACCACGCCACGTCGCGGACCGCCCGGACACCCGGCAGCACCTCGCGCACCGCCTCGATGGCGACCTGCGGCGTCCCGGTGGCGTCGGGCTCCAGGCCCTCGAGCCCGGTGACCGCGCCGAGCACCAGCCGGGCTCCCCTGCCGCGGCCGGCCACGAGCGCCGCCCTCGCCCCGTCGCGCGACACCGCGATCGCCGTCGGCCGGCCACCGGGCAGCGACGGCGTCAGGACCTGGACCGCCGGGCCCGACCCGCCGGGCAGCAGCAGCACCCGGTCGGTCGAGCGGTCGACGACCCAGAGGTTCCCGAGCGGGTCCCACGACGGCTGGCTCAGGTCGCCGCCGGTGAGGACGACCTCCAGGTCACCGTCGGCGGCCAACCGGCCGACCCGCAGGGTCCGCCCGTCGGGCGACAGCGCAGCCACCTCGGTGGTGTCCAGGGACACCGCCGGTGAGCGCAGCGGCGGGTCACCGGTGCCGGCCGGCCCGACCACAGGCTGGAAGGCGCCCTCGATGATCCGCCCCACGACCCCGGCGCGCACCGCGTACACCGAGGCGCTGTCGCCGAGGCCGTCCGGGTCGTAGGTCAGCCACGAGTTGCGGTCCTGGTCCTGGCGCACGCCGGCCACGACCAGGTCGTCGCCACCGGCTGTGATCCGCACCCGCTCGATGTCCGAGCCGATCTGCTTGAGGGTCCACACGATCTGCGCCGACATCTGCTCGCGGGCGTCCTGGTCGGCGCGCAGCGCCTCCTCGGTGAGCGGCACCGTCGCCAGCCCGTCGCGGACCGGGACCGACTGCACCTCGAGGCTCGTGCCCTGGGGGAAGCCGGTGAGCACCGCGCCACGCAGCGCCGTGGTCGGCCCGCGGAGCAGCCGCGCGACCACCTTGGTCGGCAGGCCGGCCAGCTCCGGCACCAGGACCGTGTCGGGCACCAACGAGTTGCGGGTCGGCGACAGGAAGTACAGCGAGACCTGGCGGTAGGCCTGGCTGACGTCGAGCTGGGACAGCAGCAGCCCGTCGTCGAGCTCGGCGATGCGCCACTCGCCGTCCTGCTTCTCGACGCGGAAGCTCCGCGAGATCTCCGGCGCCCCGGCGGTGCGCTGGTAGTTGCCCTCGGCGTCGATCCGGGCGACCTCGGTCGCCCGCGCGACGACCGACCCGTCACCCTGGTCCTCCACGACGGGGGGTGCGCCACCGTCGTGCACCACGGTCTCGGCGGCGGGCCGCCAGGACTGCGCGGCCCGCTCGGTGAGGTACTCGCGGGCCACCTCGTGGTCGTTGCGGAAGTCCGCGCCGGCCGCCAGGAAGCCCTGCACCACCTCGGCGGCGGTCGCCCCGTCGACCGGCCCGTCGGCGATGAACGCGACGGCGGCGTCCTGACGCTCCACGCGCAGGTCGCTGCCCTGCCGGACGGCGCCCGACGTGGGGATCGAGGCGCAGCCGGCGAGGGCGGCGCACAGCAGCAGGAACCCGAGAGACCTGTGGGACCTACGCACCGACGTCCTCCGGGGAGCCGACCCGTTGGTACGGGGCCCCGGCCCGCAGCGCCGGGCGCCGGCGCCGGGACGAGTCGGCCGGCTCGAGCGGGATCGGCGAGCCGTCCAGCTCCGTCCCCTGACGGCGCGGGAGGGTCAGCCGGAACTGGCAGCCGTCGCCCGGCTCCCCCCACGCCTGCAGCCAGCCCCCGTGCAGGTGGGCGTCCTCCATGGCGATCGAGAGCCCGAGCCCGGTGCCGCCGGTGGTGCGGGCGCGTGCCGGGTCGGCCCGCCAGAACCGGTTGAAGACCATCGTCACGTCGGACGCCGCCAGCCCCATGCCGCGGTCACGCACCGCCACCGCGACCGCCTCGTCGTCGGCGGCGACGAGGACCGTGACCGGCCGCCCCTCGCCGTGCTCGATCGCGTTGACGACCAGGTTGCGCAGCACCCGCTCGATGCGCCGGGAGTCGACCTCGGCGACCGCTCCCTCGGGCGGGCTGACGAGGGCGAGCAGGCTGCCCCTGCGGTCGGCGAGCGGCTCCATCGCCTCGACGACCTGCCGGGCGACCGACGCGATGTCGGTCGGCTCGGCCTCGAGCAGCGCTGCCCCCGCGTCGTACCTGCTGATCTCGAGCAGGTCGGCGAGCAGCGACTCGAAGCGGTCGAGCTGGGCCTGCAGGATCTCGGCGCTGCGCTCCACCGACGGGTCGAACCCGGCGCGGGCCTCGTGCAGCACGTCGGCCGCCATCCGGACCGTCGTCAGCGGGGTACGCAGCTCGTGCGACACGTCGGAGACGAAGCGACGCTGCACCCGTGACAGGTCCTCGAGCTGACGGATCTGGCGCTGCAGGCTGGTCGCCATCCGGTTGAACGACGCCGCCAGCCGGGCCAGGTCGTCCTCGCCCCGCACCCGCATCCGCTCCTCCAGCCGGCCGGCCGAGAGCCGCTCGGCGATGCGGGCCGCCATCCGCACCGGCGTGACGACCTGCCGGGTGACCAGCCACGCGATGCCACCGACCAGCACGACCAGGCCGAGCGCCCCGAGCAGCAGGGCGCGGCGGACCAGGGCCAGCGTGTCCTGCTCCTTGTCGAGCGGGAAGATGTAGTAGAGTTCGTACGCCCCGATCCCCGGGATCTGGACCGGTGCCCCCACGACGATCACCGGCACCCGTCGGCCGGAGTCGCGCTGCACCGCGGCATAGGTCCAGAGCTGCGCCGAGCGGTTCTGGACCTGCGGGCGCAGCGTGTCGAGCGCGGTGATGTCGGCCCCGGACGAGCTGCGGCCCAGCGGTGCCTCCGGCGAGTTGATGTCCGGCCCCCGGAGCAGCACGACGTCCTTGTTGCCCTCGGACCCGCCCCCGCGGGCCAGCTGGCGCACCAGGTCCGGCACCAGGGTGTCGAAGACGCCGGGCTCGCTGCGGTCGGCCGAGTCGAAGGCCTCCTGCGCGGCGCGCAGGCCGGTGCTCGCCTCGGCCAGCGAGGCCTGGCGCCGGTCCTCCAGCAACCCGTCGCGCACCTGGGTCACCAGGACGTTGCCCAGCAGCAGGATCGCGAGCAGGGAGAACGTGACGGTCGTGGTGACGACGCGCAGCTGCAGCGACCGCCGCCACAGGGCGATGGAGCGCCGCCAGCCCCGTCGTACCAGCGTGCGGGCACGCCGGACCACCCCCCGGGCCGGGCCGCCGCTCCCGCGGCCGGCGGGGACCTCGGGGTCGGGTGCGTCGGTCAGGCCGGGCCCGCCTTGTAGCCGACCCCGCGGACCGTCACGACGACCTCGGGGCGCTCCGGATCACGCTCGACCTTGGACCGCAGGCGCTGGACGTGCACGTTGACCAGCCGGGTGTCGGCCGCGTGGCGGTAGCCCCACACCTGCTCGAGCAGCACCTCACGGGTGAAGACCTGCCACGGCTTGCGGGCGAGCGCCACGAGCAGGTCGAACTCCAGGGGGGTCAGGGGGATCGGGCCGCCGTCCCGCCTGACCGAGTGGCCGGCCACGTCGATGACCAGGTCGCCGATCTCGAGCAGCTCGGGCGCCGGCTCCTCGCTGCGCCGCAGCCGGGCCCGGATGCGCGCCACCAGCTCCTTGGGCTTGAACGGCTTGACGACGTAGTCGTCGGCGCCGGACTCCAGGCCCACGACGACGTCGATCGTGTCGGTCTTGGCGGTGAGCATCACGATCGGGACCCCGGACTCCGCGCGGATCGCCCGGCAGACGTCGATGCCGTCGGTGCCCGGCAGCATCAGGTCGAGCAGGACGAGGTCCGGCTTGTGCTCCCGGAACATCGGCAGCGCCTGGTCGCCGTCGGCGCAGAGCGTCGGCTCGTAGCCCTCGCCGCGCAGCACGATGCCGAGCATCTCGGCCAGGGCCGTGTCGTCGTCGACGATCAGCACCCGGCCCTTCATGCGCTCACCCACGCGGGCTCCCCGTCATGTGCTCGGCCGTCATGTGCTCATCGTGACACGTCACCGGTGGAATCGTCGGTCGGCGTGACAGCATGTGCCGGGTGAGCGACCGACCGGGGTGGACGTCGCCCAGCGACCCGGGGCAGCCGGCCGAGGACGTGCCGCCGGGCTGGGCCCCGCAGCAGCCGCCCGCCTACCGACCGGCCGGCTCGCCGCCGCCGCCGCCCGGCGGGGGTCCGCAGCGGGGCGGGCAGCCGCAGTGGGGCGGCCAGCAGCCGCCGTGGGGCGGGCAGCCGCAGTGGGGCGGCCAGCAGCCGCCGTGGGGACCACCCCGTCCGTGGGCCCCGCCACCGCCGAAGCCCGGCGTCATCCCGCTGCGCCCGCTCGGAGTGGGTGAGCTGCTCGACGGGGCGATCTCGGCGATCCGCGCGCAGCCGGCGCTGATGCTCGGCCTGTCCGCGGTCGTCGCCGTCATCACCCAGCTGCTCACCGTCCCGCTGACCTGGCTGCTGCTCCGCGACGCCGGCGACGTGGCGTTCAGCGTCGACGAGCCGGCCGACCCCGGCGAGGAGTTCTCCTTCGCGGCGAGCGCCCTGTCGGCCAGCGGCATCCAGGTCGTGGTGACCCTGGTCGCCAGCCTGCTGCTGACCGGGATCCTCACGGTCGCGGTCAGCCGGGCGGTGCTCGGCGAGCGGATCGGTGCCGCCGCGGCGTGGGAGCGGGTCCGCCCGCGGGTGCCCGCGCTGCTCGGCGTGACGCTCACGGTCATCCTGGTCGAGCTCGCCGTCCTCGTCGTGTCGGTCGGTCCCGGCGTGCTGCTGGCGGTCACCTCGGCGCCGACGGTGGCGACCGTCCTCGCCTTCGTCGTGGGCGTCCCGCTCGGTCTGGCGGCCGCCGTCTACCTGTACGTCGCCTTCGCGCTCGCACCGGTCACCGTGGTCCTCGAGCGGCAGCCGGTCGTCGGCTCGCTGCGCCGCTCCCGGGCGCTGGTCACCGGCGCGTGGTGGCGAACCTTCGGCATCCTCGTGCTGGTCAACGTCATCGCCCAGCTGCTCGCCGGCGTCCTGAGCGTCCCCTTCACCGTGCTCACCTTCCTGGTGTCCTTCGCCACCCAGGACGGCGGCATGAACCCGTACGAGGCCCTGCCGCTCGTCGTCACCTCGCTCGGCACGATCGTCGCGTCCGCGGTCACCTGGCCCTTCACGGCGGTGTCGACCGCGCTGCTCTACGTCGACCGGCGGATCCGGCGCGAGGCGCTCGACATCGAGCTGGCCCGCGCCGCCGGTGTGTCGGGCCCGGCGGGCGGGCAGCCGCCGCCCGGATGAGCGCCCCCCGATGAGCGTGCCCGTCGAGCTCGGCCGCGAGGCCGCGCAGCAGGCCGCCCGCGAGGAGCTGGCCAAGCAGGTCTACCGCGAGGCCGGGCCCGGGCTCACCGAGCGGTTCCTGCGCTGGCTCGTCGACCGGGCCGGCGACCTGCTCGACGGGGCTGCCGGGGTGTCGCCGGGGGGCAAGGTCGGTGCCCTCGTCGTCCTGCTGCTTCTGGTGGCTGCCGCCGTCGCGGTCCGCCGCCGGCTCGGGCCGGTGCGCCGCGCCGCCGGCGGCGACCAGCCGCTGTTCGCCGGCACCGAGCGCAGCGCGGCCGAGCACCGGGCGGCGGCCGATGCCCACGCGGCCGCGGGCGAATGGGCCGAGGCGGTCCGCGAGCGGCTGCGCGCCGTCGTACGGGACCTGGAGGAGCGCGGCCTGCTGGAGCCGCGCCCCGGCCGCACCGCCGACGAGGCGGCGTCCGAGGCCGGCGCGCTGCTCCCCGCGTGCGCCGGCCCGCTGCGCGCGGGGGCCCGGGTCTTCGACGACGTCTGGTACGGCGGCCGGCCCGGCACCCGCGCGGCCGACGCCGAGCTGCGGGCGCTCGACGAGGCGGTCCGGTCCGCCCGTGCCGTCCCCGCAACGGACACGGCAACCGACCCCGGGACCGCCGCTGCGCCGGTGACCACCGGCCGGCCGTGGTGACCACGCCGCGCGAGCGGCTCCGAGCCGCCCGCGGTCCGGTCGTCGTCACGGTGGTCGTGCTGCTCGGCGCCGTGCTGCTGGCGCTCGCCGCCGGCGGCCCGTCGTCCGGGCGCCTGGACCCACGGGCGCCGGACCCGTCGGGCAGCCGGGCGGTGGCCGAGCTGCTGCGGGACCAAGGGGTGCGGGTCGACCTGGTGCAGACCACTGCGCGGGTCCGCGAGACGGCCGGGCCCGGCAGCACGCTGCTCGTCACCGACCCCGAGCTGCTCGCTGACTCGCAGACCGCCGCGGTCCGCCGGACGGGTGCCGACCTGGTCGTCGTCGAGGCCGCCCGACCCGGCCGCTTCGTCTCTGCCGTCGCGGCGGGCGCACCCTCGGCGTTCGAGGTCCGCCAGCCCGGCTGCGCCCTCGGGCCGGCCCGGCGGGCCGGTGCCGCCGACACCGGGGGCGCTGCCTACGACGTCCGCCCGGGCACCCCAGCCCGCCTCTGCTACGCCCACGACGGCCGGCCCTCGCTGGTGCAGGTGCGCGACGGCGACCGGCGGGTCACGCTGCTGGGCAGCGGGGTGCCCCTCACCAACCGCCGGCTCGGCGACGAGGGCAATGCCGCACTCGCCCTCGGCCTGCTCGGCGGCCACGAGCGACTGGTCTGGTACCTCCCGTCGCTGGCCGACGTCCCGGCCTCGGCGGCCCGGGAGTCCGTCTACGACCTGGTCCCCGACGGCGTCTGGTGGGGGCTGGTCCAGCTCGGCGTCGCCGTCGTGCTGCTCGCGCTGTGGCGCGCCCGGCGGCTCGGGCCGGTGGTGACCGAGCCGCTGCCGGTCGCGGTCCGGGCGGCCGAGACCGTGGAGGGCCGGGCCCGCCTCTACCGGCGCGGCCACGCCAGGGACACCGCGGCCGAGTCCCTGCGCGCCGTACGCCGCTCGCGCCTGTCCTCCGCGCTCGGCCTGCCGGCCCGCTCCGCGCCGGCCACCGTCGTCGACGCCGTCGCCGCGCGCGCCGGTCGCCCGCCCGGCGACGTGGGGACGCTCCTGTACGGTGCCGCACCTGCCGACGACGCCGCCCTGGTGCGGCTCGCGGACGACCTCGACGCCCTCGACCGGGAGGTCCGCCGACCGTGACCGACGCCGCCACCGACCCGCCCGACCGGACCGCAGCGACCTCCCCGGACGCGCTGCGCGCGCTGCAGGCCGTGCGCACCGAGGTCGCCAAGGCCGTGGTCGGCCAGGACGCCGCCGTCACCGGCCTGGTCATCGCGCTGCTCTGCCGCGGCCACGTGCTGCTCGAGGGGGTGCCCGGTGTCGCCAAGACGCTGCTGGTGCGCGCGCTCGCGGCGTCGCTGTCGCTGGGCACGAAGCGGGTGCAGTTCACCCCGGACCTGATGCCGGGCGACGTGACCGGCTCGCTGGTCTACGACGCGCGCAGCTCGGCGTTCTCCTTCCGCGAGGGACCGGTCTTCACCCACCTGCTGCTCGCG
>Ga0075325_1000080_pt1 | contig 12621 bp, 20 predicted proteins | sample MayberrySE_Catta_5_FD_120048 | JGI IMG/M metagenome (GOLD analysis project Ga0075325, IMG submission 120048) | Natural and restored wetland microbial communities from the San Francisco Bay, California, USA, that impact long-term carbon... | ecosystem: Environmental > Terrestrial > Soil >... | reverse complement strand
GATTGTAAAGGACATGGTGACGCCCTTGATCCGCCGGCGTCGTCGGCCCGCTCGAGAACGTTCCAACAAGCACTTTGAAACCCTCTAACAGGGGGGGCGCACGCTTGACAGGCGGCTCACGCGCCTGGAGGTGCACCACGAGGGCAACCACCCCGGGCAACGGGTGGGGGACTCGTGAGCCCGTGTGGCCGGGCCGCCGAAATCGCCACCATGAGAGACGCGCTGCTGGGATGCGCGGGCTTGAGCGTCTGTGAACGGCTCTTGGTGCTCCACGAGATCAAGCGGGCGCTCTGTCCGTGCTTAGAGGTCTGTGACGAGTCTGTCTCTGCCATCCTTGCCGCGGCCCGCGCCGCAGGAGAGCTCCCATGATTCCCTTTCTCCGTAAGCTGTTTCTCGACGAGACCGCGTTCCTTCGGCTGGTCCGGGCCCTGGTGATGATCGGGGGCGGGCTGGTGCAGTCCGGGCAACTCCCCGGGGTCCCGGCCTGGCTCGGCGCGCTGCTCATGGGCGCAGCGGTCTTCCTGGGGGCCGGCGACCGAAACCCTACGACCGACAAGAGGTGATCCGATGCGCTACCGCTGGCTCGCACTGCCGCTCCTGCTGCTCTCCTTCTTCGCCGCCCCGGCGCCGGCGGCCGTGACCGAGCTCGTGCCGCGAGTGCAGTACACGGCCAGCGGGGGGGCGGGCTTTGCCTTCAGCTTCCCGGTCTGGGCGAAGACCGATCTTGTCGTCTACGTGGGCGACACGCTCCAGACGGTGGACAGCCAGTACACGGTGAGCTTCACCGAAGGCGCGGGCGGGACGGTGACGTTCGTCACGGCTCCCACCTCCGGGGCCACGGTGACGATCCGCCGGGAACTCCCCCAGGAGCGGACCTCGGACTTCTCGAACACGGCAGCGTTCCGGCCGCAAAGCCTCAACGCCCAGCTCGACAAGCTCACGGCCCAGGTGCAGGACCTTCAGGAGCAGATCGGCCGCGCGGCCAAGCAGGCGCCGCAGAGTCTTGTCACGGGGCGCACCATGCCCGATCCGGAGAACGGCAAGGCGGTTGGGTGGTCGGCGGGTCAACTCGTGAACCTGGCCGTGGCTGCGGATGGCAGTTGGAACGGACTGGCCGACCTGGCAAACCCGGCGATTGGCCGCGGTGCCGATCTCGTGGCGAACGCCAAGAAGCTCTACAACGTCAAGAGCTACGGGGCCAGGGGCGACGGCAGCACCAACGACCAGACCGACATCGCGGAAGCCGTCGCGGCGGCGAAGACGAACCGGGATGCCCCCCTCTATTTTCCGGACGGGACCTATGCGGTAACCGGGGTCTATGTCGATTTCCCGTGCGAGATCATCTTCGACCGAAACGCGAAGCTGGTGCCGCACAGCACCATGGCGGCGGGTGCGTACCTGTTGACCGTCGACGGGACCACGGCCGACCCTGGGGACCTGGAGGAGTACTGCATCCGCGTCTCGTGGTCGTTCATCGGGCTCGACGGCGTGGACCGAGCCAACGACGTGGGCGGGCTCAAGCTCGCGCGGGTCTTGCGCTCCACTATGGGGCCAATCGTCGTGGAAAACTGCGCCAGGTCGGCCATTGACTTCGATGACGTGGTGAAGGAGGTCACCTTCAAGAACGTCAGAACGTACAAGTGTGGGACCGCGAGTGCGACGCCTGCAGAAGACTTCCCGGTCTTGGATCTGCGCAACCATAGGACCAGCGGCCCCCCCAACGACACGCACAACAACATCGAGTTCCTCTCTATGAATCTGATCGCGTCCTACGGCTCGGATATCTATGTGGAGAGCGAGGACGGAGCGACGGCGGCGGGTCTCTTTCATCCGCGGAACATCTTTTTCAACAACTTCATGATCCACGGCCCGCTTAGCCCGTTTTATGCGGACCTGACCACCTACGAGCAGCAATCTCGAAAGCAGGTGGTGCTCGGCTCGTGTGATCGCATTGTATTCCGAGCCGGGGAATTCATCTTTGGGCCGGACGCGGCGGCGATGATTCATATCCGGACAGGCCAGGACACCGGTTACCCTACAAATCGCGTCGTCTTCGAGGAGGTCCACATCGGGGATCGCTACAGCGGCGGCAACGCGGTAGGGATGGACATCGACAAGGGCGTGGTGTCCCTGAATGGCGTCGTCTTCGGACAGGGCTTCACAGGTTTCAACGCTCTCGAATCTGCGGCCGGCTCCACGGTTCGCTGGGATTTTGTCGGGAACGTGGTTTCCACTGGCGGTATCTCCATTGCCGACGCGACGACGCTTATCTTCCGGAAGCAGAATCTCAACTTCGGTGCGGGAACGGCCACCAACCTGACCAGCCTGCAGGGGACCGACGCGAACCCGAGTCTTTCCCTGATCGCGTCCGAGGCCGGCGGGGCGACACAGAGCACCGTGCTCACCGCCTCACGCCTGGCGGCGACGAACAAGGGGCGGCTCTTCATCCCGAATACCACCGTCTTCACCTTCCAGAACGACCCCTCGCCGCCGTCCACGGCAAACCTCATCACGGACGGCGTACAGGCCGCGATCGGCGCGATCAGTGGTCAGTTCCGCAGCTTCAACGGGACGAACTGGCAATACATTCCCCGATCCAACAACACGACGGGCGGGGCAACGAGCAACTGCCCAGGCGGCACGGTGGCAATCGAGGTCAACGGGACCGGCTACAGCGTTTGCAAGAACTAAGCGGCTGAAAGGAGGGGCACGGATGCCCTGGGAACACGTCAAAGAGGTCCTCGGTCACATTCCGGTGGAGCTGCTCGTCGGGCTCCTTATCCTCGCATTTGTGGCGATCGTCGCGCTGTTCGGGTGGGTGGCGTGGCTTCTCAAGCGGATTGTCGACCGTTTCGAGAAGAACGTCTCGCGCCTCTTCGAACTCCGCGACTCCGACCAGGTCGCCCTCGGCCAGGTCGCGGCGGCCGTGGCCGGGATCCGCGCCGAGCACGACTTCGCGCAGATGCTCCACCGTTGCCCCCTCGAGGGGCTCGCGGACAAGCTCGAGGGGTGCCCGCTCCTCCAGTGCCACCAGGAGGAGGGGACGCGCCACGGCCCAGGGCGGCGCACGACGGACGTCCTCAAGGATGGCGTCGTCACCCTCGCCGCGGCCATTAAGGCTGGCGAGAAAGGGGCCTCCGATGGATGAGGCTCTCGTCACGATGCACGGGAAGCCGGTCCTCACCGCCGGCGAGGTCGCGTGTCGCTGCGGCTGCGGGTTCGCCCTCGTCAAGCCCGAGCTGCTCGATGCCTTCCGCGTCATTCGCGAGGCAGCGGGCCGCCCGCTGGTGGTGGCGTCCGGGTGTCGCTGCGAGGCGCACAACGCGGCCGTGGGGGGATCGCTCCCGAGCTCCCACGTTCTCGGCGAGGCCCTGGACCTCGAGGTAGGCAGCTCGGGGCAGGCCTACCAGCTGGTGGCGCTGGCGATCGCCGCCGGCGTCAAGCGGATCGGCGTCGGCTGGCGGCCGGGGCACCACGTTTTCCACATGGACGTTTCCCACGAGCCCCCGTTCCTCTACCCGGGGGAACGGTCCCGGCTCTGGACGTACTAGGCAAGGAGGCCCGACCGATGAGCCCGTTTCTCTCTCCCGTGCGCCTCGAGGCGCTCCCCGGGGGCTCGCGCTGGAAGCTCCACGAGCCCCTCGAGTACCGCACGCCCGCCGGCGAGGCCCTCACGGTCCCGGCCGACTTCGTAACCGACCTCGCCAGCGTCCCGCGCGGCCTATGGAACCTCTTCCCTCCCTGGGACGAGTACGGGCCGGCGGCGATCCTCCACGACTGGCTGTATTCCAAGGGCGAGCGCCCGCGGAAGGCGGTCGACGGGATCTTTCTCGCGGCCATGAAGGAGCTCGGCGTGTCCTGGTGGCGACGGTGGGCGGTCTACCTCGGCGTCCGCGCCGGCGGCTGGCTGGCCTGGAAGAAGCACCGGGCCCGCTGAAAAGAGAAGGCCCGGGGTCTTTCACCCGGGCCTCTCCCGCCGGCTTCTCACCAGCTCGGGGCTTTCGCTTTTGGGGGGACTCGAGCCCTAAGTACGTCCCCGTAGCATCGCCGCCTCGCCCGCGTTCACGGGCCGATAGGCTTCCTCGAAAACGGCCTTCGGGGACCAGGACGTATATCCGTCCGGGTAAACGACCTTGTAGCCCGCCTGGCCGTCCTTCTCCTGCGGCTCCGCCTGGATGATCTTCGCTCCGACATAGGTCTTCACTGTTCCTCGCTCCTTTCTGGCCCCGCTAGGGCCGGTAAACTCCGTCTCCCTCGTTGAGGGCCTGGCTCAGAAAGTCGGGCTGTTGGAGCTCCTCGAGGGTCTGCTGGACGGCTTCCATGTTCCGGAGGTGCCTGTCGGCCTCCTCCTGCGTCATGTCGCGGTTCGCCACGCGGCGGCGGTAGACGTTCTTCCGGAGCGCGATCTCGCGCTTGACCTCCGCGATCTGCTCCTTGAGGGGGACCTGGCTCACGCTGCCGCCTCCTCTCTCCCGTACCGGACCCACCGGCGCACGACGTCGCGCACCCACTCGGGATCCAGGTCCAGGTGCTCGGTGTACGTCTCGAGGCGCTCGGACATGATGAAATCCCAAGCGTCCTCCCCGTCCAGGCGCCGGCGCTTCCACTTCGAGAGCGCGTTCCGATAAAGGTTGTCGGTCTTGTACGTCGAGCGCTGCGGCTCGGGCTCGAAGCGCTGCGGGATCTCGGCGAACGAGAGCTCGATGATCGCCAGCAGGAGCCCGCCCTCGGGCCGGGTGAGAACCTGGCTCTCGGCATCCCAAAAGCAGGAGCTTTGAGCGACCCGGCGCGCGAGGATGCGGCCCTGGGCGGGCGTCATGGCGGCGGCCATCAGGCCGCCTCCCGGGAGGTGGGCGGCGGCTTGATCTTGCAGACCGTGTACCCGTAGCCCCATCTTGTCGGCGTGTTTGTAGGCGGCCGGCTTCGAGCGGAAGGTAATCCCCCCCTGGCTCCCGTCGTACTCCTCGCCGGCGCGCAGCCTCACGACGATGTAGCGGTTCTTCCCGCGCTTCATCAGGCCGCCTCCTTCGCCGTGAAGATCCCGAAGGTCGGGGCCAGGGGTTTCGTCGTCCACAGCCCCTCGAGGGCGGCCTCCACGGCGGCGCGGGCCGCGCGGTTGGCCTCCTTTACGTCTTTGGTGACGCCCTTCCCCGCGAGCGGATACACGCCCTTGAGGACGTCCTCGACGTCGCCGGGTTTGAGCTTGATCCGCTCGAGGATCGGCCCCCGGTCGATGCCGGCCTGGACGAGGGCGCCGAGAATGTCGCCGGCGGCGGCCTCCTTCACCTCGGCGGGGTTGAGCCGCAGCTCCTTGTCGGTCCCGGGGAGCTGGACGGCTCCGTTAGGCTCGACGTAGCCCCGCGCGGCCTTCTTCGCGGCGGCGAGCACGGCCTCCCCGACCAAGATCCACAGGCCGAGCTTCTGCGCCTCCTCGAGGGTGGTCGGCACCTGGAGCTGCTCGGGCTTGGTGGTCTGGAGCTCGGTCCCGACCTTCTGGTGCGCCGGGCACTCGGCCATGAACCCGCACCAATCGCAGCTTTTCGAAACGTGCGGCCGAAACTCCCGGTCGGCGAGGATGCGCGACTCGACGGCGTCGAGCCAGCCCGGGAAGTCGGCCAGGTCCTCCGGGGAGAAGACGCCCGCCTCCTCGATGGTCCTCGGGTCAATCCGGTTGAACCGGCAGCGGATCGTTCCCACGGGCTCGCGGAGGTCCTCGAGGAGCTTCGCCAGGCCGAAACCGTAGCTCTGGACCTGCTTCGCCTTGACCTTGCCCCACAGGGCTTTGTCGTCTTCGACATGGAGCGTCCCGTCGCCGTCGAGCCACGCGAAATCCGGAACCAGGCGGAAGTGGGTTCGCTCGCGCTGCTCGCGGGTGCCCCACCACTTCTTGTCTTCCTCGCGCATGGCGATCCGCTTCCAGTCGCGGGTAAAGGCGAGCCGCTCTTCGATCCAGTAGCGCTTGATTCGGTCCCGCGGTGGTTTGAGCTCGCCCCCCTTGAAGGCGAAGGGAACCCGGTCGAAAAAGAGCTTGATCGCCTCATCGCGCACATCGTCGGGGATCTTCTCCTCGGCGGCGACCTTCTTGGCGATGCTCTCGAGGGTAACGTGGGTGCCGCTGGTGTCGGTCCCGTGCTGGATCCAGACGAGGCGCCAATGGGCCATCATCGCGGCGAGTACCGCGCCGATGCCGGCGAACCGGCCCTTCTCCTCCTCATCCCACCGGCCCTCAATGTCCAGGTGGGCGAACCGGCGCGGGCATCCCCCGGCCTCGGGCAGGTAGCGGGTCAGCTTCGAGAAGCTCCAACCCGGCTTGATCTTGGTCGCGTCATAGGCCATTGGTGCTTTCCCTCCCGCTCGAAAAGGTCCATTCCGTGTCGCGTCAGCATGGGGATCGGCCGCACGAACTGAGCCGCCTTGCTCTCCCTGTAGATCGCGGAGGCGATGCACCCGAGACACTCGTCGGGGCTCAGGCCGTCCGCGAGCCACTTCCCATCAATGAGCACCACGAAGCCGCAGGCGTCCGCGGACTTCTCAATCACGATTCGCTTGAAATCCATGTCGATCTATCCCCCTGGAGGGGGCGCGAGGCCCCCTCCGGTTCAGGTTGTCAGATGAGCGCCTCGGCGGCCTTCTTGCGGGCGGCGGCCTTGGCCTCGGCGAGCTCGGGGCAGTTCCCGGCCTCCGGACAGCGGGCCTCGCACACCTCGGCGGGCCGGCGCTGGTTCATGTACGGGCCTTTGCAGGCGACGTACAGCCGATCGCCGTTCCCGTCCCCGTTGCCGCCCTGGGCCTCCTGCGCGGGCTTGGGCTCGAGCTTCTGCATTTCGCGGACGTAGAAGGTAATCACCTCGCCCCTGCGGTCCCCGTCGAGCATCGAGACGCTCGCCAGCGGGCCCCGGTCGGTGTCGTCCTCGCCGGCGTACCCCTCGATCCGGCCGCGGCCGAGCTTGGTCCGGATCTCGTCGCCGATCCGGAGCGAGGTCCCGGGAATTTCGTCGGAAATGGGGATTTTCCCCGAAGTTTGCTCTGCGGGAGCCTCGGTCTGCTCCGGAGCTGCAGGGGCCTCGTCGGTGAAGGCGACGCGCAGGGTCTTGAGGAGCTGCTGGCCCTCGTCCTCGCGGAGGTAGGTCAGCTCGTCGTACCCCACGCGGGCCTTGAGGAAGGCTTCGGCCGTCTCCTTGGCCTCGGGGTTCTTCTCGGTGAGCTCCTCGAGGGCGTCGAGCGTCTCGCCCGTGACGCCGGCGGTCTTCACCGTCTCGCCGGTCCCGGGGAGGACGACGTCGTTGCGGCGGCTGCGGCGGGGCAGCTCGGGGGCCGGCTCCTTCGCTTCTTCCTGCTCCTGGGCCGGTTCCTGGGCCGGCTTCGCCGGCGCGATCGGCGCGGAAGGCTCGGGCTGCGCCTCGCGAACCTCCTCCACCTCGAAGGGTTTCCCCGGGCCGACCTGGTCGGCGGGAATGTCCATCGCCTCCTCGGTGGTGCGAAGGCCGCGCAGCACGTCGGCGAAGAGGTCGCGGAGCACGAAGCCGCGGGCCCTCATCCGGAGCATCCGGCGCGGGTATTCCGTCCAGGGGCCTTGCTTGCCCCACAGACGGGCTTTCTTCGCGTCGGCGATCGAGAAGCGCTCCTCGGTGGTCTGCTTGAACACGCCATTATCCCGGGTCGCCCGGCACACGGCGGCGAAGTCGTCGTTCGGGAAGGTGCCCTCGGTCGTCTCGGAGAACTCCCGGAGCTCGCCGGTAGCGCGCACCAGGCCGAGCACCGCGTCTCCCCACACGGAGGGGCGGCCGTTGATTACCGCGACGTTCTGGATGCTGGTCAAGAAGGACAGGCCCAGCTCGGCGCCCATCGCGGCGGCGACGAGGATCGCTTCGGGGGTCTGGATGCCCTTCGGGGCGAGGCCCGACTTCGCCACCAGCTCGGCGCACTTCCAGGCGCCGGCCAGGTCGACGGGCTGCAGGCCCTTGTTGCCGAAGCCAACTGCCTGTCCGATGCTCTTCTGCTCTACGGGTAGGTTCATGGTGCCTTCAGCCACGGTCTGTCTCCTCTCGGTGAAGTGCCGCGTGATGTGTCCTACAGATCCAAACGACTTCCATCGGTCTTGCGTAGTCCTTATGGTGAGCGTGGATATCCTCCGTTCCCCCACAGATTGAACACGGCAGCCGAGCCAGCTTCCCCTTCCTAACGGCAGCCTGGACCTTCACTCTCGCGTTGACCTTTTCCCTATTGTTGCGTTTGCCTTCCCTGCTGTGGGCTAGATACTTGTCTCTTGTCCTGGCCCTATATTCTCGTTGCCACCTGGAAACCTTCTCCCTGTGCGACCGCTTCCATTCTCTTGCGCGCTTGGCGTCGCATTCGCGGCAATATGAACGAAGGCCGTCCTTGTTCTGGTTGCTTCGGCTGAACCCTTCAGGTGGCCGTTCCCTTTTGCACATCCGGCAAACCTTCATCGGTCAGTCCGCCTCGCGGCCCCGCCGGAACCAGTCCAGCGGCACCAGGACAAGCGACACCGCCACACAGGCGGCCAGGATGGTGCCCCACACGAGGGCCACCACGACAACGCCGAGCGCGCGGCTCACGGCCCCGCCCTCAAGGCCCACTCGAGCCAGCGAAAGAAGGCGTCGCCCCACAGGGCGAGCGCCACGCAAACGAGCGCGATCCCGCCGAACGAGAGCGCGATCGGCCAGAAACCCTCGCCCTCCGTGGTGGGTTGCGGGCGCAGCTCCTCGAGGGGGCTCGGCTGGCGCTCCCGGAGCCGCAGGACGTTTTCGGGGGGCTTCTCGAGCTCGCGGACCTCCCGCCAGCTCAACTCTCCATTCGCCATCGGGTCTTCTCCTTTCGCGTCACAGGGCCAGTCTTCTCCTTTCGCGTCACAGGGCCAGTCTTCGCAGCGCCAGGTGCACGGCGTCGAAAGGCAGTCATGGCAGCAGCGCACCACCGGGAGGGCTGGACAACGGGCGTAACAGCAGGAGCTCACGCCGGCACCGCGACGTACTCGGCGCCGCAGTCGGCGCGGACACACTTCCGGATGAGCTTCAAGTCACGGACGGCCCCCCCGCACTGGAGGCACGTTCGAGGGCGGCGCTTGGCGTCCAGGACCTTCTGGAGCTCCGCCGCGGAGCAGGCCGGGCAGATCCCGTGAGAGACGAGCTTCTCCCCCTGCCCAGGGGATCGGCCGAGCAGCTTTCCGCACCAGGAACAGATACGAGTCACGGGAACGCCTCCTTTCTCGACGCCGGCCGCCAGGGAACGCCCCCCGGGCTTGTCGCCGTGTCGAATCTACTCCGGTGAATCTGCCGTGTCAATGTTTTGCCGTGTGGTGTCGTCGTCTTGCCTCGTTGTCGACGCTCGTCTATCCTACGGCAAAGCGATGAACGCTCAGGAAGGAGGCCGTTACCGTGGAAGGGAAACCACTTGCGTTCGACCCGGCGAAGCTCGCCGAGCTCCGGGAGGCGAAGGGCTGGAGTCAGCAGGCCCTCGCGGAGAGGGTAGGCGTCGGGAGGACAACCGTTGTCGCGTGGGAGGCGGGCCGCGCGGAGCCCAAGGGCGGAAGCCTGCTCGCCCTGGCGGAGGCCCTCGAGGTCCCGCCAGAGAATCTTTATCTGCGGTAAACGATCGCGAGCTGCGCTACCATTCGGGCGCTTGGCTCCCCACGGAGGGGAAAGGGGGTTGTCACGTTGGGCGAGTTGATTTGTAGGCGGCGGGCGGCAGACTGGAGGCGGCAGGAAATCACGTTCCCGGTGCGAGGACGTGGCCGGGTGATTGTCTCGGCCGCCTGGGTGGAGGACCGGGAGGTGCAGTTCCCGGGCGTGGACGTGTATCGGTGTCTCGAGGCGTATCGGGTCGCCTGCGAGGCCGACCCGAGCGAGTGCGTCTCGCGGCGCGGGTTGCCCCGCAAACTCGTTTCCCTCCTGCGCCAGGAGCAGGCCGGGCGGCAGGCGCGGACCGCGAGAGGATGAAGGCGAGCGCTACCAGCTACGACGAGGAGGGCCCCCCGCGGGGCCCTTTTCTTTTTCCCGCGGTAGACAACCGCCCCGGTCCCTGTTAACCTTTTGCCGTTATGGGCCCAAATCGGCACGGTGGCAGGTCCCCGGGTCGACTTGTCGCCCGGTTGTCGTAATAAGTTATTATCAGACGCGCAGGAGGAAAGGCCCCATGATCGCAGGCGCTTACGGCGATGCTCTCGCGTTCCTCCCGGCGGTTTCCCCCTTCTCGCGCCGCTTGCGAAGATTCCAGACAACTTTTCCAGGCCTTGCTCGGTGAGGCTCGCCCTCGCCAATCAGAAGGGCGGAGTCGGCAAGTCGACACTGGCCGTCTCCCTCGCCGGCGCGCTGGCGGAGCTCGGCGAACAGGTCCTCCTGGTCGATTGGGACCCGCAGGGCGCGGCCTCGGCCAGCCTCGGGGTTTCGGTGGACGGTTGGGCCCTGGTGCGTGCGGTGCGCCGCGGCGCCAGCCTGGACCGCTTCATCGTCCCCGGCCCGGTTCGCGGGCTGGACGTCATTCCTTCCGCTCCGGAGCTCTCCGGGCTGGACGACAACAGCGCGGCCAAGGACGCCCTTCGGGTCGGCCTCGCGACGGTGCGCCGGCCGTGGGTGCTCATCGACACCACGCCCCACCTCGGGCCGCTCACCACGCAGGCGCTCATCGCGGCCGACGCCGTCCTGGTCCCCTTCGAGGCTCACCCGCTCTCGATCCTCGGCCTGGTGACGATCAACCGCGAGGTCGCGGCGATCCGCGAGCGCTACCACGCCGGCCTCGAGGTCCTGGGGTACATTCCGAACCGCTGCCGGCCGCGGACGATCGTCCACCGCGAGGCGCTCGAGTCGATGGAGAGGGCCTACCCGGGCCGGGTGGCCCCGGAGGTCCGCGAGAATATCGAGCTGGCCCTGGCGCCGGCACAAGGCAAGCCCATAACCGACGCGGCGCCGCGGGCAATCGGCGCCGAAGACGTGCGAACCGTTGTCCGGTGGATCATCGACAGGAAAGAGAGGAGAAAGGGGGCACCATGAACGAGGCGCGAGACAAACTCGGGGGGTTCAACCCGGAACGGCTGGAAAGCGAGCAGCGCACGACGCGGGTTCGCTCGCCGCGGGAAAAGCGTAAGTGCACCTACTACCCTCTTTTCGTGCCGTCTTTCCGTCGTCCTCTTGTATCCGTGTCGGCTTGGTGGCAAAGTTATGACGTTTGCTTTTCCACCAGGGCCCTCGGGCCACCGACGCGGAGGTGTAACCATGTCCGAGAAGAAGGCCACAACGCGCTATCTCAAGGTCACGTTCGAAAAGGAAGAGACGATTCTCTCGTTTGCCAAGGAGGCGGCGGAGCTCGCCCGCCAGCTCGAGGAGGCCGAGGCCGGCAAAAAGGCCGCCGCGAGCGACTTCAAGGCCAGTATCGACCGCCTCAACGCCGAAATCTCCCTCCTCGCCCGCAAAGTCCGCGACGGCCACGAGTACCGCAACGTCGAGTGTTGCGTCACCTACGACTGGAAGGCCGGCAAGAAGCTCCTCGAGCGCACGGACACCCTCGAGGCGTTCGTGGAACCCATCACCGCCGACGAGCGCCAGCAACGCCTGGTGGCGTAATGCTCCGGGTGTGGGTGTCCGGCATCCCCCATCCGATCAAGCTCCAGGAGCAGCACCGGGCCGCCTTCCCCACGGACCGACCCATCAGCGAGGAGAGCGGCAAGCTGATCGCCGTCTGGGCGAACGGCGGCAGCGCCCCCAGACGCACGGAGACGGCCCAGGAGCCGAAAACCGAGGCTCCCCCCTCCGCACCCCCACGCCAGACCCGGAAAGCACAAGGACGAGCCACGGCCGGCGGAGAGGAGGCGCTTTCCCCGGTGGACATGGTCCGCCAGGCGGCCGAGGTGCTGGGCCTCGGAGAAGACGATCTCCTCGGCTACATGGGGACGGACTTCGGGGAGTCGCTCGAGGCGCTCGACGTGGAGGTGCTCCGCGATCTTTACCGCGACGTCAAGAACGGGTCGGTGTCGCGGTGGGCGGCGACGGAGCGGGGCTTCCAGGAAGAGGCGGCAGGATGACGATGGCCTGGCGGCGCTCGATGCAGCAATGGCCGCCGACACTGCAACGCCGGCACGCACAGCGGACGGAGCAGCTTCAGCGAGAGAGTCCGTCGCTACATCGCCGGGCGGCGGAGTACTTGGCCTTCGAAGAGCTGGAGCCGGAGCACCTGAGGCAGAAGGCGACGCGGGAAAGGAGCCGGTGGAGATGAGCGTGTGCAACGGCTGCGGCGCCGAGATCGTGTGGATCAAGAGCCCAAGAGGCCGGCCGATCCCATGCGATCCGGCGGAGCTGACGGTGGTGACGGAGGCGGGACATGTCGTGACGGGGAGGATCAGTCACTTCGCGACGTGCCCCAAGGCCGCGACATTCCGACGAGAGAAAACCTGAAGAGAGGAGACGTGGCAATGGTCGAGATCAACGGGTTGGAACTGACAGGGGTGGATGGGAAGGGCACGAAGAGCGCCAGCGTGGAGGTGAAACTCACGTTCAAGGGCGAGTACGACGTGGGCGAGGGGCACGAGGTGGTGAGGGACTGCCTGCCCTACCTCGGGAGCACGGGGCTGGACCTCGGCTTCAAGCTGGCGCGGGAGCAGCTGGACATGTT
>Ga0075325_1000079_pt1 | contig 12670 bp, 10 predicted proteins | sample MayberrySE_Catta_5_FD_120048 | JGI IMG/M metagenome (GOLD analysis project Ga0075325, IMG submission 120048) | Natural and restored wetland microbial communities from the San Francisco Bay, California, USA, that impact long-term carbon... | ecosystem: Environmental > Terrestrial > Soil >... | reverse complement strand
TCGTCCCCCTGCCCTTCGACGCCGGCGCCGCCCGGGCATTCGGCCAGGTGGCCGCCTCCCTGCGCCGCTCCGGGCGCAAGGCGTCGGCGCGCGCCTACGACGCGATGATCGCCGCGACCGCGCTCGCCAACGACCTTCCGGTCTACACCTGCAACCCCGACGACTTCGCCGGCATCGAAGGCCTCGAGGTGATCGCCGTGCCGGTCCCGGGCTGACTTGCGACCGGCCGTCTACATACCCCACCACCACGGCGCCCAGCGGCTCGCCAAGGCGCTGCGCAGCCTGGAGGCGCAGAACCGGCCGGCAGACGTGGTCGTGGTCGATAACGGCTCGACGGACGGCACGGCGGAGATGCTGCGCGAGGAGTTCCCGGAGGTGACGCTGCTCGGGCTCGGTCAGAACCTCGGCTTCGGGCCTGCGATCAACCGCGCGGTCGAGGAGCGGCCGGCCGACCCGGTGATCCTGCTCAACAACGACGCCGAGTGCGAGCCGCGCTTCCTCGAGGCGCTGCTCGACGCCGCGGCCGAGGGCGCAGAGATGGTCGCCGGGGTGATGACCCAGGAAGCGTCGCCGGGATTGATCGACTCCGCCGGTGTCGTCGCCGACGCCACCCTGATGGGCTTCGACTACCTGCACGGCGAGCCGCTGGAGGCAGCCGCTCGGGCCGCCGACCCGCTCGGGCCAAGCGGCGGCGGCGCCCTCTACCGCCTCGACGCCTTCCGCGCCGCCGGCGGCTTCGATGAGCGCATATTCCTCTACTACGAGGACCTCGACCTGGCCCTGCGCCTGCGCGCCGCGGGGGCCCGCTGCCGCCTCGCCGCCGAGGCCCGCGCAGTGCACGCCTACTCGGCCAGCCTCGGCGCCACCAGCGCCGCGAAGTACGCCCGCACCGGCTGGAGTCGCGGCTACATGCTGCGGCGCTACGGCGTCATGTCCCAGCCGCCCCAGGCGTTGCGCGCGTTCGCCGCCGAGGCCGCGATCTGCGCCGGTCAGCTGCTGAGAGACCGCACCGCCGAGGGGCTATCGGGCCGTCTGCGCGGCTGGCTCGACGCCGCCGGCCTCGAGCGCCAACCGATCGACCGGGACGCCCTGCTCGACATCTCTCTCCGCGAAGCCCTGGCGCTGCGGCGCAAGCGTCGGGGCTAAGAACCCAGCCAGCGGCGGGCGAGGGCGACGTCCCCCTCGCTGCGCAGGCGGCGACGCTCACGCAGGTGGCGGGGCAGCCGGCGCAGGGCGCTGAGCTTGCCGCGCAGGGTCGTCAGGAACCGGCGCTGGCGGGCGGCGCGAAGCAGCGACCCCACCTCAACCGCGACGATCCGCGGTGTGGCGCTCGCGGGCATGAACTTGAACTGGGTGGCAAGCCGGTTACGAGCGACGAGACGGGCGTTGTCGGCCGCCGGGCGCTGGAACCCCCCCGTCCACGATGCGTTGCCGACGTGCCAGACGATCGCCTCGGGGACGTACTCGAAGCGCCAGCCGGCAATCCTGGCCCGCACGTTGAGGTCGACGTCCTCGTAGAAGGCGAAGTAGGACTCGTCGTAGCCGCCGAGGTCGGCGAAAAGCTCGCGGCGCAGAAGACAGGCGGCACCGCAGACGCCAAACACCTCGCGCCGCCGATGGCTCCTCGGTCCCTGCTCCTCCCCCATCCCCAGCTCGAAGGCGCGGCCATCGCGGGTCAGCGCCTGGCCGGCGCTGTAGAGGCGGGCCGAGGCGGGCGGGCGAGGTGCCTCGGGGTCGCCTTCGAGCTGGAGGAGGCGCGGCTGCACCCCGCCCAGCCCCGGGTCACCCTCCAACGCATCGAGCAGCGTCCGCAGGCAGCCTGGTTCGAGCACCGTGTCGGCATTCAGGACGAGGATCGTCGGCGAAGCCGTCCGCGACGCGGCGAGGTTGATCGCGGCGGCGAAGCCGACGTTCTGGGGCAGCGCCACATGCGGCACCCCTTCCCGCTCCAGGTAGCCGACCGAGCCGTCGCTGGACCCGTTGTCGACGACCAGCGCCTCCACCGCCACGCCCTGCTCCGCGAGCGATTCCAAGCAAGCCGGCAAGAAGCCGATCGTGTTCCAGCTCGGGATCGCGACTGCCACAGATCGAGGCTCGCCCACGGCCGGGAGACTGACAGCTGATCATGCCGGGAGGCACAACCATTAGCGTTCGCAAATCCGATGCCGCCCGAGAACGTCATCAAAGCCGCTCAGATCGATGGGCCCCCACGGCCCGCGGCCGACGCCCCGACCTCGATCGAGGCCCGCGGACTGGAGAAGGCCTTCCGCATTCCCATCCATCGTGTCGATTCGCTCAAAGAGCGGATGGTGAGGCCGTTCTCGTCGCGTGACTACCGGGAGCTACAGGCCCTCGACGGCATCTCCTTCGAAATCCGCCAAGGGGAGTTCTTCGGCATCGTCGGCCGCAACGGCTCGGGCAAGAGCACGCTGCTGAAGCTGCTCGCCAGCATCTATAGAGCCGACGCCGGCACGATCCGAATGGCTGGGCGCCTCGCCCCGTTCATCGAGCTCGGGGTCGGGTTCAATGTCGAGCTCACCGCACGCGAGAACGTCGTCCTCAACGGGGTGATGATGGGCCTCACCCAGCAGGAAACCCGCGATCGCCTGGACGCCGTGCTCGAGTTCGCCGAGCTGACCGAGTTCGCCGACCTGAAGCTGAAGAACTACTCGTCGGGGATGCTGGTCCGGCTCGCCTTCTCGGTAATGCTTCAAGCGGACGCCGACATCCTCCTGATCGACGAGGTGCTTGCGGTCGGTGATGCCGCCTTCCAGCAGAAATGCGGCGACGCCTTCCGCGAGATGAAAGCCGCCGGCAAGACGATCGTCCTCGTCACCCACTCGATGACGATCGTTGAAGACTATTGCCACCGGGCGATGCTGATCGACAGCGGCCGGATCCAGCACATCGGCGACCCGGTGGAGATCGGGCGGCAATACCTGCGGATGAACTTCGACAAGGGGAGCGAGATCACCGAAGGCTCCGCCGGTAACGACGAGGTGCGGCTGCTCGACGCCTGGATCGAAGACGTCGACGGCGGACGGGCGGCCAACGTCGAACACGGCAGCGAGATCAAGATGCGGGTCGAGCTGGAAGTCAAGCGCGACGCCCGCGGCCTCGACGTCGGCTTCATCGTCGTCAACGGGGACGGCTTGGGGGTGTTCGAATTCGGCACCGCGGTCAAGAACTCGGACGGCTCGCAGTCGGTCCAGGCGGGTCAGCGGGTCAGGGTCGAGATCGAGCTCGAGAACCCGCTGGCGCCGGGCCGCTACTTCGTGCACTGCGGCGTCAATCGCATCCACGGCGGCGGCGTCGCGCTCTACGTGGAGAATGCGCTCAGCTTCGTCGTCTACGGTGGCCCCGCGGCACGGGGCATCGTCCTGCTCCCGCATGAGATCGAGGCAACGGTGGAGGAGGAGACGGCATGAGAGTGCAGCCTGAGGTTGGCCCGCTTCGCGAGGTCCGCGGTCCGTCCGCGCTCGGCGGCGGCTGGCGTCGCTTTGCCGACCTGCTCTGGCTGATGTCGGCAACCGAGTTCAAGCGCGTCTATTTCGGCACCGTTCTTGGCTATCTGTGGTCGCTGGTGCGGCCGCTGATGTTGTTCGGGGTGCTGCTCTTCGTCTTCACCAAGATCTTCCGGATCGGCAGCGGGGTCCCCAACTACCCGATCATGCTGCTGTTCGGGATCGTCCTCTTCAGCTTCTTCCAAGAAGCGACCCAGAACGCGGTCACCTCAGTCGTCGCCCAGGAGGGGATCGTGCGCAAGACCCAGTTCCCGCGGTTGGTAATCCCGCTCGCGGTGGTGCTCACCGCGTTCTTCAACCTCTGCCTCAACCTGATTGTGGTCTTCGGCTTCGTCCTCGCCTGGGGCATCGACCCGACCTGGACCTGGCTGCTGTTCCCGCTGGCGCTTGCGGCTCTCTTCATCCTCACCACCGCGGTCAGCATGATTCTCTCGGTCTTGTACGTGCGCTTCCGCGACGTGCTGATCATCTGGACCGTCGTCGCCCAGGTTCTCTTCTACGGCACCCCGATCCTGTACCCGATCGAAATCGTGCCGGAGCAGTACTGGAAGATTCTCTTCCTCAACCCCTTGGCGCCGCTCTTCGAGCAGATACGCGTCTGGGTAATCGATCCCAGCGCTCCAACCGCGGCGAGCGTGGTGGGCGGCGCTGCCGGCTTGCTGCCAGCGATATCGATCTTCATCGGAATCTGCGTGCTGGCCGTCTGGATCTTCAACCGCGACGCCCCCCGCATCGCCGAGGATCTGTAGCAAGCAAGAGCTCTGTATCACGCGGATACCATGCGGCAACAGCATCGACGGGCTCGACGTGATTGCCGTACCCGTGCCTGACTGACGCGATCAGAGGCAGACGCGGACGCGTTGCTTCGCCTTCACCTCCAGCCGCCAGGGGCGAGGCGAGCTGTCGGCGGGGATCCTGATCACGGTGGTGGTGCCCCCCGGGGGGCGAACCAGGGGCACCGGGTATTCGGCGGTGGCGAAGCGGCGCAGGCCGAGGGCGGCGGGCAGGCCGGGCCCCAGGCTCACGGTCGTCGCACCGGGGCCGACCGGGAGCTCGAGGGTCCCCCGACCCTTGACGCAGCGGAAGGCCGGGGGCCGAGCGTGAGCACCGGAGAAGGTCACGGTCGTGACCGGGAGGGCCGCGGCGAGAACGACATCGGCTTGGCGCCGCCCGACCTCGGGGGCGGCAATCAGCTCGGCTTCATCGTAGGCCGGTGAGCCGTGGTCATCGACCGCGGCCAGATAGGAGCCGGTTTCGACGTCGATCAGCGAGGGAGTGCCTGCGAGTTCGGTTTCGAGCACGAGCCCGCGGTCGACCGTGCGGCGCGCGATCTCGATCGCGGCGACGTCGGCACGCGCCAGGACGGCCTCCCTCTCCAGCCTGTCCCTCCCTTCGAGCAACGGCACGAGGTTCAGGGCGACGGCCACCGCCGCAATTCCCGCCGCCGCGAGGAGAACCCGCTTTCCCAGCGCGATCCCCGCCAACAGGTTGGCGAGCACGAGGAAGACGAAGATGACGCCGACGTGCATGTAGCGGCTCGCCCATGGGGCCCGGCCCGGCAGGTCGTTGATCCCAGCCAGCCCCCAGAACGCGAGAGTGGCGGCCAGGGCCGGCCAGAGGCCGGAGGCGTGGCTGCGAAGCAGGCGACCGGCAGCGCCTGGCCGACGAGCGATTGCGTAGACGGCGAGCACCAGGACCGCGCCGAGCGCGAGCAGGCCCAGATACGGGCGCTGCTGGCTGTCGATCCCCCCGGCCAGCGTTCGCAGGCCGAGGATCGAGGCCACCGATGCCGCCAGCCCCTCGACGACGAAGATCGGCGCGTGGAGCACGCTGTGAAGCGAGGCGGCGCTTTCAGCCTCGTGACCGTAAGCGAGGTACCAGGCACCGAAGAGGATGGTCGAGACGCCTGGGATGTAGACCCGTCCCCAGCCACGCTCGTGGCGCCGCTGCAGCACGTCGACCGCGGCCGCGACCACAAAGGGGATCCCGAGGCTGGAGAAGCCGATCGCGATCGCGAGCAGGGCGCAGGCGGCGATGTCGCCACGGCGGTCGTTGCGGTCGAGCGCCAGCAACGCCCCGAGGCCGCCCAGCACCGAGCCGGCGAGGGAGATCTCGAACGGCCACAGCAACACCTCCCAGGCCGGGCCAAGGAAGAGCAGGACGACAGCGGCGATCAGCGCCGGCCAGGGGCCGATCCGGCGCCGCGCGTAGACGAAGAGCTGGACCGCGATCGCACCCAGCATCGCCGTCAGCACGACCCTTTCGCTGAAGTCCGACCCCATGCCGAACAGCGCCAGCAGCAGCTTCTGAATCGCAACCGGGACGACGCTGATGTGCTCGTTGTGCGGCCGCAGGAAGTCGCCTGCCGAGAAGCCACGCCGCTCCACCAGGAAGGCCCACGAGTCCTGGAAGTAGGTCAGGTCGGTGCCGAGCCAGAGCAGCAGCGCCGACGAAACGACCAGCGCCGCACCAAGCAGGGCGAGGGGGGGATTACGCCTGAGCCACGCCACGGGCGGGCGGGCGCCTATCTGCAGACCCTCGCGGCCTGCTCGGCTTGGACCTGCAAACGCCAGGGGCGCTGGGAGGTGTCGGGGGGGATCGTCAGCAGCGTGGTCGACCCGCCGGGAGCGCCTTCGGTGGGGACCGGGTACTCGGCAACCGCGAAACGACGCAGGTTGAACGAGGCTGCGGGACCGGGCTCGAGTTCGATCCTGGTCACACCGGGTCCGAGGCGCAGGTCAGACCCCTGCCCCCCCGGCACCGTCGTGCACACGCCCTGTGGATCGGGCTTCGCGTCGACGATGGTCTCGGTCGAGAGGGGCAGCGCCTGGGAGAGGACTATGTCGGCCTGGCGCCGGCCGACTTCAGGAGCGCTCGCCAGCTCGGTCGGGGTGTAGGCGGGAGAGCCGTACTCGCGCTCCGCTTCGAGGTACTTGCCGGCTTGGACGTCGATCAGCGAGGGGGTGCCTGCGACATCGGGCGCGAGGGCGAAGTAGGGGTCGACGCTACGGCGGGAGATCTCGATCGCGGCCAGGTCCGACCTGGTGAGGACGGTCTGGTTGTCGAGCCAGCGGCTGCCGTCGCGCAGGATGACGAGGTTGGCCGACACCGCGGCGAGCGTCACCGCGCCGGCGACCAGCAGAACGGTCCTGTTGACCTTCACCCCGCGCAACAGCTCGACCGCCAGCAGGAGGACGAAGAGCCCACCCGCGTACATATAGCGGCCGGTGGTCGGCTCGCGGCCCGGGATGTAGTTGAAGGCGGCCAGGAACCAGTTGGTGGCGGTCGCCGCCGCGACGACCCAGAAGCCCGGGGAGAAGCCGGGGCGGCGCACCTGTCCGTAGATGACCAGGCCGATCAGGGCGACCAGCAGCGGCTGGCCCCAACCGACCGTCGCCACCCCTTCGACCGGGGGGTCGGCCAGTCCGAGCAGCGACTCGACCGAGGCCGCCAACCCTTCGAGCACGAAGGGTGGCGAAGAGAGGATGTTCTGCAGGCTGAGGTGGCTTTCCGCGTCGTGGCCCCAGCCGAGGAACCAGAGGGCGAAGAGGCCGGCGGGGATGGCGACGACGTAGGCGCGGCCCCAACCCCGCTCGCGGTGCCGCTGCAGCACGTTGACCGCGGCCGCGGCGATGAAGGAGAGGCCGAGACTCGAGAACCCGGTGGCGATGGCGAGGAAGACGGTTGCGGCGATGTCGCCCTTGCGGTCATCGCGGTCGAGCGCGAGCAGCATCGCCAACCCGAAGAGGACCGAGCCGACGAAGCCAAGCTCGAAGGGCCAGAGGATGTCCTGCCAGGCCGGGCCGAGGAAAAGCAGCAGGACGGTGCCCATCAACGCCGGCCAGGGACCGACGCGACGGCGAGCGTAGACGAAGAACAGGGTCGCGGCGGCGAGCAGCGCCAGAATCAGCAGCACGTGTTCGGGCGCCGCCGAGCTCATCCCGAAGACCTCGAGTAGGAAGATCTGGACCGCCACCTGGACGACGGCGATGTGCTCGTTGTGCGGCGTGAAGAGCGAATCGGCTTCGAAGTCGCGCCGGTTCATCAAGAACTCCCAGGTGTCCTGGAAGAAGGTGAGGCCGTGGGTGAGCGCGAGCAGCAGCGCCGCCGACGCCAGCAGCGCCGCGCCCAGGAGAACGACGGGAGCGTTGCGCCTCGGCCACGCCATCAGCGCGCGAGTGTATTGGCGTCCGCGGAGCCCCGGAACAAGCCGAAGGCCAGGGCGACGAAGCCGACCAGGCCGGCGGCGGCCAACAGCGCCGCCAGAGGCGAGTAGGTACTGCCGGCGACCGGTTCGAAGGCCGGCACGTAGAGGGCCAGCATCAGCGTTGCGGCGACGGCCACGTAGTAGATGGCGAAGCGCGGGTAGACGGCGCGCAGGCCGCAAACAGCGCCGCAGAAGGCCAGCACCGGGAGCAGCAGGCTGCCGACGTGGATCGAGGCGTTGGAGTCGGGGCCGCCGAAGAGGGCGATGACCCAGAAGGCGCAGCCGATCAGGACGATCGCCCCGCAGGCGAGCGCCAGCCTCCACTCGGCCGAGTCGGGGCGACCGCGGATTCGCGCGTAGGCCATCGCGAAGGGGGCGAGCAGGAGCAGGCCCAGCGACGGCAGCAGCTGGAAGAAGAACAGCTCGCGCAGTTCCCGCACGGCCCCCTCGGCGTCGTCGGGCAGGTCGTCGAACGCGGCCTCGACCCGGTCGAGGGCGGGTCCGTTGCCGGCGATCGTGCCGAGGTTCCGCGCCTTGTTCTCCAGCGTGCCGCCGACGCCCGCTTCGCCGTAGCCGTCGACGATGGTCTCGCCGGTCGAGCGGTCGTCGAGGGCGTAGACGCCGCCGAGCATCCACTTGGTCAGGCGGTTGCCGGGCGGTTCAGCGTATTTCTGGAACGCCGCCCAGGGGGCGAGCAGGACGAGGGCGACCAGGGCGCCGACGCCGATCCAGCGCCAGCCGGGCAGCCCGCGGGCGATCCCAATCGCCGCCAACGGGATCACGCCGAAAACGCTGGCCCCGTGGCCGAGCAGCGCCAGGCCCAGCAGCGCCGCGAGCAACACGGCGCCACGCAGGTCGCGGCGCACCGTGTCCCAGAGCGGCGTTACCACCAGCGCCGTCGCGGCGAGCAGGAGGGCGGCGGGCAAAAGCTTCGGCCAGATAAAGAACCCGTTGACGATCACCAGGTTGCTGGCCAGGAGGGCGGTGACAACCAGCCCGCGGCTGACCCGGCCGACGCGCGCCGCCAGCAACAGCGCCCAGAGGCCGACGACCCAGAGCTGCTGGAGGATCACCCCGAGCACCTGCGTGTGCTGACCGTGGGTGTCCCAGCCGAAGCCGCGCTGCGAGAGCACGTAGCCGATCTGCAGTGGCGGCCGGTCGCTCGAGAGCCACTCGCCGGGAAACACAGGCGGCGTCCCACTGTGACCGTGTTCGAAGAACCAGTCGGCGTAGAAGCCGGGGATCACGTTGTCCGGCGGCAGCTTCGAGGTGAACCGGGTCGACGCCATTTCCAGCGGCTCGGCGGTGCCGCCGTGGAGGAAGCCGAAAAAGACGAGGAAGACAGAGGCGAGCGCCCAGAGGCCCAGCGGGGTCGCCAGGGCGCGGAACAGGCGACGGTCGATCTGCCCGTCGTAGACGCAGGCCACGATCGCCGCCGCGGAGCCGAGCGGGACCAGGTAAGCGAACGACCTCCCGACCAGCGGCTCGGCGTAGTAGCCCCAGAAGGCGACCGCTGCCACCGTGCCGCTTGCGGCCAGACCGACGGCAAGCAGCAGGGGGACGCTGCGCAGCCCGAAGCGCGCCGCGACCAGCATCGCGGCGACGATCGGCAGCGCCGTCAGCGCAAGGTGCAGAACAAGGATCGGCAGCAGGTTTGCCACGTCACCCAATGCGCTGGCTCCTGCGTCGAGTGGGGTTAGACTCGGCCACCATGGCCGAGCAGGCTACCCAGACCAGACAGGACGCCAGCGGGCGCGGAAGCGACGAGGTCGCCGAGTTGCGCGAGGAGCTAGCCCGCAGCAAGGAAGAGGTCCTGCGCCTGCGCGACCTCCTGATTGGCAAGGACGCCGAGCTCGGCACCCAGCGCGGCCGCGTCGCCGAGCTCGAGGCCGGGACCGCACGGCTGCTCAACATCGGGTCGCGCCTGCGCGCGAAGGTGCCCTCCTTCGTCTGGAAAGCGCGTGCCGGTCTCCGCGGCCGCCGTGGCTCCCAGGACTGACGCAGTGCCGGCGCCCCGGTTCTCGATCCTCACGCCGGTCTTCGACACGCCGGCCGACGTCCTGACGGCGATGCTGGACTCGGTGCGGCGTCAGCGCTTCGACGACTGGGAGCTGTGTCTGGTCGACGACTGCTCGAGCGAGCCGCACGTCGGCGAGATGCTCGAGCGGGCGCAGCGTGAGGACCCCCGCATCCGGGTGCAGCGGCGTGAGTCCAACGGCGGCATCGTCGCCGCCTCCAACGACGCCCTGGCGATGGCCGGAGGTGAGTTCGTCGCCCTGCTCGACCACGACGACGAACTGGACCCGAGGGCGCTGGCGCAGGTCGACGCGGCGATCGCGGCGACCCCCGAGGCCGACTACATCTACACCGACGAAGACAAGATCGACCGCGCCTCCCGCCACTCCTCGCCTTTCTTCAAGCCGGACTGGTCACCGGAGCGGATGCGCACGCAGATGTACACCTGCCACCTCAGCGTGCTTCGCCGCTCCCTGGTCGACGAGGCCGGCGGCTTCGATCCGGAGTTCGAGGGCTCGCAGGATTGGGACCTGGTGCTGAAGGTGACCGAGCGCGCACGACGGGTTTTGCACGTGCCCAAGGTCCTCTACCACTGGCGCACGCTCGAGTCCTCTGCCGCCGGCGGTGGCGAAGAGGCGAAGCCGTGGGCCTTCGAGGCCGGGACCCGGGTGATCCAGGCCCACTGCGACCGGATCGGGCTGCCGGCGAAGGCCGAACGCGACGAGGAGGCCCCCGGCGTCTACCACCTGCGGCCACGACTGGTGCGCCAGCCATCGGTCAGCATCGTCATCCCCACCGCCGGACAGTCGCGCGAAATCCGCTACGAGGACATCGTCCTGGTGACGCACTGCGTGCGCAGCATCGTCCAGACCTCAACCTACGCCAACTACGAGATCGTCTGCGTGGTCGACTCCTCGGTCGACCCCGGCACCCGGGACGAGCTGCGGCAGATCGCCGGCGACCGCCTCCGCCTCGTCGACTACGACGAGGCGTTCAACTTCTCGGCCAAGGTCAACCGTGGCGCCGTCCGCAGTGACGGTGAGCACGTGCTCCTGCTCAACGACGACATGGAGGTCGTCACGCCGGACTGGATCGAGCGCCTGGCGATGTACTCGGAGATCCCCGAGGTCGGCGCCGTCGGCGCTCGCCTGCTCTGGGAAGACGGCCGCCTCCAGCACGCCGGCGTCCTCTTCGAGAACGGCGGCTACCCCGGCCACATCTACCGCGGCTTCGGCGGCGAGTTCGGCGGCTACTCCAACAACGTGCTGGTCGCCCAGAACTACCTCGCCGTCACCGGCGCCTGCCTGATGACCCGGCGCGACGCCTTCGACGAGGTCGGCGGCCTCAGCACGACGCTGCCGGTCAACTACAACGACATGGACTACTGCCTCAAGCAGCGAGCGGACGGGCGGCGTGTCGTCTACGACCCCGACACGGTCCTCTATCACTTCGAGTCTTCGAGCCGATCGACCGAGGTCGAGGACTGGGAGAAGGAGCTGCTTCTCGACCGATGGCTTTCCCTGACCGCTACCGATCCGTACTCGAACCCGGGCCTCAAGTACGGCATCCCGCGACTGAGCGGCTACGTCCGCGCCCGGATCCGGCTCCCACGCCTGCGGTCGCCTCTAGGGTGATCGGTATCCTGCGGCTGTGCCCGACGCGCCCTCTCCGAAAGGCCGCGTGGCCGGGGTGCGGCAAGGCTCACGTGTACTCGTCATCGGTTGCGGTTTCATCGGATCGCACGTCGTCACCGAGCTTGCCTCCCAGGACCGCCCGCCCACAGTTCTGACCCGTTCGCAGCCCGCGGACGAAATTCTGCACGCGATCGCGCCGGATGGCCTTCTGATCGGTGACGCAGGCGACGCCGACGCCCTGGGGCGGGCACTCGACGGGGTCGGCCACGTCGCCTACTGCGCCGGCGGACTGCTCCCCGCCGACTCGCAGCAGAACCCCGAGCGGGACGAGGTCCTGACCCTGAAGCCCCTGCGGGCGGTGCTCGAGGCCCTGCGCGAGCGGCCCGGGACGAAGCTGAGCTACGTGTCCTCGGGCGGGACGGTGTACGGCGAGCCGGAGGCGCTGCCCGTGAGCGAGACGGCGCCAACCAACCCGGTCGGCTCATACGGCCGGCTCCACCTCGTCTGCGAGCAGGAAATCGAGCGACACCGCGGCGAGCACGGGCTGCGGGCGCGCATCCTGCGCTGCTCGACCGTCTACGGCGAGCACCAACTCCCCGACCGCGGCCAGGGCGCCGTCGTCACCTTCCTGCACCGGGTCGAGCAGGGGCTCCCGATTGAGCTCTACGGCGGCGGCACCACGATCCGCGACTACGTCTACGGGGGCGACGTCGCCAAGGCGTTGATCGCTCTGCTCGACCGCGACGACGAGCCGGCGGTGGTGAACCTGGGCAGCGGCGAGGGAACCTCGCTGCTGGAGCTGTTGGAGCTGGTCGAAGCCGAGGTCGGGCGAGTACCCGGAGGTGTCGGCGAGCGCCCCGGGCTCGGCGATTGAGCGGACGAACGCCTGGATCCGGCCGTCGTCGCCGCGCAGCTCGAGGATCTCCTCGACGACCGCGCGATACTCGGTCTCGAGCTCGCGGATGCGCTCGTCGGTGCGGTCGCCGTCGCGGCGCTCCTCGACCTCCACGAACAGCCGTCCGCGCGTGTCGGTCTCGGCCGCGCCGGCGATGCCGCGGTGCAGCCCCTCGAGCGCAACGGCGGTCGCGCCGCCGGGGAGGCGGACACGATCGGTGACGCGCGCCACGGTGCCGACCGCGGCGTACTCGCCGTCGTGCTTCGGCACCAGGAGGACGCGCTCCTCGTCGCCGACGTCGACGGTCAGCGTCACGTTCATCTGCGGAAAGACGACGATGTCGTCCGGTGGGACGAGCAACAGCTTCGTCACGGCGGTGCTCACGCTCCTCGGG
>Ga0075325_1000078_pt1 | contig 12713 bp, 16 predicted proteins | sample MayberrySE_Catta_5_FD_120048 | JGI IMG/M metagenome (GOLD analysis project Ga0075325, IMG submission 120048) | Natural and restored wetland microbial communities from the San Francisco Bay, California, USA, that impact long-term carbon... | ecosystem: Environmental > Terrestrial > Soil >... | reverse complement strand
TGGGTCCGATCGCCTGGACGCCTTCAAAGCCAAGAACCTGCAGCCGCCGCCCGAGGGCCTGCAGATCGAACCAGTTCAGACGCGGGCCCATATGGATGCGCACGGCTATGTCTCCCAGGGCTTCATCCTCCGCCTCGCTGCGCCCCCCGACAGCCCCGCCTCGACGGAGGGTGAGTGCGCCTCGATCCTCTTCACGGGAGACACCGGTGCCCCCGATGGACTCAGCGATCCACAATGGGACGAGGACGCTGAGCGTCCGTACGACCACCTGGTCCCCGAGGGGTCCACCAAAAGCCTACGCCGGGCTGTCGAAGAGGCAGACGTCGTCGTCGCCCATCTCAGCTCGGTGCCGCTGCGGGAGCTGCGGGAACTGGCTGACCTGAGCTCAGACCCAGAAGACGAGCAAGGCGAGATCGCCGAATACAGAGATTTCTGGCGGCAGGCCGTCGAAGAGGCCGAGCGCAAAGGCGAGACCGACGACGAGAAACGAGGGATCGAGCAGGCCAAGCTCCTCCTCAACCGTCTCCAGTTCGGCTTCCGTAGCCACCCGAGCGACAAAGAGGACGGCCTCGCCGTCTCGCCGTTCAGCGACCTCGACAAGATCAAGAGGCCACCGGATCAACACCTCTCTCTGATCGGGCTACTCGATCTTGCCGAGCGGATGGTCGCCAACCAAGAGCGCAAGCACCCACCGCTGCTGCTGGTTGGCGAGCTGCGCGAAGAGCTAGGCACCTTCCGGACCCGGATCGCCAGCCGGGTTGCCGAGGCGTATTTCGAGGGCAAGGGAGACGAGCGCAAGGCGTCAGCGCTGACCACCGATATCGGCCTTCGCGTACGCCTTTCCCCCTCGGCGAGCGAGAAGGTGGGGCGGACCACGGTCCTCTGCACGACCTGCGATCTGGACAACGACCTGATCCTCGCGGAGCGTTTCCACCAGCCGCATCAGATACGCGAGGTCTGTGTCAAAGGCGAGGACGAGGGAGTCTTCTACAACTGCCTCGTCCACGATCCGAGACTCCAAGAGGACTACTTGTTCCTCGAGTCGGTAGAGCGCTACGACATCTTTGGCGATTAACCCGGCCTGGCACCTACTTCTCGAGCTTCTTCAGATCTGGTTTGCCGTCCAGTCGACCGCCGGGGGTGCCGCGCTCAAACCACATCATCGCGGCGATCCTTACCGGGGCTGCCCCTGACTCATCCGACGAGCGGTCATCGCTCTTTGCCTTGATCTCTTCGAGTCGCTCAAGCGTCTCGGCCTGGAGATCGGAGACCTCCTGGAGGCCTCTGGAGTCGAGTCGCATAGGCATCCAGATGAGGTTGAGTTCGTCGTCGGTATCCATCTTTCCGTGGCGCAGCGACGCAAGGCCTTCCGCAACGATCGCCTGAAGGATCAAAGCCGCAAATTTGCGGCGGGCCGCTTTGGGCATCGCTTTTAGTTCTTTGTCGCTGACTTCTGGCCTGATCTTGGCCCGGTAGAAGTGCTCGATCGCTCCTCTGCGCGGCTCGGTTTTGACCAGTTCGATCACGCCGTCCGTTGCGAGTTCACCGACGTGGAAGCTCGCGGTTCCCAGTGGCACCTTGAGGAGCTTTGCGATTTCTTTGGGGCTGGCGACCCGTTCGAAGAAAACGGAAAGGGCGTCTAGGCGCACGGGGTGGATCACCGCATGGGCGACCCGTCGCTCTGCCGCTCGGGCGCTCTGCCGCTTACGGGCTTTCCTCGCGTTTTTTGCCTTCGTGGTCACGATTTACTCTCCTTCGCTAGCGCGGCTGGGCACCGCCATTTTTGAGCTGCCTCAGCACTTGTATAGCGGAATCTCAGAGTAATTGCAGAGTTTTTGTCTACGCAATTGCTCATTAGTGGAACTTTCTCCACTAATGCTTCGGTCTCCCCCGCGCTTGAAACCAGCGACCAGGGGGAGGGAGGTGAAGTAGATGAAAATCATCAGCGTGGACGCTGTTATCCGCCCGGAGCTCATCCTCAAGCACGGCTAGGCGATGCGCCGCAGAGGCGATGCGCGCAGGCCGGTCTCCGTTACCGCTAGAGATCGGCCGCGTGCGGCCTGAACTTACGAGCGCAGGCCGCGGACCCCGTCAAGGGCGACGTTGCCGCCGACCTCAGCCCGGTCGCCGGCGGCCGGGCGGCAGAGGATGACCGAGCCGTGCCCCTGGTGGATCGTGATCGGGCGTGCCAGCCGGGCACACAGGGCGAGGGCGGCCGAGCCGGTCGCCTCGTCCTCGGCGATGCCGGCCTCCGGGACGAAAGCGCGGGCGCGGATCGTTCCCGCCGCTTCGTCGACCCAGGCCCAGGCATAGGTGTTGCCGCCACCCTGGAGTGGCCCGGTGAGCGCCTTCACCTCAGCCGGGGAGCGGAGTCGGGCGTATGAGAACGCCGGCGCCCACTGTGGTCGGGCGGTCGCGAAGGCACCGCCGGGCTCGATCCGCACACCCACCTCTCCGGCCGGAGGCCGCAGCACGTCGACCGGGGTTCCCTCTCGGGCCAGCAGCCAGGCCGTGCCGACCACGGGGTGTCCGGCGAAGGGAAGCTCGACCGCCGGCGTGTGGATGCGGATCGTCCCGCGTTCGCGATTCTCGACGAAGACCGTCTCGCTGAACCCCAGCTCCGCCGCGATCCGTTGCCTCTCCACGCCAGGAACGCCCGCCCCGTCGAGGAGGACGCCGAGCCGGTTGCCCCACTCGCCTTCCTCGTTGACGAAGACGCGGAGGACGTGGAGCTCGGGCACGCCTCGATATTAGGTTCGTGCGGCGATAGGTTTGTCGGCGTGGCCGGATTTCCCGGTATCTGTCGTCGATGAGAGGAGCGGTATGTCGGACGCGGACTTGAAGTGGAAGCGGGCGCGGAGCGCGAAGGCGGTGCTGGCGGTGCTGGCGATAGGCGTGACCGGGGTCGCCTGGTCCGGTTGCGGTGACGACGACGACGGCGGTAACGGCGCCGGCACCACCAGCGAGGCCCAGGAACGGATCGAAAAAGGAATTGAAGAAGGCAAGCAGGGGCTCGAAAAGGGCGCCCAGGAAGCTGAAGAGGGCCTCGAAAAGGGCAAGGCGGAAGTCGAGAAGGGCATCGAAAAGGCCGAAGCGGAAGCCCAGGACAGGGTTCAGAAGGGCAAGGAAGAGGCCGAACAGGGCATCGAAAAGGCCGAAGAAGAAGTGGATCGGTACATGCCCTGATCCAGCTCAGCGACTGGGCGGCATCGTCGACCCCGGTGCCGCCCAGGCATACCCTTTCCGTATGGACGAAGAGGATCTGGACGAGTTCGAGTCCCTGGTCGCGGACGCGATCGACGCGCTCCCGGCTGACTTCCAGCGACTGCTAGAGAAGGTCCCGGTCATCGTCTCCGATCTCGGCACCCAAGAGCGCGCCTACGGCCAGTACTACGGCGACGGGATGGCACGCGAACGCTACGAGGACCGCATCGTGATCTACCGCGACACGCTGGAGCGCGACTTCGGACACGATCGCGAGCTGCTCGCCAGTCAGGTCGAGCGCACGCTGCGCCACGAGCTCGCGCATCACCTCGGCTGGGACGAGCGCGGCGTCGGCGGCCTGGGGCTTTAACCGGCCCCCGTCCTATCGGAAGCTCAGCGGACGACGCAGTCGCGGGTGAGGAACGTCGTCACCTGCTTGCCGCCGGCAAAGGTGAAGATGCCGCGGGCGAAGGTGAAGATGGCTCCCGGGAACCCGGCCGGCGCCGCGCAGCGGGCGCTGACCAGGCTGCGCTGCTCACCGTCGACGCGGTACTTGCGGCCGAAGGTCAGCGAGATGTCGGTCACATATCCGAGGTCGGAGGCGATGCGCGGGATGTTCGTCGTCATCATCGTTCCGAACCTGCCCCTCTTCAGGTGCCTGATCTTGAAGATGAGCACGACGGTGGCCGTGACCGGGTTGGAGGCGTGGATGTGGAGGAGGATCGCCGGTCGCCCCCCGGCGCGGGCATTGAAGGCGAGGACCCTGCCCTCGACCGGGAATGATTTGAGGCTCGGTGACTCGAGGCTGGCGCCGAAGTGGCCATTGCCGACCAGGGCGCCGCGGCAACGCTCGAGGGCCAGTTGGGAGTCGGTCGACTCGATCACCCCGGCGCGGCAGACGGGCAGGCCATCGGTCGAGAGCCGGCCGTAGCGGTTGACGGCGAAGGAGATGCGGCGCACCTGCGGCGGGCGAACGCCTTCGGGGGTCCTGATTGCGCCGTTGAGGCTGACCTGAACCGGGACGTCGCGGTCGCGCGGCAGGATCTTGGGGACGAAGCGGCCGCCGAAGGAGACGCGCAGCTGAGCGTCGCCGAAAACCTCGCCACGGGCGATCCCGGCACCGAGTAGTGCCATGGCACAGACCATCGCTATAAGAGTGAGGCGCCTCATTCGAACCCACCTAGGAGTGTAGGTGGCGGCATGCGGGGTACCACGATGCCCGGGTTAAGCCTAGGGTTTGGGCGATGGCAAGCGGCGAGCGCTGGATCGACCTGTCCGCCGGCGACGAGTTCGCCGGCTACCGGATCGAGCAGGTACTGGGGCGCGGCGGGATGGGGGTTCTCTACCTGGCGATCGAGCCCGGGCTGGAGCGGCGCGTGGCGCTGAAGCTGATCGCGCCCGAGGCGGCTGACGACGAGGTCTTCACCCGGCGCTTCGCCGAGGAGTCGAGGATCGCCGCGTCGATCGAGCATCCCAACGTGGTGCCGATCTACGCCGCCGGTGAGGAGGACGGCGTCCCCTTCATCGCGATGCGCTATGTGTCGGGCTCGGACCTCGGCGCGCGGCTCGGGCGCGAGGGGCGGCTGCAGCCTGAGGTGGCCGTGGCGCTGATCGCCCAGGTCGGCAGCGGGCTCGACGCGATCCACGCCGCGGGCCTCGTCCACCGCGACGTCAAGCCGGCCAACGTGCTGCTGGCCGCGGCGGGCAGGGACGACCACGCCTACATCACCGACTTCGGCGTCGCCCGCAACGTCGCCACCGAGTCCGGCCTGACCCAGACCGGGCGCTTCGTCGGCACCCTCGACTACGTCGCCCCGGAGCAGATCTCCGCCGGCGCCGTCGACGCGCGTGCCGATGTCTACGCCCTCGGCTGCCTCCTCTTCAAGCTGCTGACCGGCGAGGTTCCCTTCCCGCGTGACACCGAGGCGGCGCGGCTCTACGCGCACCTCAACGATCCGCCGCCGGCCCCCTCGCTTCATGCCACCGAGGTTTCGATGGCGCTCGACGACGTCGTGGTCCGGGCGATGTCGAAGCAGCCCGGCGACCGCTACCCCTCGGCCGGCGACCTCGGCCGGGCGGCGGTGGCGGCGCTGAGCGGCTCGCGCCCCGATCTGCCGGAGCGGACCGTCGCCACCGGCGCGGCAGCGACGCGGACCGCGGAGACGGTCGCACCCGCTGCACCCGCGCCGGCCGAGCGGACCGCCGCCACCCGGCGGCTCGAGCCCCTGACGGCACCGCGCGGTCGACGCTTGCTCGTCGCCGGCGCCGGCCTGGCGGTCGTCGCGGCGATCGCCGTGGGAGCGATCGCGCTGGGAGGCGGCGACGAGGGATCGAAGGGAGAGACGACGACCGCCGGTGGCGCGACTACGGCGAGCTCGAATGCCAAACCGCCGCAACCAGACCCCGGTCCCAAGCCACTGACCGAGTCGCAGCTGGTCGCCAAGGCTGACGCGATCTGCGCGGACAGCCAACGCCGCTATCTCGAAGTCCGCGACCTCGAAAGCGAGCACTCGGTGGACGTCCCTTACGCGGAAGCCCTTGTCCGGATCGCCCGCCCGCGCGTGCGAGGCCTGGGCAACCTGACGCCACCATCGCGACTCGCCCGGCCCTACGAGGAATACGTCGAGGCGCAGGCAAGGGTCTACGAGACCGACAAGCAGGCGCTCGCAGCGGCGCGGGAAGGCGACGCGGCCGGAGTCGAAGCGGCGCGCGAACAGCGCGACGCGGAGGATGCGCTGCGCGAAGATCTGGCGCGCCAGATCGGGTTCACCGTCTGCAGCACCCCCAAGAGCTGAAGGAGAAGGAGACAAGATGACGAGATGAAGTCCCACACCGCCTACATGACCTTCGAGACGAGCGAGCGCCGCGAGCTGATCAGGATTACCGAGGACGTCCAGGCAGCGGTCGACGAGGCCGGCATCGCCGAGGGGATGGTTCTGGTCTCCGCCATGCACATCACCGCCGGCGTCTGGGTCAACGACGACGAGCCCGGCCTGCACGAGGACGTGCTCGAGTGGCTCGACAAAGTGGCGCCGCCGAGCTGGAAGTCGCCGGTCAACGAGGTGGCGGAGGAGCTGCTGCCGGAGGGAGGCGACTACCGCCACCACCGTGGCGGCGAGGACAACGGCGACGCCCACTTCAAGAACCTGCTGGTCCACCACCAGGCGATCGTCCCGGTCACTGCCGGCCGTCTCGACCTCGGCCCCTGGCAGCAGGTCTTCTACTGCGAGTTCGACGGCGGCCGGCCCAAGCGCCTCGTGATCAAGGCGATGGGGGAGTAGCCGGCGTGATCCCCTTGCCGGGCCAGAATGGCCACTCCTCGAACGCCCGGCAGCGTCCGTCCGCCGCGAAGCGCACGACCCAGAGGTCGCGGTACTCGTCGCCGTTGCCGTAGGCGACCTCGATCCGGGCAACGGCCGTATCGCCCTCGATCGCAAGGATCTCGTGACTGATCTCGAACGGCTCGTCTGGCCCCTCGCGCTCCCGCTCCCAGAGCGCACCGATCTCCGCCAGTCCCTGTGCCGGCTCCTCGTATGGAGACATCCGGTAGGTGGCGTCCTCGCTGAACAACTCACCCAGCATCTCGACACCGGCGGTCCGCCAGGCCCGTTCGTAGGCGGCGATCCAAGCCTCGGCGTCAGGTCTGCTGACCACGCGAGTGACGTTAGTCGGATCCAACTCGCGCCACCAACCCCGCCACGGCCAGCTCTTCGTCAAACCGCTCACCCCGCCCCAGCGCCATCAACGCGTCGGGCGGCACAGATCGCCGGCCCATCCTCGATGCAGCAGCCGGCAGAGTCGGCTTCGCCGCCAAGCGCAGCTGCGTCCGCGTGGATCACCACCTGGTGGCGCTCTCCCGCCGGACGCGGTGAGGGGGTGCCCGCAAGGGAGCGCTCGGCGACCTCCATCAACGCGTCGGCGTCGTTGACCCCGACGCAGGATTGCGCCACCGAACCGGACTCCGGTTCCGCGGAACCGCCTTGGGCCACCGCGGCGGCGGCCTCTTCACGCCCACGGATCGCATCGCGCCCCGCCTCGATCGCCCGCAAGAACAGAGCCCCGTCTTCCGGTGCCAGCCGGCCACGGACGCAGAGGCTGCCGTCCTCCTCCCATTCCCAGGAGAGGAAGCGGTCGCGATGAGCCCCAGGCCTCGTGGGCATCGCGCCGATCGAACTCGGCGATCAGCTCCAACCAGCGGCACATCGCCGCAGCGATATGCGCCGCCAGCTCGCCGATCTCACGCTCGACCCAGTCGGTGGGGGCGGCCTGGAGTTCAGTTCGCGTAGCCCCGAAATCTCTTTCCCCGTCGTCCCTATCTCTACGAACATATGTTCGACAATAGATAGGCAGTCGGACAGAAGGTTGCGCTGAGCTTTGGGGTGCCCAAGGCGGTTCCGTGGAGCTGTCGGTGGCCCCGGACAACTGCCCCAGCTATCGGTTTAGGATCGGATCATGGGCGCCGGAACGCCTCCCGTCATCGAAACGCCCCGCTTGATCCTCAGAGGGTGGCGTGCGCGGGATCTAGGCGCTCATGCGGAGATGGTTGCGGATCCTGAGGTGATGCGCTTCATCGGGGATGGCCAGACCCTCGATCGGGGTCAGAGCTGGCGTCAGGTTGCGACGCACATCGGTCACTGGGCGTTGCGCGGGTACGGCCAGTGGGCGCTGGAGCGCCGGGAGGACGGGCAGTTTTTGGGGAGGGCGGGACTCTGGAATCCACCGGGCTGGCCCGGGCTGGAGGTCGGTTGGAAGCTTGCCCGTGACGCTTGGGGTCAGGGCTATGCGAGCGAGGCTGGCGGGGCGGCGATCGAGTGGGCCTGGGCGACGCTCGAGTGCAATCAGTTGATATCTCTCATCCAGCCCGAGAACGCACGCTCGATCCGCGTCGCCAAACGACTCGGTATGCGGGAGCTCCGCGAGACGAGCGTCCACGGCCAGGCGGCTGTCGTCTTCGCCGTCAATCGGCCGTAGCTGCTACCCATCGTCGTCGCGGTGATCGCCTGGGTGGGTGATGCGGTCGGCACGCTGGCGGACTTCCTCGGCGGCCTCGCGGGTGGCGGCCAGGGCCTCCTGGGTCACCGCGGCCACACCCTCGCTCGGCTTGCCGCCGACGATGTCGCGGAAGGCGTTCTTGAAGCGCTCGGTACGGCGGTCGGGCGGGAAGCGGGCCTCCGCCTTGGTCTGCTTGCCGGGATTGCGCTCGGCGTAGCGCCGCCGACCCCAGGGTGAGCCCGGCTTGCCCAGCCGCAGGGCGCCGTAGAGGGCGATCGGGAAGACGAAGAAGCCGACCGTCCCGTGCAGCAGGCGCTGCTTGGCGAAGCAGAGCACGACAAGGCCGAAGACGACCAGGGCGCCGGCGATGCTGATCAGGGTTTCGTCGAGTGATCCGGTCTCGAAGGTGAAGGGGCTGAAGCCGAGCAGGATCAGCCCCATCACCGCGGCGGCGATCACGGTGGCATCGATCGAGACCCGGCCCTCCTCCGCCCAGTAGACGTCGTCGAGATAGATCCAGAGCGCGAACTCGTCGATCGTCAGCCCGGCGCCGACGCCGAAGGCGAAAGCGCAGATTTCGGCCCAGGGGCCGTCGCCCAGAACGGTGAAGCCCACCGCGCCGGAGATCATCATCGTCACGATCCCGAAGACCAGGTGGTGTAGGTGGACGCCGCTCTCGCTGACCACGCTGCCCGGCCACCAAGGGACCTTCGGGCTGCGCATCAGCCGGGTGCTCATGCGGATGAAGGCGAAGGAGAGGACGAACCCGGCCAGGACCAGGAAGAGCCCCTGCTTTTCTTCGGCCAGGATCTGGTCGTTCCAGAAGTCGGCGAGTATCGAGGCGATGCTCATGGCTGCGACGGACCGATCCGCAGCGGCGGGCCGCTGCCGTCCTTCTCGTGGATCAGGGCGACGGTGAGGATCACTGCGGCCACAGCGTAGAACGGGGTGAAGGCGAGGTTGGAGAGGACGTCGGCGAGCCAGTGCGAGATCAGCGTCCGGTCGCCGAGCAGGTCGTGAGCAAGCCCGGTGGCGGCGGCGGTGACGGCCTCGCCGATGACCTCGATCGGGAACAGCACCACGAGCACCAGCCAGAAGCGGCCCCGGACCAGCTGCAGGCTGCGTCGCAACGAGTCGCGCACGCCGCGGCGCTCGATCTCGATCACCGGCGCGGCGAGGGCCAGCCAGACGAAGGCGAGTATCCCGGGCACGACGAGGAGCAGGGTGCCGATCGCAACGGCGACACCGTAGATCAGGTCGACTGCGATCAGGCGGCCGTAATCGATCGTGCGGGCGATCTCGCGCAGCGTCGGCGGTCGGCTGTCGTGGGCGTGGGTGAGCGAAGCCGCGACCGCGCCGGTGTAGAAGACCTCACCGAGCAGGCCGGTGACGACGAGCACGACCAGGGCCGCGGCGAGGCCCATCAGGACGACGATGCCGCCGAAATCGAGGCTGCCGATGTCGGCCTCGATCGCCAGCGAGTGGACGAGGCCGACGGGGATGAAGACGATCAGGCCGAGCAGCAACAGGAAGCGCGCCCAGCGCAGGTAGGCGCGGCCGAGCCTGGCGTAGGCGCCGAGCACGGTGAGTCGGCCGGGAGGGTCGGCCGGCGCCCTCGCCGCTTGGGCCTCAGCGCCCATTGCCACGGTCGCGGCGCCCGGACGGTCGCCGTCCCCGCGCTTCCAGCTTCGAGCGCGCCGACTGCCCGGCCGGCACCTTCTTCAGGCCGCGCAGGTCCGGCACCAGCATTTCCTCGGCGCACTGTCGGTGCCAGTGGTGGTGTTCGGTGCCACCCAGCCTCAGGACGTACTGGACGACGGTGTGCTCGCTGCCGATCGGGATGTCGCCGTGGCAGCCGGGGCAGCGGTAGAGCTTCTGCCCGAAGCTGCGGATCAGCCAGACCTCGTTGCCTTCGTCGTCGGTCCCGCGCAGGCTCCAGCGCTTGCTGGGCAGCCCGGCCTCGCCGCTCATCGCCTCGAGAGCCAGGCGAAGCCGGCGGCCATCGCGACGTTGGCGACCCCGGCGAGTCGCAGGGCGGTCCTGGCGCCGGGCCGGGTCAGCGCCGGCGACTCGGCCCAGAGCGCGTCGGTGGCGATCTCGGTGCCGCGCAGCCAGGCCAGCGCCCACCAGTCGCGCCGCTCGCCGCGGACCTCGGCGACGGCGTGCGCCGCGGCGAAGGTGAGCCAGATCGGCCCGCAGCGGCGCAGCAGGTGGATCGCGTCGGGGGAGGGCTCGTCGTGGCCGAAGAACGTCGTCAGCATCTGCCGCGGCGCCGCGATCGAGCTCGTGCCGAGGAAGAGGTCGAAGCCGATCATCCCCCGGTTCGTCGTGCGAAGTGCCTGCTCGACGGTCATTTCGCCCTCCATCCAACCAGATCAGAAGGGAAAGCATGCGCACCGGCGAAATGGACCGCCGTGACCAAGACCGCAACCAAATCCCCCCAGCTCAAGAGCCTTTCCGACTACATCCAGGAGCGCTTCGACGAGTTCTCGCGCTCGCAGAAAGACGTCGCCCGCTACATCGTCGACCACCTCGACGAGGCTGCCTTCCTCACCGCCGAGGAGCTGGCCAGGAGAGCGAGCACCTCGTCATCGACGGTGGTGCGCTTCTCCCAGGCCCTCGGCTTCGAGGGTTACCCGGAGCTTCAGCAGGCGGCGATCGAGGAGTACCGCAACGCCACCGGCGCCGGCAGCGGCGAGGCGAAGAGCGGTGGTTCCCTCTTCTCCTTCGACCACTCTGAGCTGGAGGGGTCCCTCGGCGCCGACTACGCGAACCTCGAGGAGACCGCGCGCAACCTCACCCGCGAGCAGGTCGACGGCGCCGTTGCGGCGCTGGCCGAAGCCCAGCGCGTGGTGATCGTCGGCGTCGACCAGATGGCCTTCTTCGCCAGCTACCTGCGGCACATCCTCAGCCTGCTCGACATCCGCGCCGAAATCGTCGCCAGCACCGGCGGCGAGTCGTTGCAGCGATTGGGGCGGATCGACGAGGAGACCCTCGTCATCGTCCTCTCGACCGGCCGCGCCCACCCGCTGCTGCTGCGGGCGATGAAGCTGGCCCTGCACCGCCGAGCTCGCACCCTGGCGATCTCCGACGCCTCCCTCTCGGAGGTCGGCGAGCATGCCGAACAGACCCTCTACTACTCGTCCAACAGTCCCTCCTTCGCCCGCTCCAACACGGCGCTGATGGCGCTCGTGCAGGGGCTGGCCCACGGTCTCTACGCCCGCGACGAAGCGGCGCACAAAGACCGGATTCGGGCGTACAAACTCAAGTAGGGACGGGGGCGTCCGGCCCGCGGGTCCTGTCGTGGGGGAGGGCACCCCGCGCTCACCCGCGCGGGGAACCCACCCCCACGCCACCCGCGGGAGGGGCGTGCCCGGTCCACGGGGGAGTTGGGCCGGCACGTAATATCCGGTCTGATGGCTGAGAGAGCTACCTTCAGAGTGAAGACCGGCCTTGCCGAGATGCTCAAGGGCGGGGTGATCATGGATGTGGTCACGCCCGAGCAGGCGCGGATCGCCGAGGAGGCGGGAGCCTGCGCGGTGATGGCGCTGGAGCGCGTCCCCTCTGATATCCGCCGCGACGGCGGCGTCGCCCGCATGTCCGACCCGGCGATGATCAAGGGGATCCAGGAGGCGGTGACGATCCCGGTGATGGCGAAGGTGCGGATCGGCCACATCGCCGAGGCCCAGGTCCTGCAGTCGCTCGAAGTCGATTACATCGACGAGTCAGAGGTGCTGACGCCGGCCGACGAGCACAACCACATCGACAAGCTTGCTTTCGAGGTGCCCTTCGTCTGCGGCGCCACCAACCTCGGCGAGGCGCTGCGGCGGATCGGCGAGGGGGCGGCGATGATCCGCTCCAAGGGTGAGGCCGGCACCGGCAACGTGGTCGAGGCGGTGCGCCACATGCGCGAGATCGTCGGCGGGATCAAGCGCTTGGCCCAGCTCAGCCCGGAGGAACTGGCGAGCGCCGCCAAAGAGCACCAGGCGCCGCTCGAAGTCGTCCGCGAGGTGGCCGACCAAGGCCGCCTGCCGGTGCCGTTGTTCTGCGCCGGCGGGATCGCGACGCCGGCCGACGCGGCGCTGATGATGCAGCTCGGCGCCGAGGGCAACTTCGTCGGCTCGGGGATCTTCAAGAGCGCCGATCCGGAGCGCCGCGCCCGGGCGATCGTCGAGGCAACGACGCACTTCGACGACCCCGAGCGGGTCGCGGCGGCCTCGATCGGCCTCGGTGAGGCGATGCCGGGGCTGGAGATCTCCGAGCTGGCCGCGGCCGATGCGCTCCTGCAGGACCGCGGTGCCTGAGCTGCGCCTCGGCGTCCTTGCGATTCAGGGCGGTTTCGAAGCGCATCTGACGATGCTGCGAGAGCTCGGCGCCGAGGTGCGCGAGGTGCGCAAGCCGGAGCACCTGGAGGACCTCGACGGCCTCGTAATCCCCGGCGGCGAGAGCACGACGATCCTCAAGGGGATCGAGTCGGCCGGCTTGGAGGCCCCGATCCGCGCCCACCACGAGGCGGG
>Ga0075325_1000076_pt1 | contig 12810 bp, 16 predicted proteins | sample MayberrySE_Catta_5_FD_120048 | JGI IMG/M metagenome (GOLD analysis project Ga0075325, IMG submission 120048) | Natural and restored wetland microbial communities from the San Francisco Bay, California, USA, that impact long-term carbon... | ecosystem: Environmental > Terrestrial > Soil >... | reverse complement strand
TTGATCAATGTCTCTAGCTTTAATATTTATGGAAGCCCCCCCCGACTATTCACAGCTAGAAACCATGGTTGAATCCATCGAATGTTTTCTTGAAAACCTGTAGTATATGACCACTTGAGATTAGATAAACATTACGCATTACGCATATTTCAGATGGGAGGATCAAAAAATTCGCTTCGGAACCCCACATCGAGTGGAACCAAGACAATGATTAGTCATGACTGCGCCAGAGGACATTCTTGCTGTACTGAAGTTATCATCACGCAACTATAGTCGTAATTTTTCATTTATTTTTTTGTTATGAATCAACGGTGTTATGAATCAACGGCCAAATTTATTGATAGGGAAATTGATAGTAAACATTCTGTGATACTTCTCTCTGTTTTTGTAATAGTCTCTCCGACTACGAGGGAGTTTTTTCATACTCGGATCGGTATAATTTATGTTGTATTTACAAATGCTTTATTTTTTTGAATTCGTGAGCGGGGTTCTTCTAAAGTCAGTCAAAATCAGAACAATTTAGTCGACATCGGCAGCAAATATGACGAATTTGAAAAAGAATATGACAAAATAGGAGAGCTAAACAAAGTTTTAATATTACAGTGCCTTTCCCTCCTTAATGATTCAGATTATATTTGCAATACAATCTCTGTTTATATCTAGTATGCTTCTGGGTATGATTTTCGTTACCTCTATGAATATGCAAAAGGTGACTGCTACTACTAATACACATACTGTGAACGTAATAGGTGCTCCAAATCAGTCTGCAGCAGCAGGAGCGGGCAATAACATCAAAATGATAAACTCAACTTTAGCAAAGAAATTGAATGTCATCACCTCAGTTTCTCCGATAACCAATATAGTAAAAAATGTGGGAGGAGAGAAGATAGAATTGTCTGGACTAGTCCCAGAAGGTGTTAATTCACATACATTTGAGCTCGTGCCATCAGATGTTGTGAAGGTAAATGACGCAGATCTTGTAATTATCGATGGACTTGGCTTAGAAACCAATGTAGAAGATGTAGTTGATGAAGCTTACAACACAAAACCAAATCTTCAAATTTTGAAATTAGGAGATAACACTATTACTCCTGATCAATACATATTTGATTTTAGCTTTCCTAAAGAAACTGGTGATCCCAACCCGCATTTATGGCTTAATGTGGCTTACGCCATGAAATTTGCCAATCTTACAAGAGACAAACTAATGGATATGGATCCTGCAAATGCAGATTACTATGGAGAAAATACCGATCGATACATTACAAAGCTAAATGACTTAGATCAAGGTATAATGCATGCCGTGCAATCAGTACCGGAACACAATAGAAAACTTCTTACGTATCATGATTCATGGGCTTACTTTGCACCTAGGTATGGCATGGTTGTCATAGGGGCAATTCAGCCGTCAGACTTCGGTCAACCTACTCCTAGAGAAGTAGCCAAGCTAATCGATCAAATTAAAGCCGAGAACGTACCAGCAATATTTGGTTCTGAAGTATTTCCAACTGAGGTAGTCGATCAAATAGCTAAAGAGGCAAATGTAAAGATTGTCAGTACGCTTAGCGATGATGACTTGCCAGGTGATGCAGGAGAGCCTCAAAATTCCTACGTTGGAATGATGTTAGAGAATATGAAGAATATGCTAGTGCCATTAGGTGGTAATATAAGTGCATTATCAAATGTTAGCCCCAAAGATATTTACTCATCAAATTGATATGATATTGGAGATAGAGTAGTATAAAGATGATCGACACCACTCAGATCTTTTTTCTAGATGAGAAAGAGAAGTATGGACAAACAGGGACAGAAATATGTTTATTAGATAACGATAGAAGGATTCAGAATCAGGCTTATGACTACAATTCGGCAATCTTACAAAAAGATAGTACAATATGGAGATAACCAAAATTAAGACAGATAGTAATGGTACAACTCCCGGAAATCTAGTGGAAGCAAGTGACATCACATTCGGATATGCACCTCACAAGCCGATACTAGAAAATATAAGTATCAAGATTCCTAAAGGAAGATTCGTAGGCCTACTTGGGCCAAGTGGTTCAGGAAAGTCTACTCTTCTAAAATTAATCATTGGCTTACAGAAACCATGGAAAGGAACAATAAGATTCTTAGGCAATAGTTGCACCAATTCCTATGCATATTCTTCAAAGAATATAGGATATGTACCGCAAGTAGAAAGTATTGATTGGAACTTTCCTGTAACTATTAAAGAAGTTGTTGGGATGGGAATTTGGGATAGATCAGGTATTGCACCGTGGTTTTCAAAAGATGCCGATGTAATGGTGGGAGTAATATTAGATGATCTCGGAATTTATAATTCAGAGTTTAGGAATAGACAGATTCGAGAGCTTTCTGGAGGAGAGCAGCAAAGAGTATTTCTTGCAAGAGCATTAATTCGTAAGCCTACCATATTGGTCTTAGATGAGCCTATTTCAGGAGTCGATTATAATACCCGGGAAAAGATATTGGAGATTTTGCGTTCATTAAATCATGACCTAGATATGACAATAATAATGACTACTCATGATCTCGGTGGGATAGGAAAACGGCTCCCTTGGGTTATATGTCTGAATAAAACAGTAATTGCGGAAGGTGATCCTTCGATGATACTGACCAAAGATAATTTATTGAGAACGTACGGTCTCGCAGAGGACAATGATAGTATCAATACTAATGACAATATTTCTGATGGTAACACTGATACCCTTCCAATTCCTGCTGAACACATGTCTCCTTCGCCTGACAGGATGAAAATAAAAAATGATGATGATATTTGAATTAGCAGGAAGATGGGAAAAAGTGAAAAAAAATGACAAGAAGGAGGAATCAATAATTTGATTCCATTATTGTTATTCTCGATATTACCAATTCATACAACCACATTACTATTTTTAGAATCACTTCTTGAGCCATTCACATACGAATTCTTTACGAATGCAATCCTAGTATCTATTCTGGTTGGAGGAGTATGTGGCTTAATGGGTGTATACATCGTATTGAGAGGAATGAGTTACATTGGTCATGGAATGTCTCATGCTGTATTCGGTGGAGCAGTCGTTAGCTATATTGCCGGTTTTAATTTCTATCTTGGAGCCGCAGTTTGGGGTTTTGTATCTGCATATCTGATCAATGAGATAACCAGAAGAAATAAGATAAAGGCAGATGCAGCAATAGGAGTAGTCACAACTGCAGGGTTTGCAATTGGTGTGCTGTTGATTAGTACGACAAGAAGTTATACTAGGAACTTTGAAGCTCTATTATTTGGTAATATCCTTGGAATAACAGATCAGGACTTAGCCGTTATTGTGCTGGTAACATGTATAACTGCATTCTTTATATTCTTCTATCAGAAAAGATTACTTTTTACTCTATTTGATAAGGAAACGGCCAAGGTATATGGAGTACGAACAGACATGGTGGAATTGATTTTCTCATTAGTTCTTGCGGCCGTTGTAATAGCATCTATGAGTAGCGTCGGCGTTACCTTGATAGCTGCTGCCATTGTTGCTCCTGCCATTTCTGCCAGAATGCTTACGAATAACTTTATGAAAATGGTTGTCGCCTCGACTATTATTGGCATTTTGACGGCCTTTCTAGGTATGTATACCAGTTATTTCCTTGATTCTGCATCAGGTGCTACAATAGTATTATTTGGAACCGCAGCGTTCGGTGTGAGTTCATTGTTTGCATATATTCGAAGGTTGTATCAAACACATTCACATGAAAAATCCATCAAGCATTCACATCCTCATCTTCATGTAGGAGAACATACGCATAAACACAGGACCTAAACAAGTCATGAATCATTGCTATATGCATAACAAAAAAACTAAAGGTAAGTGAAAGAAGTGGGGGATTTAACTTACCTAATATATTCCAGATCTTGAGGAGTTGACGTCACTTGAAGAAGTGTTACTGATATGTGTGGAGAGCTTAGACATAATATGTGATTTAGATGCGGCTCCTATAATTCCGTCTACTGCTTTTCCATTCTTAAATATTGCGATCGTAGGAATGCTTTGTATACCAAAAGTACTTGCTATCATCGGATTCTCATCTACATTAAGCTTACCAAATACTGCTTTTCCATTCAGTTCCTTAGATAGTTCTTCTATTACTGGAGAGACCATTCTGCATGGTCCGCACCAGGGGGCCCAGAAATCAACAATTAGTAGCGGATACTTACTAGCCATCTCATTGAAATTATGATCTGTCAAAGTAATAGGGGTGGATGTAGTTGACTGATTACCCTGAACATGATCATTTCTGTTTGTCCGTTGAGAAAATTCATTCATTTTTCGTTGCATTATCCGTTCGAGTTCTTCATCATGACCATTAGTCCTGTCATTAATGCTGTTATTATAATATTGCATGTCCTTAATATTCGCCAATAAAACATAGTACGATTCCACTTATTAAGTATTACGCTTTTGCCAAATGTGTACAAAACCTTTTATTGCACTTTTGCCAATAGTTATGTGAACTGTATGATGGAAGGGAATAGTTAACATGAGATCTATTAATCTCTTTATGGATACTGATTGTACGTGTAAGAACTTGCTGGAATGTCTTTATAATTTATCGCCTTCAGACTTAGATATATTAGTAGCGTTGTTTAGATCTAAAGAACCTCTCACATTAGAAGTAATTTCTAGGCAGTTAAGAAAGGACAAAGGTACTATATTTAGATCATTGCAAAAGTTAGTTAGTATCGGTTTTTGTGTGAAAGAAAGTAGAAACTTAAGAAATGGAGGTCAGTATCATACCTATCGAGCAACGAGTATCGATAGAATAGAGAGAGCTACAGAACTTAGACTAAAGGAAATACAAAAATCGTTATCTAGGCTAATAAAAAGATTTAAAGAAGACATCCAACAATTGATAGAACAATAAGCTATGCGAAATTTGGATATCTATAATAGATGAGTCTAAGTATAAGGTGAGAACTTCTTATTGATACAATGCCTTGAATCGGACAAATATCTGACTTTTGAGACAGGAGTATTGAAGCTCTAAATTATTTGAAATAGATGAATATAAGTAGTGCAAATTCTTGAATATTAGTAGGTACCATGGCTAACGCATTTAGATCTTTATTTGGCAGGGACGATAATAATACTTTCATAGCGCTATCGATTAATCATCTCAAAAATAGTATTAAAACAGATCCTGCTATTCCTCTACTCATTATAAGCTTGGGCATTTTATTGACTGCAAGTTCAGGCAGCTGGGATATTACTAACCACCTTTTGAATAGACCTGAAACTTTTTTCTCCCCGCCTCACGCTGGGCTATACTCTGGTGTAGTATTGGTCTTATTTGGATCATTGATGACATATCGCTATCACCGACATAGTGGTAAAATATCTGACATCAAAACCAAAAAATCTCTTCCGACTTACTTACGGCTGGTAATAGTAGGAATTGTTATGTTGATCTCAGCTGGTCCTTTGGATTTTGCTTGGCATACAGCTTTTGGACTTGACGGTTTGTTGAGTCCGCCACACGCCGTGCTTACAATGGGCTTGGTTTTATGTAGTATTGGTGCATTCCTCGGATTGATTAGAAAAAATAATTACTATGGCAGAATGAGAACAAAGACCAACATAATGACTAATGACGATAATTATTCTATAGTTGGACTGAAAAACATAAGTCGTAACGACACCACAACACGTACCAAAAGGTCATTGTTGTACATCATAATAGCAATTACGGCGATTTGGATTACGGTCTCTGGCATAATTCATATGGTTTCTCTTCCATTTTCCGATACTGATTACTTCAAATTTAATCCCAATCCCCTATTGGCTGGATTAATTGCTACTTTATGTTTCCCATTTCTTGTGTCTTTTATGTTATTCACTTCGTGGGAAATAACCAAGAAGTTTGGCATGCTATCTGCTAGTGGAATGGTTTTTATTTTTATCAACCTAGTTACGACAATACTTCCAAATGAAAACCTGGTGCCTATGATTCCATTTTACTTATTAAATGTGATTCCTATCATATTGATTGATGTGTTACTTTCATTACCAGCTTTAGGAATATCATCACCAATATTACTTTCACAAACACGAAAAAAGATCGTTAAGATGTTAGCAGGAATTGTATTGGGACTAACATTCTTTATGTTATACTTTCCTTTAATTACTCATACATATAATGAGGTTTCAATTAATCCGCAACCGGTATGGCCAAGTGTTACCGCTTCAATATATTTTGAAATGATCGATGAAATGTTTCCCTTACTGGTTGTCTCATCAATGGCAGCAGGCATTCTAGGTGTTATCGTTAGTTCAAAACTAACTGCCCTAGCCTTGCATGATATTCATGGAATGACAAAGTAGTTTAATGAACTGGATATTCCAATTTATTCAATACTAAGATCAAAAAGATTCCATTTCATGCATTCAGAAGGGCAAGGACATGGTATATTCATATTCTTGATAGATTTCTTAGCAGTAGCTGAAGACTTACGTTCATGATTCATTCGTAATATCATAATCTCTGTCTATTTCTCTTCTTCCTTCCCTTTCCTTTTCTTAGCATGATTACAACGATTATTATTATCGAAAACGAAATAACTATTGTAAGCACTCTCATAAGAGACTCTATCTCACTTGCAGAAGCATTAGGGAACGGATTAAGAAGGCTTGGTGGAGCCTGATGAGGTACGAATACATTGAATGAGGCAAGAACTTGTACATCAGCGCCCTTGTCTATTCTAGTTATTACTTGGTGAGTACCGTCGTCTGGGAAGATATATTCAACTGAAAAATCTCCGTCTCGCACAGTAATGTTTTCGAATTTGAACAATCTTTGACCATTCGTTACTACTACTCTTGCGTCAAAATCTTTAAGATTTTCATTGTTAGTCATGTTGATAACACTGAATTCTAGTTTAGTAAATGTGTCAATGATCGGTCTTTCCGGTTGATAAGTAAAAAGGATTTTCACAGCATCTTTTTGACTTATCCACTCTTGAGTTTCGTTAAGAGGCGATGTCACATCGCTTGATGGCTGGGAAAAGGTCACTGGGGGTAGAACATTGTTTATACCCCCTATAGCCGCTACCATCATAGCAAAAAATAACATGAGCAGTATTATGATCACACTGTACAAACTACCTATCTTTGTATATTCAAATTTTCATGAATAAAAACCTGTTTGGATGCTAATGCACGTCAGTACTTATCATGTAGTAAACGATTGAGACACCTTTTCCTGGTATTACTAACGATATTGCATCACTGGATGGAATAAATTGGCTATCATAGCTACTAAGAGGCGAATAACTAGATTAAGCACTTGCATGAAAAAATACTATGACAAGATTCGTTAAGCCGTCCATTATTTGTTGTCTTATCTCTATCTTATGGTGCTCATTATTGCTTGCAACTAAACTCAAACTTATTGACTCTTATCTATTGTCAATATAGCTATATGTGTTACTATTTATTTTATATACTATCATTCACATGGCGAATAGTATGGTAACATATATGATTCAGATGACTGACTCTTAGCACATATAGACTAGTGATCACCAAGCAGTAGCAAATGTATCTGCATTAGTTCAGTACTGATTGCATTGCAAAAAAAATTATATGAAGTCCATAGTCAATAAAAGACTAACCAATCAATCATATATTTGCCGCACCATTCTGTTCGCTAGAGTCAATTCACTGAAGCCGAATAAGGTATATCTTGGTATTTATTTAGATTTTGGTTTAGATGAAACACTAGATACCTGTGGAGGGGTTGTATATCAATACATTTAATTGAACCACACGGCTACATGGCGACCCCATGACTTTTAACGATCATGACTGTCATTTGGCCTCTCTAAGTAAGAGATATAACTAAAAAGATTGTTCTAGTTCACAAATAGATGACTTCGTCTTCAAGAAAAGCAAAATTAGAGATCGAAATTGAGATTGATATCCCAATAGACATTATTAATGACAAACAGCGGTTCGGTTTAGTTGAAGAAGGGATTATTAGAAGTATTTCCAAGGGTCTTTATGAGCAAGGAGTATCATTTAAAATCCTCAAATCAAACCTGACTTGATTTTTTGAAATTCATGAACCTACGAATTTCTTGCAGAAAGATAGTATAGGTTAAATTAGTTTTTGTGCACTTTTGCTTAATTTCTTAATATGCCATTAATTTGAGACCGACTGAGTAAGCTACTTAGCCTGACAATAATTATCTATTAGTCACATACAATTTAATTGAGATTCGGAAATAGTTTAGATTCAATCTTGCCTGACGCGAAATATCACTAGCGATATTATGTTTGGTTCTTAGTTATATACTTTGATTCAATTGCTAACTAAAATAGGTCTAATTTTGTCCTATTTTTATCCAATTAGTGAGCGCAGCAGTATAAATTACAAGATAATTCCCGGTTAACGAGCTATATTTCTAAAAGGAAAGTTTAATATCCATCAATTTTTTAGTGTATCTGAGCTTGAAACAGGTAGCCAATGTCGAGAGCATAATTAATGCGTTGTCTGAACTTGAAGACGATCTAGACAATATTAACAACAAAACGGATGAAATGAAAAGGCGCCTCATCAACTCGTCTCACGAACAAATTGAACATCTGAAAGAGAATATTATAACCTTGGCAAACGGAGAAGCAAAAAAAATTATTGATTCTGCTAGGCAGGAAGCTGAAAAGGAGTCATCAACCATTCTCAAAGAATCGGACAACGAACTTGCAAATATCAAAAAGAATATTGAATCTTCATATGATAAAGCAGTTGAGGTGGCCGTAAAAATTATTCTATGGGGAAGGGCTTAATTCGTATCTTCTTTTTATGTAAACTCTGACTGAAATTGTTACAATCTTTATGGTTTGATATTGTAGATGGCCTTGATACTCTGTAGAAGGTTCAGCTATCAGTATTCCCATAAAGTTTAATAATTAATTTTGCCCAAGATTCTGCGATGAAACGCCCCTGAGCAAGGAGCTGTTACAGCATAAAGTCACCGTTGCTACTGTGTATGGTCGTTCTTATTTTAAAATTATTAATGCGTTAAAGCTTATGGATCTCGCCTTCGAATCGCTTTCGCCCCAAGAAGCCGCGGAATCAAATACGAAGTTGGTTATAACTACAAGAACAGAAGCTAAATTTTTGACTAAAAAAGAAATACTTTTGGATACAGATCTTCTAGAAAATCCAGTACTATCCAAAGCAAGAATATTTAGAAGTATTATGAGGGGCTATCAGGATGATCACTTGATAATTGGAATTGATCCGGGTAACCGTATTGGAATTTCTATAATATATTTGCAAAATGAAATTGGAAGTCTAGTCGTATCATCACCTAAATCTGCTATAGATTTAGTTATAGTATTCCTAGAAGGAATTCCATCTAAAAATAAGATTGTTAGAATTGGGGATGGTGATATAGGTATGTCGCAATATATTGCTCGCATGATCAAATTGAAATTCAAGAACGTTGTCAACATAGAAATTGTAGATGAATACGGTACCTCTTTACCGAGAAACACGGGAGTAAATAGACGCGGAATACGAGATAAGCTTTCTGCTAAGACCATTGCGCTCAGAAGTGGAAGGCAGTTTATACATTGATGTGCGATGAAAAAACCTTTAAAATCAATAAATTTTATGAAACTTTATTTGTAAATAATCTTATCATTCGTACTAGTCAATAGCCTTTAGAATTTTTCATATCGCAACTACTTCACTATCTAATATTTGCATAAATTTAAATACTATGTATTACATTATTGTATTAGGTAGATATAGGTTTTACTTAGGAATAGATGAATTGGAATGACTTGTAAAGGTATATGTGGTAGACATAGAGCCCAAAAACCGGTTGGATCTGGTCGTTATGCTAGTGGACAAAGACGTTGCCAGATATGTGAGATATTCATCAAGTGGGAAGGATTATGGTGCCCGTGTTGTGGTTATAGGTTAAGAACAAAACCCCGGAATCTGAAGTATAAAGCAAGGCTAAGAGCACGTAAAAAACTGCAAGAGGTTTATCCTGAAAAACCTATTCCAGTTCAAGTCTGACAATCGGTTGTAAAAGGACGGCAAGAGCTATTCAATGATAGCTGACCAAGGGATGGTAGATAAAACTCTAAAGTCTCAAAGCGGAAGAAGTTTCGTCATCAAGTATGTACCCGTCTCCAATGGATGCATCATTTTGATATCGGAGGATTCTGACCAAATAGGAGCTATCTCAGTTTCTATCTCATCGTCTAATAAGAGTAATACAGCTAAAGTTATTCCAAGTAAATATGACTCGATATTCATAAATACTATTTCTGAGATGGTATCCAGAATGAAAAATGGAATATGCATAACTTCACTGTATAGCCTCAAACAATTAACATTGGATGATATGAAGATTATTATGGATCAGATAAGAGATCTTACTAGAACCTAATCCTCTCTATCTAGATAGACAGCTGGATGAGAATTTGCTTTCTCTAATAATAATCTAATCACATAGTTTTTGCCATCAACAGATTATTTATCATTTAGATAACTCTGATTTTCGTATATGTGTCTGACCTTTTGCAGTGTATCGATATCTGTAATATTTTTGTCACTTCGTATATTTTTTATCCTTGGGAACCGTAATGCAAACCCACTATCATGTCTATCACTTTTCTGAATGCTATCAAATGAAATCTCTAGTATTAATTCTGACTTTACGGCTATCTTATAACCGTCATCTTTTATTATGATCGATTTTAGTTTCTCTGTAATCATGCTTATTTCTTTATCAGTCAACCCAGAATAAGCCTTTCCAATTATTTTTAATTGATTGTTATCATTTTCATCTCGCACTGCAAATGTATAATCAGATAAGACTCCTGCTCTCTTTCCCTGGCCATATTCAGCGATTACAATAACGGCGTCGATTGTATCTAGCTCTTGCTTCAGTTTGATCCAGTATCGTCCTCGTTTTCCGGGATGATATTGGGACTCTGGGTCTTTTAAAACCAATCCTTCGTATCCATCATCTCTACCTTTTTGAAACACCGCAATTATCTTTTGTGCTGTATTTGCAACATTTTGCTTTGCATTAATGATTGGTTCTCTAAACAATATGCTTGATAGAATTTCTTTTCTTTGTCTAAGTGGATTCTTGATGGTTTGTTCTTGATTTATGTATGTTATATCGAATACTACATACACTATAGGAACGGCTGTTAAGATTTGTCCTGTAACATTCTTTCTGCGAAGTCGTTTTTGCAATTCTTGGAAATGAAGTGGTTTACCGTTGCGAAGGCCCATAATTTCTCCATCCAAAATAAAATCAATGTTTTCCATTGATGATGATAATTTGCTATCTATCGCGGCTTGAACCAATTCGGGAAATGCATTCGTAATATTTGTCATGTTGCGGGAAAAAAGCTTAACTTGTTGTCCTGACTTATGCAGACATTTCATCCCACTGGTTGCAATGAGTGGCTTGATTCTTTTTATGATCTATATAGATTCATCTCGATATCTAACTCAGCAGTTCTTAGCATACAGCCAGATTTATTTTGACTTTGGGAATTCATCCGAGGTAAGTTATAAAACATACGAAAATATGTCTGCAGGCGTAAGAGTCAAGTACCCATCCAATTGGGCCATGCTTGAAAATTTGGGAAATATTTCAGGTAACAGCATAATAGCTGACTTTTACAATACGGGGGTCAATGCTACGCGTGGCTATTCTGAGAACGCAAATGTCGTCGTATTAAATCAGAGTGAATATTTAGAAAGTCTTATGAAAAAGTATTTGACTGCTGGGTCTGGTTCGTTTGCTATTCAGCCAACTAGGCCGGTTGCTAGTATAGAAGACGCTTCTAAAACTGCCAAATTTCTGACAGATGAAACATTAAATTCTACTATTTATCATCTAAGACAAATCTTTGGTAACGTTACTTTATTGCAATCTATTCCCACAGTAATATCAGGTTTGCCTGGGTATCAGATTACATATTTAGTAACTGACAATCAAACTGATATTAAGCAAACACAAGCCTGGACTTTCAAAGATAATAAATGGTATGTGATAACCTATTCTGCTCAACCGTCAGCATATTACAGCTCAGCCACGGCCATTAATATGATTAATGGTTTTGTCTTAAGATAAGTCGAATGCTAATCACTCACTTTCATGTTCATAATCGATATACCTATGAATACCTACAGGGTCTATGCATATGGCTTCACGAAACGCTAGAGCTAAACTGCTGCGGCAAATAAATAGAATAGTTATTTCAGGTCCTCCCTTTCTTCTTCGTCTAGCTCTATCTTCTCACTAGTTAACCTTTCATGCTGTTCTAATATCCTATCTAACGTTTCATACAGGGGTTCCCTGGTTGAATTCCTTCTATTATGGATATACATAAACGCTGAATTGGAGATAGGAAAGTCGTCTATCAATTTGGGTCTCTTCTTCTTTCTAAATGACATTAGGGTATTAGGAGTACCATTATGGGATAAAGGTTACCCGACCAAACACGGAATAAAAAGAAAGAAGATTATTTGAGTTTACGTCTATCACGATATGGACCTTTAGCTTCTTTCTCTAGGAACTTTTCCCACTCCTCCATCAGTTCTTTATGTCATTTTATTGCTTCCTCTGCTGTACTGCCGCAGGTGACAAACGTAGTATCAACATCACCGTGACCGTGCTCATCCTCAAAGTGATCTGTGGTTGTATATTCATTAATATCGGCAAAGAATAAACCAGCATATCCTTACTCACTAGACAAGAATGCTAGTGCTTACCACGAT
>Ga0075325_1000075_pt1 | contig 12821 bp, 22 predicted proteins | sample MayberrySE_Catta_5_FD_120048 | JGI IMG/M metagenome (GOLD analysis project Ga0075325, IMG submission 120048) | Natural and restored wetland microbial communities from the San Francisco Bay, California, USA, that impact long-term carbon... | ecosystem: Environmental > Terrestrial > Soil >... | reverse complement strand
TCCTTGAGGTTGAGGACGATGTCGGTGACGTCCTCCTTGACCCCGGGGACGGTCGAGAACTCATGGGCGACGCCCTCGATGCGGACGCTGGTTACCGCGGCGCCGCCCAGGGAGGAGAGCAGGACGCGGCGCAGGCTGTTGCCGAAGGTGTAGCCGAAGCCCTTGTCGAGGGGCTCGATCGTGAAGGTGCCACGGCGATCATCGAGCTTCTCGGAGGTGATGCGGGGGACCTGAAAGTCAGTGGTCATGAGTTCCTTGCGTATTGCGTGTTCAGAAACGGGTTGCCGGTTACTTGGAGTACAGCTCGACGATCAGCTGCTCCTGAACCGGTGCCGAGATCTCCGCGCGCTCGGGATAGCGCAGGACCTTGGCGGTAAGGGAATCGTGATCTGCCTGTAGCCAGGCGGGCACGGTCGAGACCAGCTCGGTCGCCTGGCGAATCGTGTCGGTGGCGGCCGAGCTCGACTTGATCGAGATCACGTCTTCGGGGCGTACTTGGTAGGAGGGAATGTCGACGCGGCGGCCGTTGATCAGCCAGTGGCCGTGGCGAATCAGCTGGCGAGCCTGGCGCCGCGAAGCGGCGAAGCCGAGGCGGACCAGCACGTTGTCGAAGCGCGACTCGAGCAGGCGCAGCAGGTTCTCGCCGGTGACGCCGTCCTGGCGCGAAGCTTTGTCGTAGTAGGCGCGGAACTGTTTCTCCAGCACCTGGTAGTAGCGGCGCGTCTTCTGCTTCTCGCGCAGCTGCACGCGGTACTCGGACTGGCGCATGCGCCCACGACCGTGCTCGCCGGGCGGGTAGGAACGGCGCTCGACGCCGCACTTGTCGGTGAAGCAACGCTCGCCCTTGAGGAAGAGCTTCTGCCCCTCGCGACGGCACTGCTTGCACTGAGGCGCAGTATCGCGAGCCATTAGACGCGCCTCCGCTTCTTCGGGCGGCAGCCGTTGTGCGCCTGCGGCGAGACGTCCTTGACCGTGGTCACGTCGAGGCCGGCCGCCTGCAGCGAGCGGATTGCCGTCTCGCGACCGGAGCCAGCGCCCTTGGCGAAGACCTCGACCTTCTCGAGGCCGTGTTCCATGCCTTTCTTGGCGGCGGCGTCAGCGGTCACCTGCGCGGCAAAGGGCGTTGACTTACGCGAGCCTTTGAACCCGGCGGAGCCGGCCGACTCCCAGGCGATCACGTTGCCCTCGGTGTCGGTCAGGGTGACGATCGTGTTGTTGAAGGAAGTCTTGATGTGCGCCTGCCCGTAGGTGACGTTCTTCTTGACGCGGCGCCGGGAGCGCCCTTTGGCGGGTTTTTTCGCTGCTGCCATCTGAGCCCCTAGACCTTGCGCTTGCCGGCGACGCTCATCCGGCGCGGGCCCTTGCGGCCACGCGCGTTGGTCTTGGTCCGTTGGCCGCGGACCGGCAGGCCGCGCCGGTGGCGCAGGCCGCGGTAGGAGCCGATCTCCATCAGTCTTTTGACGTTCTGTGAGCGCTCGCGCCGCAGGTCGCCCTCGACCTCACGCTGCTCGACCGCGTCGCGCAGGCGGATCACCTCATCCTCAGTCAGATCCTTGACCAAGGTGTTGGGGTCGACCTTGGCCTCCACGAGGATCTTCTGGGCGGTCGAGCGACCGATCCCGAAGATGTAGGTGAGACCAATTTCGGCGCGCTTGCCGACGGGGATATTGACTCCTGAGATACGTGCCATGCGTCCGCCCTAACCCTGCCGCTGCTTGTGGCGTGGGTTCTGACAGATGACCAAGACCGCGCCGTTGCGGCGGATGATCTTGCACTTTTCGCACATCGGCTTTACGGAAGCTCGAACCTTCATTGCTCCGGTCTCGTATCGAATACAGGACTCCCGCACGCCCCAGGAGTTGGACGGCAGGCACAACCAACGGCCCACTGGGCCGACCGGGAAAGATAGCAGGGGACGTGCTCCGAGAGAGCGCCGATTGCGCGGGTGGGTGGGGTCCTCGGGGGAATTGACCACCGCGCCTGCGGCGCGGTGGAATCTGGAGCGCAGCTTCGCTGCGCAATAGACAGATTGCATAGGCCGCTTCGCGACATTCCCCCGAGGACCCCACCCACCCGCTCGCGACACGCCCGAAGCACTAAGAAAAGCTTGTGAGATAAGGCGCGCTTCGAGTCGGCACGCTCTCACCGGAGAGCTGCGGGCGCCTTCAACCCGGAAGCATCGAGCGGCCAGTGAGGATGGCGATATGTCTCCGCGGGAATGTCGCGAAGCGGCCTATGCAATCCGGTGATTGCGCGGCGTCAGCCGCGCTCTTCCTTCGGAGCTAAGCGCGCGGAACGCGCGCGTGCGACATCAATTCCCGCGGAGACATATCGCCATCCTCACGGCGTACTACTCCTCATGCCAGGGGGTGAGAATGCGGGGGCCATCAGCGGTTACCGCGACAGTGAACTCGAAATGGGCTGCCAGCGAGCCGTCCTGGGAGTAGACCGCCCAGCCGTCGTCACCCATCTGCACCTGGGGGCCGCCGACGTTGACCATCGGCTCGATCGCCAGCACGGTGCCCTCCTCGAGCAGCGGTCCCTTGCCGGCCGTGCCGAAGTTGGGCACCTGCGGCTCCTCGTGCATCTCGCGGCCGATGCCGTGGCCGACCAGTGTGCGGATGATCGAGAACCCCTCGATCTCGGCCGTACGCTGGATCGCCGCCGAGACGTCGCCCAGCCGGTTGCCGGGCTGCATCTGCTCGACCCCGGCGAACAGGGCCGCCTTGGTCACATCGAGCAGCTTGCGCGCCTCGGGATCGATCGGACCGATCGGCAGAGTCATCGCCGCATCGGCGACCCAACCGTCCTTGATCACGCCCACATCGACCGAGAGCACGTCGCCGCGCTTGCACTCGTATGCCCCGGGAATGCCGTGGACGACCATCGAGTTGGGCGAGGCGCAGATCGAGGCCGGAAAGCCGCGATAGCCCTTGAAAGCCGGCTCGGCGCCACGGGAGCGGATCAGCTTCTCGGCGGCCTGATCGAGCTCCTCGGTGGTCACACCGGGTCGTGCCTTGGCGGCGAGCATCTGCAGGCAGCGAACGAGGATCTCGCCGGCGGCCGCCATCATGTCGACCTGCTCAGGGGTCTTGCGAACGATCATCCGTAGGAGCTAGATGGCCTCGTCGGCCTCGAGGCGCAGCGTCGCCAGGGTGCGGCTGATCTCCTCGGCAACTGCCTCCGGCGCGTTGGCGCCCTCGATCCGCCGCAGCAGGCTCTGGTGGTCGTAGAACTCGATCAGCGGCGCGGTCTTCTCGTGGTACTGCTCGAGCCGGTGGCGGATCACCTCCGGCTTGTCGTCGTCGCGGACGATCAGCTCGCTGCCGTCGAGATCGCAGATGCCTTCCTGCTTGGCCGGGTTGAACTCGACGTGGAAGACATGGCCGTTCTCCAGACAGGTGCGCCGCCCGCCGAGCCGCCGCACGACCTCCTCGTCGGCGGCGTCGATGAGCAGCACCGCGGTCAGCTCGCGGCCCAGCTCGGAGAGCTTCGCGGCGAGCGCCTCGGCCTGCGGCTGGGTGCGGGGGAAGCCGTCGAGGATGAAGCCGTCAGCCGCCTCGGCCGAGGCGATGCGCTCGCCGATCATGCCGACGATCACCTCGTCTGGCACCAGGTCGCCGCGGTCCATGTACTCCTTCGCCGCGCGGCCCAGCTCGGTCCCCTCGCGCACCGCCGCCCGCAGGATGTCCCCGGTCGCCCAGTAGGGCAGCGCGAGATCCTCCTGCAGGCGCTCGCCCTGGGTTCCCTTGCCTGACCCGGGCGGGCCGAGCAGGACTAGGTTCAGCTCAGGCATCGGCCGCAGCTTATTTGAGGAAGCCCTCGTAATTGCGCATCATCAACTGCGCCTCGAGCTGCTTCACGGTTTCCAGCGCGACGCCGACGACGATCAGGATCGAGGTGCCACCGAAGGCGAAGTTCGCCGAGGTCTGGCTGAAGAGGATCGTCGGCAGCGCCGCCACGGCGCCCAGGTAGAGGGCGCCGGGGAAGGTGAGGCGCGAGAGGATGCGATCGAGGTACTCGGCAGTGGGCCGCCCAGGGCGCACGCCGGGAATGAAGCCACCGTACTTCTTCAGGTTGTCGGCCTGGTCGACCGGGTTGAAGGTGACCGCCGTGTAGAAGTAGGTGAAGATGATGATGAAGAAGACCTCGCCGACGATGTAGGCCCAGCTTTCCGGGCTGAAGAAGGCGGCGAAGTCGAGGGCCGCGGGCGTGTTGAGCAGCTGGCCGATGGTCGGCGGGAAGGCCATGATCGAGGCGGCGAAGATGACCGGGATGACGCCGGCCATATTCACCCGCAGCGGCAGGTAGGTCGAGCCGCCCGAGGTCATTTTGCGTCCCACGACCCGTTTCGCGTACTGGACCGGGATGCGGCGCTGGCCCTCCTGGACGAAGACGATGGCGATGATCACGGCGAGCGCGACGAAGGGCATCATCACGACGAAGACCTGATCCGGGTTGGTCCACCAGGCGGTGATGCCCTGTGGGAGTTCGGAGACGATCGAGGCGAAGATCAGCAGCGAGATGCCGTTGCCGATGCCGCGCTGGGTGATCAGCTCCCCCATCCACATCAGCAGCGTGCAGCCGGCGGTCAGCGCGATCACGATCAGCAGCACCTTGGAGCCGCCGAGCGAGCCGATCACGTTGTTGCCCGACTGCTGGCCGAAGGAGCGGAAGAGGAAGACGTAACCGAAGGACTGGCCGAAGGCGAGGCCGACGGTCAGGTAGCGCGTGTACTGGGTGATCTTCTGCTGCCCGACCTCGCCTTCTTTCTGCAGCTTCTCCAGCGAGGGCAGCACGACGGTGAGCAGCTGCAGGATGATCGAGGCCGTGATGTAGGGCATGATCCCCAGGGCGAAGAGTGAGAGGCGCGAGAGACTGCCGCCCGAGAAGGTGTTGAGCAGGTTGAGGATGCCGCCACCGGAGAAGTTGCTCTCCAGTTCCCGAACCGCATCGAGATCGACGCCCGGCGCCGGGATGTAGGCGCCCAGCCGGTAGAGCAGAAGGATCGCCGCGGTGAAGGCGAGCTTCTTGCGAATGTCGGCGACGCTGAAAGCGTTCGCAATAGTCCGGAGCATTAGGGCTCCAGAGTGTGGCAGGAACCGCCCGCCGCTTCTATCTGCTCCTTGGCGGCCGCGCTGAACCCGTGGGCGCGCACCGTCAGCTTCTTGGAGAGCTTCCCGCGGGCGAGGATCTTCACCGGATCGGAGCGCTTGGCGAGCCCCTTCTCCTTGAGCGTCTCCGGGGTCACCTCGGCGTCGGCGTCGAAACGCTCCTCGAGGTCGGCGAGGTTGACCGGCTGCGAGGAAGTGCGGAAGTTCTCGAAGGGCATCGACTTCTTCATGTGCGGGCCGCGCAGCTTTCGCATGCGCATGTGGATCGGGTTCTGGCCACCTTCGTAGCCAGCCTTGCGCTTGGAGCCCGAGCGCGAGCCGGCGCCCTTGTGCCCCCTGCCCGAGGTCTTGCCCAGCCCAGAGCCCTCACCGCGACCAAGCCGCTTACGCGCCTTGCGCGAGCTCGGCTTGGGCCGCAGGTTATGCAGCCCAATCTCCTCGGAACGCTCTTTCTCAGCCATCGTCAACCTCAACCAGATGAGAGACAACCCGCAGCTGTCCCTGAAGCTGAGGACTGTCTTTCCTCTCGACAGCCTTGCCGATACCGCTCAAGCCAAGCGCTTTCAGCGTGGCTTTCTGGCTGGGATTGGAGCCATTGGTGCTACGCACCTGCTTGATCTGCATCAGGCTTCACCTCCGGAGCCTCGGCGTCAACCTTCTCCGCCTCTCCGGCGGGTGGCGCTGTAGGGGGGACCTCCCCCGAGGAAGCTTTAGCTACCGCAGGGGGAGGTGGGTCCCCTGCAGCGACAGGACCCGCCGGCCGGGGCTCGTCCGAACCCTGCTCGAGAGTCACCGCCCCGTTGCTCTTCTCCACTCCAAGCACCTGGGCAACCGTCAATCCCCGAAGCTCAGCAACCTCCTCAGGCCGCCGCAACCGGATCAGGCCATCCATCGTCGCCTTGACCAGGTTGATCGGGTTCTGCGTGCCGATGCTCTTCGTAAGAACGTCCTTGACGCCGCCGAGCTCGAGCACCGCGCGCACGCCGCCGCCGGCAATCACGCCGGTACCGGGGCTGGCCGGCCGCAGGACCACGTGGCCCGCGCCGAAGCGGCCGATGATCTTGTGGGTGATCGTTTGGCCGTATTTGGGAATGCGAATCAAGTCCTTGCGGGCGTTCTCGACGCCCTTCTGGATCGCCAGCGGCACCTCGCGTGCCTTGCCGTAGCCGATCCCGACCACACCGTCTTCGTCGCCGACAGCGACCAGGGCGGTGAAGGAGAAGCGCCGGCCGCCCTTGACCACCTTGGCGACGCGGTTGATCTCGATCACGCGCTCCTGCAGGTCGAGCCCCCGCGGGCTGACCGTCTCGACGTTTGTTGTGTCCATTCCCTTCATAGCGAGCGGTCCAAGGTACTAGAAGACCAGTCCTCCCTCTCGTGCTCCCTCGGCCAAGGCCTTGACCCGGCCGTGGTACTGGTAGCCACCGCGATCGAAGACACAGGTCTCGACCCCGGCCGCCTTGGCGCGCTCGGCCAGCAGCTCTCCCGCCCGCGTGGCTTGCGCCGAGGCAGTCAGCTTGCGCAGATCGGGCTCGATCCAGTTGACGGCAGCCAGCGTCTGACCCTTGCTGTCGTCGATCAACTGGGCGAAGACGCCGCGGTTGGAGCGGTAAACAGAGAGGCGCGGGCGCTCAGCCGTGCCGTTTACGCGGGAGCGCACCCGGCGACGGCGGCGCAGGCGCGCCTGGCGCTTGGTGACCACGGTCATGCGCGCTTACCCACCTTGCGCGCGACGTGCTCGTCGCGGTAGCGGATTCCCTTGCCCTTGTAGGGCTCCGGCGGACGGCGCTTGCGGATGTCCGCGGCGACCTGGCCGACCAGTTGCTTGTCGATGCCGCGCACGATCACCTCGGTCGGCTGCGGCACCTCGAACTCGATGCCCTCGGGGGCCTCGATCGAGACCGGGTGCGAGTAGCCGAGTGCCATCTCCAAGTTCTTGCCCTTGAGCTGGGCGCGGTAGCCGACGCCCTGAATCTCGAGGCGCTTCTCGAAGCCGTTGGTGACGCCCTCGACCATGTTGGCGATCAGGCTGCGGGTGAGCCCGTGCAGAGCGCGATGCTCGCCGCGGTTGGTCGGGCGCTCGACAGTGACCACACCGTCGACCTGCTCGACCTTCATCTCAACCGAGAGCGTCTGCGCCAGCTCGCCCTTGGGGCCCTTGACCGCGACGCGGCCAGGGGCGACCTCGACCGAGACGGCGTCGGGCACGGATATGGGCTTTCTTCCAATGCGGCTGATAGGAGACTCACCAGACGTAGGCGACGACCTCGCCACCGACGCCCTTCGACTTGGCTTCGTGACCGGTCATCACGCCGACCGAGGTGCTGACGATCGCCGTGCCGGTGCCGCCGTGCACGCGCGGCACCTGCTTGTGATCGACGTAGCGGCGGCGACCCGGGCGCGAGATGCGCTCCAGCCCGCTGATCACCGGACGGCGGTCGTCGGTGTACTTGAGTCGCACCTTGATCGCCTCGCCGACCGTCGCCGGCTGCTTGGTGAAGTCGACGATGTAGCCCTGCTCCTTGAGGATGCGCGACATCTCCATCTTCAGCCGCGAGGCGGGAATCTCCACCTCGTCATGGCCGGAGCCAAGCGCGTTGCGAATCCGGGTCAGGTAGTCGGCTATCGGGTCGGTAAGCATCTTCTCGTCGTCTCTCGGTTGCGCCGGTCTTCTACCAGCTGGACTTGGTCATGCCGGGAATGTGGCCCTCGTGCGCGGCCTCCCGCAGACAGATCCGGCAGAGGCCGAACTTGCGGTAGTAGGCGCGCGGCCGGCCACAGCGGCGGCAACGGTTGTATGCGCGGGACTTGAACTTGGCCTTGCGGCCCTGCTTCACCTTCAGCGAAGTCTTAGCCATTCTAGGAATCCTCCTTCTCGGATGCTCCGTCGGCGGCATCCGCCTCTCCGGTGGGGGGCGTCGAGGATGGGGAGTCGCCCGCAGCTTGCGAGGACGACTCGCCATCCTCGGCGACAGGACCCGCCGGCTCAGGCTCTTCCGGCTTTTCGTAGGCCTCGGGGTTCTCTTCCTTGAGCTGCTCCAGCGCCGCCTGCTCGGCCTCGGCCCGCTCGCGCGCCTCCTCCTTGCGCTTCTCCTCCTCGGCGGCTTCCTGCGCCTCGATGTCGGCGTCGGGCTTGCCCGGACGCCCCTCTTTGGCGAATGGCATGCCCAGCGCCAGCAGCAGCTCGAAGGCCTCCTCGTCGGTCGCCGCGCTGGTCGTGATCGTCACGTCCAGGCCGCGCACCTCGTCGATCGAGTCGTAGTCGATTTCCGGGAAGATCAGCTGCTCCTTGACGCCCATCGAGTAGTTGCCGCGGCCGTCAAAGGAGCGCGGGTTGAGCCCGCGGAAGTCACGGATGCGCGGCACGGCGATCGAGCAGAGGCGATCGAGGAACTCCCACATGCGCGCCCGGCGCAGGGTCACCGAGAGGCCGACCGGCATGCCCTCGCGCACCTTGAAGGAAGCGATCGACTTGCGGGCGCGGCGCACGCTGGGCTGCTGGCCGGCGATCGTCGCCAACTGCTCCTGTGCGGCTTCCATCATCTTGGCGTTCTGCTTGGCCTCGCCGAGCCCCATGTTCAAGGTGATCTTCTGCAGGCGCGGCGCCTGCATCGGCGTCGAGTAGCCGAACTTGCTGATCAGCGCCGGCAGGATGTCCTGCTCGTAGCGATCGCGCAGGCGCGGTGGCGGCGCGGCTTGGGATTGCACTGTGGCCGACTCCATCAGATCGTCGCTCCGGTGCGCTTCGAGAAGCGCTCGCGCTTGCCGCCTTTGTCGCGGCGCACGCCGACCCGGGCGGGCTTGTTGTCTTTGGGGTCGAGCAGCATCACGTTGGAGACGTGAATCGGCCCCTCCTTCTCGACGATGCCGCCGGCCTGGGGGTTTTTGAGGTCGGCCTGCGAGCGCGCACGTTCGTGGCGCTTGACCAGGTTGAGGTTCTCGACGTAGACACGATTCTTCTTCGGCTCGGTGCGCGAGACGCGGCCGGTCTTGCCGGCGTCCTTGCCGCCGATCACCATCACCTGGTCGTCTTTGCGAATCCGCATGCCCTTGGCCATCAGAGCACCTCCGGCGCCAGCGAGACGATTTTCATGAAGTTGCGATCGCGCAGCTCGCGGGCCACGGGGCCGAAGATGCGAGTGCCGCGGGGGTTGTTGCTGGCCGGGTCGATCAGCACGGCGGCATTCTCATCAAAGGCGATGTAGGTGCCGTCGGAGCGCCCGAGCTGCTTCTTGGTGCGCACGACAACGGCCTGCACGACCTCTCCCTTGCGCACGCCGCCCTGCGGGCTCGCCTGTTTGACCGTCGCCGTGATCACGTCGCCGACCCCGGCGTAGCGGCGGTGGGATCCGCCCTTGACGCGGATGCAGAGGATCTCGCGGGCGCCGGAGTTGTCGGCGACCTTCAGTCTCGACTCCTGCTGGATCACTTCGCCCTCTCCAGTACCTCGACTAGGCGCCAGCGCTTGGTCTTCGACAGCGGCCGAGTCTCGACGATGCTCACGGTGTCGCCCTCGCCGGCCTCGTTGCGCTCGTCGTGAGCGTGCAGCGTGCGTGAGCGGCGCACGACCTTCTCGTAGGTCGGGTGACGACGGGCGATGTCGATCCGCACGGTGATCGATTTCTCGCCTTTGTTCGAGACGACGATCCCCTGGCGCATCTTGGCGGCCACAGCGTCCTTCTCGGCCCGGGGCGTGCCCTGGCCTGCAGTCTTGTCCTGCTTGACGGCCGCCCGTTCCTTGCGCCGCGACTCAGCCTTGAGCTTGCGCTCCTGGCCACGCTTCGCAATCCGCTCCTCAACAGTGAGCGCCTCACCAGCCTTGTGCGGCCGCCGCGAACGCTCCAGCCTGCGCCGCTCCTTCCAAGGAAGATCATCCTCAGGATTAGGCTCAGCCTCTTCGGCAGCAGGCGCCTCCTTCGCAGCGGGCTCCGCCTCAGCCGCAGCAGGCTCCGCCTCAGCCGCAGCAGGCTCCTCCTGCTCAGCCTCAGAGGCGTCGGAAGACTCAGCCTCAGGCGCCGCCTCCTTGGACTCATCCGCATCTTCCGCGGGTGGCGTCGAGGATGGGGAGTCGCCCGCAGCTTGCGAGGACGACTCGCCATCCTCGGCGACAGGACCCGCGGCCTCAGCCGTCTCGTCCTTGGGCGTCTCGTCAACCACGTCTTTCTTCTCCTCGTCACTCATCTCTTCAACTCTCTCTCAACATCGATCCCGCGCTCCCTGGCAACGGTCAGCAGCTTGGCGATATCGCGGCGGGCAGCGCTCACCCGGGCGGTGTTCTCGAGCTCGCCGGTTGCCTGCCGGAAGCGCAGGTTGAAGGCCTCCTGCTTGGCGTCGATCAGCTTCGCCACCAGCTCGTCGTCTTTCATGTCGTGCACCTCGGCGCCCTTCACTGTCCCTCGGCCCCCTCGCGCATGACGAACTTGGTCCTCACGGGAAGCTTGTGTCCGGCCAGGCGCAGCGCCTCGCGAGCGAGATCCTCGGGCACTCCGGCCAGCTCGAACATCACCTTGCCGGGCTTGATCACCGCGACCCAGCCCTCCGGGTTGCCCTTGCCGGAGCCCATGCGCGTCTCGGCGGGCTTCTTCGTGTAGGGCTTGTCGGGAAAGACGTTGATCCAGACCTTGCCGCCACGCTTGATCTTGCGGGTCATCGCCACACGGGCGGCCTCGATCTGGCGGTTGGTGATCCAGCCGCGATCGAGCGACTTGAGCCCGTACTCGCCGAAAGCCACGGTGCTGCCGCCCTTGGTGTTGCCGCGCATGCGGCCGCGCATCTGCTTGCGGTGCTTGACCCGCTTCGGCATCAGCATCAGCGACCACCTCCGCCGCGCTGGCCTCCGCGGCCACCGCCGGGACCTCCGCGGCCACCACCCGGGCCACCGCGGCCGCCGCCGGGACGTCCGCCACGGTCGCCACCGCGACCACCGCGATCTCCGGGTGGCCGGCCGCCGCGCTGAGGGCTCGGCGGTCCGCTGTCCTCGTCGGTGAGCTGATCGCGGAAGCCCTCGGGCATTACCTCACCCTTGTTGATCCAGCACTTGACGCCGATCCGGCCGGTCGTCGTGCGTGCCTCGAAGAAGCCGTAGTCGATGTTGGCGCGCAGCGTGTGCAGCGGCACGCGGCCATCGGAGTAGCCCTCGGTGCGGGCCATCTCGGCGCCGCCGAGGCGACCGGAGACCTGGACCTTGACGCCCTTGGCGCCGGAGCGCATCGCCGAGGTGAGAGCGCGTTTCATCGCGCGACGGAAGGCGACGCGGTTCTGCAGCTGCTCGGCGATCGACTGGGCGACCAGCTTGGCGTCGAGCTCGGGGCGCTTCACCTCGCGGATGTTCACCTTCACCGGCTTGCCGGTCAGCTTGTGCAGATCCTTGCGCAGCGCATCCACTTCGGAGCCCGACTTGCCGATCACGATGCCCGGGCGCGCGGTGTGGATGTCGACGGCGATCTCGCCGTGACGCTCGATCGTGATGCTGGAGAGGCCGGCGTGAGCGAGTTTGCCTTCGATGAGGTCGCGGATCTTCAGATCCTCGTTGAGCACATCGGAGAAGTCTTTGTCCTCGAACCAGTTGGACTTCCAGTCCTGGATGTAGCCGACGCGGAAGCCGCCGGGATGGATCTTCTGTCCCATGTCCTCTAAACCTCGTCTTCCGGGCTGAGTGCCAGGGCGATGTGGCAGGTTCGCTTGTTGATCCGCGAAGCGCGGCCCAGCGCGCGCGGCCGGTAGCGCTTCAAGGTCGGGCCTTCGTCAACCGTGATCTCGCTGACCAGCATCTCGTCGGCAACCAGGTCGTGGTTGTTCTCGGCGTTGGCGGCGGCCGACTCGATCAGCTTGCGGATGTCCTCGGCGGCCCCGCGCGGCGAGAACTCGAGCAGCGCCCGGGCCTGGTCGATGTGCATGCCCCGCACCTGGTCGGCGATCAGGCGGGCCTTGCGCGGGGCGACGCGCACGTAGCGCGCGCTGGCGCGGACGACGATCGGAGCGGCCACGCTACTCACCCTTGCCCGTTCCGGAGTGGGAGCGGAAGGTGCGGGTCGGCGCGAACTCGCCCAGCTTGTGGCCGACCATCGACTCGGAGATGAAGACCGGCACGTGCTTGCGGCCGTCGTGGACGGCGATCGTGTGGCCGACCATGTCGGGGAAGATCGTCGAGGCGCGCGACCAGGTCTTCAGCATCTGCTTGGCGCCGGACTCGTTCATCGCGTTGACGCGCTTGATCAGCGCCTCTTCCACCCACGGGCCCTTTTTGGTTGAGCGTCCCATCAGCGCTTCTTCTTTCCTCGGCGCCGGCCGCGCACGATGTATCGATCGGATTGCTTGCCCTTCTTACGGGTCCGGTAGCCGAGTGTCGGCTTGCCCCAGGGGGTCACCGGGTGCCCGCCGGGCGTGTGGTGGGCCTCGCCGCCGCCGTGCGGGTGGTCGACCGGATTCATCGCCACGCCGCGAGTCTGCGGCCGCTTGCCCTTGTGACGATTGCGGCCCGCCTTGCCGACCTTGAGGTTCTGGTGCTCGGCGTTGGAGAGCACGCCAACCGTGGCGCGGCACTCGGCCCGCACGAGGCGCATCTCCGAAGAGGGCAGGCGCAGGGTCACCATCTCACCCTCCTTGGCGACGAGCTGGATCGCGGCACCGGCAGCGCGGCCCATCTTGCCGCCCTGACCGGGCTTCAGCTCGACGTTGTGGACGATCGTCCCGGTCGGCATCTCGCCC
>Ga0075325_1000074_pt1 | contig 12870 bp, 14 predicted proteins | sample MayberrySE_Catta_5_FD_120048 | JGI IMG/M metagenome (GOLD analysis project Ga0075325, IMG submission 120048) | Natural and restored wetland microbial communities from the San Francisco Bay, California, USA, that impact long-term carbon... | ecosystem: Environmental > Terrestrial > Soil >... | reverse complement strand
CGCTCGTTGACCACATCGAGCATCTCGAGGAACGACACGTCGGGGCTGATGTCGTGCGCCTCGTAGCGGACCATGCGCCCCGAAGCGCTCGCGGAGGGCTGGCGCCAGACGTGGAGGATCAGGTTCACTTGTAGCTCCGCTGGGCCAGATGCACGTACTCGAACGTGAGCGGCTCCTTGTGCAATCGGGGGTCGGCGTCGCGCCCGGCGTACTCCCAGGCGCCCACGTAGGCGAAATGCTCGTCGTCCCGCAGCGCTTCGCCGTCCGCGGTCTGGAATTCCTCGCGGAAGTGCCCGCCGCACGACTCCTCGCGATGAAGCGCGTCGCGGCACATGAGCTCCGCCAGCTCGAGGAAGTCGGCCACCCGACCGGCCTTCTCCAGCGCCTGATTGAGCTCGGCATCACTGCCCGGCACGTTGACGTTGCGCCAGAACTCCTCCCGCAGAGCCGGGATCCGCCCCAGGGCCTCGCGCAGGCCGGACGCATCGCGCGCCATGCCGCACTTGTCCCACAGGAGCCGGCCCAGCTCCCGGTGGAACGAATCCACCGTCCGCTTGCCGTTGACGTCGAGCAGGCGCCGGGTGAGCACAGTCGTCTCCTCCTGCACCAGCCGGCACTCCGGGTGGCCGGCGTCGATCTTCTCCGGCTTGGCGCTCGCGAGATAGTCGCCGATCGTGTTGGGCAGGATGAAGTAGCCGTCGGCGAGGCCCTGCATCAGCGCGCTCGCGCCGAGCCGGTTGGCGCCGTGGTCGGAGAAGTTAGCTTCGCCGATCACGTAGAGCCCCGGGATCGTGCTCATCAGGTTGTAGTCCACCCAGAGCCCGCCCATGGTGTAGTGGACGGCCGGGTAGATCCGCATGGGCACCCGGTACGGATTCTCGTCGGTGATCCGCTGGTACATCTCGAAGAGGTTGCCGTACCGCTCCCGGATGGCGTCCTCGCCCAGCCGCTCGATGGCACCGGCGAAATCGAGATAGACGCCCAGCCCGCCCGGACCGACGCCCCGGGTCTCGTCGCAGACGGTCTTGGCCGCGCGCGACGCGATGTCGCGCGGTGCGAGATTGCCGAAGCTCGGGTACCGGCGCTCGAGGTAATAATCCCGCTCGGCCTCGGGAATCCGGTCCGGTGGCCGGGTATCGCCCTGCTGGAGCGGGACCCACACGCGGCCGTCGTTGCGGAGCGACTCGCTCATCAGGGTGAGCTTCGACTGGTACTCGCCGCTCTGGGGAATGCAGGTCGGGTGGATCTGGGTGAAGCAGGGATTGGCGAAGTACGCCCCCCGCTTGTGGGCCCGCCAGATGGCGGTCGCGTTGGAGCCTTTGGCGTTGGTCGACAGGTAGAAGACGTTGCCATACCCGCCGGTACCCAGCACGACAGCTTCGCCGACATGGGTCTCGATCCGCCCCGTGACCATGTCGCGCACCACGATGCCGCGCGCCCGGCCGTTCACCACGACGAGGTCCAGCATCTCGGTCCGAGGGAACATCGTCACCCCGCCGCGGGAGATCTCCTTCTCGAGCTGCTGGTACGCCCCGAGCAGGAGCTGCTGCCCGGTCTGCCCGCGCGCATAGAACGTGCGGGAGACCTGGGCCCCGCCGAAGGAGCGGTTCGCCAGCAGCCCGCCGTACTCCCGGGCGAACGGCACGCCCTGCGCCACGCACTGGTCGATGATGTTGACGCTGATCTGGGCCAGGCGGTAGACGTTCGCCTCGCGGGCGCGGAAGTCCCCGCCCTTCACCGTGTCGTAGAACAGCCGGAAGATGCTGTCGCCGTCGTTCCGGTAGTTCTTGGCCGCGTTGATGCCGCCCTGGGCCGCGATGCTGTGCGCGCGCCGGGGGGAATCCTGGAAGCAGAAGCACTTCACCTGGTAGCCGAGCTCGCTGAGCGTCGCCGCGGCGGACCCGCCCGCGAGACCGCTGCCGACCACGATGACGGTGTATTTCCGCTTGTTCGCGGGGTTCACCAGCTTCATCTCGAAGCGGTGCTTGTCCCACTTGTCCTGGATCGGTCCCGACGGGATCCGGGCGTTCAGTGTCATGCGCAGGTCTCTCTCATCCCCCACGGATCAGCCCGAGGAACCCCGCGATCACGATCGCGGTGAAGCCGAGCCACACGAAGACCGCCAGAACCAGGGCGACCCGCCGGTGGAGCGGCCGGGGCGACGGCTGGCTGAGCCCCAGGCTCCGGCCACTGCTCCAGACCCCATGGAAGAGGTGGAGGCCCACCGCCGCCATCGCGAGCAGGTAGACGGCGGCGACCAGCGGATTGCGGAATCCGGTGGTGACGTTGTGGTGCGGATTCAGCTCGACGAAGTCCGGGTGCGCGGTGCCGGTGGTGAAGTGGAGGATGTGGTAAATCAGGAACAGCAGGATGAGCGCTCCACCCCAGCGGATCGTGCGCGCGGCGAAGGTGGAGACCTGCGGGTCCCGCCCGCCCGCGTAGGGCTCCGGCCGGGCCGCGCGGCTCCGGATCGCGAGTTGGGTCGCTGCGACGATGTGGAGGATGAGCGCGGCGAGCAGGATCAGTCGCGCGCCCCAGAGTGCCGCGCCGCTCGAGTGGAGCAGCTGGGCGTAGCGGTTGATGCGCTCGGGACCATTGAAGACCAGCAGGTTGGCGAGCACGTGGGTGATGAGATAGGCGACCAGGATGAGCCCGGTCACCGCCATCACCGCCTTCTTGCCGACTGAGGACTGCCAGAACAGCGCCAGCCGGTTCATCGGTTTACGTGCCTCACCCGTCTACCACCGCCTGCATCCCTCGCACCGCCTCCGCGGACTGGTGCAGGTCCGCCCGCTCCTGATCGGTGAGGGTGATCTCGACGATCCGCTCGAGTCCCTTTCGCCCCAGGAGACAGGGCACCCCGCAGAAGACGTCCCGCAGGCCGAACTCACCCTGCAGCCAGGCGGAGCACGGCAGCAGCCGCCGACGGTCGAGCGCGATGGCCTCGACCATCTCGACCGCGGCCGCGCTGGGCGCATAGTACGCCGAGCCCGTTTTCAGAAAGGCCACGATCTCGGCGCCACCGTTCCGGGTGCGATCGAGGATCGGACCGAGCTTGCTCTGCTCCAGCAGTTGGGTGACCGGTATGCCGGAGACCGTGGTATAGCTGACCAGGGGGACCATGGTGTCGCCGTGGCCACCGAGCACCATCGCCTGGATGTCCTTGACCGAGACGTTCATCGCCTCCGCCAGGAAGGTGCGGTAGCGCGCGGTGTCGAGCACGCCTGCCATCCCGATGATGCGCTCCCGGGGGAACCGCGTGGTCTTCATGGCGACGTAGCACATGACGTCGAGCGGATTGGAGACCACCACCACGATCGCCCTGGGCGCGACCCGGGCGATCTGCTCGCCGACCGAGCGGACGATCCCGGCGTTGGTCTTGACCAGATCGTCGCGGCTCATCCCCGGCTTGCGGGCGATGCCCGCAGTCACCACGAACACCTCGGCGCCTGCCGCCTCGTCGTACCCGTTGGTGCCGACGACGCGGGTGTCGAAGCCTTCGATCGGTCCGGACTGCCACTGGTCGAGCCCCTTGCCCTGGGGCACGCCCTCGACCACGTCGATCATCACGACGGTCCGGGCCAGATTCTTCTCCGCCAGCCGCTGGGCCGCGGTGGCCCCCACGTTACCGGCCCCGACGACGGCCATCTTCTCGAGCATGCCTATCCCGCGATGAGGGTCATGGCTGAGGTACCACGCGCTAAGCCGCCGAAAGCTAGTGCGTTACGTCGTGACGGCAAAGCCGGGCGCACCGAGCTGGCGGAGCGCCTCGTAGAGCACGATGCCGACCGCCGTCGCGAGGTTGAGACTGCGGACCGCGCCGCTCATCGGGATCGTGAAACAGCGCTCCGGATGCTTCTCCAGGATCCGGGCCGGCATGCCGTCGGTCTCGCTGCCGAATACCAGGCAGCTGTTCGAGCGATAGGGCGCCTCCCAGTAGCTCCGCTCCGCCTTGGCCGAGAAGTAGAGGCACCGGCTCCGGTCCATCGCGTCGCGGAAGGCGAACCAGTCGGGGTGCCGCCAGAGATCCACGCTGTGCCAGTAATCCAGACCCGCGCGGCGCAGGTCCGCGTCGGTGAGGGAGAAGCCGAGAGGCTCGATCAGGTGGAGGGGGACATCGGTGGCGGCGCAGAGCCGGGCGATGTTTCCCGTGTTGGGTGGAATCTGCGGGTTGATGAGCGCGACCTGGAGCGCCATCAGCCGCCGCGGGTGTGCATCTCGCGCCGAGGATCGGCGCGCAGGCTCTCGAGTCGGTGAAGGACACCACGGTCCGCCAGGCCGCTGCGCTCCTCCGCTCCCCGAGCGGTGCGCCGGGTCCAGGTCTCCGCGATTCGGCCGGCGATCTCCCCGTCGCTCGCGCCTCCGCGCACCAGCTGGCGCAGATCGAGGCCATCCTCGCCGTAGAGGCAGAGCAGGAAGGTGCCGTCGGCCGTGAGGCGGCCGCGGTCGCAGGTGCGGCAGAACGGCGCGGTGGTCGACGCGATCACGCCGAACACCGTCCCGTCCCGGAGTGCGAACCGCTCCGCCGGTGCCCAGGAGTCCTCCACCAGCGGATCGACCGGCCCTAAGTGACGTGCGACGATGTCCAGGATCTCGCGCTGAGACACGACCTGGTCCATGGACCAGTCGGTGGCGCCACCCACGTCCATGTACTCGATGAAACGCGGCTCGGCGCCCCGCTCCCTCGCGAACTCCAGCAGGTCCACCACCTCGTCGTCGTTGTAGCCGCGGATCACTACCGAGTTCAGCTTGACGGGAGCGAAGCCCGCGGCGTTCGCCGCATCGATGCCGGCGATCACGTCGGCGTGCCGGCGGCTGCGGGCGAACTCCTGCATTCGCTCGGGACGGAGCGTGTCGAGGCTGACCGTGACCCGACGCAACCCAGCCGCGCGAAGAGCCTCCGCTTCCCGGGCCAGCAGCACACCGTTCGTCGTGAGAGCGAGATCCCGCACGGCTGCGCGCCGCGACAGGAGCGAGACCAGCGTGGGAAGGTCGTGTCGGAGCAGCGGCTCGCCCCCGGTCAGCCTGATCTTGCTCACGCCGAGCCCGGCGAAGATCCCGGCCAGGCGGTCGGTCTCCTCGAAGGAAAGAATGGACGAGCGGGGGAGCCACACGTACTCCGCCTCGGGCATGCAATAGCGACAGCGGAGATTGCAGCGGTCGGTGACGGAGATGCGGAGGTTGCGGAGCGGCCGGCCGAATCGGTCCGCGGGCGGCGACCCGGGGGCGCCGATCATGAGCCGGAGCTCCCGGCCGGCGAGTCTCCCACCAGCGCGCGTCCCGCGCCGACCCACTCGATCGTGCCGTCGGCGTAGAACTCCTTCTTCCAGATCGGCACCCTTCGCTTCACTTCCTCGATCACGAAGCGGCAGGCGGCAAAGGCCTCGTCGCGGTGGGCGGCGCCGGCGGCGATGGCGACCGCCGCATCGCCGATCTCCAGCGTGCCGATCCGGTGCTCCAGGGCGACCCGGACGGGCCACCGGACTTCGGCCTCACTCACGATTCTGGCGCACTCGGCTTCCGCCATGGGCGCGTAGGCCGAGTACTCGAGCCGCGTGACCCTGCGGCCGGCGTGATGGTCGCGGACCAGGCCGAGGAAGGAGGTCACCGCTCCCCGGTCCGGGGCCTCGACCCGGGCGACCAGGGTGGCGAGGTCGAGTGGGGCGCTGGAGAGAAAGGTCACCGCTCAACCCCCCGCCAACGGCGGCAGCAGGGCAACCTCGTCCCCCTCGGAGAGCGGCGTATCCAGCGCCGCGTGGGTGAGGTTCACGGCGCAAAGCGGCTTGGGCGGAATCCGCTCGCCCCCGGGGAGGGAGCGTACATGGTCCAGCGCGTCGGCGACCGTCGCGATCGCGGGAAGGGCCACCCGGACCGTCTCCAGTCCCAGTCGCTCGGCATAGCCGGCGAACAGGAGAACGCGCACGTTGACGATCCGGGTCGAGGGCGACGGCATGCGTGAAAGCTATCCGCAGTCGAGCGAGGGTGGAACCGGAAGTCCGATAAGAAGAAGGGCCGCCCGGGAACAGTGCCGGCGCGGCCCTCATCGATGGTGCGAACGAAGTTACATGCCCGGAGCGGCCTCCCCGGCAGGCTCACCCTCGTCCGCAACCAGCGCTCGTAACTCCTTGCTGGGCTTGAACACCGGGACCGGCCTTGCGGCGACTTCGACCGGATCTCCGGTGCGCGGGTTCCGCGCCATGCGGGTCTTGCGCCTGCGGATCTTGAAAGTCCCGAACCCTCTCACCTCGATGTTGTGCTGCTGCCGGAGGGCCTCCTTCACGGCTTCGAGGAAGGCATCCACCACGCGCGCGCAATCCTTTTTCGAGATCATGGGCCCGGCGGTCCGGGCGATGGAGGCGGTGACTTGTTCGACGAGATCGGCCTTGGTCATGCGTCCCCCAGAAGGGTTACAGACAGCGTGGCTCGGGAGGCAGCTTGGCCGATAGTACGGGCTTAAGTGTTGTCTGTCAAGGGCTTGGCTTCCCGGACGCCGGTTGCGGCAGGGAGGCGAGGAACTCGTCGAAGTGGGGAAAGGCGTCATGCGGACCGGGGGCGGCCTCCGGGTGATACTGGACGGCGAAGAGCGGGAGCTCGCGGTGGCGCACCCCTTCGATCGTCCCGTCGTTGAGGTTCAGATGGGTGACTTCGAGGCCGCTCGCCCCGGGAACGCCGTCCGCATCGCCAACCACCGCGAAGCCATGGTTTTGCGTGGTTATGAGGACCTGACCCGTGCGGACGTCGCGCACCGGATGGTTACCGCCGCGATGCCCGTAGGGAAGCTTCGCGGTGTCGCCCCCGAAGGCGAGGCCGATGAGCTGATGCCCCAGGCAGATACCGAACGTGGGGAGTCCTGATCCGGCGAGCTCGCGGATGTTCTCGATGGCGTAGCGGACTGCCGCGGGATCGCCAGGCCCGTTGGAGAGGAAGAGGCCATCGGGGTGCAGCTCGCGCACCTGAGCCGCGCTGGTCTCCGCCGGAACGACGGTGACTCGGCAGCCCGCCTGCACCAGCATCCGGACAATGTTCCGCTTCATGCCGTAGTCGTAGGCGACGACGTGAGGACCTTCACCCTCTACCCGGCGCTCCCGCACCGAAGCCCGGGTGGCCAGGTCGAGCCCCGTCATCGAGGGCGATGCGAGGAGGCGGGCGGTGAGCTCCGAGGTTGGTCCCTGGCCTTCGGCGATGACGCCTCCCATCGCCCCCCGCTCGCGCAGGTGCCGCGTGAGCCGGCGCGTGTCCACGCCTTCGATCACCGGTACTCCGGAGGCCGCGAGCCAGTCGTCGAGGCTGATCGTAGCGCGCCAGTTCGAGGGCTCGCGCGACAGCTCGCGAACGACCACGCCGCTCACCTGAGGGCGCTCCGACTCCATGTCCTCCGGATTGATCCCGTAGTTCCCGATCATCGGCGCGGTCATCGCTACGATCTGGCCGAGATAGCTGGGATCGGTGAACGTCTCCTGGTAGCCGGTGATGTTGGTGGTGAACACCACCTCGCCGAAGGCGGGATCGAGCGGCCGCGCCGTGGTCCCCGCGAACCAGGCGCCGTCCTCGAGCAGAACGAAGGCGGGGCGCTCGCTCACCGCTGCGGAGCCCGCGCGCCACTGTCGGGAGCGGGCGTGCCCGCGGCCGGAGCGGCCGGGGCCTTGGCCGCGGCAGTGTCGGTCGGCGTGCCGCCGAGCGGCAGCGGCGCGCTGGCCGGCGCGGACGGCGTGGCGGCGCGGAGCCGCTCCTGGAGCTCGGTGGAGCTGCCGCCCCGAGGCACCAGCGAGAGCAGCAGGGAGAGCGCGAGGAAGATCGCGCCGCACCACCAGGTGGCCTTGGTGAGGATCGTCACCGCCTGGCGCCCGCCGAGCACCGTGTCGGTCGTGGCGCCGCCGAGCGAGGCGAGTCCACCGCCCTGGCCGGCCTGCAGCAGGACGACCACGCTGAGGAGGAGCGCGTCGAGAATGAGCAACGTGAGCAAGAGTGCGAACATGGGGTCTCCTGGGCAGCCGGGAAGTTTAGCGGCCGGAGGGACTTGGGTCAATCGGCCGCGCGCCACTACCCTGCCACGAAGGTGCCCGCCACGACCACGTTGCCGCCGCCGAAGATGATCGCCTCGAGCAGTCCCTCGCTCGGCTCCCCCGCGAGCGGCACGGACCCCAGCTTGATGGCGACGAAATCGGCCCACTCCCCCGGCGCGATGCGGCCGCTCCCGATGCCCAGGGCCGCGGCGCCGCCGGAGGTCGCGGCCTCCAGCACACACGCGGCGACGCCACCCCGCGGATCCGCCAGGGCTCCCCGCCGTTCGGCCCGAAGCCGCTGGCCGTACTCCAGCCACCGCATCTCCTCGATCGGAGAGATCCTCGTGTTGGCGTCGCTGCCCAGCGCCAGACGACCGCCCACCGCGTGCGGCGCCGTGAGATCGGGGATCCCGTCGCCCAGGTAGGCCTCGGTGAGCGGGCAGACGCACACCCGTCCCCCTCCCTGAAGGAAGACGGTCATGTCCTCGGGTGAGGTGTGGGTACAGTGGACCGCGGTGATCCCCTCCGCGCTCTGCAGCTCCTCGCACAGCACCCGCATCGGGGTGCGTCCGTAGGCCGCCATCGCCTCCTCGATCTCTTGGCGCTGTTCCTCGACATGGATGTGGAACGGCAACCGGCGACGCACCGCTTCGGCATGAAGGGCCTTGATCTCGGACAGGCGTGACGCTCGAACGCTGTGGGCGACGACACCGAGGGACTGCGTGCGGGGGTCGAGCTGCCGGGCGAGGCGGTCCCATTGCCGCCAGTACGCCGCGAGGTCGACGGTATCGAAGCGGTGCTGGCCCGGCTCCAGCGGGCGCCCGATGCCGCCGGTGGTGTACGAGGTTTGCAGCAGCACCAGCCGGATGCCGACCTCCGCCGCGGCCTCCAGGACGACGTCGTCGAAGGCCCAGTCGTGGTCGCCGTCGTGGTGGAGGTAGTGGAACTCGCCCACGCAGGTAATGCCGACGGCGCGCATCTCCGCGAAGGCCCTGCGACAGAGCTGCCCGAAGGTCTCTCGGTCGAGTGAGGCGGCGAGCGCATACATGCCGTCACGCCAGCTCCAGAAGGTGCCGGTTCCGCCGGAGAAGCGTTCCACCGACCCACGCAGGCCGCGCTGAAACGCGTGCGAGTGGGCATTGACGAAGCCAGGCAGGAGCGCCATGCCCTCCAGGCGGCGAAACGCCCCGGAGCCGGAGTGGTGTGCCGAGCCTACCGACTCGACCCGCCCGCTCACTCCCACGGCCACCGTGGTCCCGGGAGAGAATGATCCGTCGAGCCAGGTGAGGTCCGCCTGGATCAGCAGCCGGCTCACGCGAGGCACCTTCGGTGAATGAGCTCGTCCAGCACGGTCCCGGCCCGCTCCATCTCGGCGATGGGAACGTGCTCGTTGGCGCGATGAGCATCCTTGATGTCGCCGGGGCCGAACAGCACGCAGCGGTAGCCGATCCGCTGGAGCCACCCCGCGTCGGTCGCGAAGGCGACACTCTCGGTCGTCGTCTGCCCCACGAGGCTGTGCAGGTCCCGGTACAGCGCCGCACCCTCGTCCAGGATCATCGCCGGACTCTCGCCCAGCGTGGTCAGCTCGAGGCGCTCCTGGGGGAGCGCCCCGGCCACGGTCTCGCGGATTCGATCGGCCATGGTCTCGGCCTGCATGCCGGGCAGGAGCCTGATCCCAAGCTGCACCGTGCAGCGATCCGGGATCACGTTCGCCGCGCTGCCCCCCTGCACCACTCCGACGTTGAGGGCGGCATAGGGCACCTCGGGAAAGTGCTCCCCATGTGCCGGGCGCTCGCGCTCCATCCTCGCTCGCAGCTCGGCGAGGGCTCCAATGGCCTTCGCGGCGGGCTCGATGGCGTTTCGGCCGATTTTGGGATAGCCACTGTGTGCGGCGCGGCCGTGAAAGACGAGCTCGATTCGCAGCATGCCCTTGTGCAGCCTGACGACCCGGAGCGAGGTCGGCTCGCCGATGACTACGTCCACGGGCAGCGCGGCGGATGCATCGGGGGTCTCGGCGAAGTGCCGCGCGCCGATGGTGCCCACCTCCTCGTCGTAGGTGAGGAGCAGCGCCAGTGGCCGGCGGAGACGACCAGGCTCCAGGGCGGCGACCCGGTTGATCGCGATCGCGAGGAAGCCCTTCATGTCGGCGGCGCCTCGACCCACCCAGGTGTCATCGGACCTCGTCAAGCGGAACGGATCGGAGCGCCAGTCCGCCTCTTCCGCCGGCACGACATCCATGTGCCCCGAGAATGTGAGACCGCCGCCCCCTTCGATGTCCGGTCCCGCGCGGACGAGGAGGTTGGCCTTGGTCCCGTCGGGCGAGGCGAGTCGGTGAATCGCGACGCCCGATCGGTGGAGGTAGTCGCTGACGAAATCGACGAGGGGAAGATTGCTGAGCCGGCTGGTGGTGTCGAAGGCCACGAGTCGCTCGAGAAGCGCTGCGTCGGTGAGCTTCCCCGTGGCGCTCACCCGCCGTGGCCCACCAGCTCCGCCCAGCCGTCGGGATCCAGGCTCGCGCCACCCACCAGCACACCGTCCAGCTCGGGCCGGGCCAGGAGAGAGAGGACGTTGCCCGGGTTGACGCTGCCGCCGTAGAGGATCGTCATTCGGCCGGGCACGCCCCGGCGGCCCAGCTCGAAGCGGATCAGCTCGTGCACCTGGGCGGCGTCGTCCGGCGTGGCGTTGCGCCCGGTCCCGATGGCCCACACGGGCTCGTAGGCGAGGACGACCCTGCTCCAGTCTTCGGGACCGATCCGCTCCTGCAGCACGGCGACCTGGCGAGTCACCACCTGTTCGGTACGCCCTCCCTCGCGCTCCGCCAGGGTCTCGCCCACGCACACCAGCGGGATCATGCCCGCCTTCAGGGTCGCGCCGAGCTTTCGGGCCACCTGCTCGTCGGTTTCTCCGAAGAGATGCCGTCGCTCCGAGTGTCCGATCAGCGCCGCACGCGCACCCGCCTCCATGACCAGCGGTATGGACAGCTCGCCGGTGAAGGCGCCCTTGGGCTCCCAGTGCACGTTCTGGGCGCCGACGGTGACGTCCTCCCGGCCGGAGGCCGCCTCGCAGGCGGCGCCGATGCTCACCGAGGGGGGGAAGAACCAGAGTCGCCTTCCCGCCACGGGCGAGGTGACCTGGAGGAAACGGGTGAGGAACCCGCGGGCGGCCGAGGGGCCGTGATGCATCTTCCAGTTGGCCGCGTAGATGAGCGGGCGCGTCGTCATGGATCAGGCCTCGTCGAGCGCTGCGACACCGGGGAGCGTCTTGCCCTCCAGGAACTCGAGCGACGCGCCGCCGCCGGTCGACACGTGCGTCATTCGGTCCTCGAGCCCGGCCTGAGCCACCGCCGCGGCCGAGTCGCCGCCGCCGACCACCGTCACCGTCCCGTTCCCGGTGGCCGCAGCCATCGCCGTCGCGACCGCCAGGGTGCCGTGGTCGAATGGCGGCGTTTCGAACACGCCCATGGGCCCGTTCCAGACCACCGTGCCGGCCTGTTCGATCCGCGAGGCGAACTCCTTCTCGGTGCGCTGATCGATGTCGAAGACTGCCCAACCCTCGGGAATCCCGTCCCGAGGGACCGTGCGGGTCTCGGTGCCGCTCTTGAGCTCGCGGCCGACCACCGCCCCGAGGGGGACGACCAGCTTGTCACCCGAGTCCGCCAGGAGCTGTCGGGCGAGCTCGATCTTGTCCGGCTCCACCAGCGAGCTTCCGGTCTCCAGCCCCATGGCCGCGAAGAAGGTGCACGCCATCGCGCCGCCAAGCAGGATCTGGTCCACTTTGGGAAGCAGGGCGGAGATCAGATCGATCTTGCCGCTGATCTTGGCCCCGCCGAGCACCGCCACGAAGGGCCGTTTCGGCTGGTTGAGCGCCTCGCCGAGATACCGCAGCTCCTTCTGCATCAGGAAGCCGGACACGGCCGGCTTGAGCACGCGCGCGACCGCCTCGGTGCTGGCGTGCGCGCGGTGCGCGGAGCCGAAGGCGTCGTTCACGTAGAAATCGCCCAGGGCGGCGAAACGGGCCGCCAGGCCGGGATCATTGGCTTCCTCGCCGGGGAAGAACCGCGTGTTCTCCGCGATGGCCACCCCACCGCGGGGCAGCCGCCGGGTCTCGGTCACCGCCTGCTCGGAGAGCGGATCGCGAAGGAACGTCACCGGCGCGCCGAGCAGGCGCTCGACCTCGCGCACCACCGGCTCCATGGAGTACTTCGGGTCCGGCCCTCCCTTGGGCCGGCCGAGATGCGACAGAAGCACGAGGCGTGCCCCGCGGCTCCGCAGGAACTCGATGGTGGGCATCGCGGCACGGATCCGGGTGTTGTCGGTGACCTTCCCATCCTTCACCGGACAGTTGAAATCCACCCGCACCAGCGCCCGCCTGCCGTCGAGGGCGCTCGGGTCGAGCGACTCGAGCGTTCGCTTCACAGCCGCTCCCCCACGTAGCGCAACAGGTCCACGCACCGGGCCGAGTAGCCCATCTCGTTGTCGTACCACGAGGTCACGTTGACCAGCGTGCCGCCGACCACGTTGGTCGAGAGCGCGTCCACCGTACTGGAATGGAGCGAGCCGATGTAGTCCACCGAGACCAGCGGCTCGTCGCTCACGGTCAGCACATCCTTGAGCGGGCCGTTCGCGGCCGCCGCACGGAACGCGTTGTTCACTTCGTCGGCGCTCGTGGTCTTCTCGACGGTGCACGTGAGGGCGACGACCGACACGTCGGGGGTGGGAACCCGGAGCGACACGCCGTCGATCTTGCCCTTGAGCTCGGGCAGCACCAGCGAGGTCGCCTTCGCCGCGCCGGTGGTGGTCGGGATGATGGACAGCGCGGCGGCTCTCGCGCGACGCAGGTCCTTGTGCGGCAGGTCGAGGATCTGCTG
>Ga0075325_1000072_pt1 | contig 12989 bp, 15 predicted proteins | sample MayberrySE_Catta_5_FD_120048 | JGI IMG/M metagenome (GOLD analysis project Ga0075325, IMG submission 120048) | Natural and restored wetland microbial communities from the San Francisco Bay, California, USA, that impact long-term carbon... | ecosystem: Environmental > Terrestrial > Soil >... | reverse complement strand
GGATTTGATACTCGACAGCGGCCTGAATGGTCAAGGGATTTTGCTCGTGGATTCTTCCAGTGGCCCGTGGAGACCCCGTGAGAGCGTTTTTGTCCTGCAAATGACTGGTGGTCCGTTTGCCGAGCACGCGGATCCGCGTACTCGCCCTTTGCGCGGGTCGGACGCGAGGGCAGCGCGAGGTCTTCGCCCACGGGGGCCGCCTATACTCGTGCCGATGGACCGATTGACTGGTCAGTCAACGAACAGGTGGAGACAGGCTTGCACGCAGCGGTAGTACAGCTCAACTCGAACCGTGACAAGGCTCGCAATCTCGCGACGGCCGAGCGGCTTGTGCGTGCAGCAGCCGCTGACGGAGCGCAGCTGGTCGCCTTGCCGGAGAAGTGGAACCTCCTGGCGAGCGGCGAGCAGCTGCTCGCCGGAGCCGAGTCGCTCGACGGCCCGAGCCTGGGCGCCGCACGCGGCTGGGCGGCCGAGCTGGGCATCCACCTGCTCGCTGGCAGCGTCTCCGAGCAGGGCCCCGACGGCAAGGCATTCAACACCTCTGTCCTGATCGGCCCCGACGGCGAGGATCTCGCCGTCTACCGCAAGATCCACATGTTCGACGTCGATGTCGGTGGCGCCGCCTACCGCGAGTCCGAGCACGAGCAGCCCGGCGAGGAGATCGTCACCGCGGCGCTCGCCGACACCACGATCGGCCTCAGCGTCTGTTACGACCTGCGCTTCCCCGAGCTCTACCGAATCCTCGCCCTGCGCGGCGCCCAGATCCTCGCCGTGCCCTCGGCCTTTACCGCCGCCACCGGACGTGACCACTGGGAGGTGCTCCTGCGGGCGCGGGCGATCGAGAGCCAGGCCTTCGTCCTCGCTCCCAACCAGGTCGGCGAGGCGCCGCCGCACTTTCACTCCTACGGGCACTCGGCGATCGTCGATCCCTGGGGGAGGGTGCTCGCCGCTGCGCCCGAGGGCGAGGGCGAGTGCTTTGTCGCCGCCGAGCTCGACTTCGACACGCTCGCCGAGGTCCGCGAGTCGCTGCCGTCCCTCGCAAACCGCCGCCCCCGCGCCTATGTCTGGCCCCGGTTGATGGAGGCGCACGCCTGATGGCCAAAGCAGCCGCTCCCGCGATCGACAAGCGCCGTCAGATCCTCGACGCGGCGATCCGCGTCTTCGCCCGCCAGGGCTTCCACTCGACCCGCGTCTCGGACATCGCCGACGAGGCCGGCGTCGCCTACGGCCTCGTCTACCACTACTTCAAGTCCAAGGACGAGGTGCTCAACGAGCTCTTCAGCGAGCGCTGGTCGCTGCTCCTGGCGGCGATCGAGGAGGCCGACCATGAGGGCGCCGCGCCGCGCGCCAAGCTCGAGGCGGTCGCCGGCTTCATCGTCGACTCCTACCGCCACGACCCGGAGCTGATGAAGGTGATCATCGTCGAGGTCACGCGGGCCGCCAACTCCTTCGGCCGCACCCACCTGCCGGAGATCCGCCGCGCCTATGACTCGATTGCCAAGATCGTCGCCGAGGGCCAGGAGCTGGGCGACTTCCGGCGTGACATCGACCCGACCTTCGCCTCGATGTCCTTTTACGGGGCGGTTGAGCAGCTGCTCTCCGGCTGGATCTTCGAGGTGATTCCCGCCTCGGCCACCGACTTCGATCAGGCAAAGACCTTGCTGGTGGCGACGATTTGCGACGGCCTCGAGCCTCGATAGGTAAGGTCGGAGACCTGTGGATAACGAGATCGTCAAACGACTTGCCTGGAGCGGTCTGCTCACCGCCAGCAGCGCCCTCGCCAGCATCGCTGCCGCTCGTCTGGCCGCGATCGTCTGGAAGCGTGTCTTCGGCGAGGACCCGCCCGAGTAAGCGTGGCTGACGGCACTCCGACACCTCCGCTGCCGCCCACGCCGCCAGAGGACGAGCGCTCGGTCAGCGAGCTGGTCTTCGACGTCGCCGAGAAGAGCTCCTCGCTGGTGCGCGAGGAGATCGAGCTCGCCAAGACGGAGATCTCCGAGAAAGTCGGCAAGCTCCTGCGCGGCTCCGTGGTCGGCGTCGCCGCCGGCGTCTTCGCCTTCCTCGCCCTGATCCTGGTTATGGAGGGGGTTGCCTGGCTGTTGGCCGAAGAGGTCTTCGGCGGCAACGCCTGGCCCGGCTTCTTCGTCGAGGCCGCCATCTTCCTGCTGATCGCCGCCGGGGCCGGCCTCTTTGCCTACCGCTCGGTGCAGGCCGGCGCCCCGCCGCTGCCCGAGCAGGCGATCGAGGAGGCCAAGCTGACCAAGGAAACGCTGGAGTCAAGCAACAAGGCAGGCAGCGAATGAGCGCTCATCCCGAGCCCATTCGCCCTTCCACCGCGGGCACGCCGGGACGCTCCGCGGCCCAGATCCGCCGCGACATCGACCTGCAGCGGCGCGACCTGGGCGCCTCCGTGGAGATCCTCCGCGGCCGCGTCACCGAGCTCACCGATTGGCGCCGCCAGGTACAGGAGCATCGCTCCCAGCTGATCACCGGCGCGGCGATCGCCGGCTTCGCGATCGGCGGCCTGATGATGCTGCGCCGCCGTCGCCGCTAGCGCTCCGCGATGGCAGCCGACCTGGGGGAAATCGAGCGCATGATCGAGGCGGCCCTGCCGGGGGCGAGTGTCGAGGTGGTCGACGAAACGGGCACGGGAGACCATCTGCGCGCGACGGTCACGGCTCCCCAGTTCGAGGACCTCACGCGGATCGCCCAGCACCGTCTGGTCAAGGCGGCGGTCTCCGAGCGCTTCGACGACGGCACGATCCACGCGCTTTCCGTAAAAACGACGGTGCCGTAGGCCGCGCTGTCGACCTTAAGTCCCCTGTAGGGGCCCTAAGGTCGACAACGGCGATCTCTACAATCGAGCCAATGGCCGACGCCGAGCTGAAGCAGAAGGTCGAGGAGCTGATCGCCGCCAACCCGGTGTTGCTCTTCATGAAGGGCACCCCGGAAGCGCCGCGCTGCGGCTTCTCGATGCGCGTCGTCCAGGTGCTCGACTCGATCGACGTCGAGTACGGCGCGATCGACGTGCTGCCCGCCCTGCAGCCGCTGCGCGAAGTCACCTCCGAGATCTCCGACTGGCAGACCTTCCCGCAGCTCTACGTCAACGGCGAGCTGCTCGGCGGCGCCGACATCGTCGAGGAGATGTTCGACTCCGGCGAGTTGGCCGAGGCGCTCGGCGTTGAGCAGCCCGAGGCGGCCCCCGCCGCAGCGTCAAGCGCACCTGCTGCGAACGCGACGCCGGCCCAGTCGCCGCCGCTGCAGATCGAATAGCGCCAAGGCCGCTTGGCCCCAAGTCCCGGCGGGCGCCGCGGTAGTACGATCCCGGCGTGAGAGCTACGGCACTAATCAGTCTTTTTTTGGTATCAGCTTTGATCGCTGCCTGTGGCGGGGGCTCTGGGGGAGCCGAGGAAAGTTCTGGGGGCGCCAAGCCTGTAGATGGTGCGGTCACCTGGGAACAGGGCGAACCTTTCGTCGAGCCCAACTACGGCCTGCCCCCGAAGAAGCTCATCGTCAGGGACCTTCGACCGGGTACCGGCGAGGCCCTGAGTAAAGGCCGGACCATGACCGTGCGCTTCAAGAACTTCGACTACCGCACCGCAGAGCTCTACGAAGACTGGTGGAGGAAAACGTTTACGACCGGCTTCGGCACAGGGGAATCACTCGGCGCCTGGGAACGCGGCCTCAAGGGCATGAAGGTAGGCGGCCGCCGCGCCCTCATCGTTCCCCCCGAGCAGGCCTACGGCGACCAGCCGGTGATCTACGTGCTCGAACTTGTCTCGGTGAGCTAGGGCGAGAGAAGGGCCGGTTAACTAGACGGCAGCCGTCTCTGCCGCGTCCTCTTTGACCTGGAAAGAGGAGCCACAGCCGCAGGCCGCAACCACGTTGGGGTTGTTGACCTGGAAGCCGGCGCCCTGCAGGCCTTCGACGTAGTCGACCTCGGAGCCGAAGACGAACTGCATGCTGACCTTGTCGACGACGACCGAGACGTCGCCAACTTCGAAGATGTGGTCGTCCTCCTTGGCGCGGTCGAAGGCGAGCGCGTATTGGAAGCCCGAGCAGCCGCCGCCGCGCACGGCGACGCGCAGCGCCTGATCCCCGGCGTCCTCCTGCGAGCCGAGCAGCTCGGCGATCTTGCCGGCGGCCTTGCCGGTGATCGAGATGGCGGACGGCTTGGGGTCAGTCGCGGGGTCGGTCACTTCACAAAGTGTAGCGAGAGGTCCGCGGGGTAGTGGGGCGTCTGCGAGAATCGCCTTGCTTGAGCGCGTCCTCCGAAACCGCGGTTGTCTGCGACACGACGGCCTACCTGCCGAGCGAGCTCGTCGCTTCGCGGGGGATCCACCGGGTCAGCCTCTACGTGGCCGTCGACGGTCAGCAGGAAGCTGAGTCGGAGATCACGGACTACGCCGAGTTCTACGAGCGCCTGCGCGCTTCCGACAGCGGCGCCACCACGTCGCAGCCCTCGATCGGCGACTTCGTCGCCGTCTACGAGCCATTGCTCGAGGAGGGCCGTGAGATCGCCTCGATCCACCTCTCCGCCGGTATTTCCGGCACGTTCGAGGCGGCCGGTCAGGCACGACAGCGGCTGATCGACGAGGGCAAGGGGGGAGAGCGGATCCACCTCTTCGACTCCCAATCTGCCTGCGGTGGCACCGGCCTCTCGGTGCTGGCCGCCTCTGCGGCCGCCGCAGCGGGCGCTGACGCCGCCTCTGCGATCGCTCGTGCCAAGCAGGCCCGCGAGGAGCTGAAGATGTGGTTCGCGATCGACACGCTCGAGTACCTGCGTCGTGGAGGTCGGATCGGCGGCGCCCGGGCCTGGATTGGCTCGGCGCTGAAGATCAAGCCGATCCTCACGCTCGAGGAGGAGATCACCCCCGTGGAGCGCGTCCGCACCCGCGCCCGCTCGATCGAGCGCCTGCGCGACTATGCCCGCCAGCGGCACGAGTCTGGCCTCGACGCCTGGGTCGTCCAGCACATCCAGGATCAGGAGACCGCCGACGGCCTGATCGAAGACGCCCGCGAGATCTTCGGCTGCGAGCCGGCCTTCACCTCAGAGGTGGGCCCCGTTATCGGCGCCCACGTCGGGCCAGGCCTGCTCGGCATCGGCAGCGTCAGCAAAGACGTTCTGAGCTGAGCGCCGGTGTCAGCCGCTGACGCGCTCACCGAGGGCGCCGAGCATCTCCTCGACGCGGACGAACTTGACGCGGGGGCGGCCGTGGGGCTCGCCGCGGCCGACCTCGGCTTGGTCGATCGCCTGCCAGTCCTCGAAGCTGACGTAGCGGGTGCCGCGCTCGGCGAGCAGGGCCTCGACAGCAGCGGGGTCGGGGTTCTCGGGACTGAGCAGGGTCTGCGACTCGACGTCGGCCAGCAGGTGCTGCACGGTCTCCAGGGCGTCCTTCTTGTTGGTGCCGATCACGCCTGAGGGGCCGCGCTTGATCCAGCCTGCGGTGTAGTGGCCGACCTTGTGGCCGGAATCATGGGAGTCGAGCACGCGGCCGCCCTCGTTGAGGATCAAGCCGCGCTTCTCGTCGAAGGGCACGCCCTCGATTGGGATGCCGGTGTAGCCGACCGAGCGCAGGATCAGGCCGCACTCGAGCTCTTCACGCTCGCCGGTGTCCTTGGCGCGCAGCGTGCCGCCTTCCTCGACCAGCTCGTTGCGGCCGATGACGATCTTCTCCACTTTGCCGTCGCCCTGGATCTCGACCGGCGAGGCGAGGAAGCGCAGCACGATGCGCTGCGTCTTGCCCTCTGGCGCGCGCTGGGAGAACTCGCGCAGCGTCTCGACGTTGACCCGGGTTGTCTTGTCGGCCTCATCGGACTCGAGGTAGGCGGCGCTGGCCGGGTCGAGCTCGACCTCGGTGGGATCGACGATCACATCGGCGTCCTCCATCTCGCCCAGCTCCTTGATCTCCGGGTTGGTGAAGGCGGCTTGAACCGGCCCGCGGCGGCCGAGCACGACGATCTCGCGGATCTGCTTGCGGTCGAGCAGCTCGATCGCGTGGTCCGCCGTGTCGGTCTGGCGCAGCTCGTGGTCGGTGAGCGCCAACATGCGGGCCACGTCCATCGCCACGTTGCCGTTGCCGATCACCACGGCGCGCTCGCAGGAGAGGTCGAACTCGTCGTCGGCGTAGTCGGGATGAGCGTTGTACCAGCCGACGAAGGCGGTGGCGGCGTGGCTGCCGGGCAGCTCTTCGCCGGGGATGCCGAGCTGGCGGTCGGTCTCGCAGCCGACCGTGAAGACGATCGCGTGGTAGAGCCGCTCGAGGTCCTCGACCTCGATGTCGTGGCCGACCTTGACGTTGCCGAAGAAGCGGAAGCCCTCGCGGGCGGCGGTTTTTTCGTAGACCCGGATTACCGACTTGATCTTCGGGTGGTCGGGAGCGACGCCGCCGCGGACGAGGCCGAAGGGGGCGGGGAGGCGGTCGAAGAGGTCGACCTGGGCCTGCGTGTCGGCGTCTTTGAGGATGTGCTCGGCGGCGTAGAAGCCTGAGGGTCCGGCGCCGACGATGGCGACCCGCAGCGGGTTGTCAGTGGTTCCGATCTGGCTCATGGCGAGCGCGAAAGGATAGGGGACTCACTTTTTGGCCGCACGATGGTGTTCTGGACGGAGAGGATGGTGATGGCTGAGCAGCACAAAGGCCCGACCGGAAAGGTTCCCGGCCGGGCCTTTGTGCAAATACTTAGCTAAGTAATCGTTAGATTTATGGCGCAGTCACGGCAAAGGTTCCGTTGCCTGCATCTCCTTCTTCTCCAGCGATAAGCAGGAGAGCGCCCACTTTGGACGCCCCCGGGTCTCCGCTACCTGCTCCGATGACGCCCCCGATTTCGACTCCCGGGGTATTGCTGTAGACACAGAGGTATCCAGGTGAAGCAAGCGGGTTCTCGGAAGTGCCTTTGGTGGACCCACTGCTGCATTCGCCGATCGCTCCTTCCCCTGCCTCTGGGATGATCACGACGTGCGATTCATCGATCGTGCTAGGGAGGGGGATGCTCCAGGAAATGGGTCCAAAGGCGAATCCCGCGGGGCCAACAAAGTAAGTCCACACACCTGTCTCGGTTTTTTCGGATGGAAGGGTCCCATCCACGGTCCATGGTGAGCCTTCAGGCCCGGTCGCCCCTTCGGGTCCTTCAGGCCCGGTCGCCCCTTCGGGTCCTTCAGGCCCGGTCGGCCCTTCGGGTCCTTCGGGTCCGGTCGGCCCTTCGGGTCCTTCAGGTCCTGCGGGTCCGATCGGCCCGATTGGCCCCACGGGACCAGCGGCGCCATTGGCTCCCGCGGGTCCGGTCGCGCCCGTCGCTCCGGGGTCCCCCTTCGCCCCCTTGGGGCCGCGGGGTCCTCTTTGGGGCTTCTTCTTCTTGGCGGATGCCGTCGCGCTGCCGTTGTCTGAGCTGCTGGCGGCATAGGCGCCGCCAAACATCGCGAAGACCAGGGCTATCACCGAGATCACTCCGGGGACGCCCAGGCGGTTTCTGAGACTCATTTTAGTCCTCCCTGGTCGAGTCGTTCATATCTCTGCTGTAGGCGGCTCCCCGCCGCCCCTTTGCTGTCTCCCATGAACAGCCAGTGGTCTCCGGCTGCGTCGGAAGCCTACCAGCATGTTCTACCTGTCAAACCGATCACGTACCTTTTTTGGCCAACGCTGTGTCCAGTCATAACCCGTGAGTTTCCAATAGGATGCGCAAAGCTGACGGCAGTTTTTATAGGTCTACTTATAAGTCAAGAATTTTCAAGCAATGATGCATGCCGCCAGCGAAGCCCCTCCTGCTCCGGTGCGTGCCGGCGCGACGATCCTCTCTTTGATCGCGGGGTCGCTGACGGTTTCGATCCTCCGCGCCCACCGCGACGAGGCCCTGCGGCTCCCGGACCTACGTGAGCGGCTCGAGGGAGCGGCGCAGACGACGCTGCGCGGCCAGGTTGGCAACCTGCGCGCCCTGGGCGCCCTCGAACGGCATGTGCGCAGCGGCATGCCCTACACGGTCGAGAACGAGCTGACCGAGACTGGCTTGGGGGTCCTCTCGGTCGCGGACGTCGTCGAGCGATGGCTGGGGCGTGCGCCACAGGGGCCGATCCCCCTGGGCAGCGAGGCGGCCAAGGGGGCAATCAGGGCACTGGTCGGCGGCTGGGACTCGAATGTCCTGACCGTCCTGGCCGACCGCCCACGCTCCCTCACCGAGCTGAGCAGCGCGATCGCCGATCACAGCTATCCGTCGCTCGAGCGTCGCCTCTCGGCGCTGCGCGCGGCTTGCCAGGTGGAGGCCCAGCCGGACGACCACAGAGGCGCCAAGCCGTATGCGCTGAATGACTGGACACGCCAGGCCGTCGCCCCGCTGCTTGCCGCGAGTCACCGCGAGGGCTTATATCTGACCGCCAAGGCGGCGCCGTTGACGAGGAGCGACATGGAGGTGATATTCCTGCTCGCGGCGCCGCTGATCGAGCTCGAGGCCCCGTGCGTCGGCTCGTGCCTGCTGGTCGTCGACACCGCGGCTTCGGTCGAAGGGGAGTCCACCGGGTCTCACGTTGCTGGCGTCAACGTGGAGATCGAGAAAGGCGAAGTCGTCTCCTGCGCATCGCGCCAGGAGCGTGAATGCAGCAGCTGGGCGCTCGGGGCGATTGGCCCCTGGGTGGAGGCTATCCTCGAGGGGCGATTCGATGGCCTGCGTATCGGCGGCGAGAATCCCTGTCTGACCAAGGCCGTCGTCGCCGGCATGCACGAGGCGCTGGCAAGTGCCTGAGGCTAGGCGCGGATGCCTGCGCGCGTGCGGTCGTCTCGTGGCGCCGGCCGCGGGCTGAGTCGAACCGGCGCGCTCGAGAGGGCCTGCACGCGTAGGTCACTCCAGGTGAGGCCTTCGCGCACCAGCGCGGGGAGGCCGAGGGCGACGGCGGTTGCGATCTCGACCGCCTGCAGGATGACGCCGTAGGCCAAGGCGTCGGCGGTGCTGACGCCGAAGCCGGTGTGCAGGACGCTGATCACGGCCAGCTGGAAGACGCCGATATTCGAGGGCGTCGCCGGCACGACCGCGGTCACGTTGACCGCGAAGAGCACGGCAGCCGCGGCGCCGATGCCCGCCTCGCTGAGACCCAGCGCGGCGAGCAGCGCCCAACAGGCGGCGAGCTGGATCGCCCAGGCGCCGAGCTGGGCGAGCGTTGCGGCGGCGCCCCGCCGGGGGTTGCGGAAGACGCGGAGGCCGGCCCGCACCTGCAGAAGCGCTGCGTGCAGGGCCACGCCGAGCCTCGCGAGGCGGCCGTTGCCGTTGCGTCGCATGAGCTGCGGCGCGATCAGCACGATCAGTAGGAGGATGAGGGGCACGAGGCTGAAGGCGAAGAGGTGCTCGGTGCTGCGGTCAAAGAGCGGAGACGTCGTCACAATCACCACGCCGAGCAGCGCCAGGGCGACGAGATTGAGCATCGTCTGCGAGACGAGTGTGCCGAGCAGCACGGGGAAGGTCTCGCGCATGCGCCCGATCCGCCGCGCCAGCGACATTGCCCTGGCCGGCTCGCCGAGCCGGGCGGGCAGAGTCGCCGACATCAGCACGCCGATCATCGTCGCCGAGGTGACGTCGCGCCGCCGCACGATGCGTCTGGGCAGAGCCGCGCGCACGATCCAGTACCAGGAGGCAGCGCGGAAGAAGAGCGAGAGCGCCATCAGGGCGCAGGCGACCAGGACCCAGGTGAGGTCGGAGCGGACGACGCTCTCGATCACGTTGTGGACACCGATCTTCTGCGCCGCCAGCGCCGTGAGGCCCACTCCCAGCACCCCGGCGGCGGGCAGGCCGATGCGGCGGGCGGCCTTGCGGAGCCGGCTGCTGCTCTGCGCGGGCGCCGGGTCGAGCGAGGGCAGGCGCTGCGGCGGGGAGGGGGGCAAGCCGTCGGCAGGCCGTATCCCTGCCCAGTGGGCGGCGCGCTCCGGGGCGCCGGTGGGCGCCGGCGCCTCGATCGCCCGCTCATAGACGGCCGTCACCCGATCGGCGATCCGCGGCCAGCCGTAGCGCGCGGCGCTCTGCCGCGCGGCCTCGCCCATCGCTGCCAGTCGCTGCGGCTCGTGATGGGCCCTCTGCAGCTCCTCGGCGAGCCGTTGCGCGTTGCCCGGCGGGATGAGGACGCCGTCGACCCCGTCGGTGACCACGTCGCTGTAGCCGGCAATGGCGGAGGCGATTGCCGGCGTGCCCGCGGCGAAGGCCTCGGTGAGGACCATGCCGAAGCTCTCGCCGGAGAGTGAGGGCGCGCAGAGCAGGTCGGCCTCGTGCATGGCGTGGTGCAGCTCCTCGCCCGAGACTCGGCCCCGCACGTCGATCCAGCGCAGGGTCTCCGGGTCGGCCAGGTAGCGGAGCACGTCCTCGCGCTCGGCGCCGATCACCGTCAGCCGGCTGGGCACGTGCTCGACCAGGGCGCCGAAGGCAGAGAGCAGGATCGGCAGGCCCTTGCGCTCCTCCGGGCGGCCGACGAAGAGCACACGCAGCTCATCGCTGGGTGGCTTGGGGGCGCTTGGCGGCGCATCGACATCGACTCCGTTGGGGATCACCTTGTAGTGCCCACCGAACCAGCGCCGCCCGGTCCACGCTGCGGCCTCGGAGACGGCGACGCGCGCCGCTAGTCGATTGAACATGCGTCTCGCGCCGAGCGCCGAAGCGATGTGATTGGGAAGCGGCTTGGTCGAGTAAGCGTGGAAGGTGCCGACCGCGGGGACCCCGGCGCCGAGCGTCGCGTTCCAGCCCACCAGTGGCACGAGTGGCTCATGGATGTGGACGACGTCGTAGTTGCCCCTGCGCAGCTCGCGGCGCGGCGCGATCACGCCGCCGGCGGGAAATGGAGCGAGATTGGAGATCGCGCCGTTGGATGGAAAGCCCGCCGTGCGTCCGAGCGGGATCAGGTAGTCGGGAAGCTCGCGCTCCTCGGGCGCGGCACGGTGCAGCGCCCGGCTGAGCCGTCCGGGGGGATCGAAGGGGGCAAGCACGCGAACGTGATGGCCGCGGCCGAGGAACTCCTCGGCAAGCGCCTCCACGTGCCGGTTTACGCCCCCCTGGTAGGACCAGGAATATGGCGAGACGAGGGCAATCCGCACGAACCAAACAGGGTAGTGGATCGCTCAGCGGCGAACTACGGGATCACTCGGGCGACGCGGTCCAGGCGACGGCGACGAAAACCGCCAGGTAGGCCGCGCCGATGACCAGCAGGAGGGCGCCGGAGTCGTTGGCGAGCGTGCCGCAGACGATCGCGGCGAGGGCGCCGGCGAGGCCCGCACGCATCGCCGGCACGTCGCGCAGCCAGGCCTGTAGATGGTCGCGCTGGATGAAGGCGAGCACAGCTAGACCGGCCACGACCGGCAGGAAGAAGAGCACGACCGAGCGCGTGAAGCTGTGCGCGGAGAGCTGCAGGCGGCGCCGCGCCACGTCGGCGAGATCGCCGAGGCCACCGGCGTCGAGCACCGAGTGGGTCAGGTGGGCGTGGGCGCCAGAGGCGAGGTCGACAAGCGCGGTCAAGGCCAGCAGGGCGATCGGCGCGGCGATGACGAGCAGCGCCATCCGCCGACGCGGGGCGGCGAACGCCCCGGCGGCGACCGCACCACCGATTGGCAGGACGACCGCCGCGCCGACGTCAGCGCCGAAACGCCCGGCGGCGAAGATCGCAGCGCAGAGAAAGCCGGTCGCGAGGAAAACAGCGGCGCCGGTTGACCGGGGGGCTCGCGGGGCAATCGCCGCGAGCCACGCCCCGGTTCCGGCGATCGTCAGCACTGCAAGGATAGCCTCGAGCTCATTGCCGATCCCGTAGAAGCGTGCGCCCAGGCCGGGGTTTGGTCCCAGCAGCGAGAGCGAGGTCAGCGACGAACCGGCGATCACGTCGATTAGGTAGGCGATGACAACCAGCGCCGCCGCGACTGCCAGGGCCCGCAAATCACGCAGCCCGGCGAGGGTGACGGCGGCAAGCGCCGGAGCCCCGAACAGGACCAGCAGCTGTTCGGCGCTCTGACTCGGCTCGAACCCGGCAGCGACGAGCAGCGCCAGCGGCAGGTAGACAATGCTCAGCGCAAGCACCTGCACCGCGGGACGCGCCAGGCATCCCCGGGTGATCGCGGCCACCAGTCCGGCCACGAGGATCCAGGCCAGTAGACCGATGCCGATTACAGGCCCGCGCCGCTCGGAGATGACCGCCATCCGCGTCCCAAGCGATTCAATCGCGGCAGTGTCAACGACCCCCTCCGCGCGGATCGCCTGTCCCGACATCTCGTCCGGCACGGCGATCCCGAGCCGCTCGAGGATCGTCGGCGCGATGTCAGTCGAGAGCACGTACCCATCTGTGCGCGTGCTGTCCGAGGTCAGGTTGCCGTCAAAGCCCCGGCCGGCGATGCCCACTGCCAGGGCCTCGTTCTCGGCCGGCGGAGCCCGCTCGATGCCGATCGCCAGATCGTCGCCCCTCAACCCCTGCACGAGGACGGCCAACTGGCCCAGATCGACCTCCCGCACCACACAGCCTCGTCCCGCCCCGCGCAGCGTGGCCTCCAGCAGCCCCGGCACGATGTCCGCCGGCGCCGACTCCGCTCGCTCGACCACTGCCCGTGAGTAGGCCGGGCCGCACATCCCGCCGGCAACGCGCTGCGGGAGATTCTCGTCATAGAGCGAGTCGAAGACCCGGTTCCCCTGCGAGACGTCCAGATAGGTCTGCCCCGCGGGCACGCTCCCCAGCCCCGCGCTCATCAGCCCCGACGCCATCCCGAGGTCGGCAACCTCCTCGACCGCTGTGCCTTCGGGGAGCAGGGCGATCGTCACATCGCCCCGCGCCGAGGCGGGCCCGAGCAGGCAAACGGCCGCTATCGTGAGCCCGATGGCCGACCGCACTTTTGCCAAGTTCACGATGTTCAAGATCGATCCCGCCTGGCGCCGTCGCGACGCCGAGCTGCGGGCGGTGGACAAGCAGGAGTTCCTCGCCGCCTGCGAGGACTTCGCCATCGACCGCTCGCTGCGCGCCTACTCAACCATAGGAACGCGGGGCGACGTGG
>Ga0075325_1000071_pt1 | contig 13076 bp, 7 predicted proteins | sample MayberrySE_Catta_5_FD_120048 | JGI IMG/M metagenome (GOLD analysis project Ga0075325, IMG submission 120048) | Natural and restored wetland microbial communities from the San Francisco Bay, California, USA, that impact long-term carbon... | ecosystem: Environmental > Terrestrial > Soil > Wetlands... | reverse complement strand
CACCTGGCAGCAGCACATGATCGGCAAGCGCCGCTACGCCCGCTGGGTCGACGCGGGCTCGCCGGCGGTGCGCCACCGCGACTACGGCGAGTACCTCACCTGGGTGCTCGCCCGGGCGACGGAGGGCGTCACCCATCTGAAGGCGCGGGTCTCGCAGGTGACGCTCGACGAGGCAGGGGAGCGCTGGTTGGTCGAAGCGCAGGAGGGTGAGGGCAGCTCGCTGCACAGCTGCGCGGCGCTGGTCCTCACCGGTCCCGGCATCCACCGCGCCTTCCCGCACGAGCCGGCGGTCGCCGAGCGCGTCTTTCACTGCGACAGCAAGCGCGGCGAGTTCGCCCGCATCCCGGCCGACCGCGAGTGCGACATCGCGATCGTCGGCGGCGGTGAGAGCGCGCTCAGCGCGACGATGTTCCTGCGCGGGCTGCGGCCTCGCTGCCGCTACACGATCTACACGCCGCTGCTGCCGATGAGCCGCGGCGAGAGCTTCCTCGAGAACCGGGTCTTCTCCAATCCGGACACGGTCGAATGGGGAGCGCTCGACCTGCAGACGCGGCGCGACTTCGTCAAGCACTCCGATCGCGGCGTCTTCGACCCGCCGAGCCTGGCGGCGATCGCCTATGACGACCGCTGCAAATTCGTCACCGGCCGGGTCAATGACGTCGGCGCCGCGGGCGAGGGGGAGGGTGTGCGGGTGGTCTACGAGTCCCCCGAGGGTGTTGCCGAGCGTAAGCATGAGTTCGTCGCCAACTGCACCGGCTTCGACCTGCTGGCCCAGCTGCGCACGCTCTTCCCGGCCGTGGTGCGCGAGGAGATCGAGCGTCGGGTGGGCCCGCTCTGGGGCCAGGCGGCGGGCAGCGAGGCGCCGATCGGTCGCCATCTCGAGCTGAGCGGCATGCAGCCCCGCCTGCAGATCCCCGGTTTGGCCGGTCTCAGCCAGGGCCCGGGCTTCGCCAACCTGGGCGCGCTGGGCCTGCTCTCCAACCGTGTTTTGCAGCCGTTCATGCTTGATTACTTGACACCTTCAAAGCAGTCACATAAGGTCGCGCAATGAGGTCGAGCAGGGGAAGGCGGACTGCCCGATGGGCGGTGGGAATCGCGGTGCTGATGCTTACCTTGGCGCTGGCGGTCGTGCTGGGGGGCTGCGGCTCAGACTCCTCCGTGGAGGAGGAAGTGGTGAGCTTCACCGGCTCCGGTTACCCCGGGGTCGACCCCTTCAACACGCGCCACGTGAAAGGCGAGATCGACAGCTCCACCGTCGGCGACCTGGCGGTCGCCTGGACGGCGCCGATCCCGGGCACGAGCAACTTCGGCAGCTACGCCTCGACGCCGGTGATCGACAAGGGCGTGATCTACTCGCAGGACCTGGCCTCCAACGTGCAGGCGCTCAACTTCTCGACCGGCGAGGTCCTCTGGACAGCCAGCTTCGAACAGCCCACGGTCGGCCCCAACGGCATCGTCGTCGCTGATGGCCATGTCTTCGGCGCGACAGCCACCGAAGCCTTCGCCCTCGACCAGAAAAACGGCCAGCAGGTCTGGTCGACCAAACTGGTCCGCAAGGGCGTCGAAGGCATCGACATGGCGCCCGGCTACGAGGACGGGCTGGTCTATGTCTCGACCGTGCCGCTCAACACCGGCAGCCTCTACGAAGGCGGCGGCGTCGGCACGCTCTGGGCGCTCGACTCGAAAACCGGCAAGAAACGCTGGCACTTCGACACCGTGCCGAAAGGCCTCTGGGGCAATCCGGCAGTCAACTCGGGCGGTGGCCTCTGGTACCCGCCGGCCTTCGACGGCGAGGGCGGCATGTACTTCGGCGTCGGCAACCCGGCGCCGTTCCCCGGCACCGCCGAGTTCCCCTTCGGCTCGAGCCGCCCGGGCCCCAACCTCTACACCAACTCGCTGATCAAGATGGACGCCAAGACCGGCAAGCTCGACTGGTTCCACCAGGTGACGCCGCACGACATCCACGACTGGGATTTCCAGGGACCGCCGATTCTGATGAAGCTGAACGGCAAGGACGCCGTCGTCGCCGCCGGCAAGTCGGGCATCGTGCTGGCCGCCGATCGAGAAACCGGCAAGGTCCTCTGGCAGACAACGGTCGGCCGGCACAACGGCCACGACGACGACGGCCTGCTGGCGATGCGCGGCGAAGAGTCGAAGATCAAGACGCCGGCGACCGTCTATCCCGGCTCACTGGGGGGTGTGATCGCGCCGATGTCGACCGATGGCAAGACAGTCTTCGTGCCGGTCGTCAACAGCCCGATCACGCTCACCTCGGGCAGTGAAAAGACCGAAGGCGGAGAAGCGAGCGGCGAAGTGGTTGCGCTCGACGCGGCAAGCGGCAAAGTCAAGTGGAAGGAAGAACTCGCCTCGCCCGCCTACGGCGCCACCACCTCGGTCAACGACCTCGTCTTCGCCACCAACTACGAAGGCACGGTCACCGCCTTCGAGGCGAAAAGCGGTCAGGTTGTCTGGCGGGAAAAGCTGCCGGCCGGCACAAACTCGGGCGTGATCGCGCATGGCGACACGCTGATCGCCCCGGCCGGCCTGGCCACCGCCGCCGGCCAGACGGCGCAGATCGTCGCCTACCGCATCGGCGGTTAACGGCGGAGGCGCTCAGGCGCCGGCGCCCACCTCGCGCAGGCGGTGGGTGTCGACGTCGTAGACGAAGCCGCGCACCTGGTCGCGGTGCGGCAGGAAGCTGGAGCGCCGCACGCGCAGGACCGACTGGCGGATGTCGGCGTCTGCATCGGTGAAGGACTCGATCGCGAAGGCCGGGGCGACGCCCGTCTCCGCCTGCAGCTCGGCGCGGAAGCCGTCGTCGCTGATCTTCTGCATGCCGCAGTCGGTGTGGTGGATGAGCATCACCTCGCGGGTGCCCAGGCGGCGCTGCGAGACGGCCAGCGAGCGGATCACGTCGTCGGTGATCACCCCGCCGGCGTTGCGCAGCACATGCGCCTCGCCGTCGCCCAGCCCGAGCGCGGCGAAGACGTCGAGCCGCGAGTCCATGCAGGTGACGATCGCCAGCCGGCGACTCGGCTGCAGCGGCAGGTGCGCGCTCGGCAGCGAGTCGGCGAAGCTCTCATTGTTGGCGAGCAGCTCGTCGATGACGCCCATGACCGCAAGCCTAGTGCTCTCGCCTGCCGGAGCTGCGCGTTGTCCTGCCCGCCGGCGATCGCCCCAGCGGACGCCTGTTGACACTTTTCAAGTTTGAGTACTAGCTTGTGTATTGGGAGAAAGGGGCCATATGCGGTGGGAAGTAGCGCGGTGAACCGGACCGGTACTCGCCACGTCAGCTCGATCCAGGATGTCAGGGCAGAGTTGGTCGAGCGCCTGCGGGCGCGCTCGGTCGAGATCGAAGACGCGATCTTCGCTCGTGTGCAGGCGCTCTCGGCGCCGGTGGAAAGCGAGGACGCCGAGTACCGGGCGGGCTTACGCGCCACCGTCGCCGAGGTTGTGAGCTACGCGCTGGTCAGCATCGAGCAGGGCGAGGAGTGGTCTGAGCCGGTCCCCTCTCTGGTCGCCGCGCAGGCGCGGCGCGCGGCGCGTAGCGGCGTCGGGCTCGACACGGTGCTGCGCCGCTACGCGGCCGGCGACAGGCTGCTGGCCGAGTTCATCATGGAGGAGGCCAGCAGCCTTCCCAATGCGGCCCTGCGGCAGGTGCTGCGCGCCCAGGGCCCACAGGTCGACCGCGTGATGGCCGCGGTGGCGGCCGAGTACATGAGCGAGGTCGAGCTGATGCGGCGCTCGCCGGCACAGCGCATGGCCGAACGCGTGCAACGCCTGCTGGCTGGCGACTCGCCGCTCGACGCGGCCGAACTCGGCTACGAGCTCGAGGGCTGGCATCTCGGCCTGGTTGTCACCGGCGCCCGCCCCGACGTTGCCGCGCGCACCCTGGCGGCCGGGCTCAGCCGCCCGGTTCTAGTCGTGCTGCGCGGCGATGACGTGGCCTGGGCATGGCTGGGCGGTCAGGAGGAGCTTGCCGTGGCAGATGTGGATCGCTACCTCTCGGCGGGCGTGCTCGGCGACGTATCGCTCGCCGTGGGCGAGCCGAGGCAAGGGCGCGACGGCTGGCGCCTCACCCATCAGGAGGCGCAGGCGGCGCGGCTGGTGATGATGCGCCGCCCACAGCCGCTGATCCGGGCGAGCGACGTCGTCCTGCTGGCGGCGGTCCTGCGCGAGGAGACGCTGGCCAGATCGCTGCACCAGACCTACATAGTGCCGCTCGACGAGCACGGCGACGCGGACCTGGTCCTGCGCGAGACCCTGCGTGCCTACTTCGCGGCCGGCTTCAACGCCGCCACGGCTGCCGCCGCCCTGGAAGTCGATCGCCACACCGTGCAGCGCCGCCTGCGCAAGGCGGAGGAGGCGCTCGGCCGCCTGCTGCATTCGTGTCATGCGGAGCTGGCGGTGGCGCTCCGCCTCGAGGAGCTGGGGGAATCGGCGAGCCCGCCTCTGCCCGGGCGATAGCCCGTTCTGGCGGCAATGCGACACTGTGGCGCGCTCGCGGGTGGCGGCGCACCATATTGGTGTAGCTGGCCCGCAGGGGCGGTGATACACATGGTCGGTCGCGTCTGGGGGGCGCGAATCGGCTTCCCGTCCCTCAGTGGCGCAGCGTTCCGGTTCGGCGAATCTCGGCTATGTCAGCATCTACAGAGGCAGCGCAAACCATCCCCCTTTCCCCGCGAGCCACTTCGCGGCAACGGCCGAGCGTCGTGGCGAAAGTCGCCTGGCAGCCCCGGGGGGACCTCGACCAGGCGGAGTGGTTGGCAACCGGACGGCGGCTCGGCGCGATCGGCCGTTGCAGCCAGTGGTGGATTGGCGACTGGATCCGCTACGGCGCCTCGCGCTGGGGGGAGCGCTACGTCGAGGCGGCTCGGGTGACCGGCTACGACGTAGCCAGCCTGCGGAATATGGCGTGGGTGGCGTCACGGTTCGATCCATCACTACGTAGTGACAAATTGACCTGGAGCCACCACGTGCTGCTCGCCCCGCTCGAGTCGGAGGAGCAAGCCCAGTGGTTGGATCGGGCCTTGCGCGAGCGACTCTCGGTGGCCGATCTGAGGCTCGAGCTGCGAACGACTCGCGGCGAGGGAGCCAAGTCAAGCGCCGCCAGCGAGGGGTCAGCCGAGGAAGAGGTCTCGGTTTGCCCCCACTGTGGCCACGAGCTGCACACCGCGGACTAAGCCCTTGACCGGCTCTTCAGCGGTCGTGGGAGACTCGCAAACGATCCGCGACAAGGTCGCTGCCACCCCGCGCCAGCGGCTCGAGCTGCTCTGCGACGCCGGCTCCTTCCGCTCGATTCGCTCGGCTGCCCTCTCGCCGCGACTGGCCGCCCGCGCGGTTCGCGGCGATGGCGTGGTCGCCGGCCTCGGCCGGGTCAGGGGCCGGCCGATCGCCTGCTATGCCCAGGACGGCAACGTGCTCGGTGGCTCGCTGGGGGCCGCCCACGGCGACTCGATCGGCCGGGTGATGCAGCTCGCGGCGCGCTCGCGGATGCCGATCGTGAGCTTCGTCGAGTCGGCCGGCGCCCGCCTGCACGAGGGCACAGCGGCGTTAGCCGCTTACGGCCGCATCTTCAGTCGCAGCGTGGCGCTGTCCGGTGTCGTCCCGCAGATCTCGGTGGTCAGCGGGCTGGCCGCGGGAGGCGCCTGCTACTCGCCTTCGCTGACCGACTTCGTGGTCATGACCCGCGACGCGACGATGTTCCTCACCGGGCCCCGGGTCGTGCGTGAGGTGGCCGGCGAGGCGATCAGCTCCGAGCAGCTCGGTGGGCACCGCGTGCATGAGCGCAACGGTGTCTGTGACCTGGTCGCGGACGACGATCGCTGCGCCGCCGGGCTCGCCCGCCAGCTGCTCGGCTACCTGCCGCAAGCGGCGGGCGAAGTCGCGCCGCGCGAGCCGCCGATCGATCCGGCGCTGCCCGACCCGGGCGCCAACCTGCCCGCCTCCCCCCGCGGCGTCTACGACGTGCGCACGGTGATCGAGGGAATCCTCGATGGCGGCTCGCTGCTCGAGCTGGGACCGCGTTGGGCGCGCAGCCTGCTCACCGGCCTGGCCCGCTGCGATGGCCGGCCGGTGGGCGTGATCGCCAGCCAGCCGCGCTACCTGGGCGGTGTGCTCGACGCCGAGTCCGCCCAGAAGGGCGCTCGCTTCGTCAAGACCTGCAACGCCCTCAGCCTGCCGCTGGTGGTGCTCGTCGACACGCCCGGCTTCATGCCGGGGCGACGCCAGGAGGAGGCCGGCGTGATTCGCTTCGGCGCGACGCTGCTGCGCGCCTTCGCCGCGGCGACCGTGCCGCGCGTGAGCGTGATCCTGCGCAAGGCCTACGGCGGCGCCTTCATCACGATGAATTCCAAGGACCTGGGCGCCGACCTGGTCTTCGCCTGGCCCGAGGCTGAGATCGGCGTGATGGGCGCCCAGGCGGCGACGGGCATCATCCACCGCCGCGAGCGGGCCGCGGCAACCGACCCCGCCGCAGAGCGCGAGGCGCTGGCCGATGCCTATGCCGGCGAGCATCTCGGCGCCGCCGCGGCAGCGGCCGGAGGCTTTGTCGATGAGGTGATCGAGCCCTGGCAGACGCGCGAGCGCCTGGCCTGGGCATTGAGCAGCCTCGAGGGCCGTGGCAGGGCGGCCCCGCCCGACGGATGGCGGTGAGTGACGGGGCGCTGCTCGCGATCGGCGACCTGCACGTCGAGCACCCCGAGAATCGCGAGCTGGTCCAGCGCCTCGAGCCGCAGACGGCGGCGGACTGGCTGATCGTCTGCGGCGACGTCGCCGATCGGATCGAGGATGTCGAATGGGCTCTGGGCCTGCTGCGGGAGCGCTTCGCGACGGTGATCTGGGCGCCGGGCAACCACGAGCTGCTCAGCCATGACGATGACCCGCCGGAGCTGCGCGGCGAGCGGCGCTACCGCCACCTGGTGGAGGCCTGCCGCCGCCTGGGGGTCCTCACGCCCGAGGACCCTTACCCGATCTGGGACGGGCTCGGCGGGCCGGCGCGGGTCGTGCCGCTCTTCCTGCTCTACGACTACAGCTTCGGCGCCAACGTCGGCGCGACGCCGGCGGAGGCGCTGGAGCGCGCCTATGAGGCGGGTGTCGTCTGCGTCGACGAGTTCCTCCTGCACCCCGACCCGTATCCAAGTCGCGCGGCGTGGTGTGAGGCGCGCGTGCGCCAGACGGAACAGCGCCTGGCCGAGGTCGAGCCGGTCCTACCGGCGGTGCTGGTCAACCACTTCCCGCTGATCGCCGAGCCGACCCGGGTGCTGCGCTATCCCGAGTTCGCGCAGTGGTGCGGCACGGTGCGCACCGCCGACTGGCATCGCCGCTTCCGGGCCAGGGCGGTCGTCTATGGCCACCTGCACATCCCGCGCACGACCTGGCACGACGGCGTGCGCTTCGAGGAGGTCTCGATGGGCTATCCGCGCGAGCGCCGCGGCTGGGGTGGGGGGCCGCGAGCGCCGCGCCGCATCCTGCCGGAAGTGGCACATGCTTGAGCGCCTGCTGCCGGCGAGCGTCGCGGTTGTCCAGACCCGCAGCGAGATCGCCGAGCCGGCGCTCTTCGCCGCGGAGGAGCGGCTCGTCGCGCGGGCGGTGGAGAAGCGGCGTCGCGAGTTCGCCAGCGGCCGGGCCTGCGCCCACCGGGCGCTCGCCCAGCTCGGCCTGGAGCGCCAGCCAATCCTCAGCGGCGAGAGGGGCGAGCCGCGCTGGCCAGACGGCGTTGTCGGCAGCATCACGCACTGTGAGGGCTATCGCGGCTGTGCGCTGGCGCGCCGCGAGGATCTCGCCTCGATCGGCATTGACGCCGAGCCGGATGCGCCCCTGCCCGCCGAGCTGCTGGCCGACATCGCCCTGCCGGAGGAGCGCCGGCATCTGGCTTCCCTGGCGCGCGCAGAGCCGGGCCTCAGCTGGGACCGCCTGCTGTTCAGCGCCAAGGAGTCCGTCTACAAGGCCTGGTTCCCGCTTACCGGGCGCTGGCTCGGCTTCGAAGACGCCAGCCTCGAGCTCGAACCGCGTGAGCGCAGCTTCGTGGCCCGACTGCTGGCGCCGGGGCCAACCCTGGGTGGTGTTGAGCTGCGCAGCTTCGCGGGGCGCTGGTCGGTCGGCGAGGGCACGCTCTTCACGGCGATTGCCGTGGCCGCGCCGCCGTCGCCCTAGGGGCCGGGTTTTGGGTCAGGCGACATCGGCGTACTAGGTTGTTTCTCCTGCACTTGTGACTGAGCTTAGGGAGGGGTGCAATTGACGAGGGCCTTGGGGGGCGGCTCGCTGATCGCGGTGGTTGGCATGTCCTGTCGGCTGCCGCATGCGCCTGATCCGGAGGCCTTCTGGAGCCTGCTGGCGGCAGGCGAGGAGGCGATCGAGGAGATCCCGGCCGAGCGCTGGCAGCTGGCCGGCCGGGGGCCGGGCGCGGGGCTGGAGGAGCTGCCGCCGGGGGCGGGCCTGGGCGGCTTCCTCGACCAGGTCGAGGGCTTTGATGCGGGCTTCTTCGGTGTATCGCCACGCGAGGCGGCGGCGATCGACCCCCAGCAGCGGCTGGTTCTGGAACTCGCCTGGGAAGCGCTCGAGGATGCCGGCGTGCTGGTCGGCGAGGGGCATGGGGGGGCCACCGGCGTCTTCCTCGGGGCGATCGCCGACGATTACGCGGCGATCGTCCAGCGACAGGGGGTCGCGGCGCTGGGCCGGTACACGACGAGCGGGCTGAACCGCAGCATGATCGCCAACCGGGTCTCCTACGCGCTCGGCCTCAAGGGCCCGAGCTTGACGGTCGACGCGGCCCAGGCGGCCTCGCTGGTCGCCGTCCACCTGGCCTGCGAGAGCCTGCGCCGCGGCGAGAGCGACGTCGCCCTGGCGGGGGGCGTGCACCTCAACCTCGATCCGCTCGGCGCGTTACGGGCGGCGCGCTTCGGTGGCCTCTCGCCGGATGGCCGCTGCTTCGCCTTCGACGCGCGGGCCAGCGGCTACGTGCGCGGCGAGGGCGGCGGGGTCGTCGTACTCAAGCCGCTCGCCGCCGCCCGTGCCGACGGCGACCCGGTCTACTGCGCGATTCGCGGCAGCGCGGTCAACAACGACGGCGGCGGCGAGGGACTCACCGTGCCCACGGCGGCCGCCCAGGAGGCGGTCCTGCGGCGTGCCTGCAAGCGCGCCGGGGTGAAGCGCAGCGCTGTCCAGTACGTCGAGCTGCACGGCAGTGGCACGGTGGTCGGCGACCCGGTCGAGGCGGCGGCGCTCGGCGCGGCGCTCGGCGCGGGGCGCTCGCGGCAGCCGCTGCGAGTCGGGTCGGTGAAGACCAACATCGGCCATCTCGAGGGCGCTGCCGGCATCGCCGGCCTGATCAAGGCGGCCCTGGCGATCGAGCGCCGCCAGATTCCGGCCAGTCTCAACTTCGAGCGTCCCAACCCCGAGATCCCGCTGGCCGAGCTGGGGCTCGCGGTGCAGGGGGAGCTCGGCGCCTGGCCGCAGGCCGAGCAGGAGCTGCTCGCCGGGGTGAGCTCCTTCGGCATGGGAGGAACCAACTGCCACGTGATCCTCTGCGAGGCGCCTGTAAATACTGAGAAAAAACCTAGTAGAAGCAGGAAGCCTGAGGGCGGGCCAGACGGACATCCGCTGCCTGGCCTCGTGCCGCTGCTCCTCTCGGCCCGCTCGGAGCCGGCGCTCGAGGCGCAGGCCGGGCAGCTTGCCTCCTCGATGCAGGCCGAGGTGGATCTGAGCCCGGCCGACGTCGGCTTGTCGCTGGCCACGACGCGCAACACCCTCGAGCAGCGCGCCGTGGTGCTCGGCGGCGACCGCGATGAGCTGTTGACCGGCCTGGCGGCGCTCGCCTCGGGGAGCGATGCGGCGGGCCTCGTGCGGGGCGCGGCACGCGATGAGCGGCAGGCGGTCTTCCTCTGCGCGGGGCACGGATCCCAGTGGGCCGGTATGGCCTTACCCCTGGCCGACGGCTCACCCGTCTTCCGGAATGCCTTGGATGAGTGTGAGGCGGCGCTCGAGCCGCACATCGATTTCTCGGTCCTCAGCGTGCTCGAAGGCGCCGCCGGAAGCCCGCCCCTGGAGCGCATCGACGTGGTCCAGCCGGCCGTGTTCGCGGTGGCGGTCGCGCTGGCACGGCTTTGGGAAGCCTGTGGGGTCAGGCCGGCCGCGGTGGTCGGCCATTCCCAGGGCGAGGTCGCCGCCGCGCACATCGCCGGCGGTCTGACGCTTGAGGACGCGGCGCGGATCGCTGCTCTGCGCAGTCAGCTGATCGAGAGGGAAGCGGGTGAGAGTGGCCTGATCTCGGTGGCGCTGGCGCCCGCGGCCATCGAGCCGATGCTCGAGCCGTTCGGCGGCGAGCTGGCCGTTGCGGCGCACAACGGGCCGCGGTCGACGGTCGTTTCCGGTGGGCGGCAGTCGCTCGACCGCCTGCTCGAGCAGTGCGCGGCGGAGGGCTTGCGGGCCCGTGCCATATCCGGCGCCGAGTTTGCCTCGCATTCGCGCTTCGTCGACCCTCTGCGCGAGGAGCTCCTGCAGCTGCTGGTCGAGATCTCGCCGCGCAGCGGCGAGGCGCCCTTCCACTCGACGGTGACCGGCGGGCGGCTCGACACCGCCGAGCTCGGCGCCGAGTACTGGTACCGCAACCTGCGCGAGACGGTGCGCTTCGAGCAGGTGACGCGCGGGCTGCTCGAGGAGGGCCACCGGCTGCTGGTCGAGGTCAGCCCGCACCCCGTCCTCACCACTGCCGTGGAAGAGACGATCGAGGCGACGCTCGATGACCCCGACGAGGCCGCGGTGCTCGCCACGCTGCGTCGCGACCAGGGCGGCCCGGAGCGCTTCGGCCGCTCGCTGGCCGAGGCGCACAGCGCCGGCGCGGCCGTCGACTGGCTGGCGTTCCTCCCCGGCGCGCAGCGGGTGAAGCTGCCCACCTATCCCTTTCAGCGCCGCCGGCACTGGCTCGAGCTGAGCACGCCGCCGGCGGGCGCTGCCGGGGAAGAGCCGCCGGCTCCGGCGCCTGCGTCAAGCGAGCCTGCCGGGGAAGTCGAGGGAGAGCCGGGCAGCCCGCTTGCCGCGCAGCTCGCCGCTCTCCCCCAGGGGGAGCGCGCCGGCTACGTCCTGCAGCTGGTCCGCGCCCAGGTGGCCGCCGTGCTCGGCCACGAGTCGACGGCCGAGGTCGGCCCCGGTGCGATCTTCAAAGAGCTGGGCTTCGACTCGATCGCCGCCGTCGACCTGCGCAAACGGCTCAAGCAAGCGACCGGGGTGCGGCTCGGCGCCACGGCCGTCTTCGATCACCCGACCTCGGCCGCGCTCGCCCGTCATTTGCTCGAGCTGGCTACGGGCGCCGGCGGCAGCGCTCGGCCGGCTGTGCGGGCGCGCTCTGGCGAAGGCCCCGTGGCGATCGTCGGCATGGCCTGCCGCTTCCCCGGCGGAGTGCGCTCGCCGGAGGAGCTCTGGCGGCTCGTCGCCGAGGGCGGCGACGGGATCGGCGAGTTCCCCGGCGACCGCGGCTGGGACCTCGAGCGGCTCTTCGACCCCGACCCCGACCGCGCCGGCAGCTCACACACGCGCCACGGCGGCTTTCTCGACGACGTAGCCGGCTTCGACGCCGGCTTCTTCGGCATCGCCCCGCGCGAAGCGCTGGCCATGGACCCCCAGCAGCGGGTGCTGCTCGAGGCCTCCTGGGAGGCGCTCGAGGCAGCCGGGCTCGCCCCGACCGCCCTGCGCGGCAGCGCCACCGGGGTCTTCGCCGGGATCAGCTCGCAGGACTACACGTCGGGCCTGCGGGGGCAGGAGGCGGAGCTGGAGGGGTACCGCCTGAGCGGCAGCCTGGCCAGCGTCGCCTCGGGCAGGGTGGCCTACGCGCTTGGCCTCGAGGGCCCGGCGATCACCGTCGACACCGCCTGCTCCTCCTCGCTGGTCGCCCTGCACCTGGCTGCCCAGGCGCTGCAGGCGGGGGAGTGTGACCTGGCGCTCGCCGGCGGCGCGACGATCCTCGGCAGCCCGGGGATCTTCACCGAGTTCTCCCGCCAGCGCGGGTTGGCCCCCGATGGGCGCTGCAAGGCCTTCGCCGAGGCCGCCGACGGCGCCGGCTTCTCCGAGGGCGCCGGCGTGCTCGTGCTCTGCCGACTCGCCGACGCCGAACGCGACAGCCACCCGATCCTCGCCACAATCCGCGGCTCGGCGATCAACCAGGACGGCGCCTCCAACGGGCTGACCGCCCCCAACGGCCCCTCCCAGGAGCGGGTCATCCGCCAGGCCCTGGCCAACGCCGGCTTGACGCCGGCGGACGTCGATGCGGTCGAGGCGCACGGCACGGGGACGACACTCGGCGACCCGATCGAGGCCGGCGCCCTGCTGGCGACCTACGGCCAGGAGAGGGAGAGGCCGCTGAAGCTCGGCTCGGTCAAGTCCAACATCGGTCACACCCAGGCAGCCGCCGGCGTCGCCGGGGTGATCAAGACGGTGATGGCGATGCGCGAAGGCGTGCTGCCCAAGACCCTGCACATCGATGCGCCCTCGGCGAAGGTCGAGTGGAGTTCCGGCGCGATCGAGCTGCTCATCGAGGCCGAGCCCTGGGAGGCCAACGGCCACCCGCGCCGGGCCGGCATCTCCTCCTTCGGCATCAGCGGCACCAATGCCCACGTCGTGCTCGAGGAGGCGCCTGCGCCGGAGTCCCAGGTGGACGAGCCGACAGAAGGGGGAGAGGCCCTCGGGGGCGAGCTCCTCCGGGGACCGATCCCCCTCGCCCTCTCGGCCAAGTCCGAGCAGGCGCTCGCCGGGCAGGCCGCCAAGCTCGCCACTCACCTCAGGGACAACCCCGACCTGGGCCTCGTCGACGTCGCCTATTCCCTGATCGCCACCCGTTCGACCTTCGAGCAGCGCACCGTCGTGATGGACGCCGATCGCGAGCAGCTGCTCGCCAGGCTCGACGCCATCGGCCGGGGCGAGCCGGGGCCGGGCATTGTGCGCGGCGCCGCCAGGGAGCCGCGCCGCCCGGTCTTCCTCTTCAGCGGCCAGGGCGCCCAGCACGCGCTGATGGCGGCAGAGCTGCTCGACGAATCGGCGGCCTTCGCCCGCCACATCGCCGAGTGCGAGCAGGCATTGGCGCCGTT
>Ga0075325_1000070_pt1 | contig 13169 bp, 11 predicted proteins | sample MayberrySE_Catta_5_FD_120048 | JGI IMG/M metagenome (GOLD analysis project Ga0075325, IMG submission 120048) | Natural and restored wetland microbial communities from the San Francisco Bay, California, USA, that impact long-term carbon... | ecosystem: Environmental > Terrestrial > Soil >... | reverse complement strand
TGGAAACAGGGTCAATGAGTCATTGACATTTACAAAACATCAGGAAAAGGGAGTTGATGATATTTTGTAAACATCATAATCTTCCAGACACCCGAGCTTCGCGACGACGAGAACGACGTCCTGCAGTTGCTTGCCGAGCAGCGTGAGCAACTGCGTGATCGCGTGACCGAGCCACGCCGCTGGGCCGGCACCCTACGGCGAATGGCCTTTGCTCGCGCCGTGCAGGGGTCGAACAGCATCGAGGGCTACAACGCCTCCCTCGACGACGTCGTCGCTGCGGTCGAGGGGGAGCCCACGTTGGATGCCGGCGAGGAGACCCAGCATGTACTGACGGGCTACCGGGATGCGATGACCTACGTGCTGCAGATCGCCGCTGACGACGCGCTCCAGATCGACGAGGGCTTGATCAAGAGCTTGCACTTCATGATGATCAAGCACGACCTGACGAAGAACCCAGGTCAGTGGCGACCGGGCAGCATCTTCGTCCAGGACGAAGAAGGTGAGACGGTTTACGAGGGACCGCCGAACGACGATGTGCCCACTCTCATTGCCGAGATGCTGGGCCAGTTGAAGGGTGACGAAGGCCCCGTCCTGGTGAAAGCGGCAATGGCCCACCTGAACCTGGTCCTGATCCACCCCTTCAGCGACGGCAACGGGCGGATGGCACGCTGCCTGCAAACCTTGGTTCTCGCGCGTGACCGCGTCGTTGTGCCGGTCTTCTCCAGTATCGAGGAGTTCCTGGGCCGGAACACGCAGGCTTACTACGACGCCTTGGCTGATGTCGGCGCGGGCTCATGGCGCCCGGAGCGCGATGCGCGTCCCTGGATCCGCTTCTGTCTACGCGCGCACTACACGCAGATCCGCACCATGCTGCGCCGCCGCACCGAGATCGAGCAGCTGTGGAACGGCTGCGTCACGCTGGTGGAAGGCAACGGCCTACCCGAACGCTGCGCGGCCGGCCTGATGGATTCCGCCTACGGCTTTCGAATCCGCCGTGGGAGCTACATGTCCTCGGCACAAGAGGTCGTCGGGGAAGAGATCAGCAAGCAGACCGCATCCCGTGACCTGACGGCCATGGTCGACCTGGGCCTGCTCGAGCCGGTCGGCGAGCGGCGCACCCGTTACTACCTCGCCGGGACTGAGGCACGGCGCCTGCGAGACGACATTCGCACCCAGCGGCCGCCCAAAGAGGCCGATGATCCCTTCAGCGTCGTCCGTGAGCGTCGCCAGCTCAGCCTGACCTGAGCAACTACTTCAGGCCGACGATCAGCCTGGCCGTCGCCAGCTCGTCTTCGGAGGCTGAGCCGAAGGCGAGGAAGGCGATGTTGCGCAGGTAGCGCTTGGCCTCCTCGAAGCCGTCCTCGGAGGCGGGGACGAGCGAGTCGGCGAGGCGCAGGGCGGCGGCGCCGTCGGCGAAGCCGCTGATCGGCGTCTCCCCCAGGGCGGCGACCGCGTCGCCGTAGGCGGGGTTGTCGGAGAGCGTCTTGCCCGAGGCTGCGGAGAGGCCGCTGAGGGTCGCGGGGAGGCCGTAGCCGATCGCGATCCGCTTCCCTTCGGCGGCGACGACCAGTGGCTTGTCGCCCAGCTCCTCGTCGCGCACCGAGAAGCCGCTGGCCTTGCCCTTCAGCGCGGTTATGCCCGGCACCCCGGCCCCGCGCAGCAGGAGGCCCAGTTTGGAGATCGAGTTCGTCGCCTTGGAGTCTTCCGTGGTCAGCACCAGAGCACCGCCGACGCGACTCTCACTGTTGCCCACAGCGAAGGCACCGGCGTCCTGCAACGAGCCGGTCAGCGCGTCGAGGTCGATCCCAACCTGCTTCAGGCCTTTCTTCAACTGGTTCGGCGGGACGCTGCCGGGAATCCCTTCTTCGTCGAGCGTGTCGACCGCTTCCTGCAGCTGCTCGCCGAAGCCGGAGACCGCGATCGCCGCAAAAGAGGTGGAGGGAAGCGAGCCGAGCAGCGCCGAGGCATCGCCGGTCGGCGCTTCCTGGCCGCCGAGGTCGCTGCTGAGCTCGACTTCGACCTGGTCGGCGCCCGGCAGGATGCTGGCCACCGCCGTCGCTTCGCTGGGGTCGATGCCGGCGTTCTGCAGGGCCTCACGGGCCTGGGGATCGATCCCGTCCCCCGACTGGTCGATCAGGCCGCCGACATCGACGTAGACGTCGGCGAGGCTGCCCTTGCTGGCAGCGGAGATCGCCCGCTCGAAGCCGGCTTCGTCGGCGAGCGACTCGCCGTCTGCCGCATCGACCGCCGCCTTGAAGTCCTGTTCCCCTTTGGTGAAAAGGAGGAGGTCGTCGACGACCCCGATCGCGTTTTCGTCCGAGCCGCCGAACTTGTAATCGACGCCTTCGTAGCTGGCGTCCTCGTAGGGCTCGTCGCTGTCCGCGGCCTGGTCGTCGATGAAGGACTGCGTCGCCTCGGTGTCGGTCGACTGCACGGCGATGATCGGATCGGAGAGGTCGTCGTCCTCGAGCCGCTGGAAGGTCACGGCGGCGCGTTCGCCCAGCCACGGCTCGATTTCCTTCGCGTAGTCGACCGGTTCGCCATCGTCGCTGGCCGAGCTTTCCAGCTCTTCGACCACAAAATCGCCCAGGTTGTCGACCCCGGCGACCTGCTTCGCGATCGCGTCGACGTTCGACTTCAACTCGCCGCTCGGCCGCACCGTGCCTTCGACGTAGACGACCGATTTCGGCGGTGCCAGGCCGGCCAGGTCCGAGCTCGAGGAGTCCTCGCCGCCACAGCCGGCAAGGAGTGCCAGGGCGGCGAGCGCGGCAGCGGGCAGTAAGACGAAGCGCTTCATCGGGCGGGCATCCTACTCGGCTTCTACTCGACCGTGACCGTCTTGGCCAAATTGCGGGGCTGATCGACGTTGAGGCCGCGGGCGCGGGCGATGTCGTAGGCCAGCAGCTGCAGCGGCAGGATCGCCAGGATCGGCTGCAGGATCCAGTCGGAGCGGGCAACCTCGATCGTCTGGTCGGCTACCTCACTGACCCGCTCGCAGCCCTCGGTCATGATCGCGATCGTCTCGGCGCCGCGCGCCCGCACCTCTTCGACGTTGGAGAGCACCTTGTCGAGGATCGGGCTCTCGGTCGCCACGCAGACGACCGGCGTCGACTCGTCGAGCAGGGCGATCGGGCCGTGCTTCATCTCGCCGGCGGCGTAGGCGTCGGTCGGGATGTAGGAGACCTCCTTCAGCTTCAGCGCCCCCTCGAGGCAGACCGGCAGGCCGATGTGGCGACCCAGGTAGAGGAAGAACTGCTGCTCGGCGTGGGTGACCGAGACCTCGCGGACGCGCTCCTCGCTCGCGGCCAGCGTCGCCTCGATCTTCGAAGGCAACGCCTTCATCTCGGCCACCAGCTCGGCGAGGCGCTCGGGCGTCATCGTCCCGCGCAGCTCTGCCAGGCGCAGCCCGAGCAGGTACATCGCCGCCACCTGGGCGACGAAGGTCTTCGTCGCCGCGACGCTGACCTCCGGCCCGGCGCGGGTGTAGAGGACGGTGTCGGCATCGCGCGTCGCCTGGCTGCCCATCACGTTGGCGACCGCCAGCACCTTGGCGCCGGCCTCGCGGGCGAGCCGCATCGCCGCCAGGGTGTCCGCGGTCTCACCCGACTGGGTGATGCCGATGACGAGATCGTCGGGGCCGACCACCGGGTTGCGGTAGCGGTACTCAGAGGCGATGTCCATCTCGACCGGCACCCGTGCCCACTCCTCGATCGCGTAACGGCCGACCAGACCGGCGTGGTAGGAGGTGCCGCAGGCGACGATCACGATCCGCCTCAGCCCGCGCAGGAAGGAGTCGTCGAGGTCGACGTCGGAGAGGTCGACCCCCTCGTCGCCAGACAGGCGATCGGCGATCGTCTCGGCGACCGCGTCGGCCTGTTCGTGGATCTCCTTCAGCATGAAGGTCTCGTAGCCGTCTTTCTCGGCCGCAGCGGCGTCCCAGGAGACCTCTTCGGCCTCGCGCTCGACCGGGTTGCCGGCAGCGTCGGTGATCCGCACGCCGCCGGCGTCGATCGTGACGATCTCGTCGTTCTCGATCGCTACCGCGCGGCGCGTCTCGGCGAGGAAGGCGGGGATCGCCGAGGCGAGGAAGCTCTCGCCCTCCCCGATTCCGGCCACCAAAGGGCACTCCTTGCGCGCCCCGACCAGGAGACCTGGCTGGTCGGCGTGCATGGCGACGAAGGCGTAGTGACCACGCAGCTCGGCGAAGGCGGCACGGACGGCGGCGGCGAGGTCGCCCTCGTAGCGGGTGGCGATCAGGTGAGCGACGACCTCCGCATCGGTTTCAGAGCTGAACTCCTGCCCTTCGCTCTCGAGCCGCCGGCGCAGCTTGGCGTGGTTCTCGATGATCCCGTTGAGGACGATGTGGACGCGGTCGTCGCTGTCGCTGTGCGGGTGGGCGTTCTCCTCGGTGACCCGCCCGTGGGTCGCCCAGCGGGTGTGGGCGACACCGGTTGTCGCCGGCGGCGCCACGACCGCGACCCCGCCGTGCCCCTCGGCACGCTCCTCCATCGCGGTGCGCAGGTTGGCGAGGTTGCCGACCGCCCGCACGCTCTCAACCCTCCCGTCCTCGATCACCGAGACCCCGGCCGAGTCGTAGCCGCGGTATTCGAGCTTTTCCAGCCCGGCGACCAGGAGGTCACGGCAGGGGCGCTCTCCGACGTATCCGACGATTCCGCACATAGAAGGTCGTCAAGGGTAGACGCTGGGTGACGTCAGCCCAGCTCCTGGCGGACCAGGTCGGCGAGGCGCTCGCAGACGGCGTCTGCCTCTTCCGCCGTGGGGGCCTCGGCCATGACGCGGACCAGGGGCTCGGTGCCGGAGGGGCGCAGGAGGACGCGACCGCGTCCCTCCAGCTTCTCTCCCTCGCGCTCGACCGCCTCCCAGACCGCGGTGGCGCCGGCAATCGCCTCGCGGTCGGCGACCTCGACGTTGACCAGGGTCTGCGGCAGCTTCTCCATCGGCTCAGCCGCCGCCAGGTCGCGACCGGCCAGCTCGCGCATCGTCATCAGCGCCGCGGCGATGCCGTCGCCGGTGGCGACGAAGCCGGTGTCGATGATGTGACCCGACTGCTCTCCCCCCAAGGCCCACTCGCGGCGCCGCAGCTCGTCGAGCACGTAGCGGTCGCCGACGCTGGTGACGGCGACCTCGATCCCGGCCTCCTCCATCGCCTGGTGGAAGCCGTAGTTGCTCATCACGGTGACCGCGACGCCACCCCCGTTGAGCTCGTCGCGCGCCGCCATGCCGCGCGCCAGGAGGGCGATCAGCTCGTCGCCGTCGTGGGCGCGACCGGCGCTGTCGATCGCCAGCACCCGGTCGCCGTCGCCGTCGAAGGCAAACCCGATCGCCGCGCCGGAGGCGACGACGTGCTCGGCAAGGTGGTCGAGGTGGGTGGAGCCGCAACCGTCGTTGATGTTGCGCCCGTCGGGCTCGGCGGCGATCACGTCGACGTCCGCCCCCAGGCGGCTGAAAACCTCCGGGGCGGCGCGGTAGGTCGCGCCGTTGGCGCAGTCGAGCGCGACCTTGACGCCGCTGAGGTCGAGCGGGAAGGCGGCCTCGAGGGCGCGCAGGTAGTCCTCGGCGCCGCCGTTCAACTCGCGGATGCGGCCCGGTGCCACTCCAGCTGCGGTCGTACTTTCCTCCGCTATGCGGAAAGAACTACGACCGCTGTCGGGGAGCAGGGACTCGATCTCGGCCTCGGCCTCATCCGCGAGCTTGGTCCCGGCGCCGCTGAAGAACTTGATGCCGTTGTCGCGGTAGGGGTTGTGGGAAGCGGAGACGACCGCGGCCAGGTCGAGGCCGAGCTTGCGGGCGAGGATCGCGGCGGCCGGGGTCGGCAGGACGCCGCCCAGCAGGGCTTCGCCCCCGGCGGCGGCGATTCCGGCGGCCAGCGCCGCTTCCAGCATCGGCCCCGACTCGCGCGTGTCGCGCACGACCAGGACCTGCGGCCGCTCGGCCGCCAGCGAGGTGGTCGCAGCCCGGCCCAGCGCCAGGGCCACCTCCGCGCTGAGGAACGTCCCAGCCTCCCCTCGGACCCCGTCGGTTCCGAAGAGCTTGCGCTCCGGCGTCACGGCCGCCCCGTCAGCGCTTGGAGAACTGCGGCCGCTTGCGGGCCTTCTTGAGCCCCGCCTTGCGGCGCTCCTTGGCGCGCGCATCACGGGTGAGGAAGCCGCGCCGCTTGAGCTCGCCGCGCAACTCCGGGTCGGCCTCGATCAGCGCCCGGGCGATGCCGTGGCGCACAGCGCCGGCCTGGCCGCTGACGCCGCCGCCGTGGACCCGGACGCGGACATCGACATTGCCTTCGTAGCCGGTGATCGCGAGCGGCTGACGGGCCGTCGTCTGGTGCAGGGGCCGGGGGAAGAACTCCTCCAGCGGACGCCCATTGACCTCGAAGCTCCCACCGCCGGGCAGCAGGGTGACGCGAGCGATCGATTCCTTGCGTTTGCCGGTCGCCAGATAGCGGGCATCGCCCTCGAGCTTTGCGGGAGCACGGCTCGCAGCCTCCTCCTCGGGCTCGGAATCGCCGGTCAGCGCTGCCTCGCGGCTGGCCTTCTCCTCCTCTTCAGCTTCTTTTCGAGCCCGCTCCTCAGCGCTCAGCGGCCGCTCCTCAGGCTCGACCGCGATCGGCTCCAGGTCGGCCCCGGGAATGGAGTCCTTCTTCTTCTCCTCAGCCTTGGGCTCCTCGGTCTCCTCAACGACCTCGGACTCGTCCTCCTGCTCAGCAACAGGAGAATCCGCAGGCGCCTCGTCCTCCGGCTGTTCCTCAGAGGTCTCGTCCGCGGGTGGCGTGGGATCTGGGGTCTCCGGCGGGTGAGCCGGAGGGCCGTCCTCCGCGACAGGGCCCGCGGCCTGCGAGCCCTCGTCCTGGGCGGGAGTCTCCTGCGGCTCCTCGGAGGGGGCGTCGTTCTGCGGCTCGTCTGCCATCAATTCGTCTCCATCGGCTGTGGTTTCTGCGCCGCGTGCGGGTGATCCGGGCCGGCGTAGACCTTGAGCTTGGTCAGCTGCTTGCGGGCCAGGCGGTTACGGGGAAGCATCCCCTTCACCGCCTTGCGGATCACCTCCTCGGGGCGGCGGTCGAGCATCTCGGCCAGGGTGCGGGACTTGATCCCACCCGGGTAGCCGCTGTGGCGCCAGTAGCGCTTCTGCTCCATCTTTTTCCCGGTCACCCGGATCTTCTCGGCGTTGATCACGACGACGAAGTCGCCGGTGTCGACGTGAGGGGTGTACACGGGCTTGCGCTTGCCGCGCAGCGCGTCGGCGATTTGGGTCGCCAAGCGGCCCAGGGTCTGGCCCTCGGCATCGACGACGTACCAGTCTCGCTGGCGGTCGGCAGCAGTTGCAACGTAAGTCTTCATCAGAGAAAAGCCGCGGGGAAGCCCCAGCGGCTCCGGGATGATAGCCGCCACGACCGCTTCGCGCGCACGGCCCCGTGCGGCCGGGACGGTGTCTATACTGCCGCGCCAGCAATAGCCGAATCCCGGCCGGACAGCCGGACGGGAGCGGAGGAACCGCAGGGGCCTTGCAGGTCCCAGGGGCGAATCGGACGAACAACGGTCCGTAGCGCATCTCTTTCAGCGCGAGCCCGACAGCTAACTCCGCAGGCGAACGAGAGAGAGGCACCGAGTTTGCGCAGTGCTTGGCTGAGTGGATCTGTGGTGACGATCGCGATGGCGGCGATCCTGGCGGCGCCTGCCGCAACGGCCCTTGCCCTGACCGGTGGCGCCCCGACTCCGAGCGGTGCCGCCCCGGCGCCGCCGAGCCGCAGCGGCACCGCCGATCCCGCCCCTAGCGCCGGCACCCTGAGCCTGGTCTCGGCCACGACCTCACCGCGCAAATCGTTCTATTACGGCGTCCGCAGCCCCCGCCTCAGCTACACCATCGGCAGCGACCTACCCAGCAACGACCTGCAGATCGACGTCGTCGGCGAGAGCGGCGAAACCGTGCGCAGCTTTTACCGCAACGACATCGCCCCCGAGACCCTCGACAGCGTCCGCTGGGACGGGACTGGGATCGGCGGGCGCCCGGCGCCGGACGGGCGCTACTCGTTCCGGATCGTCTCCCAGGTGAGCGGCTCCGACGCTCAGGCCAGCGCGAGAATTCCCCGCGCAGCCTCCTCCCCGCCCCTCAGGCTCAGCTTCGACCTCTACGGTTACGCCTTCCCGCTGCTCGGCAGCCACGATTTCGGCGGCGCCGGAGCCGGCTTCGGCGCCGGGCGCACCGGTCACACCCATCAGGGACAGGACGTGATGGCCAATTGCGGCGTGCCGGTGGTCGCTGCGCGGGGCGGCCGCGTCCGCTTCTCCGGCTACCAGAGCGCCGCCGGCAACTACGTCGTCATCGACGGCCGCGGCACCGGTTTCGACACCGGCTACATGCACCTGCTCGAACCCTCACCGCTGCAGGCCGGCGAAACGGTGCGGACCGGCCAGCCGATCGGCGTAGTCGGCAGCACCGGCTCCTCCACCGCCTGCCACCTGCACTTCGAGATGTGGACGGCGCCGGGCTGGTACGAGGGCGGCAGCCCGATCGACCCACTGCCCTACCTGCTGCAGTGGGACCGCTACAGCTGAGCCAGTTGAGCCAGTTCTGAGAATAAGTCTCATTATCTGATAGCTTGCCCGGCCATGGATTGGGCCGAGCAAGCGATGCGCCGCCTCGACGAGGCCGGCTACCGCAGCGGCGCTGCGCGGCGCGAGGTGGTCACACTGCTGGCGGGCGAGCCGTGCGCGCTGACGGCGCTGGAGATCGACCGCCGCCTCGACTCGGTCGGCCGCGCCAGCGTCTACCGCACCCTCGACCAGCTCGAGCAGCTGCACCTGGTGCAACGGGTCGACATCGGCGGCGACGCCGCCGGCTACGAGCGGGTCGATCCCGACCAGCATCACCATCACCTGGTCTGCGAGCGGTGCGGCAGACTCGCCCCGTTCTCCAGCCCAGCCCTGGAGAAGGCGATCGCGACGATCAGCAGTCGCTCCGAGTTCTCCGTCTCAGCCCACGACGTGGTGCTGCGCGGGACCTGCGCAACGTGTACGGGGGGCAAGGGTGCCTGAGGTCGCGATACCACTGGCGGGCCTCGCCGTCGTCGCGATCTTCGGCGGCGGTGCGATCGCGCTGCGACTCCAGCACTCGCTGCCCACCGTGGTCGCCCTCAGCGGCGGCATCGTCGTCGCCGTCGCCCTGCTGGAGATCCTGCCGGAGGCGATCGAGCACATCGGCGACGCCCACGACGCCGTGCCCCTGGTGGCCCTCGGCTTCGTCCTCTTCTTCTTGCTGGAGCGCGTCCTCGTCCTCCACCACCGCGACGACCCCGAGCAGGCGCGTGCCCACGGGCGGGTCGGCGTGCTCGGCGCGATGGGCCTCTCGCTGCACACGTTCACCGACGGCGTCGGCATCGGCCTCGCCTTCAGCGTCAACGCCGAGGCCGGCTTCCTGGTCCTGCTCGCGGTGGTCAGCCACGGCTTCGCCGACGGGCTCAACACGGTCAGCTTCGTGCTCAGCCAGTCGGGTGACCGGGCGCGGGCGAAGCGCTGGCTGCGGATCGACGCGCTGGCGCCCCTGGCCGGAGCCGCTGTCGGATCGCTGATCTCCGTCTCCGACCAGACCCTGGGCTACTTCCTCGCGCTCTACGCCGGCTTCTTCCTCTATATGGGCGCCACCGACCTCCTCCCCACCGCTCATGCGCACGAGCACGATGACGACGGCGGCTCATGGAAGCGCGTCGCCCTGACCGTCGCGGGTTTTGTGGCGATTTACGCGGTCACCCTGATCGGCCACCCCCACTGATCCATAGCGCGCGACGATCGCCAGCGCGACGGCGACCGGGACCGTCGCCGGCAAGGTGTCGAGGGCGAAGAAGAGCAGGTCGAAGGCGAGCCCAAGGACCGCAACGAGCCCCGCCCCCCACAACTGCCGACGGGCCGAAAGGCGAAGTCCGACTTCCCTTTTCGGCCCGCCGGCAGGGAGGGCGAGCAGGCAGCCGGCGGTGGCGGCGACGAAGGCGTCGCCAAAGCCCATCCGAGCCGAGCCGAATTCGAGGATCTGCAGGCGCGGCAGGCCGGCCGGGTCAGCGGCGCTGAGGATGGCGCTCGGCCCCTGCAACAACTCGGCCCCGATCAGGACCGCGTCGATCGCCGCCATCACGTAGATCCCCCAGATCAGCCAGCGGGCGGGGACGACCGAGACGAGCAGCCAGCCGAGCGCGATGCAGGAAAAGCCGGAGAGCAGCGTGGCCGCCGTCTCCCCCGCGAGCGAGTCCTGGCCCGCCGCCCAGGCAAGGGCGAAAAGGGGGACGACGAGCAGCGCCCACCACGGTCGCGATCCATGCACGAGCCAGCCGAGCGCCCCGGCTGCCAGCGGCGGCACCGCGACCAGGGCGAGCCAGGTCAGGACGTCGGCGGAATCCGGCGCCGCCTCGATGCCGAAGACGACGAGGACGATCGACGCAGCCGGCACCAGCGCCCACCAAGGGCTCCGTGGCATCCACGCGAACGGGGCTCGCGCCCGTGGCAGCGCCACGAGCAAAGCCTGGAAGAGGCTGAGGGTCGCTATCGAGACGGCAAAGGACGGCATGCGCGCCGACCGACCTTAGTTCCGGTGCGCCTTATTCGTCCCAGGGACGAATAAGGCGCACCGGAGTGCTCAGGCGGCGAGGAAACGGCGCAGGGAGCGGTGCGCGGCGCCCCTGCTCGTCTGGTCCAATGATCACTCCCACTCGATCGTGGCCGGTGGCTTGGAGGAGATGTCCAGCGCGACCCGGTTGACTTCGCGGATCTCGTTGATGATCCGGTTGGAGACGCGCTCCAGCAGGTCGTAGGGCAGGCGTGCCCAGTCGGCGGTCATCGCGTCGTCGGAGGTGACGGCGCGGATCACGATCGGGTAGGCGTAGGTACGGCCGTCCCCCTGGACCCCCACCGAGCGCACTACCGGCAACACGCAGAAGGACTGCCAGAGCTGGCGGTAGAGCTCGGCGGCGCGGATCTCTTCCTGCAGGATCGCGTCGGCGGCGCGCAGGATGTCGAGGCGCTCGCGCGTCACCTCGCCGCCGACGATGCGGATCGCCAGGCCGGGCCCGGGGAAGGGCTGGCGCCAGACCATCCGTTCCGGCAGTCCCAGCTCAGCGCCGACCGCGCGCACCTCGTCCTTGAACAGCATCCGCAGCGGCTCGACCAAATCGAACTCGAGGTCGTCGGGCAGGCCGCCGACGTTGTGGTGGGACTTGATCGTCTCGGCAGCGTCGCTGCCACCGGACTCGATCACGTCCGAGTAGAGCGTGCCCTGGACCAGGAAGGCGGCGTCCTCGAGCTTCGCCGCCTCCTCCTCGAAGACGCGGATGAACTCCTCGCCGATGATCTTGCGCTTGGTCTCGGGATCGTCGACCCCGGCGAGGCGGGCGAGGAAGCGCTCCTCGGCCTCGACGTGGACGAGTGGGATGCCGAACTGCTCGAATGCCGCCACCACCTGCTCGGCCTCGTTCAGCCGCATCAGGCCGTGGTCGACGAAGACGCAGGTCAGCTGCTCCCCCACCGCACGGTGGACCAACAGCGCCGCGACCGAGGAGTCGACCCCGCCCGAGAGGCCGCAGATCACCCCGCCGTCGCCGACCTGGGCCTGGACCGCCGCCACCTGCTCGGCGATCACCGACTGCGGCGACCACTGTTTCTCGCAACCGGCGATCTCGCGCAGGAAGCGGGTCAGGACCTCGGTCCCGTAGGGGGTGTGGACGACCTCGGGGTGGAACTGGATGCCGTAGAGACGGCGGTCGGGAGCCTCGCAGGCGGCCACCGGCGAGCCCGGGGTCGAGGCCAGCGCCGCGAACCCCGGCGGCGGCTCGAAGACGGTGTCGCGATGGCTCATCCAGCAGCTCTGCTCCTCCGGCAGGCCGCCGAGCAGGCGCCCGCCACCATCCCGCAGGCTCAGCTCGGCCCGGCCGAACTCGCCCGACTCGGCCCCCTCGACCTTGCCGCCGAGGGCCTGGACCATCACCTGCATGCCGTAACAGATGCCCAGCATCGGGATCTCCAGATCGAGCAGCTCGGTCGGGAACGGCGGCGCCCCCGGCTCATAGACAGAGGCCGGCCCCCCGGAGAGGATCAGGGCCTTGGGAGCCCGCTCTCGGATCCGCTCCACCGAAGCCGTCGCCGGCAGAAGCTCGGCGAAGACCCCACACTCCCGGATCCGCCTCGCGATCAGCTGCGAGTACTGCCCGCCGAAGTCGAGAACGAGAACCTCCTCGACGCTCTCTTCCCGCGGGTGGCGTGCAGAGCCCTCCCCTGACTCACCCGTCAGGGGAGGGCTCTGTGCGACAGGACCCGCGGGCGGAGGGTTCCCGGACATCAGTCGTCCGCGACTCCGACCCCCGCCGATACCGCTGCTCGTCCGTTCGAGCCCATCCCGACCGATTGCTCGTTCTGCAGCTTCTTGCCCTCGCTCATCAGCGCCGGGGCGACCATCACCTCGGCCCGCTGGAAGGAACGGATGTCCTCGTAGCCGGTGGTGGCCATCGAGGTTTTCAGCGCCCCCATCAGGTTGAAGGTGCCGTCGTTCTCCCGGGCCGGACCGAGCAGGATCTCCTCCATCGTCCCGTCCTGCTTGGTCGAAACGCGGGTGCCACGCGGCAAGGAGGGATGGAAGGTCGCCATCCCCCAGTGGAATCCACGCCCGGGCGCCTCCTTGGCGCGGGCCAGCGGCGAGCCGACCATCACCGAGTCGGCGCCGACCGCGATCGCCTTGGAGACGTCACCGCCGGTGCGCATGCCGCCGTCGGCGATCACGTTGACGTACTCGCCGGTCTCCAGCATGTGCTGGGCGCGGGCGGCAGCGACGTCGGCGATCGCCGTCGCCTGTGGCACGCCGATCCCGAGCACGCCGCGGGTCGTGCAGGCGGCGCCGGGGCCGACGCCGACCAGGACCCCGACCGCACCGGTCCGCATCAGGTGCAGCCCGGTCGAGTAGGAGGCGCAGCCGCCGACAACGGTCGGCACCGGCACCTCGGCGATGAACTCCTTCAGGTTGAGCGGCTCGACCGTGGTCGAGACGTGTTCAGCCGAGATCACCGTGCCCTGGATGACGAGGATGTCGATCCCGGCCTCGACCGCGATCTCATAGTGCTCGCGCACCTTTTGCGGGGTAAGCGAGCCGCAGGCGACCGCGCCCCGCTCCTTGATCTCGGCGAT
>Ga0075325_1000069_pt1 | contig 13228 bp, 11 predicted proteins | sample MayberrySE_Catta_5_FD_120048 | JGI IMG/M metagenome (GOLD analysis project Ga0075325, IMG submission 120048) | Natural and restored wetland microbial communities from the San Francisco Bay, California, USA, that impact long-term carbon... | ecosystem: Environmental > Terrestrial > Soil >... | reverse complement strand
GACCCAGCAGGTCGACCTCGGCGACGTGATGCTCTTCCTCGGCGACTCGTTCATCGTGTCGGTGCGGCACGGCAAGGGGCGGGCGCTGTCCGGCATCCGCCGTCGGCTGGAGATCGAGCCCGACCTGCTCGAGTGCGGGCCGGCCGCCGTGCTCTACGCCGTCAGCGACGCCGTCGTCGACGACTACAGCGAGATCGCCTACGCGGTCGAGGAGGACATCGAGGAGGTCGAGGAGCGGGTCTTCTCCCCCGACCGCACCAACGACGCGGCGCGCATCTACAACCTCAAGCGCGAGGTCATCGAGTTCCGCCGTGCGGTGCGGCCCCTCGTGGAGCCGATGTCGCGGCTCTCGACCGGCCACGTGCACATGGTGCACGAGCGGCTGCACCCGTTCTTCCGCGACGTCGCCGACCACGCGGTCCGGGTCGCCGAGCAGGTGGACGGCTTCGACGACCTGCTCGGTTCGGTCCTCAGCGCCAACCTGGCCCAGGTCGGCGTGCAGCAGAACTCGGACATGCGGCGCATCTCGGCCTGGGTGGCGATCGCGGCCGTCCCCACGGCGATCGCCGGCATCTACGGCATGAACTTCGACCACATGCCCGAGCTGCGGTGGACGTTGGGCTACCCGATGGCGCTGCTGCTCATGGCGGCCATCTGCGTCGGGCTCTACCGAGGGTTCAAGCGCAGTGGCTGGCTGTGACCAGGGACCGGCACCGGACCTGGTCATTTCGGGCCCCGCGTCCGCGTTTTCCTGGTAAAGACCTGCACAAGAGCCGGTCCGGCGGTCACCATGGATCTCCGGCCCAGGTGTCGTGGGGAGACCTGGGCCTGCGCACGGTCGGGGCATGAGCCCGGCCGGCGAGCGAGCAAGGGGGGTGGGCGGATGCGTGCCACCGTGCGGCGGCGCACGTCACTGACCGCTGCCCTGCTCGCCGCCGTGTGCCTCTCCCTCGTCGGCTCCGGGTTGCCCGCCTCGGCGGCCGACCCGACCCCGACCCCGAGCCCGACCGGCACGCTGTCCAAGGCCGAGCAGCGCCGCCAGGACCGCGCCGACGCCAAGGCCCGCGAGCGGGCCGCCGAGAAGCGCAAGGAGGCCGCCGAGAAGGCGCGCAAGCAGGCCGAGGAGGAGGCCCGCCGGGCCGCCGAGGAGGCGCACGACGCCGCCGCCCTCGTCGAGGCCTCGAAGGAGCTCGCCAAGGCGAAGGCCGACCTGGTGATCGCCCAGCAGGCTCTCGACGACGCGCGCGAGGCGCTCGAGGCGGCCCGCGAGGTCGACGCCCAGGCCCAGACCGACCTCGACGCGGCGGTCCTCGCCGAGGCCCGGGCCGGTCGCGAGCTCGAGATCGTCGAGGCCCGCATCGCCTCCCGGCAGGACGACCTGGGCTCGCTGGCCCGGGTGGCCTACCAGAGCAACGGCTCGATGGGCGAATGGGCGCTGGTGCTGTCGTCGACCAGCCCCAACCAGCTCGCCGACCGGCTGGCCTTCCTGCAGAGCGTCGGCAGCGCCGGCAACGCGGTGCTCGCCGAGCTGACCGCCGACCGGGCCGAGCTGCTCAACGCCCGGTCGCGGATGACGGCCGCGCGCAAGGAGGCCGAGGCGCGCCGCGAGGCCGCCGCCTTCGCGCTGGCCGCCGTGCAGGCCAAGGAGATGATGGCCGACGCCGCGCAGAAGCAGGTCGACGCCGTCGTCGCGGCCCGCAAGGCGGCCTTCGAGGAGGCCAAGAAGGCGGCGCTCGAGGACAAGCGGCAGTACCAGGTGCTGGTGACCGAGTCCGGTGCGCTGGCCACCCGGATCATCGAGATCTCCCGTGAGCTCGCCAGGGGCGAGCGCCCGCCGCAGGGCACCGGGGAGTTCGTCCGGCCCGGCACCGGGACGGTCACCTCGCCGTTCGGGCCGCGGTTCCACCCGATCCTGCACTACGTGAAGATCCACACCGGCACCGACTTCTCGGTCGGTGACGGCATCGCCTACGCCGCCGACGACGGCGTCGTGCTGTTCACCGAGTTCAACGTCGCCTACGGCAACATGACGGTGATCGACCACGGCAAGATCGGCGGACTGCGGGTGACCACGATGTACGCCCACCAGGCCGCCGTCGGCGTCGAGCCCGGCGACCGGGTCGTCAAGGGCCAGGCCATCGGCGTCATCGGCTCGACCGGCTACTCGACCGGGCCGCACCTGCACTTCGAGGTGCGGGTCGACGGCGAGCCGCTGGACCCGGAGCCGTTCCTCAAGGGCGCCAAGCTGCCCACCGAGCTCGACGCCGCGGACCTGGTCCGCGACCGCCAGCCCCGCTGACCACCCCGTCCGCGCCCGTCGGCGTGACCTCCCACCTCCTGGCTCGTTGCTCATGGCGTCGGTACGTCGTGCCTGGTGAGCAGACGAGGAGCAGCGGATGCGTGGTCCGGTCGCTGCGATCTCTGCGGCCGCGGCCGTGGCGACCGCCGCCGGCCTGGTCGTGGTCGGGTCGGGTGGCGGCGCCAGCGCCGACCTGCTGCCGACGCCGACCCTGAGCCCGCTGCCGACGGTCAGCCTGCCGGTCTCGACCGAGTCGCCGCTCCCCCTGCCCGGCACGTCGACCGGTGACGACACCGACGACACGGTCGACGACGCGGTCGACGACGGCACCGGGCCGCTCACCGGGAGCGGGAGGGGCGAGGACGACGGGTCCGGCGGGTCGGGCGCGGGAGCCACCGACGGCGGCTCGACCGGGTCGAGCGATGGATCCGGCACCACCGGCGGGACCGGCGGGCCCGCTGTCGACGGCCCGGTCGCGGACCGGTCGAGGCTGAGTGCACCCGAGCGCCGCAGGGCCGACGCCACGCCGGTCGTGGCGGGGACATCGGCGGCTGGTGACCTGGTCGACGACGAGAGCAGCCCGGCGATGCGGGCGGCCGGCCGACAGTTCCTCCGGGCTGACGAGGCGATCGCCGAGATCGCCCGCCAGAAGCAGCTGATGGCCCAGCTCAGGCAGGCCGCCGTCGAGGCTGCGGCGACGTACCAGAACATCGACGCCGAGCTCACCACCTCGCAGGAGGTCGCTGACCGGCTGCACGGGCGGTACGACGAGGTGCGGCACGCGCTCGTCGCGGAGGCACGCCGGTCGTACCGGACCGGGCAGCCCACGACCGACGACGGGACGGCGGCGCAGCTCGCGGACAGCACCGGGCGGCTGCGCGACGCGGCCACCCGGGCGGACCTGCGGGTGGGCTGGACGACGGTGCACCGTGAGCGGGCCAGGGCGGAGCTCCAGGCGATCGCCGACCGCTACGACGCGGTCAAGGACCGGATGGAGGCGACCAGCCGGCTGGTCGAGGGGCTGGCCGAGCAGCGGGCGGCGGCGTACGCCGCCGTGCAGGCGGCCCAGCCCGGCGACCAGGCGATGCACCGTGCCCGGCTGGGCGAGTCGGGCGAGCTCGGTGCGCGGATCCGCGCCGCCTCGGCCCGGCTCGAGCGGTCGGGCCGCACGGTCACCGGCACCGGCGACTTCCGCGCGCCGGCCGCGGGGTCGGTGACCTCGCCCTACGGCATGCGCTACCACCCGGTCCTGCACTACCGGAAGCTGCACACCGGCATCGACCTCGCCGGTGGAGGCCGTGCTGTGCGGGCCGCCGACTCCGGCCGGGTCCTGATGACGGTGGTCAGCGAGGCCTACGGCAACCTCACCGTGATCGACCACGGCGTCGTCGACGGGCACCGGGTCACCACGGCGTACGCCCACCAGGCCGCCTTCCTGGTCCGCGAGGGCCAGCGGGTCGGGAGGGGCGAGCAGGTCGGCGTCATCGGGTCGACCGGCTGGTCGACCGGCCCGCACCTGCACGTCGAGGTCCGCGAGGACGGGATCGTCGTGGACCCCATGACCTGGTTCGGGCGCGGCCGATGACCCCCGACAAGGTCAGCGGAGCCGCCTCTCGTCGCTGTCCATGACGCGCAGCCAGCGGAACCCGTAACCCTCCACGGCCAGTTCGGCGACACCCTTGGCCCCGACCGAGACTTCTCCGTCGCAGAGCAGGTCGGCCAGGACCGCCCCTTCCTCGACGCCCGGCAGGTGCAGCGGCACCGTCAGCGGCTCGGGACTCAGGTTGTGCACGGCCACGAGCTGCGCGTCGTTCCAGGCGCACCGGTGCGCGAGCACGGAGCGGTGCGGCTGGTCGAGGACCTCGAACTCCCCCCACCCGAGCTCCGGGCACTCGCGGTAGCGCCTGACCAGCAGGGTCATGAACGCCAGCAGCGACTCCGGGTCCCGCCGCTGCGCCTCCACGTTGACGTGCTCAGGCGCAAAGCCGCCCTCGACCACCGGACTGGGCAGACGTGAGGGCCGAGCCGTGGAGAATCCGCCGTTCTTGCCTGTCGTCCACTGCATAGGGGTGCGGACGGCGGACCGTCCGCCGGCCGCGAGGTTCTCCCCCATCCCGATCTCCTCCCCGTAGAAGAGGACCGGCGTGCCTGGCAGGGAGAACAACAGGCTGTACGCCATCCGGGTTCGGCGGGGGTCGCCGTCGAGCATCGGCGGCAGCCGCCGGACGAGTCCGCGGCCGTACACCTGCATCTCCGGCTCCGGGCCGAAGGCTTCGAACACCTCCTGCCGCTCGTCGTCGGACAGCTTGTCCAGCGTGAGCTCGTCGTGGTTGCGGACGAAGGTCGCCCACTGACAGTCGGGTGATGTCGCCGGACGTGCCAGCAGGGCCTCGGCCAGCGGTGCAGCGTCCTGGCGGGCCATGGACAGGTAGAGCTTCTGCATGCTGATGAAGTCGAACTGCATGGTGAGCTCGTCGCCGGCCTCGCCGCCGAAGTACTCCTGCTGCTGGTCGTGGGGGAGGTTCACCTCGCCCAGGAGGACGCCGTCGCCGACCCGGCGACCGAGGAAGGCGCGCAGGGAGCGGAGGTACCCGTGGGGGTCGGGCAGCTTTTCGTCGCCCCCGTCCACTCCGGCCGTCTCCAGCAGGAAGGGCACCGCGTCGACACGGAAGCCGGACAGCCCCAGCTGCAACCAGAAGCCGATGACCTTGGCGATCTCGTCGCGGACCTTGGGGTTGGCGACGTTGAGGTCGGGCTGGTGACGGTAGAACCGGTGCAGGTAGTACTGACCCGTCTTCTCGTCCAGGCGCCACACGCTGGACTCCTGGTCCGGGAACACTGTGGCGATCTCCTCGGCCGGCGGGTCGTCCCGCCACACGTAGTAGTCGCGGTAGGGGGAGTCCTTGCTCGACCGGGCCGCACGGAACCACGGATGCTTGTCGGAGGTGTGGTTGACGACCAGGTCGGCGATCACCCGCATGCCACGGTCGTTCGCCGTGCGGATCACCTCGACGAGGTCTCCGTGCGTGCCGAGGCGGGGGTCGACGCCGTAGAAGTCGGTGATGTCGTAGCCGTCGTCGCGGTCGGGTGTCGGGTAGAACGGCATCAGCCACAGGCAGGTGACACCCAGCTCGGCGAGGTAGTCCAGCCGCTGAGCGAGGCCGGCGAGGTCTCCCGTGCCGTCACCGTCCCAGTCCATGAAGGTCTCCACGTCGAGGCAGTAGACGACCGCGGTCTTCCACCAGAGATCGCTGGTGTCGGTGATCCTCACCGCGGAGCCTTCTCCGTGACGGCCAGCTGCGGCAGGACCTTGGCGCCGAACACGTCGATGAACTCCTGCTGCTCCTGCCCGACGTGGTGCAGGTAGACCTCGTCGAAGCCGATGTCCACGAGGTCGTTCAGCCACGCGGCGTGCCGGTCCGGGTCCGCCGAGACCTGCACCGAGTCGCGCATGGCCTCGAGCGGCACGTGCTTGGCCGCCTCGTCGAACGTCTCCACCGAGTCGATGTCCCAGCACAGCGGCGGCGCGAAGACATTCGTGCGCCACTGGTCGTGCGCGATGCGCAGGGCCGTGTCCTCGTCGCCGGCATAGGACAGGTGCACCTGCACGACCAGAGGTCCGCGGCCGCCCGCCGAGCGGTAGGCGTCGACCATCCGGCGCAGGTGCTCGGCAGGCTGGGCCACGGTGGCCAGTCCGTCCGCCCAGCCGGCGACCCAGGCGGCCGTCTCGACGCTGACTGCGGTCCCGATCAACGGAGGCGGGCTCTCGGGCAGGGTCCACAGCCGGGCCCGGTCGACGGTGACCAGGCCGTCGTGGCTGACCTCCTCACCCGCCAGCAGCGCCCGCATCACGTCGACGCACTCCCGCAGGCGGGCGTTGCGGACCGGCTTGCGCGGCCAGCCGCCGCCGGTGATGTGCTCGTTCGAGGCCTCACCGGTGCCCAGGGCGACCCAGAACCGGCCGGGGAACATGGCCTCGAGCGTCCCGACCGCCTGCGCGATCACGGCGGGGTGGTAGCGCTGGCCCGGCGCGTTCACCACCCCGAACGGCAACCGGGTGGCCTGCAGGGCCGCCCCGAGCCATGACCAGGCGAACCCGGACTGGCCCTGGGAGCTGCCCCACGGCGAGAAGTGGTCCGAGCACATCGCCGCCGTGAAGCCGGACTCCTCGGCGCGTTGCACGGCGGCCAGCAGCGCCGACGGGTGGACTTGCTCGTGGGAGGCGTGCACGCCGATGACCGTCATGGCGGCTCCCCTTCCCCGGCGCGGCGGCCGCGGAACTCCCGGTCAGGTGTCGATGATGCCGGCGGCGAGCAGGCCGAGCACCACCAGGCCGAGGGCGATCCGGTAGACGACGAACGGCCGGAAGCTGTGCGTCGAGATGTAGCGCAGGAAGTAGACGATGACCGTCAGGCCGACCACGAACGCGATGCCGGTCGCCAGGATGGTCGGCCCCCAGTCGACCGGCTCCCCCTCGCCGATCTTGCGCAGCTCGAAGACCCCGGACACCAGCACCGCGGGGATCGCGAGCAGGAACGAGTACCTGGCGGCCGCCTCCCGCCGGTAGCCCATCAGCAGCCCGGCACCGGTCGTACCGCCCGAGCGGGACACGCCCGGCACCAGGGCCAGCGCCTGCGCCCCGCCGTAGATCAGCGCGTCGCGCATGGTCAGCCTCTCGAGGGGCTTCTCGTTGCGCGCCAGCGCGTCGATCGCCCCGAGGGCGATGCCGCCGGCGATGAGCATGGTGGCGATCAGCCACAGGTTGCGGGCCGGCCCCTCGATCTGGTCGCGCAGCAGGAAGCCCAGGATGCCGATGGGCAGCGTGCCCACGATGACGTACCAGCCCATGCGGGCGTCCGGGTCGCCGCGCAGCTCCGGCCGCCACAGCGACCGGGTCCAGGTCGTGACGATGCGCACGATGTCGTGGCGGAAGTAGACGAGCACCGCGGACTCGGTGCCCAGTTGGGTCACGGCGGTGAACGCGGCGCCGGGGTCCTCCCAGCCGGCCAGCTCGGCCACCACCCGCAGGTGGGCGCTGGAGCTGATCGGCAGGAACTCGGTGAGCCCCTGGACGACACCCAGCACGGCAGCCTCGAACCACGAGAGCACGCAGGGCCGTCCCTAGTCGCCGAGGCCGGAGGCGTCGAGCGCGTCGGCGAGGGTGCGCAGGGCGCCGACCCGCTCCTCGAGCGGCCCCGCGAAGGAGGCCACGGACAGCGTCGTGACACCGGCCTCGGCGTACGCCGCGAGGCGGTCGCGGACACGCCCGACGGGCCCGATCAGCGACGTGCGGTCGATGAACTCGAACGGCACGGCCGCCGCCGCGTCGCGGTGCTGCTTGGCGAGGTAGAGGTCCTGGACCTGGGCGGCGGCATCGCCGTAGCCCATCCGGACGGCGAGCCGGTTGTAGAAGTTCTGCTCCCGGCTGCCCATGCCCCCGATGTAGAGCGCCGCGTAGTGCCGCAGCGGCTCGGCGCAGGCCTCGAGGTCGTCGCCGAACACCACCGGCACCGTCGGTACGACGTCGAAGCCGGTCATGTCCTTCCCCGCCTTCGCCCGGCCGGCCCGCACGTGGTCGAGCGACTCGGCCGCGTGCTCCGGGGCGAAGAAGATGCCCAGCCAGCCGTCGGCGATCTCGCCGGTCAGTTCCAGGTTCTTGGGGCCGACCGACGCGAGGTAGAGCGGGATGTGCTCGCGCACCGGGTGGGCGGTGAGCCGCAGCGCCTTGCCCGGCCCGTCCGGCAGCGGGAGGGTCCAGAACTCTCCCTCGTGCCGCAGCGGCTGCCGCGAGAGCGCCTGGCGCACCACGGCGACGTACTCACGGGTGCGCGCGAGCGGTTTGGCGAACCGGACGCCGTACCAGCCCTCCGACACCTGCGGCCCGGACACGCCGAGGCCGAGCCGGAAGCGACCGCCGGACAGGCTGTCGAGGGTGGCCGCCGTCATCGCGGTCATCGCCGGGGTGCGGGCCGGGATCTGGAAGATCGCCGACCCGATGCCGATCCGCTCGGTCTGGGCGGCCACGAAGGCGAGGACGGTGGCGGCGTCGGAGCCGTAGGCCTCGGCCGCCCACACCGAGTCGTAGCCGATGCGGTCGGCCTCCCGGGCCACGGCGAGGTTGTCCTGGTCGTTGCCGGCCCCCCAGTAGCCGAGGTTCACAGCGAGTCGCATGGAGGCCGACCCTATAGATTCGCCCGACATGGAGCAGCGGAGGCTCGGCCGGTCGGGCCTGAGGGTGAGCCGGCTCGCGCTCGGCACGATGACGTGGGGCCGCGACACCGACGAGCACGAGGCGGCCGACCAGATGTCGGCGTTCCTCGACGCCGGCGGCACCCTGGTGGACACCGCGGCGGGCTACGGCGACGGCGAGTCCGAGCGGGTGGTGGGCCGGCTCCTGGCGACCAAGGTCGACCGCGAGGAGCTGGTGATCGCCACCAAGGCCGGCGTCTCGCGCCGCACCGGCGACAGGGTCGTCGACACCTCGCGCAAGGCCCTCCTCGACTCCCTCGACGGGTCGTTGCAGCGGATGGGCCTCGACACGGTCGACCTGTGGCAGCTGCACGCGTGGAGCGAGGAGACGCCGCTCGAGGAGACGCTCGCGGCTGCCGACTCGGCCGTGGCGTCGGGCCGGGCGCGCTACGCCGGGGTGTCGAACTACTCCGGCTGGCAGACCGCCCGGGCGGTGACCTGGCAGCAGTCCTGGCCGGGGCGGGCGCCGATCGTGTCGACGCAGATGGAGTACTCGCTGCTGCAGCGCGGGATCGAGCGCGAGGTCCTGCCCGCCGCCGCCGCGCTGGGCCTCGGCGTGCTCCCGTGGTCGCCGTTGGGGGCCGGTGTGCTGACCGGCAAGTACCGCGGCGGCACCCCCGCCGACTCACGAGCCGCCTCGCCGCACTTCGCCCGGTTCATCGAGCACCGGCTGAACGACCGGTCACGGCGGATCGTCGACGCCGTGGCGATCGCGGCCGACGGGCTCGAGGTGCCGCCGCTGGCGGTGGCGCTGGCCTGGGTCCGGGACGCGCCGGGGGTGACCGCCCCGATCGTCGGCGCCCGGACCGCCGCCCAGCTGCGGGCCTCGCTGCAGGCCGACCGGGTGACGCTGCCGGCCGAGATCCGCACGGCGCTGGACGAGGTGTCCGCCCCGCCGACGGGTTACCCCGACGCCTGACTAGGCACATCTCGCCATTGATCACTCGCTCGCTGCGGTCCACGGTGAGGTCTCCGTGCACCGACAGGGGGACTCCATGCTGCACACCTCCGCAGGCCGTCGCTCATCCTTCGCCTCGCTCTGCACGACGCTGGCGGTTCTCGCCGCCACCGCTCTCGCCGGCTCCACAGGCGCCCAGGCCGCCGCGCCGGAGAAGCTGTACTTCGACGTCTTCGACCCGTCGGTCGTGGAGGTCGACGACTTCCTCTCGGACGAGTGCGGGACAGAGGTGACGTTCTCGGCGGCCGGGCACGACTTCGGCCAGATGTTCTTCCTGCACGACGGCGACGTCCGCTTCGCCTTCCACCCGAGCTACCGGGAGACGCTCGCCAGCGAGTACGGCACGGTCGAGAGCCAGGACGTCGGCGTCGACAAGGTCTCGCTCGACCCCGAGACGGGGCTGCTGGTGGTCTTCGGCACCGGGATCCACCTCAAGGTGAAAGGCGACACCTACGCGCTCGGGCTCTGGCGGCTGACGCTGGACCCCGAGACCGGCGAGCAGGTCGGCGACGGCAGTTACGCGGGCAACTTCGACGTCCTGCGGCCGGAGATCATCGACTACCTGTGCGGCATCCTCGGCCCGCCGGAGGCCTGACCCGTCGGGGTGACCTCGGCAGGTCCGCCGGCCCGACGCGCTGCCGTGCGCCACAATGGCGGGCGATGGCGGACTGGGAGTACCAGCACCTCTACCTGCCGCGCGGCACCAGCCGGGGAGCTGCGCGGCGGCTGCTGACCGACCACGCCGAGTACGGCCACTGGGAGCTGGACCGGCTGCGGCTCTTCGCGGACGGCAGCCGCCGGGTGGTCCTGCGGCGCCGGGTGATCAAGGTCGTGCGTACGGCCTGATCAGCTGGTCCCCGACCTCTCCCGACGGCTCCCGACGGCTCCGGAGCGCTCCCGACCATGATCGTGAGGGGATCCGGGCCTGCAGAAGGCCTGAATCCCCTCACGATCAAGAAGTCGGCGTCAGCTGGTCGCCAGGAAGCGGTCCAGCACCCGGGTGCCGAACCGCAGCGAGTCCACCGGCACCCGCTCGTCGATGCCGTGGAACATCGCGGCGAAGTCCATGTCGGCCGGCAGCCGCAGCGGCGCGAAGCCGAACCCGCGGATGCCGAGCAGGCTGAAGGACTTGTTGTCGGTGCCGGCGGAGAGGCAGTACGGCACCGTGTGCGAGCCGGGGTCCTCCGCCTGCAGCGCCGCCACCATCGCGTCGACCAGTGCGCCGTCGAAGGTGGTCTCCACCGCGATGTCGCTGATGACGTCCTCACGGCGTACGTCCGGGCCGATCAGCTCGTCGATCGTCGCCAGCAGCTCGTCCTCGTAGCCCGGCACGAACCGGCAGTCCACCATCGCCTCGGCCGTCTGGGGGATGACGTTGTGCTTGTAGCCGGCCCGCAGCATCGTCGGATTGGCCGTGTTGCGCAGGGTCGCGCCGGCGCTTCGAGCCAGGGCGTCGTGCTTGGCCATCGCCGCCTCCGGATCGGTCAGGTCGAGCTCGACGCCGAGCACGTCGGCCATCTCCTCGAGGAAGCGCTGCACGGTCGGCGTCATCCGGATCGGCCACTCGTAACGCCCGATCCGCGACACCGCCTCGGAGAGCGCCGTCACGGCGTTGTCGTGGTGGATCAGCGACCCGTGACCGGCGCGTGCCTCGGCCACGAGGCGCAGCCAGCGGAGGCCCTTCTGCGCCGTCTCGATCAGGTAGACCCGCTCGTCGCCGACCGACAACGAGAAGCCGCCGACCTCACTGATCGCCTCGCTGACGCCCTCGAACTGCCCCGGGTGGTTGTCGACCATCCAGTGCGCGCCGTACCGCCCGCCGGCCTCCTCGTCGGCCAGGAAGCACAGCACGACGTCGCGCGGGGGGCGCCGCCCCTCCCGCCGCCACTGCCGCACGACCGCGAGCACCATCGCGTCCATGTGCTTCATGTCGACCGCACCGCGCCCCCACACGCAGCCGTCGGCCACCTCCGCCGCGAACGGGTCGTAGGTCCAGTCGCGTGCCTCGGCCGGTACGACGTCGAGGTGGCCGTGGACGAGCAGCCCGGGGCGACTCGAGTCCTCGCCCTCCCACCGCACGACGACGCTGGTGCGGCGCTCCGCCGACTCGAAGATCTGCGGCTCCAGGCCCACCTCGGAGAGCAGGCCGGCGACGTGCTCGGCGGCCGCCCGCTCCCCCGGCCCGCTGCCGTCGCCGTAGTTGGACGAGTCGATCCTGATCAGGTCGCGGCAGATGTCGACGACCTCGTCCTCGGCCGTGGGTACGTCCGGGCTGGTCGGCTCGGGCACGGTCCCTCCTGCGGGGTTCGGCGGCGGACTCCTGCGGGGTCTTCCGGTGCCGGCCATCCTGCCCCACCGCCCCGGTGGGCCGGCCGGGCGACGCCCGGGCGGGCCTCCCGGGTTTGCTAAGGTTGCCTGCGCGCTGGACGGGGTCGCACCCTGCTCCGGCGTGCACGACGTACAACAGCACGACACCTCGTCCGGGTGGCGGAATTGGCAGACGCGCTAGCTTGAGGTGCTAGTGCCCTTTATCGGGCATGGGGGTTCAAGTCCCCCCTCGGACACACACCGCTCAACACGAAGCCGCAGGTCACAGACCTGCGGCTCTTGTGATTCAGGTGTCAAAGGGCCCGCTGGTCACACGCGATCGTTCCGGGGTCGAGCGCGGTCGACCGACGGGCGCAGGCGGTCTTCGAGGGGTGAGTCCCCTGGGGTGGTGTAACTCGGGCACCTGATCGGGACCGTGTTCGTGTCGGTCCCGGACGTTGTGGGGCCATCGCGTGAGGCTCTGTGAGTAACCGACCAAAGTTGCTCACGGAAAGAGGATCCACGCGATGGCCCTGGACCAGTCTGCCTTGCTCGAGTTGGTGGAGATGATGCGCAGCGCCGATGCCGGCGAGTTGATGCGTCGGCTGCTCGGCACGATCATGCAGGAGCTCGTCGATGCCGAGGCGACCGCCCACATCGGCGCCGGCCCGCACGAGCGCAGCCAGGCGCGCACCACCCAGCGCAATGGCACCCGCGACAAGATGGTCACGACCACGGCGGGGGACTTGACGGTGAAGGTCCCCAAGGTCCGGACCGGGTCGTTCTTCCCGGCGCTGCTGGCCCCGGGCCGGCGGATCGACGTCGCCCTGCACGCGGTGGTGATGCAGGCCTACGTGGAAGGTGTCTCGACGCCGGGTCGATGACCTGGTCGTCGCGCTGGGCGGGACCGGGATCAGCAAGAGCGAGGTGTCCCGGATCTGCGCCAAGCTCGACGCCGAGGTCGCCACCTGGCGGGCCCGGCCGCTGGACGAGCAGGCCTTCCCCTACGTGTTCCTCGACGCGACCTACTGCAAGGTCCGGGTCAACCAGCGGGTGGTGTCCCAGGCGGTGGTGATCGCCACCGGGGTCAGCGCCGACGGCAAGCGGGAGGTCCTGGGCTGCGCGGTCGGGGACAGCGAGACCGAGGACTTCTGGACCGAGTTCCTGCGCGACCTGCGCGAGCGCGGCCTGACCGGGGTCCAGCTGGTCATCAGCGACGCCCACCGCGGACTGACCACCGCCGTCGCGACGGTCCTGCAGGGCGCGGCCTGGCAGCGCTGCCGGGTCCACTTCATGCGCAACGCCCTGGCCAAGGTGACCAAGGGCCACGCCGAGATGGTCGCCGCGACCATCCGGACCGTGTTCGCCCAGCCCACCAGCGGCAAGGTCCGCGAGCAGCTCGACACCGTCGCGGG
>Ga0075325_1000068_pt1 | contig 13263 bp, 11 predicted proteins | sample MayberrySE_Catta_5_FD_120048 | JGI IMG/M metagenome (GOLD analysis project Ga0075325, IMG submission 120048) | Natural and restored wetland microbial communities from the San Francisco Bay, California, USA, that impact long-term carbon... | ecosystem: Environmental > Terrestrial > Soil >... | reverse complement strand
TCTTTCGTTTTGAAGATCTGGTCGTTGTGGTCGGCGCGAACCATCGGCTGGTTGGTCGGGACCTCGACCACCGGCACTTTGTAGATCTTCATGAACTCGGTGGCCTCGGTCAGCGCCGTGCCGGTCATCCCGGAGAGCTTGTCGTAGAGGCGGAAGTAGTTCTGCAGGGTGATCGTCGCCAGGGTCTGGTTCTCCTCGCCGATCGCCACGCCCTCCTTGGCCTCGACCGCCTGGTGCAGGCCCTCCGACCAGCGCCGGCCCTCGAGGATGCGGCCGGTGAACTCGTCGATGATCATCACCTGGCCGTCGACCACGGCGTAGTCCTTGTCCTTGCGATAGAGCGCCTCGGCCTTCAGCGCCTGGACGAGGTGGTTGACGAGGCTGCCGTGCTCGCCGAGGTAGAGGTTGTCGACGTCGAGGAACTCCTCGGCGCGTTTCACCCCTTTCTCGGTCGGTGAGACGGTCTTGTGCTTTTCGTCGTACTCGTAGTCGTACTCGGCCTCGGAGGTGTCCTTCGACTCACCCAGCGAGCGCAGCTTGTCCTTGGCGGCCTCGCCCTTCATCTGCCGGGCGAGGCGCGCGAAGGTGTAATAGGTCTGGGTGGCCTGCTCGGGGGCGCCGGAGATGATCAGCGGCGTGCGCGCCTCGTCGATGAGGATGTTGTCGACCTCGTCGACGATCGCGAAGTGGTGGCCGCGCTGCACGCAGTGCTCGAGCGCATCGGCCATGTTGTCGCGCAGGTAGTCGAAGCCGAACTCGGAGTTGGTGCCGTAGGCCACGTCGCAGGCGTACTTCTCCTGCCGGGTGGCGTGGTCGTCGCCCTCCTGGATCGAGGCGACGCTGACCCCGAGCATGTCGTAGACCGGCTTCATCCATTCGGCGTCGCGGCGGGCCAGGTAGTCGTTGACGGTGACCAGGTGGACGCTGTCGCCGGCCAGCGTGTTGAGGAAGACGGCCAGGGTGGCGGTCAGCGTCTTGCCCTCGCCCGTCTTCATCTCGGCGATCGAGCCCTCGTGCAGGACCATGCCGCCGATCAGCTGCACGTCGTAGTGGCGCTGGCCAATCGCGCGGCGCGCCGCCTCGCGGGTGAGCGCGAAGGCCTCCGGCAGCAGATCGTCCAGCGACTCTCCCTCCTTCGCCCGGGCGCGCAGGGCATCGGCCTCGCTGCGCAGCTCGGTGTCGTCGAGCAGCTCCATCTCGGGCTCGATGCCGTTGATCAGCTCGGCGCGCTTCTCATACCCCTTGAACTTGCGCCCCTCGCCGACACGCAGCGCGCGCGTGACCATGTCCCTTGCAGCAGGCATGGCCCTAGGGTAGCGAGGGGTCGGCGCTCAGGCGGCGCGTCCGCGCATGCGCGCCACGGCGCGGCGCGTCTGGCTGCGCTTGCGGCGCAGCTCGCGGTGCTTCTTGACCTGACGGCGAATGTCCTCGGCCAGCTCGTGGATCGTGTGGGCCATCTCCGGCGAGGCCTCGCGCGCCCGCAGCGTGACTCGCTTCAAGCGCAGCGTCGCCTCGGCCACCTGGCTGTCGGAGATCGAGGGGTTGCGCTCCTCGTAGATCTCGACGTCGAGCGTCGCCAGCTCGGAGACCTGGCGGCCGACGCGGCGGAATCTCTTCGTCACATGACTCCGCAGCTCGTCGGTTATCTCGACGTTGCGCCCACGTATCTCGATCCGCATCTCGGCCTCCTTGGGTGTCTGTCCTTCGATGCTACGCCCTCACAAGCGTCTGGTAAAGGTGGCTGCAGCTACCCGCACCGCGCCGGCGCTACGCAGGGCGCGGGCACATGCCGAAAGTGTCGCGCCGGTGGTCAGCACGTCGTCGACGAGCAGCACGCTGCGGGGCACTTCGCCGCGGGGCTGGACGTCGGGCGGGTGGCCGATGCGCTCGCCGCGCCGCTTGCCGACCTGGCGCCCGCCGCCCCGGCGGACGAGGCAGGGCGCCAGCGGCAGGCCGGTCCGCTCGGCCAGCGCCGCGGCGATCTCGGCCGCCGGGTCAAAGCCGCGCCCCAGGGAGCGCAGGCGCGCGGTGGGCACGGGCACGATCGCGCCGCTCAGCAGACTTGCCGGGGCGAGCCACTCGATCCGCTCGGCGATCAACCCGGCGACCGGCAGCAGGCGGCGGAACTTGAGCGCCGTGACCAGGTCCCGGGCGGCGCCCTCGTGCGGCGCCGACGACCAAGCCTGGTCGAGCCCTGGCGGCCCGCCGCCGCGCAGCGGCTCGGCTTGGGCGAGGCGACGGGTGCAGCGGGTGCAGATCACCGCGGTCGGGCGACACGACCGCCCGCAAGCCGCGCAGAGCGGGGGCAGGAGACTCGCGGCGAGGACATGCAGGGTGCGCATGCCGCGATCCTGCGCTGTGGCGACGCGCGTGTGGCGCGCAGAACGTCAGAGAAGCGTCACGGCTTGCCGACGCGACCGGCGATTGCCCCGATCAGCATCCCCTCAGGGGCCAGCTCGGCGCCGCTCAGCATGATCGAGTCGCGGACCCAGGCGCCGGCGCCGATCCGGCAACCGTCGCCGATGATCGCCGGCCCTTGGATGCGGGTCCCCTCGCCCAGCTCCACCCCGGCCCCGATCAGGGCCGGGCCCTCCACCTCGACCCCGGTGAGCGGGCTGGCGGCGCGCACGCCCTCGGCGACCTCGGGCGCTCCCGGCTCAACCTCGACCGCGCCAAGCAGCGCATCGAGGTTGCCCTGGCGCAGCTCCTCGAGGTTGCCGATGTCATTCCAGTAGGCGTCGATCTCGTGCGAGTAGAAGGCCACGTCGTTCCCCAGCAGCGCCGGGAAGACGTCCATCGCCCAGTCGGCGAAGCCGTCCGGGTCGTCCTCCCCGGCCGCCTTGCTGGTCCCGGGAGCGGGAAAGAAGTCGAAGACCTCCTGGCGGAACATGTAGATGCCGCAGTTGGCCAGGTCGGAAAGCGCTTCGGCGGGCTCGGGCTTCTCCTGGAAGCCCTGGATGCGCCCGTCGGCGCCGGTGATCGCGACGCCGAACTGGGTGGTGTCGCTTACCCGCTTGGTCGCCAGCGTGGCGATCCCATCGTGGGACTCGTGGAAGGCGCGCATCGCCCCGAGGTCGATGTCGCTGAGCGCATCGCCCGAGATCACCAGGAAGGAGTCGCCGAGGAAGCCGGCCGCGTTGCGCACGCCGCCGGAGGTGCCGAGCAGCTGCTCCTCGCGGCTGTAGGAGAGCTCGATGCCGAAGGCCGAGCCGTCGCCGAAATGGCCCTCGATCGTCTCCGGGAACCAGTGCAGGTTGGCGATCGCCTCAGCGAAGCCGTGCCGCGCCAGGAGGCGCACGATGTGCTCCATCACCGGCCGGTTGAGCACCGGCGCCATCGGCTTGGGCAGCGCGTAGGTGATCGGCCGCAGCCGCGTGCCAAGCCCGGCGGCGAGCACCATCGCCCTCATGAGGCGCGGCCCAGGGCGGCCTTGAAGCCCTCGATCGCCTCGACCGGCAGCGGGTCGACGCCGCGGGCCTCGGCGAGCGCCAGCGAGAGCAGGTCGCCGAGCATCGTCAGCCAGAGCAGGCGGGCGACGCGAGTCTCGCCGACGGCCTCGACCGTGACCACCTCGGCGCCGGCCGAGGCGATCGCCTCGCCGGTCAGCTCGAAGCGCCGCCGCTCGCGCGGGTGCTGGTCGGAGTCTTCGAGCAGCACGGCCGAGAAGGCGTTCCCCGACCAGCCACAGATCTCGTTGTGGTCAGCCTCGGGCAGCTCGGAGAAGAAGGCGGGCAGCTCGGCGTTCTCGTTGATCTGCGTCTTCCAGCGGCGGGCGACAGGCGCGGTCAGGTCAGCCCCGATGACCACCGGCGCCGACCCCGCCAGGCGCGCGGCGATCTCGGCGGCGCGGCTCTGCAGGTCGCCGGCCTGCTCGGTGAGGAAGCTGGCCGCCACATCGAGCTCGGTGTGGATGCGCGGCGCGACCCCGGCGAGGGCCGCGACCTCGGCGGCGCAGACCAGCATGTAGGCGACCGCGGTGCGCGGCGCCGGCAGGATTCCCGGCAACCCGACGACCGGCACGCCCGCCTCCCGCGCGCCGTCGACGAGCTCGCCGCCGGTGCTGGCGACGATGCGCCGCGCGCCCAGCGCCTCGGCCGCGCTGAAGCAGGCCAGCGTCTCCTCGGTGTTGCCCGAGTAGCTCGAGCAGAGCACCGTCCACTCGGGGGTCGCCCAGGAGGGCAGCTCGTAGCCGCGGATCGTCAGCAGCGGCCGGTTGAGCCGGTCGCCGAGCGCAGCGGCGGCGAGATCGCCACCGATCGCCGAGCCCCCCATCCCACAGACCATCAGCCCGGCGGCCTCGGCGGGCTCCAGGCGCGCCGACTCGACCCGCCAGAGCGCGTCGCGCAGGTGATCGGGGATGGCGAGGACGTCGTCGAGCATTGGTGGCTAGCCCGGCACTCTTTCGCCCTCACCCACGACCGCACCTTCCAGGCTCTCCTCGGCGGCGATCTCGACCCCGGCGGAGAGGATCGAGCCACTGACCGTGGCGCCGGCGCCGATCCGGCAATCGCCGAGCAGCACGGAATCGCGAACCTCGGCGCCGGCCTCAATGCGGCAACCGCTGGCGACCACGGCGCGCGGGCCGACGTTGGCCGTGGCGGCGATCTCGGCGCCAGGCTCGATCAGCATGCCCAATGCGGTCGGCTCGACCCGGGTCGCGACGCGACGTTCGAGGATGTCCCAGCTCGCCTGCAGGTAGCGCTCCGGCGTGCCGATGTCCATCCAGTAGCCGTCGAGCCGCAGCCCGTGCAGGCCCTCGCCGACGAGGCGTGGGAAGACATCGCGCTCGATCGAGACCTCCTCGCCGGCCGGGATCAGGTCGAGCACCGAGCGCTCCAGCACGTACATGCCGGCGTTGATCTCGCCGGGCGAGTGCGCACCCGTCTTCTCGAGGAACTCCAACACCTCGCCGCCCTCGCCACAGCGCACCAGGCCGTAAGCGGCGGAGTCCTCGACCGGGTGCAGGCCCAGCGTCGCCTGCGCTCCGCGCTCGGCGTGGGCGCCGAGCAGGGCGGTCAGATCGAGGTCGGTGAGCACGTCGCCGTTGAGGGCGAGGAAGCGCTGGTCGAGGTCGTCACCGAGCTCGTCGGCGGCGAAGCGAATCGCGCCGGCGGTGCCGCGGCGCTCGGGCTCGACCACGTAGCGGATCGACACGCCGGCCCGCTCCTCCTCGCCGCTCAGCGCCTGGCGCAGCACGTCGGGCAGGAAGCCGCAGGCGAGCACGACCTCGGTCACGCCGTGCCCGGCCAGCCACTCGATCATGTAGGCGAGGAAGGGGCGGTCGACCAGAGTCAGCGCCGGCTTCGGCACGGTCTCGGTCAGGGGACGCAGGCGCGTCCCCTCCCCTCCGACTAGGACGATTGCCTGCACTACTCCGCTGTGCCCGCCGGGACGGAGCCCTCAACCGCCCGTCCAATTCCCTCGTACTCGAAGCCTGCATTGCGCAGCAGGCCGGCGTCGAGGAAGTTGCGCCCGTCGATGAGCAGCGGCCGCGCCATGCGCGCCGCGGCGGCGGCCCAGTCGAGCTCGGCGAACTCGGGCCACTCGGTGACCAGCACCGCGGCGTCGGCGCCCTCGAGCGCCGCCAGGGCCGAGTCGCGGAGCTCGACCGAGTCGAGCAGCTCGCGAGCGGCCTCGCCGGCCACCGGGTCATAGGCGACGACCTCCGCCCCCTCGCCTTCCAGACGTGCGGCCAGCACCAGGCTCGAGGCCTCGCGCATGTCGTCGGTCTGCGGCTTGAAGGCGAGCCCCAGCAGCGCGACCCGCTTGCCGAGCAGCGATCCCAGGTGCTTCTGCAGCTTGCCGACCACACGGCGCTTCTGCAGCTCGTTCACCTCGATCACCGCGTTGAGCAGCTGGAAGTGGTACCCGCTGTTGCCGGCCAGCATCTTCAGCGCGCTGACGTCCTTAGGGAAACAGGAACCCCCGTAGCCGATGCCGGGCCGCAGGAAGGCTGAGCCGATGCGCTGGTCGAGGCCCATGCCGCGGGCGACTTCGGCGACGTCGGCGCCGACCTCCTCACAGACGTTGGCGATCTCGTTGACGAAGGAGATCTTGGTCGCCAGGAAGGCGTTGGAGGCGAGCTTGATCATCTCGGCGCTGGCCACGTCGGTGCGCACGATCTCACCGCCGAGCGGCGCGTAGAGCTCGGCCACGGCGTCGGCGCCTGCCTCGTCGCCGGGATCGGCGCCGACTACCACCCGATCCGGATGGAGGAAGTCCTCGACCGCCGAGCCCTCCTTGAGGAACTCGGGACAGGAGACGTAGGGCAGGCCGGGCCGGTCGCGGCGGATCGATTGACCGGTGCCGGCGGGCACGGTGCTCTTCATCACCAGCACGTGGTCGCTGCCCTCCGGCAGCTCCTCGATCACGGCGCGCACCCGCGAGAGGTCGGCGTCGCCGGAGCGGGTCGGCGGCGTGTCGACGCAGACGAAGAGCAGGCGGGCGGCGCTGAGCAGCTCGCCCATGTCGGTGGTGAAGGTGAGGCGCTCGGCGTTGCGGGCGAGCAGCTCGTCGAGCCCCGGCTCGTGAATCGTCGTCTCACCCCGGGAGAGCGAATCGACCTTCTCCTCGAGGATGTCGCGAGCGATGACCGGGTGGCCGAGCTCGGCGAAACAGGCGGCCGTCACGAGGCCGACCCAGCCAACTCCGATCACGCCGATCGGCTCTCTGTCCCCTGTCATTGCTGCGCCCTCCTCTTCTTCGGCTTCTGGTTTGGAATTACGACCTGGGCCGAGCGCGCCATGCCGACCATCTGGTCGTTGGTCAGCACCCGCAGCAGGCTGTTCGCCACCCAGTAGGTGTTGTCCCCCCGGCGCCAGGCGATCAGCTTGATGCGGTCGCCGTCGAGGAAAATCTCATAGTCGCGGCCGCGGATCTCCTGCTCGATGCTCGGCCCGCTGAGGATCGGCGGATCGCCCCAGCCCTGGATCCCCTGCATGCCGAAGTAATGGGTGCCGTCGGGCAGGTCGAGCGTGATCACCATGCGGTAGGCCCCGTGACGGTTGCCGTCGGTGTCCTTGAAGTGGTAGACGCGCGGGTCCTGGATATGCAGGTAGGGGTTGCTTTCCTCATAGGCGGCGCCGGGTGGCAGGCGGCTCGGGTAGAAAACGGGGAAGCCGTGGCTGACCTTGCGCGCCACGACCTTCGCCTCCGCCTTGCCTGCTTCGCCGGCCGCGGTGAGGCCGTCACTGCCGGGCGGCTTGGTCTTCAGCTTGGGCTTTGGCTTGGGCTTGGGCTTCTTCTTCGCCTGCTTCTGCTTCTTGCCGCCCTGCTTCTTGCCGCTCGACTGCGCCTCGGCCTCGTCCAGGGAGCCGCGCGGCCCACCGCTCGCTTCGATGCCGAGGAACTTGTCGACGGCGCCGGCGATCTGTTCGGGTGATGAGTAGACGAAGCTCGGCCCCAGTTCGGCCGGGAAATCGACCTCGTTGATTTCGGCATTGCGCGAGGCGATCAGCAGCTTCATCACCTCGATCATCGACTTCGTGTCACTGATATCGGAGGTCGTGTATTCGGTGAAGACGTCGATCAGCTCGCCTTCTCCGAGGATGTCGCGCGCCAGATCGGAAATCGGCACGCGCAGGCGGGCCGCGCTGAGGAAGTCCTGCTGGCGGGCGGCGCGCACCAGGTCGGTGTCGGTGTGCCGGTAGCGCACGTACTCCAGCGCCCTTTTGCCGCACATCAGCTGATAGCCGGGCTGCACGTTGATCTCGGCGTATTCTTCGGAGGACTCCTCGTTGGAGTGGTAGTAGCGACGATCGATGTCGACGTAGACGCAGCCGATCGCGTAGACGGCGCGGACGAAGCCGAGGTAGTCGACGTTGACGATGTGGTTGATCGGCAGGCCGGTCAGTTCCTTGACCACCTGCAGGGTCAGCTTCGGGCCGCCGTAGGCGAAGGCAGAGGAGAACTTGTCGGTGCCGACGCCGGGGATTTCGACCTCGAGGTCGCGCGGGATCGACATCAGCGCGATCGCGTCGTTGTCGGGATCGAGGCGCAGCAGGATCGTCGTGTCGGAGCGACCGGGATCTTCCGGTTCGTTGGCCCGCTTGTCGGAGCCAAGGATGAGGATGTTCTGCGCCTCGCCCCCCTTGGTCTCCTTGAGCACCCCTTCGACCGCGTTTCTCAGTTTGTTGTTGTGCCCGAGCGCCTCGGCGATGTTGTCGATCTTGATCAGACCGCCCGCGGCCACCGCGGCCGCGGTGGCGAGGACGATCAAGAGGGAGCCGACGGTGAAGCGCCACCAGTAGCGCTTCGGCTTCGGCGGCGGCTCGTGGTCGCCCGCGGGCGGTGGCTTGCTCAGTCCCGTCTCAGCCATGGGCCCTCAGCTCGCGAGCCGGGCCGGAAGCGAGCGCAGGAAGGTGTCGAGCGTCTGCTGGTAGGTGTGCAGCGAGGAGACCGAGACCCACTCCTCGGGGCCGTGATGCCCGGCCCCGAGCGGGCCGAACTCGACCGCCGGCACCCCAACCCGCAAAAAGGAGACGGCGTCGGAGGCGCCGTCGCGCCCGACGCTCATCGGCTCGCCGTCGTGATGGGCGTTGGCCGCGTCGCGCAGGGCCTGCACGTAGGGCAGCTCGCGATCGACGACGGCCGGCGGCCGGGTGAAGAGCTGTTCGACCTCGGCCGCGATGCCGCGCACCTGCTCGAGCACCTCGGCTGGGTCCTGGTCGGGCAGGTAGCGAATGTCGACGTCGATCGCGCATCGGTCGGGCACCTTGTTGAGCGCGTCGCCGCCCACGATCCGGCCGAGATTGATCGAGGGGCGGTCGAACAGCTCCGAGCTGTGCCGTGCGAACGGTAGCGACTCGATACTGCGGAAAACGTCGATCGCCCGCAGCACCGCGTTGTCGCCCAGCCAGGGCGTGGCCCCGTGGGCGGCGACGCCGCTGACCTGCACGCGCAGGGCAAGCACCCCCTTGGCCTCGACCCCGATGTGCAAATCGGTCGGCTCACCGGTGATCGCGAAGTCGCCGAGGAAGCCGCTGTCGACCAGCCGGTCGCTGCCGCGATCGACTTCCTCCTCAGACTCCTCGTCGCCGACGATCCCCAACCGCACCCGCACCTGGTCCTGATCACGCATCGCGGCCGTGGTCAACAGCATCGCCGCCAGCGCCCCCTTCATGTCATAGGCGCCCCGGCCGTAGAGCTTGTCCCCCTCAACCCGCGGCGCGAACTGCCCGGCCTGACCAGGGACGACATCGATGTGCCCGTGCAGCACCACCGTCGGCGCTCCCTCCGGCCCCACCTCCGCCTTGAGCACCGGCAGTCCCCGCACCTCATCGCTCTCGACCCCAATCCCGCGCGCATCCAACCACCCTTCGATGAACCCGGCGCATTCCAACACCGCCTCAGCCGAAGAGGTCTCATAGCCAATCAACCGTTCGGTCAGCGCCACCAGCTCATCGCTCACGCCAAGCACCCCCAAGCGAGGGACCAGTCCTGCGTTTCCCGTCAATAACACGGCTAATGCAGGACTCGTCGCGGATCTCTCCCCTCACCCCTGGGCAATCGCCAGAAACGCTTCGGCCCGGTCGCGGTCCTTCTGTGCCCGGGAGCGGGCGCCGCTGCCCTTCTCGGACTCGGCCAAGCGCTGCTCGGCATCCGCCAGCTGCTCTTTCAGCGTGGCCATGTCGAGCTCGTCGGGAGCGAGCACCTCCTCGACCAGCAGCTTCGCCCGGTTGCCGAAGACCTGCAGCCAACCGTGAGCCTGGGCGTAGCGCTTGGTCTCCGAGTCGCTGACGTGGAGGCGCAGCTCCGTCGGCTGCAGCGAGGCCAGCAGCGGCGTGTGGTTGGCGAGGATGCCGACCTCGCCGAGCGCCGTGCGGGTCGAGACCTGGCGCACCGCGCCGCTGAAGACCTCCCCCTCCGGGGTGAGGACCTCGACCTCGAAGGTGTGCTCAGCCGCCACGCGTCACCTAGGCGGCCGCGGCCGCTCCGGCGTCCGCGGTCACCTGGTCGATTCCTCCCTTCATGTAGAAGGCGCCCTCCGAGAGCTCGTCGTGCTCGCCGTCGAGGATCTCGCGGAAGCCGCGCACCGTCTCGCCCACCGGCACGTACTCGCCGCTGCGGCCCGTGAACTGCTCGGCGACGAAGAACGGCTGCGAGAGGAAGCGCTCGATCTTGCGGGCGCGCGAAACCGTCTGCTTGTCCTCGTCGGAGAGCTCGTCGATGCCGAGGATGGCGATGATGTCCTGCAGCTCCTTGTAGCGCTGCAGCACCTCCTGGACTTCGGTCGCCGTGCGGTAATGCTCCTCGCCGACGACGTCGGGCTTGAGGATCGTCGAGGTCGAGTCGAGCGGGTCGACGGCGGGGTAGATCCCCTTCTCGGAGATCGCCCGGGACAGTGTCGTGGTCGCGTTGAGGTGGGCGAACACCGACGCCGGCGCCGGGTCGGTGAGGTCGTCGGCGGGCACGTAGATCGCCTGCACCGAGGTGACCGAGCCGCGCTCGGTCGAGGTGATCCGCTCCTGCAGTTCCCCCATCTCGGTCTCCAGCGTCGGCTGGTAACCGACCGCCGAAGGCATGCGCCCGAGCAGCGCCGAGACCTCGGAGCCCGCCTGGACGAAGCGGAAGATGTTGTCGATGAAGAGCAGCACGTCCTGGCCGCCCTGCTCGCGGAAGTATTCGGCCATCGTCAGGCCGGAGAGCGCCACGCGCAGGCGGGCGCCGGGCGGCTCGTTCATCTGGCCGAAGACGAGCATCGTCTTATCGATGACGCCGGACTCCTTCATCTCGAGCCAGAGGTCGTTGCCCTCGCGCGAGCGCTCGCCGACGCCGCAGAAGGCGGAGAGGCCTTCGTGCTCTTCGCCGATCGAGCGGATCAGCTCCTGGATCAAGACGGTCTTGCCGACGCCGGCGCCACCGAAGAGGCCGACCTTGCCGCCCTTGGCGTAGGGCGCCAGCAGGTCGATCACCTTGATCCCGGTCTCGAGGATCTCCTGGGTCGGAGCGAGCTCGGAGGCTTCCGGGGCCGAGCGGTGGATCGGCCAGCGCTCCTCCGTCTCCACCGGCTCGCCGAGGTCGATCGGCTCGCCGAGCAGGTTGAAGATGCGACCCAGGGTGGCGTCGCCGACCGGAACCGAGATCGGGCCGCCGGTGTCGATCACCTTGTCGCCGCGCTGCAGGCCGTCGGTGGCGTCCATCGCCACGGTGCGGACGCGATCGTCGCCGAGGTGCTGCTGCACCTCGCAGACCAGCTCCATCGCCTCGTTGTCGGCGTCGCCGGCCATCTCGATCTTCACCGCCGAGTAGATCTCCGGCAGCTTGTCCGGGAAGACCGCGTCGACGACGACGCCGGTCACCTGCTCGACTCGCCCTACGTTTGCTCCGTTGCTCTCAGACATTGGTTCCTTTTCTCGATTCTCAGCTTTTATCCAAGCGCCTCGGCGCCGGCGACAACCTCGAGGATCTCCTGGGTGATCTCGGCCTGCCTGACCCGGTTCATCTCCAGCGTCAGGTCGCCCATCATTTCCTCCGCGTTCTCCGCGGCACTGCGCATCGCTGTCATCCGTGCCCCCAGCTCCGAGGCCGCCGACTCGAGCAGCGCCCGGTACACGGAGATGTTCACGTACTCGGGAATCAACTGGCCGAGCAGCTCCTCGGCTTCGGGCTCGTACTCCCATGAAGACTTGCTGTGCGCCTGCTCGATCTCGGTTTCCTCGCCGACCTCTTCCTCCTCGGAGACGCCCTCGCCGATCACGTCGGCCTGCTGCAGGGGCAGCAGCGTCTGCCGCCAGACATGCTGGGTCAGCGGCGAGACGTAGCGGTTGTAGACCAGCTCGACCCGGTCGAGCTCCTCGTCGACGTAGCGGGCGGTCAGCTCCTCGCCGATCTCGCGGGCATTGGCGAAGCCGGGACGGTCGGTGAAGCCGACGTAGGAGGTGCGCGGGTCCTCTTTGCGGAAGGTCAGCGCCGAGACGCCCTTGCGACCGACCGCGGAGAAGACCGCCTCCTTGCCCTGCTCGCGCAGCTCGCCCTTGAGCCGCAGGCCGTCGCGGATGATGTTGGTGTTGAAGGCGCCGGCGAGGCCGCGGTCGCCGGTGATCAGCACGACGCCGACCCGCTTCTCGTCCTCGCGCTCGACCATGACCGGCACGCGCGGCATGCCGCCGGCCTGTTCGGCCGCCCGGCGGGTGAGCTTGCGCATCGACTGCGCGTAAGGGCGCAGATGCTCGATGCGCTGCTCGGCGCGGCGCAGCCTGGCGGCCGCCACCATCTCCATCGCCCGCGTGATCTTGTTGATGTTCTTGATCGACGCAATGCGATTCTTGACGTCCTTTTGCGTGGCCATGGTGATTTGGTCTTAGTAGCGGCGCCGGGCGCCCCGATGAGGGGTACCTGCGGGCGAGGTTTACGTTCTCGGCACCCCTCATCGGGGCGCTACGAGCGGTTGCTTAGACCGACACCTCCTCGGGGGCCACGCGCGCAGGAGCGCTGCGCTCCTCAGCTGAATGAATTCGATCGGACTCGCCCTTCTCCAGCGGGTCGCCGTGCTCGTCGAAGTCGGGGCCGAAGTCATCGACGAATTCGGCGATCGCCGCGCCCAGCGCCTTCTCGTCGTCCTCCTCGAGCTTGCCGCTGTCGCTGATCCGCTTGAGCAGCTCGGCCTGCTCGGCATGCAGGCGGATCTTCAGGTCGCGCAGGAACTCGCCGACGCGATCGGTGGCGATCCGGTCCAGGTAGCCGCCGGTGCCCGAGTAGATCGCCGCGACCTGGTCGGCGACGCCGAGCGGCTCGCGCTCTTTCTGCTTGAGCAACTCGACCAACCTTTCGCCGCGGTTGAGCGTCTTCTGCGTCTCCGGGTCGAGCTCGGAGCCGAACTGGGCAAAGGCCTCGAGGTCGCGGTACTGGGAGAGGTCGAGGCGCAGCTTGCCGGCCACCTTCTTCATCGCCTTGGTCTGCGCGTTGCCACCCACCCGCGAGACCGAGATGCCGACGTTGATCGCCGGGCGCACGCCCGAGTAGAAGAGCTTGGGCTCGAGGAAGATCTGCCCGTCGGTGATCGAGATGACGTTCGTCGGGATGTAGGCGGAGACGTCAGAGGCCTGGGTCTCGATGATCGGCAGCGCGGTCAGCGAGCCGCCACCGAGCTCGTCGTTCAGCTTCACGGCGCGCTCCAGGAGACGCGAGTGCAGGTAGAAGACGTCGCCGGGGTACGCCTCGCGGCCCGGCGGGCGGCGCAGCAGGAGCGACATCTGGCGGTACGCGTAGGCGTGCTTCGTCAGGTCGTCGTAGATGCAGAGCGCGTGCTGGCCGTTGTAGAGG
>Ga0075325_1000067_pt1 | contig 13280 bp, 14 predicted proteins | sample MayberrySE_Catta_5_FD_120048 | JGI IMG/M metagenome (GOLD analysis project Ga0075325, IMG submission 120048) | Natural and restored wetland microbial communities from the San Francisco Bay, California, USA, that impact long-term carbon... | ecosystem: Environmental > Terrestrial > Soil >... | reverse complement strand
CTCGACCCCGGCCGACGGCAAGGCCCTGCTCAAGGCGGCGATCCGCGACGACAACCCGGTGGTCTTCATCGAGCACGAGAGCCTCTACGGGCGCCGCGGCGAGGTGGCCGACGACGGTGACGAGCTGCTGCGCTTCGGCGAAGCGGCGGTGCGGCGCGAGGGTGGCGACGTGACGATCGTCGGCATCCTCAAGATGGCCCATGTCGCCGCGGACGCGGCCCAGGTGCTCGCCGACGAGCACGGCGTCGAGGCCGAGGTGATCGACCCCCGCACCCTGCGCCCCCTCGACCTCGACACGATCCTCGCCTCGGTGCGCAAGACCAACCGCGCCGTGATCGTCGAGGAGGGTTGGCCGCACGGCGGCGTCGGCGCCAACCTGGCCACGCTGATCACCGAGCAGGCCTTCGACTACCTCGACGCGCCGGTGCAGCGGGTGACGGGCGCCGACGTGCCCATGCCTTACTCGCGGCGGCTGGAGCAGGCGGCGATTCCGCATGAGGAGCATGTGGTGCAGGCGGCGCTGGCCACGTTGGAGGGGTCGATCTGATGGCCGAGGTGGTGATGCCGAGGCTGTCCGACTCCATGGAGGAGGGGACAATCCTGCAGTGGCTCAAGCAGGTCGGCGACGAGGTCGCTATTGGTGACGAGCTGGTGGAGATCGAGACCGACAAGGCGAACATGGCTTATGAAGCTGATGTCGCGGGGACGCTTACCGAGATCGTGGCCCAAGAGGGTGAGACGCTGCCGATCGGGAGTGTGATTGCTCGGATCGGGGATTCGGGTGAGGGTTCGGGGCGCTCGGCCGCGGGTCCTGTCGCCGTAGGGGACCCACCACCCCCTGCGGTAGCTAAAGCTTCCTCGGGGGCGGTTCCCCCTACGGCGCCACCCGCGGAAGGGGCGGAGAAGCCACAAGCTCCCAACGGCGACGGTCGTACAAAAGCGTCTCCCGTGGCTCGCCGAATGGCGAAGGAGCAGGGCCTCGATCTCTCCCAGCTGGAGGGATCCGGCCCCGGCGGGCGGATCGTCAAGGCTGATGTGGAACGCGCCTCTTCCGCGGGTGGCGCGGACGCGGGGGGGCCGAGAACGGAGGCGCAGCCCCCGCCCGCAGGCCCCCCCGCGGTCGTGACGGGCCCCGTGGCCGAGCGGCCCGGCCCTGAAACGGCCAAGGGCGAGACCACCTATGAAGACCTCTCGAAGCTGCAGTCGACCATCTCGCGCCGCATGTCGGAGTCGAAGGCGACGGCGCCGCACTTCTACCTCGAGGCCGAGGTCGACATGAGCCGGCTGGTCGAGGCGCGTAAGCAGATCAAGGCAACTGCGCAGGAGGGAGATGCCGTGCCCTCATTCAACGACATGGTGGTCAAGGCCTGTGCGCTGGCCCTGCGCGAGCACCCGCGGGCCAACGGCGCCTACCGCGACGGGCGCTTCGAGTCCTACTCGCGGGTCAACGTCGGCGTCGCTGTCGCCACCAACGAGGCGCTCATCGTGCCGACGATCTTCGACGCGGACCAGAAGAGCCTGCGACAGATCGCCGTCGACGCTCGTGCCCTGGCCCAGCGGGTGCGCGACGGGCAGATCACCCCGCCGGAGCTCTCCGGCGCGACCTTCACCGTCTCCAACCTGGGCATGTTCGGCATCGAGAGCTTCGCCGCGGTGATCAACCCGCCCCAGGCGGCGATCCTCGCCGTCGGCGCGATCACCGAGCGCCCCGTCATCCGCGACGGCTCGATCGCCAGCGCCCAGCTGATGCGCGTCAACCTCGCCTGCGACCACCGCATCCTCTACGGCGCCCCGGCCGCCGAATTCCTAGCCCGCACCAAATCCCTACTCGAAGAGCCCCTCTCCCTCGCCCTTTAGGCCGAGTGGTCACTTAACACCCCTATGGTGTGGCTAACTGACCACTCGGCCTGGTCAGCAGGTTTTGCGGGCGCCGGTTACGGCGTTCCAGGCTCGGCCTACTGAGAAGTCGGCGGCTACGCGGAAGACGCCGGGATGCGCCGCCCGAGCCACTGTCCAGTCGCCGTGGCGGATGATGCAGCCGCTGCCCCGGGCGATCGACCAGTAGGGGGTGAAGTTGACCCGGACGAGGAAGTCGCCCGGCTCGCGCACCTGCAGGGCGAAACCCTGGTGGCCGACGTGGAGCACCTGCGCCGCGGCGCCGGCCAGCGGCTCGACCAGCGGCTCCGGGTTGCGCACCGCGTAGATGCGCCAGTGGTCTGAGCTCCAGCGCAGGTCCAGATAGGACGGCTCGCTGCGGATCAGGCGGCTCTCGGCGACCGAGGAGTAGTCGAGCGGCGCGTCGGGCAGGGCCACGTAGGAGATCGCGTTGCGGCGCAGCCAGTGGCCGTAGGAAGCAGCGGTGAGCAGCTTCTCGTCGCCGTAGAAGATGCCGTCTCGGGTGGTGTCGAGCTGGCGCAGCCAACCCCGTGCCAGCTCGACCTCCGAAGCGAGGTAGGCCGACTCCCAGTGGTTGGCGGTGGGCGGCACCTCGACTCGCACGCCGGGACCGGCGTTCTCACGCAGCCACTCGGCCGCCGGCTGGAAGTACTCGCGTGAGGTCGATGGATCGCCGACGCTGCGGGCGATCTGGCTGACGCTGGCGGTCACCTGCCAGTAGAGGCCGCCGGCCAGGAACAGCGCCAGGAACCAGGGGGACACCCGGGGCCGCCGCGCAAGGACCACGGCGGCCAGCACCGGCCCGCCGAAGAGGGCGCCGAGCCGCACCGCGTTGCCGCCCATCGGGTTGGGCACCAGCCAGATGAGGATCGAGACGAGCAGGTAGCCGGCGATCGCCCAGCGCAGCTGGCGCTCCTCGCCACGCAGCTCGCGCGTCACGTAGAGGGCCGAGCCGCACCACAGGGGGATGGCGATGAAGGAGGAGAAGGCGAAGGGGAACTGGCCGGACTCCGGGAAGGCGAGATTGGGGGCCAAGACCAGAACAAGCGCTATGGACGCGGTCCAGAGCGCTCGGCCGCGGGACGAAAGCGCTCGACCGCGGGGCCCGTCACGGCCTCGGGGGGGCCTGCGGGCGGGGGCTGCGCCTCCGTTCTCGGCCCCCCCAAGTCCGCGCCACCCGCGGAAGAGGCCGGGCCAGTCGACGGTGGAGGCTGCAAGCGCAATCAGGACTCCCGCCAGGAACGCCGCCGCGACGGGGCTGGAGAGAGCGCAGGCGGTAGCGGCGAGCAGCGCAAGGCTGCCCCGCTCGAGCTGCAGGGCACGAAGGGACGCCAGGCCGAACGCCACTCCCAGGGCGAAGGTCAGCTGACCGTCGGCCAGGAGGGTTACTACGCCGGCGGCGAACCAGAGGGTTGCCCAGCGGGCGGGCTCACCCCAGCGGTCGCGGACGAGGCGGTCGAAGAGGTAGGCGGAGGCGACCACCGAGACGCTGCCGACCAGCTGTGGGCCGAGCAGGGCGGCGAGCGGCGGGAAGAGCACGCTGTAGGTGAGCGTGTAGTGGCCGCCGTACCAGCTGCCGTTCCAGATCGCCATGCCGGCGCGCTGGAAGAGCTCGGTGCGGAAGACCTGGGCGGCGAGGTCGCCGACCTGCGGGTTCCAGGCCAACATCACCGCGGCGAGCAGCGAGCTGAGGGCGACGGCCGGAAGCCAGTCTGGTCGGAGGGCCTTGGACTGGACCATGGGGGCGGCGCCAAGGATAGAGCGGCGCCGTGCAACGATTTCGGGAATGAGCGCCGAAGTCCTCGTGGTCCGCTGCGGCCTCGTCCCCTATGACGAGGCGGAAGTCGCCCAGCGCTGGCTGCGCGACGCCCGCCAGGAAGGGGCGATCCCCGACGTCCTGCTGCTGCTCGAGCACCCCCCCGTCTACACCCGCGGCCGCCGCTCCAGCGAGGCGGAGCTGCCGATGGCGACCGAGTGGTACGCGCTGCAGGGCATCGAGGTGTGCGACACCGATCGCGGCGGGCGGGTCACCTACCACGGGCCCGGCCAGCTGGTCGCCTACCCGATCGTCGACCTGAAGCCCTACGACGACGACGTGCACGAGTACGTGCGGCGGCTCGAGCAGGTGGCGATCGGAGCGCTCGGCGAGCACGGCGTGCCCGCCGGCACGATCGAGGGCCTGACCGGGGTCTGGACCGAGGGCGAGCCGCCCGGCTCAGCCGCCGGGGCCAACGAGGCGCGCAAGATCGGCTCGATCGGCGTGCACGTCAGCCGCGGCGTCACCACGCACGGGATGGCGGTCAACGTCAGCAACGACCTGCAGCCCTTCGAGTGGGTCGTGCCCTGCGGCATCGAGGGCTGCCAGGTGACCTCGCTGAGTCGCGAGCTGGGTGCCGAGCAGGACCTCGACGCCTTCGCCACCACCGTCGCCGCCCGCTACGCCGAGATCTACGAGCGCACCCCGGCGACGGCGACCCCCACCGACCTGGGGCTCGACAACGCTAGGCTCGGCGTCGCATGAGCGAGACGATCGACCAGACACCGCCGGCCGCGGGCGCTGCGCCCGCCGAGCGCGTACATGTCACCCGCTCGCGGGCCAAGCCGGGTGGGAAGGCAGCCGCGGAGGGCGAGGGCACCGTCCCCTTCCGCCGCGCCCGCAAGCCGCCCTGGCTGAAGGTGCCGGCGCCGGGCGGGCCCACCTACCGGCGGCTCAAGGCGATGATCGGCAGCGACAACCTGCACACCGTCTGCGAGGAGGCCAACTGCCCCAACGTCGGCGAGTGCTGGGAGCGCGGCACGGCCACCTTCATGATTCTCGGCGACGTCTGCACCCGCCGCTGCGGCTTTTGCAACGTGAAGACCGGCGTGCCGACCTGGCACGACCCGCTGGAGCCGCTGCGGGTCGCCAACCAGGTGAAGAAGATGGGCCTGCGCCACGCGGTCGTCACCTCGGTCGACCGCGACGACCTGCCCGACTACGGGGCGAGCGCCTTCGTCGGCGTGATCCGCTCGATCCGCATGCAGGCGCCGGGCTGCAAGGTCGAGATCCTCACCCCCGACTTCCGCGGCCAGGAGATGCCGCTGGCCAAGGTGATCCACGAGCGTCCCGACGTCTTCAACCACAACGTCGAGACCGTGCCGCGGCTCTACCCGGTCGCCCGCCGCGGCTCCAAGTTCCTGCGCTCGGCCCGCGTGCTGAAGATGGCCAAGGAGATGGGCGGCGCCGAGGTGGTCACCAAGTCGGGGCTGATGGTCGGCCTCGGCGAGTCCTTCGAGGAGATGGTCGAGACCTTCGGCATCCTGCGCGAGCACCGCGTCCAGGTGCTCACCGTGGGCCAGTACCTGCGACCGACCGAGAACCACCTGCCGGTGGTCCGCTACTGGCGCCCGGAGGAGTTCGAGGCGCTGGAGAAGGCGGCCTACGCGCTCGGCTTCGAGTCGGTGGCGTCGGGACCGCTGGTGCGCAGCAGCTACCACGCCGACCAGAACCTGCCTCGGCCACCAGCCGAGACGAGTCCTGCGTTGACCGTCATATAGACGGGAAATGCAGGACAGGTCCCCAGGCGGCTTGCCTATGCGGTCGCGAGGAGGTCGCGCCGGGTCATCTCGCGGGCGAACGCCACGACGTCGCTCAGCGCCCGGGTCTGGTCGATCGAGAAGCGCTCGGCCAGCCCCCGCGCCAGCTCGTCCACCCGTCGCGGCTGCTCGAGCTGGTCCCAGATCCAGGCGCCGGTCGCGTTGAGCCGTACCGCCGCTTCCGCTTCGACGTCGAGCAGCACGGTCTCCTCCGGCAGCGCGCCGTGCACGGCGCGGTCGGTGCGCCGCAGGGTCGTCGCCGCTTCGATCTGCTCCAGCTCCACGTTCCATAGCCTATGACCAGATGGGCAGCCTCTATGGATTCGAGGTCGAGAGCGAGCTGCCGCTGCAGCGGCTCAACGGGGCGACGGGGACTCGCGGCGCTCTCACGATCGAGCGCGCGCCGAAGCCCTTCGAGCTGCCCGAGCGCGACCCCGATGGCGTGCTCGAGGACGACGAGGGACGTCGCTGGTACGCCTCGTATGACCTCGGCGACGGCCGCTGCCTGATCTGCATGCCCCCGGCCGGGTCCTTCGTGCTCGATGCGCCGAGCGGTCAGGTCCTGGTCGAGGACGGCGGCTTCGACGACGAGCTGCTCGAGCACCGAATCGGCTCCTCGGTGATCTGCACATTGCTGGCGGAGCGCGGCGACCTGGCCCTGCACGCGGCAGCCGTGGAGGTCGGCGGGGCCGCCGTGATCCTCTGCGGGCCCACCCATCGTGGCAAGTCGACCCTGGCCCGCGCGCTCGGCGATGCCGGTCGTCCGCTGCTCGCCGAGGACGGGCTGACGGTCGCCCTGGGAGACGACCGGGCCACCGCCTACCCCGGGGCCCGCGGAGTGCGCATTCGCGCCAACGGCACGGGCGACCGGCCACGGGTCACGTTGCTTCCCGACCCCGGCCCGCGCGAGCCGCAGCCCTCTCCGGTAGCAGCGATCGTCCTGCTCGGTGAGCGGGGGACGGGGCTCGACGTCGAAAGGCTCGAGCCAGCCCGTGCCCTCGCCCTGCTCACCCCGAACCTGATCCATGCGGGCAGCCGCCGAGCGATCGGCGCCGCCTTCTCGCGACTGGCGGCCCTGCTGCAGACGACGCCTGCCTTCCAGGCGAAGCTCCCCGACGACCTTGCGCGCTTGCCGGCCGCCTCGGCGGAGCTGCTCGACAAGATCGCCGACCATGACTAGACTCGCCACAAGCCAGCGGAAGACAGGAGCGAGATGCCCCAGGACAGCGTCAACCCCTATGAGCCGCCGACGGTCGAGGAGATCGAGGCCTGCGGGGACCCAGTCAAGACGTCCCCGATGATCAGCGTCAACGAGTAAACGAGATCCGGAGATAGGAGACTGCATGAGCGACCAGCCCACGCCTTACGAGCCGCCGAGCGTCGAGGAGATCGACACCGGCGGGTATCCGATCAGCACCGCTGCCGGCACGACCCTGTTCTAGGAGTCACATGCCAGACCAACCGAATCCCTACGAGCCGCCGAGCGTCGAGCAGATCGATGCCGACGGCGCGCCGATCAGCACTGCCCCCGGCAACAGCCAGCTGGGCTGAGAAGGACGGGGTCACCGGGCGGTCCGATCGACGCGGCCGCCCGGTGAGCTGAGATGCGCCGTCGCGAGGACAGCTTCAGGCTCGGGCGGCTGCTCTGGCGCCTTGGTCGCCGTCCGCCGCGCACGCTCGAGCAGCCACCCGAGCGGCCGATCGGCGCCAAGCTGGAGATCACCTACGCCTGCAACCTGCGCTGCGGCTTCTGCTACACCGACTCGCCGCGCCACACGCTGCAGCGCACAGCGGAGATGAGCGACGACGAGTGGCGCGAGGTCGTGCGCCAATCGCTCGAGCTGGGCATCGTCGAGGCGGTGGTCACCGGCGGCGAGCCCTTCCTGCGCCGCGAGCTGACCCTGGAGCTGATCGAGACCCTGACCGCAGCGCGGGTCGGGGTGACGCTCAACACCAACGGCTGGTTCGTCGACGAGGCGCTGGCCAGCCGGCTGGGCGCGATGCCCGGGGTGACCGCGCACGTCTCGCTCGACGGGGCGCGCGCCAACCTGCACGACAGCTCGCGTGGCGTGCCGGGCAGCTGGCGGCGAGCGGTCGAGGGGATCGACCGTCTGCTCGGTGCTGGCGTCGGGGTCTGCGTCGTGCACGTCGTCACTCCCGACAACGCCGACGGGGTGCCGGCGCTCTTCGAGCAGATGTGGGCGCTCGGCGTGCCATGGGTGCGGGCAACGCCGGTCGTCGTGACCGGGGCGGCGGCCCGGGGCGGCGATTGGCGCATCTCCCACAAGGCCCTCGCCGAGGCAGCGGAGAGCTTCCGCCAGCGGCACGGCGACGCGATGCGAGTCCAGGTCAGCCCGGGCACCGGCGGCGGCATCAGCCTGCAGGGCCGCTCGGCCCCCGGCAGCTATCTGGTGCGGCCAAACGGCGACGTGCGGCCGGACTCGCTGCGGCCCTTCACCTTCGGCAACGCGGTGCGCGACGGAGTCGAGTCGTGCTGGGCGGCGATCCGCGAGGGGTGGGACGACGAGCGGATAAATCGCTGGGCGGACTCGATGAAGGGCCCGGGGGATCTGCGCAAGTCGGAGCTGGTTGCATATCTCGACGATGAGGTACCGGTCGTGGATGGGCCGAACAGCCGTGAGGGGGCGGGTGGGCGAGATGCTCCGGTGCCCGAAGCCACTCCACCCCCAGCGGTCGACCCCGCTGAGGAGCTTGTGGAAGCCGAAGCGAAGGTGCGGAACTTGGCGGGGGCGCGGCGGTATCGGCATGCGCCACTGCGCTGGACGGGGAGCCCGGAGCAGCGGTTTGTGCGACTTGCCGGCGATGGCAGCTATCTGCGACTGAACGAATCCGGCGGCGTGGTGATGGACGCGCTCGACGGCGGGACGCTGGCCGATGCGGCGAGCGCTCTCCGGGCCCGCTACGACATCGACGAGGCGCGGGCGCGGGACGACGCGGTGACGACCACCCGCGAGCTGCTGCGACGCGGCGTGGTGATGACGGCCGAGGGGATCGGCTCCTTCCCGGCCGAGCCGGGCACGACCGACCTGCCGGGCTCCGAGCCAGACGGCTGAGACCGGACTCCGTCAGACCAACTCGAGTCGCTCCGTCGATGGAGCCAGCCGGGATCGAACCGGCGACCTCCGCCTTGCAAAGGCGGCGCTCTGCCAGCTGAGCTATGGCCCCTCAGCCGGGATTGTAGGTGCGCCGGGGCCTAGCTGGAGATGGCGCGCTTGTAGCGGCGGACGGAGAGGTAGGCGAAGAGGGCGGCGATGGCGATCGACCAGGCGACGGCGCCCCAGATCGAGTTGCCGGCGGGGGCGCCGAGGAAGAGGGCGCGCAGCGCGTCGACGGTGACCGTGAAGGGGTTGACTTCGGCGAAGGCCTGCAGGGCGGCGGGCATCGAGTCGACCGGGACGAAGGCCGAGGAGACGAAGGTCAGCGGGAAGATGATGATGAAGCCGAAGGACTGCGAGGCCTCGGGCGAGGAGGCGGAGAGGCCGACGAAGGCGAAGACCCAGGAGAAGGCGTAGCCGAAGAGCAGCGCCAGCAGGACCCCGCCGAGGATCTCGGGCGCCGAGGTGGCGAAGGAGAAGCCGGCGATCAGGCCGACGACGATCATCATCGCCAGCGAGACGGTGTTGGTGACGATGTCGGCCAGCGTGCGGCCGGAGAGCACCGCGGCGCGCGACATCGGCAGCGAGCGGAAGCGGTCGACGAGGCCCTTCTTGAGGTCCTCGGCGAGGCCCAGGGCGGTGACGAAGCCGCCGAAGGACATCGTCTGGACGATGATCCCGGGGATGAGGAAGTCGACGTAGCTGTAGCCGGGGGTGCTGATCGCGCCGCCGAAGACGTAGACGAAGAGCAGCACGAACATGATCGGCTGCACGGTGAAGGAGAGCAGCAGGTCGGGCGCGCGGGGGATGCGCAGGACGCTGCGCCGGGCCAGCACCAGGGTGTCGGAGAGGCTCTCGCGCAGGTGGGTCACCGGCTCGCCTCCTCCTCGGCGGCCTCCGCGGCGCGGCCGGTGAGGGTGAGGAAGACGTCGTCGAGGGTGGGGCGGTTGAGGGCGACGTCGTCGACCCCGATGCCGGCCTCGTCGAGACGCCGCACCGCGTCGGCGATCGTGCCTTTGCGCTGGCGCACGGGGACCGAGATGCCGCCGTCGCGGACAGCGGGGTGGTCGGCCGCAATCGGCTCGAGCGCGGTGATCGCCGCCTCGGCGCTCGCCTGCTCTTCCAGCGTGACGTCAAGCCGTTCTCCGCCGACCTGGTCCTTGAGCTGGTCGGAGCTGCCCTCGGCGATCAGGCTGCCGCGGTCGATCACCGCGATGCGGTCGGCGAGCCGGTCGGCCTCGTCCAGGTACTGGGTGGTGAGCAGCACGGTCGTGCCCTCGGCGACGCGCCCTTCGATCGTCTCCCAGAGGTCGATGCGGCTGCGCGGGTCGAGGCCGGTGGTCGGCTCGTCGAGGAAGAGCACGGGCGGGCGGGCAACGAGCGCCGCGGCGAGGTCGAGCCGGCGGCGCATGCCCCCGGAGTAGGTGCGGACGAGGCGGTCGGCGGCGTCGCCGAGGCCGAAGTGCTCGAGCAGCTCGGCGGCGCGGCGGCGCGGCTCGCCCTTGGGCAGGTGGTAGAGGCGGCCGACCATCTCCAGGTTCTCGGCGCCGGTGAGGTTTTCGTCGACCGCCGCGTACTGGCCGGCGAGGCCGATACGGCTGCGCAACTCGGCCGCGTCGCGCTCGACGTCGAGGCCGGCGACGCGGGCGCTGCCGGCGTCGGGGCGCAGCAGGGTCGTGAGGATGCGGACCGCGGTGGTCTTGCCGGCGCCGTTGGGGCCGAGCAGGCCGAGCACGGTGCCGGTCGGCGCGCGCAGGTCGATCCCGTCGAGGGCGCAGACCTGGCCAAAGGACTTACGCAGACCATTCGTCTCTATGGCGCAGGCGTCGGAGATCGACGCAACCTACCGAATAGCCGGTAGCGGCTAATCGTCGAAGTCGAAGTCCTTGGGGGGCTTCTGCTCGAACCAGAGCTGGTCGTCCTCGGGCGTCTCCTCGAGGAACTCCGGGGTCTCCTCCAGCACGTCGTCGCTGTGGCGGGGCGCCTCGGCCGCTGGCTCCGCGGCGGGCTGCTCGAGCGGCGCGGGCTCCTCCTCGATCGGCTCGTCCTCATCGTCGTCGACGTAGACCGCCTCCGGCTCCTCGACGAGCTCCTCGGCCGCGCTGACCGTCGGCTCGCTCGGCCCCTCCAGCGCCTGGTCGAGTTCGTCGGAGAGCCGCTGCTCGTTCCAGAAGGCGTCGTCCTCGTCCTCGTAGTCCTCGTCATCGTCGGCAGCGGGGCCCTGGATCGTCACCTCGGCCCCCTCGGCCTCGTCGAGGCCGGCGAGCGGGTCGGTCGGCGCCAGGCGCGGCTCGGCGATCTCCTCTTCGACCAACTCCTCGTCGGTGGGGCTGGGCGAGCCCTCCGCCGCCAGCTCCTCCTCCAGGTCGTACATCTGGGTCGGCTGCTCGGCGATCGCCTCGCGCTCGGCGGTGTTGGGGCCGCTGGACTCGGGCGCCGGCTCCTCGGGCTGTGGCGGAGGTGGCGGCTCCTGCAGGTCGGCGATCGTCGGCTCGCGCCGCGCGGGAGCCTCCTCGCCCAGATCGGGCTGCGTCATGAACTGCGTCGGCGCCTCAGCGGCCGGATCGTGCGCGCCCGCCTCGTCGCCGGGCCGCTCGGCCTGACCGAACGCCTGGTCCTCGAGCTGCTCCAGCTCGGAGTCGTCGGCCCCGTGCTGGCGCTTCAGCTCAAGATGCTCGCGTATTGCCTCGTCAAGAATGCCCATTTGCATGCGTCCCTGGCCGGGAAGCTAAAGCCTATGCGGTTATCCTTCACCTTGCGAGGGACCTGGGACGATCCTCCCAACCTCGCCCTCGGGGCTATAGCTCAGCTGGCAGAGCGCCTGGATCGCACCCAGGAGGTCGGCGGTTCGAATCCGCCTAGCTCCATCGAAGTCTCCCTGCACAGCACCGCATTCCGCTTGACAGCGAAACGTCTTGTCGTCAGCCTGTATTGCGGAAGTCAACCGTAGGTCAACCCGCAACTGCGGGAGGACACCGATGGCAGACGGGACGAAGCCGCGCCGAACCCGCGTCGAGCGCGGCATCTACAGGCAGGCGAACGGCAACTTCGCGGTCTGCGCCCGCCGCGCGGGGCGGCTTCATTTCCGCACCTGCGGACGTGACCTCGGTGAGGCACGCCGCGCCCGCGAGGAGTTGATCTCGGCCCTGGAGGCGAGCCGGGTGCCGGCTTCACCGCGCCTGCGCCTCGACACCGTCGCCGGCCGCTGGAGCGCACGCTTCGAGGCGATGGTGACGGCCGGAGAACGGCACCGCCGTACGTACGAGGCGCACCGCTTCCACCTCGATCACGACATCCTGCCCCGCCTCGGCCACCGGCGGGTCGGATCGCTCGGGGTCGAGGACGTCGCCAATCTGATCAGCGAACTCCGCACCGCCGGGCGCTCGCCAAAGACCACCGCCAACGCCCTCGCTACGTTGCATAGCGTCCTGCGCTTCGCCCGCCGCCACGGGTGGATCACGGCCGATCCAGTCGAGCTGCTCGAGCCCCAAGAGCGCCCGCGCCACCGGCGACGGCGCCAGCGGGTGCTGGGGCGGGCGGAGATCGAGCGCCTGCTCTCCGCCTGTTCCCCGGGCGGACGGCTGCTGATCGCCACCGCCCTCTTCAGTGGCCTGCGGATCTCCGAGCTCCTCGGGCTGACCTGGGAGGACGTCGACTTCACCGCCGGTTTGATCCGGGTCCGCGCCCAACTCTCCCGCGCCCATCGCGGCGAACCGGCGCGGCGGGTGGCGCCGAAGACACCCGCCTCGGTCCGCGAGGTGCCGCTGGTCGAGCAGCTCGCCCACCTGCTCGCCACGCACAAGCAGGCAACACCCTTCGCAGCACCGGCCGACTGGGTCTTCGCGACCGGGCGCGGCACCCCTCATGGACAGCGCAACGTCGCGCAACGGGTGCTGCGTCGCGCTGCCGACTCCGCCAACTTGAACGGAGACGGCTGGCCGCCGCTGCGCTTCCACGACCTGCGCCACACCTTCGCCAGCCACCTGATCGTCGATCTCGGCCTCGACGTCGCCCAGGTCAGCCGCATCCTCGGCCACGCCCGGATCACGATCACCCTCGACACCTACACCCACCTCTTCGACGATGCCCGCCACACCCGCGAGATCCGCCAGCGAATGACAGCAAGTCAGTTTGCCGGTCTGCTCGACCTCGATTTCGACAGGTCGAGCAGCGTGGTCGTTCCGCTCAAGCGCTCGACAGCACCCATTACGTAGACCCTGCCTCACAGGTAGATGGCGATCCCGAACCGCCGTTCGACTGCATACCTTCTGGGCATGGTTGATCCAATCAGCTTGCTGGGGGCGCTGAAGGCTGTCACCGACACTGCCGAAGCAGCTGGCTTCGTGAAAGCCTGGGTTGCAGGTGATGAGCTCGATCGTCTCCTGGATCATCTTGATTCAAGGTTCGGCGACACGACCGGATTGAGCGCCGCCCAGCTCGAGACCTGGAAGGACGATCAGGACTTCTGCGCCGCCGTCTTCGCCCTCTCCTACACGGCCGACTGGGAGACCCACCGAGATGACCTGCTCCAAGCCATCCTCGGCCTCACTGCGGCTGACTCGCGTAGGCCAGGAGAGGACGAGCTTGCGCTCGCCAGAGATGTGGCTGGGGAGATCGAGTTTTACCTTCCTTATGCGAAGAAAGATGACGAGGTCACCCGCTACGAGGGCCGCCAAACTCGGCTCGCGATCG
>Ga0075325_1000066_pt1 | contig 13337 bp, 14 predicted proteins | sample MayberrySE_Catta_5_FD_120048 | JGI IMG/M metagenome (GOLD analysis project Ga0075325, IMG submission 120048) | Natural and restored wetland microbial communities from the San Francisco Bay, California, USA, that impact long-term carbon... | ecosystem: Environmental > Terrestrial > Soil >... | reverse complement strand
ACTCCCGCGTTTCACGGAACGAAACGATGGACGGCGGCCATGGTGCGCGAGGCCTACGTGTCCTAGTCCGGGTTCCGCTTCGCGCGAAACGGGGGAAACCGGATACGCAATTGTCCATTGCCAGCGCTGCGATGCGCTCGGATACGTCGACGCGACTGAGGGGCCCGCTGAGCGGGGGCTTCAGTTCGAGCAGGAATGCCCTTACGAGGAGTCGCCAAAGCAGACGGCCCTGACCTGGATGTATTGAGCGAATTGAACCTGCTCGCTTCGATTGCCTTACCTCGCCGCGATACGGAATCGCGGCCCGCGTTATCGCACCTGAAAGATGCCTGAGCTGTGATAGGCCGCCAGTAGCTCGAGTGCGTGCGCGGTAGGGGAGTGGATGGGCTCGGGAAGAGTTCGCAGATCGACGAACTTCGCCTCGGTCACCTCTTCCTCATTTGGGCGGACGTCTCCCTTCCATGCCGTCGCCAAAAAGCACAGCGCGAAGCAATGGGTGACATCGCCGTTGGGATAGTGGATCGTGTGTGCCTCGGCCTCCGAGAGACATCCGAAGGGAACAAGGTCGGCATCCGAGACCTTGATCCCGGTCTCCTCGGCCAGCTCCTCGATTGCCGTGCGAGCAAAGCTCCCGCCCGGCTCCGCAGCGCCGGCAGGCAAGCACCAGGTTCCGTCGTCGGTGCGCTTGGTCAGCAGGACGTGCTGATCGTCGCGCTGCAGGGCGACCATTGCGCCGGGCATGAGGACGAGATCGTGGCCCACAGCTTGCCGGAGCCGCCCCAGGTAGGAGTCGCGAAAAGGCATGGCGCAGACTATTCGCTACGCGGGTCTAGCAGCGCGGGTCGCGCTTAGAACCCGGCCGGGCCGTTGCGGAGAGTCTCTAATCGTGGAGGTCCTCCTTGTCAAGTGCCGCTTGATCCAATTCCCAATAGCTCGGGAAGCACTGCCATCGACGTGAAGACCTCAGCTCCGGCGTTCGCGAGCCGATCGGCGCTGCCGTTCGGCGCATATCCCAGCACCCTCATCCCGGCGCGGCGTCCGGCTTTGACACCCGGGACTCCGTCCTCGACCACGATGCAATCATCCGGCTCGAAGCCCATCGATTCGGCAGCGAGGAGAAAGAGATCGGGATGCGGCTTCCCGCGCTCGACCATCGTCGAGGAGAAGCGAGAGGGGGTGGGGAAGTAGTCGCTAAGGCCGGTCAGGCCAAGCGTCAGCTCCATCTTCTCGTGGCGCGCCTGCGAAGCGACGCACATGGGCATGCTGGTGGCCCTGGCCTGCGAGAGCACGCCGGCAACGCCGGGGATGGCCGCGAGCCCTTCCTCGAAGGCCGTTGCCCGCTCGGCCTCAAAGTCGGTGAGCCAATCTTCCGGCAGTTGACTCTCCAGCCGCCTTTCCACCTCGTCCTGGATGTCGCGGAGACGCATGCCTTCGAAGGTCCGCGCCACTTGCTCGGGATTCATTGGAATCCCTGCTTGGGTGATTGTGCTGGCCAGCACCCGATTCGAGATCGGTTCGCTGTCGACGAGCACGCCGTCGCAATCGAAGATCACCAGATAGCGCTGAGGCATCAAGTCACCGCGAAGTTCAACAGGCTCATCAGATGCACTGCGCGATCCTTCCACGAAGGGGCCAACCAGCTTGACAGTAGTCGAGCGTACGATCCGCCGGTGAACGTCCGGAGCATGCGTCCCGATGAGCTTGATGCCGCCGTCAGCGTGTGGCGCGAGGCGAACATCGCCCGTGGTGCTCCGCATGGGCCGGAGCGCACCGCCCGCATCCGCGCGAAACTTTCAGTTTCAGATGCCCTGCCGTTCGTAGCGCTGCGCCCAGGCATCGTGGGCATGGCGCTGGCCGAGCCTGGACGGTTCGACGACGGCGCGGGCGACCCCGATCCAACACTCCTGCACATCTCAATGGTGTTCGTGCGTCCCGCCGCGCAACGCACCGGAGTGGGGCTCCCCCTGGTCCTCCATGTCCTCGACGTCGCCCGTTCGCTGGGCTACCAGCGCGTCGACGTCTGGACCGCTCAGGAGAACACGCCCGCCCGCAGGCTCTACGAGCGCGCCGGGATGACCCTCACCGGCAAGAGCGCTCCCCTGCTGTCGAGCGAGCAACTCCAGTACGAAAGCTTCCTCAGCGCTGAGGCGACGCCCGCGACCACAGACGAGCCCATCCAGCTTGTGCCTCCCGACCCAGGTTGGTCGGCCCGATTCGAGCGCGAGCACGCGGCGCTGGAGGAGGCAATCGGCGAGTGGGCCTATGGCGGCATCCACCACATCGGCAGCACTGCGGTTCCCGGTCTCGAAGCAAAGCCGATCATCGACATCCTCGTCGGCGTGCGTGACCTTGAGACTGCCCGCGCGTGCTTCGGGCCGCTTGCCGGCCTCGACTACCTCTATGCGCCGTACCTCCCCGAGGAGATGCATTGGTTCTGCAAGCCACATCCGGCGCAGCGAACGCATCATCTGCACCTCGTCCCTGTGGGCTCCAAGCGATACCGCGATGAGTTGGCCTTCCGCGATCGGCTTCGCGCCGACCCGCAGATCGCCAGCCAGTACGTCGCTCTCAAGCGTGAGCTCGCCGAGCGTCATCGCGACGACCGCGAGGCATACACTGAAGCCAAGGGCGCATTCGTCCTGGCGACCATCCAGGGCGACGCTCGCTCGGGCAAATAGCCGACTCCTACGGCTAGGCTCCGGCGCATCGGGGCACTGAAGGTTCGACACGCCACAGCCGACGATGCGCCGAGCATCGCCCACGTTCATGTTCGCTCCTGGCAGGCCGCCTACCGTGGCGTGCTGCCCGACGACCTGCTCGACGGCGGTGCGTGAATGGAGCGCTAGTCGCGCGCTTCGTCTCCGGAGCCGCTACCGGACGCTTCAGAGGCCCCGCCCGAGGCGGTGTCGAAGTGCGAAGAGCTACGGGGCCGAGGGTCGGCCGGCAGCCCGTCCCAGGTAATGACGTCGATCAGCTCCGGCTGCTCGACCGCTGGCAACCGGCGCTCGAAGATCGCCAGCGTTTCGCCGACGCCGGTGGCCGCCGGAGCAAGGATGCCGTGCAGTTCGAGCTGGTGGGCCGCCTGGGCGACGCGATGGCAAGCGCCGTAGTCGCCGACGTCGCTCGTCATATCCAAGATTGAGAGGCCGACCTTCTCGCGATTGGAGGCGTCGCGGAGGTCGAGCACGTTGGTGACCTCGACTTCGCAGGTCACGAGCCGGCGGGGTTCGACCAACTCGGGCCGCATCCCGTCGGTGGGCTCAACGAGGTGGCGGTATGCCTCCACGATCACCGAGTCGGCGGGGCGGGCCAGGTAGAGCACCGGGTAGGTGTTTTCGGCGCCCCAGCGCCCGCCCGAAGCGCTGCCGCTCAGAGGCCGCTGCTTTGGTGAGGCGTGGCGCTGGAAAATGCCGCTGGCGGTCGTGGTGGTCGCGCTTGAAACGGCGACGGCAATCGATCGGTCCATTTACATGGCCCCCGCGCTCAGGCGTTCGACAGCCGCCAAGACCTCTCGGAACTTGCCCGCCATCAAGAGGTCGATCGGCTTTTCGGAGTTGAGGGTGCGGTTGCGGCCGTGGAGCCAGATATCGGTGCCCTCGGCGTTGTAGACGTCGCGGAGCCGGTCAACGATGTAGTGCAACTCGAGCAGGCGGTCCTTCGCCTCGCCGACCGGACGATGAGCGCCGGAGGCCCAATGCTGAACCTGGCGGGTTTTGACCCCGGTGATTTCAGCCAGCTCTGAATTGGTGAGTACGCCTTCACGTAGATCTCCGACGAGCTTTGCATAAAGCCCGGACTCCGCTAGTGCCTCAGTTCCCGCCACGACACCTCCATTATGTGCGTAGACTTCTAGATAAACGACATGTTGAACGACACGTATGTTAGCATTCCAGACGACACGAAAGGAGATCGCTGAATGCCTGAGCTACTGATCCGCCCTGGAGAAAACGACCACGAGGTCATCGGCGACCTTCTGACCCCTGCTGCTGGCGCCATCCTGCTGCCGGGAGCTCGTCCCCTGATCGACCGCCTCGTGCTCGACGCCCATGTCGCTGTGGCGCGCCCGGAGTTCGCCGAGACCGCTCGCGAGGTGGGGCTGCCGGTGCTCATCGATCCGCTGACGCTCTTCTGGCAGGGCGTGTTGCGCGAGAAAGACAAGTGGTCCAAGCTGCCCTTCGGCGACGCCCGCAAGTTGAGTCCGGAGGAGCTGTCGAACCCCTTTCGCCGCGAACAGCTCGTCGCCGCCACCGTCGACTTCCAGATCGACAACGGCGCCACGGCGATCATCCCGCCCTACACCTACGCCAGCTCGTCCGGCGACCCGTTCTTCCAGATCAGCCTGGAGTTCCTGCGCGCGACCTCGCGCTACATGGGGCGCAACGGCATCGCGCTCCCGATCATTCCCATCTTCTGCGCCCAGCTGCAGAGCTTCGGACCGGAGAAGTCCTGGCGGGAGGGCATCGACCGCTTCGCCTCGGTGGCGCTCGACCTCGGCCCCGAGGCGATCGGAGTCTGTCTCTCGCCGGCCGGGAATCTGAAAGACGACTCCTACAACAAGGTCTTCCGCCTCTTTGCCGCCACCCGCAGGCTGAAGAAGACGGGCACCCGGATCTTCGCCTGGCGCCAGGGGATCTACGGCCCCGGTCTCGTCGCCGCGGGCATCGACGGTTACGAGACCGGGATTGGGACGCGCGAGCAGGCGCAGCTGGCGCGGGCGATCGGCTCGCGCAAACCGCCGAAACCGGGGAAGAAGAGCGGCGGCGGCGGGCCAGGGATCTACCTCGAGCCGCTGCGCCGCAGCGTCAGCTCGAAGGTAGGCGAGACGCTTCTCGGAGATCGCTCGATGCGGCCGAAGGTGATGTGCGACGACGAGCGCTGCTGCCCCAACGGCGCCGGCAGCACCCTCGACCAGCGCCGCCATCACGCGGTCCGGTCTCGCTCCCGGGAGCTGGCAGCGATCGAGAGCCAGCCGCACATGACCTGGCGGCTCCATCAGATCCAGAAGGACGCCCGGGCCGCGGCGGACCTCGCCGTCCAGGCGAACGAGGTGCTGAAGCAGGCCAAGATCAAAGAACGGATCGGCATTCCCGGCTACGAAGCGCTGGCCGGGGTGATGGAGTTCCTTCTGGCCTCCGCCGAAGACGTCGAAGCGGCCTGAATCGGGTAGGGAGGGAGCATGAAGAACAAGCTCCGGCGCCCTTCACCCGCGATGATCGTCGCGCTGCTGGCTCTCTTTCTCGCGGTCGGCGGCAACGTCGTCGCCTACGGCCTGGGCCGGAACTCGGTCCACTCCAGCGACATCGCGCCTGGAGCTGTGAGGGCGAATGACCTCGGCAAGCTCGAGTTTCGGAGGTCAGGCCCGATCGAAGATCGGGACGCCGTGGCCCATGACGGCATCTACGCGGAAGCTGGCGGGCGCGCGAAATGCAAGCGAGGTGAGCAGCTAATCACCGGCGGTTCGTCGGCGATTGCCGGCGAAGCTGCCACTCCGTACATGCGGATCGTGGACCAGGGGCCAGTGCCAGCCGAACGAGCCTGGCAGGTGAGGTGGGCCTCTGACATGGGTGGAGCTGCAGGTAAAGAATTCGTTGTCGTTGCCCTCTGTCTGATCCGGTAGCCGAAGGTCAAACTTCTGCCTTCCGCGCAGGAGGATCATCGCTGCTTAAAACCTCCGGATTAAAGATCATTAGAAGTGGGTAAACCCCTCTTCTGGTAGGCGGAGCCGCGTAGCCAGCCGGGCTCCCACAGCTCGTCCGGAGGGCAGCGTGAAAACCAAAGCGCCAGCGAGAGGGGGGACCACTTTCTCGCCTCGGTGCTCTGTTGAAGAGATGGAAGCTCACTCTTCGACTATCGCCTCAGCCGGCGCGGAAGTCCCGCTTCAGGACATGGTCCGCGGTGAGCGGGGTCGAGCGCTTCGAGTGCAACTGGCCTCCTGGCATCCAGATTGCTCGAAGGAGGAGGTCGCCGACGCGGTCCAGACGGCCTGCAAGCGCTTTTTGGAGCACGCCGAGGGGATCTCGGAGCCGGGCCAGGTCTACTCGTGGATTCGCACCACCGCCCACCGGGTCCTCCAGCGCGAAGACGAACGTCATGGTCGCGAAGAACCCCGCAAGAGCATCGACGGCCTCGCCGGTCTCGCTGCCGAAGAGCCAGGCCCGGCGGAAGAGCTGATCTCCAGCGAGGACGACGCCGACCTCGCGGAGCTGGTCGAGGAGGTCTACTCCTCACTTCCTGACCGCGGGCGCGACATCCTCGCGCTCTACGGCGCCGGCTACAAGCGCCCGCAGATCGCCGAGCGCCTCGGCCTCAGTGATCGTGCCGTCAAGCGGGAGCTGCTCGAGGTTATGGACGCCGCTCGGTCTGCCGTCGCCCGCCTCGCCGGTGGTGGCTGCCGCCACGGCGAGCCGCTCGTGCTGCGCTCGGTCTGCGGGCTCGCAACCGCGGCCGAGGACGCTCATGCCCGCGAGCACCTGGCCCGCTGCGGGCGCTGCGAGGTCTTCAGCGAGCGGTTGATCGCCTGGCGGGAGAAGGCCGGCGCGATCCTGCCGGTCCCCGCCGCCGAAGGTGTGAGCCCGGGACTCGTAGAGCGCGTCCTTCACAAGTCCGCGGAGGGGCTGTCTTCGATCAAGCAGCACATCGTTGACGGCGGCACTCAGGCAAAGCAGCAGGTCGCCGCCGGCTACTACCGCGCCGTCGATCCAACCCCGCTCGCCGCAGCCCGACCTGGGACGATCGCCACGGTGGTGGCAGGGTGCATCGCTCTCGGCAGCGGTGCGACCTACTGCGTTGACCAAGGCGTCGATCCCCTCGGCGCCGCCCGCGGGCTGATTGCAAGCTCTCCTGAAAGCGAGCCCGAACCTCCGGCTCCGTCACCGGAACCCGAATCGACGGGGCCGACCTACACGCCGGTTGAACCGACGGAAACCGAAGAAACGCCCGCCCCGGAACCAACGCCGACGGCCGAACAGGAACCCGACCCGAAACCGAAGGCCGAGCCGCCGCCGCCCGAGGACAGCTTCGAACCCAGCTCGCCCGCCTACACCTCGAGCGAAGCCGGATCGGAAGAAACCTATGAAGCGTCGGAAGCGGCGCCAGTCGAAAGCACGCAGTCGGCACCGGCTGCCGCCCAGCCCGGTCCGCAGTTTGGAGGCCCATGATGCAACTCGCTCTACACCCCGATTTCCGCCCCACCCGCATCTCCGCACTCGTCGCCATTTTCTCCGCACTCCTTCTCGCCGTTGGCTTCGCGGCACCCCGCCCGGCGAGCGCTGGCGAGTACACGATCTACGCCTGCCAGGCAGACGACGCCGGCTACGTCAGCTCGGCCTTCGAAAACTTCGCCACCCGGGGGATGAAGTGGAGGCGGGCATGTGATCCACGCGGACACGGGCTCCGAGGGCTCGTCACTGCGAACGTCCCTCGTGCCGGTCGAGTGGAGGAGGGGGCGCAGTCAGGGTTCATCCTCAACGCTCCGCCTGGGACGACCTTCTCACGCTTCCGCTGGTCAGGCCAGGCACAGCGCCGGGACTGCCGTTATGCCCTGCAGCTCTTCGCCGAGCGTCCCGGCACTACGCCGGTCTCCATGAAGAACGTGCGAGCCAATCGGGGCTGCCCCCGCCCCGGCCTGGCGCAATCGTCCGGGGCACCTTTTCCACGCGCCTATGACCTTGGCGGTGCCACCCGCATCGTCCAGCGCGTCGTTTGCGCTGGGAGTCCGAAATACCAATTCTGCTCGGCGCTAGGTCAGAACTACATCCGAACCTTCTCCGCGGAAGCAACGGTGACGGACGGCAGCGCTCCCACAGTAGGGGTCGTCCAAGACTCAGCGTTCACGCAGGGCCAGTGGGTCAAGGGAAAACAGAGCATCGACTACGAAGCCTCTGACAACGTTGGAATCAAGAGCGCATCAGCGCTCATCAGCGGTGGCTCGCGCGGTGGCGATTCGCAGTCATGCGACTACTCACAGCGGGTTCCCTGCCCGAGTGGGCGCGGAGTGATCGGGCTCGACACCGCAGAAGGGCCCGAAGGCTCACAGCCGCTCACCGTCGTCGCCGAAGACGCGGCTGGCAACCGCGCCGAATCGGGTCCCGTAACGGTGCGGATCGACAACGCCGCGCCAGGCGCAGTGGCGATCGGAGTAGGCGGCGGAGAGACCTGGCGCAACGCCAACGACTTCGATGTCGCCTGGGCCAATCTCAGCGAAGGTGATCGGGCTCCGATCACCTTCGCCCATTACCGCCTTTGTCGCGCGGGCGGCAGCGAGTGCGTCAACGGCGACCGCGCCGGTGCCGGGATCGCGGCGATCGACAACCTCGCCGTTCCATCGCCCGGCGAGTGGGAGCTGCGGCTCTGGCGGGAGGACGCCGCCGGCAACCAACAGGCGGATAACGCCTCCCAGCCGGTTCGCCTCCGCTTTGACCCCGAGCCGCCGCAGCTCGGCTTCGAGAACCCCAGCCTCGAGGACCCCACCCACGTCTCCGTCCTCGTCACCGACCGGATCTCCGGCCTTGCCGGAGGCGGGATCGAGATCAGTCGCGCGGGGTCGGGGAGCTGGCAGGTGCTACCGACCACCCAGGAGGGCGACCGCCTCGTAACTCGCATCGACGATGCCTCCCTGTCTCCCGGCGACTACGACTTGCGAGCCACGGCCCACGACCAGGCGAACAACCTCGCGGGCACCGACCGCCGCCTCGACGGTCAGCCGATGCGGCTGAAGCTGCCGCTGCGGATCGCGACCGCGATGAAGGCCGGCGTGGTCGAGAAGCGCAGCGTCACCCGCAAGACGAAAAAGGGCAAGGTGCGCCGGACCGTCCTCGAGCCGCGCGCCACGGTCTCGTTCGGGACCAAGGTGCATCTCGGCGGTCGCCTCGTCAACCAGGCCGGGCACCCGCTGACCGATGCGAAGGTGCTCGTCTACTCGCGCCCGAAGGAAGGGACCGAGCAGCTCGTCGGGACCGTGGCGAGCGATGCCAGCGGCCGCTTCTCCTACGCGGTCGAGGCCCGTGCCTCGCACAGCTTCCGCTTTGTCTATCCCGGCACGGCGACGATCTTGCCGATCGAGGACACCGCGACCCTGTTGGTCAAGGGGACCTCAACCTTCACGGTGAAGCCAAAGCGGGTCCAGAACGGCGATCCCGTCACCTTCAGTGGCCGAGTCAAGGGCCGCCCGCTTCCCGAGGCGGGAAAGCTGCTGGAGCTGCAGGTTCGGTTCACGTCGGGATGGCAGACGTTCCGCACGATCCACACGGAGACGGACGGCACTTGGCAGATTCCCTACCTCTTCGACCGCACCTGCGGCGACCAGGAGTTCGACTTCCGAGCCCACCTCGCCGGTGAGGCCGGCTGGCCGTTGGAGTCCGGCAACAGTCGGACGTTGACTGTCCGGGTGAAAGGGCAGCCATGCTAGGCGGGACAGGTCAAATCACCCAAGTCGAGGAGAGACCTAAATGAGAGCGTTGCTTGACCGCCTCACCTACGCCAACGTCGTCGCGACCCTGGCCCTGTTCATCGCCGTGGGAACCGGCGGCGCCTACGCGGTTTCCAAACTTGACGGCTCTGACATCAGGAACCGCAGCCTGACCGGCAACGAGTTCAAGTCGAACTCGATCGGCGGCAGGGTAGTCAAGGAGTCGAGCCTGCGTCCGGTCCCCCGCGCGCAGAACTCCGCCCGCCTCGGCGGCCAGCCCGCCTCTCGCTTCCTCGACAGTTGCCCGCAAGCTTTCGCGCCGACGATCCCGGTAGGTGACGTATGCGTCGAGACCCGAGCCCGCCCCGCAGAGTCCTACCGAGGCGCTGTGTTCTCCTGCGCGCTGACCGACAATCGGGAACGGACTGGGCGGCGCCTGCCGACGCACCAGGAGTTGATGGCAGCGCTCGCGCAGCCGCAAATCCAGCTTGCGCCAGGCGGTGAGCTGACCAGCGAGGTCTACCCAGCCAGCAGCAAACCCGGCGCGGTCGACGTCCTCTACGTCACCGAAGAAAACGGCAACGTTGGCCTCACCGAAGACGTCGGCGGAGGCAAGAGCTATCGCTGCGTAGCCGATCCCATGAACTGAAAACAACGGCCTCGATAACGAGGAGGAGCCCCGATGGCAAACATCACCCCGCACCTTATGTCGGTCTCTCTCGACTCCCGATCGGGGTCTCCTCCTGGCTGGCGCTTCCTCGCTCTGACGCTGGTCGTAATGCTCATTCTCGGCAGCGTCTTCCCCGGCTTCGCCCTGGCGGGCGAGAGCGGCAGCGAAGGCGAGGGCACGGCGCCGCCGGTGGAAGTGCCTGTCGATCCGGGCTTCGATCCCGGCGGCGAAGAAGAAGCGCTCGAAGAAGCCCCGGCAGTCGGCGGTGACGAAGAAACCGGCGCGGTCGAAGCCGAAGTGGAAGTGGAAGCGCCGCCGGTCGGCGAAGTAACGAGCGCCGCCACCGAGGCGCCGGATGAAACCACGTCCTTGGCACCGACCGCCACCCCGGAGCCCGCCCCCTCGGCCCCCGAACCGGAGCCCGTACAGCAGCCGGCGCCGGAGGCGAAGATCTCCGAGCCGGTCGCCAACCAGCCGATCGTCGCGCCGAAGCAGAGACCCGATGGGGAGCAGGCGGCGTCCTCGGGCGCGACCGCTGGCGAAGCCGCCCCGGCGAGTGAACCGTCCGAGGAAGAAGCGCCGTCGGCCCCGGCGCCCCAGCCTGCCGCGACGCCTCCGGCCGACCACGGTCGCCACCTCGGCGGCAAGGACTCCTACGTCGTGCAGTCCGGCGACTGCCTCTGGCACATCGCCGCCGCCCTGCTCCCGGGCAGCGCCAGCGACGCGGAGATCGCAGGCGAGGTCGCGCGCCTGTGGGCTCTGAACGAAGGCAGCATCGGCACCGGCAATCCCAGCCTGATCTACGCCGGGACCACGCTCCGCCTGCACTAAAGGCGAACTCTTCGCTTCCCCGGCGATGGCACCCCGGCTCCCAGCGGGCCGGGGTGCTTTGGGCTGCCGTTTCGGCGGCGTCGGGCTAGTCACACAGCTAGGGGTCCACTTTGTTACCTCGGTGCTCTGTTGTTCAGAGGACCAATGAGTAACGGTGTAGACAACGCAGTCAGCGGGACGGGGCAGCCCTCGGCTTCCCGCCAACCGCTATCGCCGGAGGCGATCGAGTCGGTCTCTGCCTGGCTGCGGGTGATCGCGGACCCGACTCGGATTCGCCTGATGCAGCTCCTCAACGCCGGCAGCAGCAGCGTGCAGGGCTTGGCCTGCCAGCTCGGAACCTCGCGTCCGAACATCTCCAAGCACCTCGGCGTGCTTCGCCAGGCCGGCATCGTGCGCCGCCGCAAGGTGGGCAGCCACGCTCTCTATGAGCTGGTCGACTGGTCCGGCTGGTGGATGGTCGAGCAGGCGAGCACGACTGTTGCCCCCGCGGCAGGCGCCTCCGAGGCGCTGCCCGTAACTGCGTAACCACACAGTTACGACCACTTTCACACCTGACCGCTCCGTTGTGGTGAGCCAGTCAAAAGGGCTGGCCTCCAACAACGGAGGTGGTCAGAAGTGTCAGTCGGAAATGGTACGAAGCAAGGAGGTGAAAATGGTCGCACCGTAGGAGGAGCGCTACGGGCGGCGGGCCGGGTGGCGCTTTGGTCGCTCGTCGCCCTGCTCCTCATCGAGGGCGTCTCCGGCGTCCTCTCCGCACCACCTCCCGAACGCGGTGGTGAGGGTCGCAAGGAGGCGAACGACCCCGCGACGAGCGCCTTTGCGGTGCGCTTCGCGCGGGCCTATCTCTCCGGCGCCTCCCCCCAAGAGCTTTCTCCGCTCCTGGCGCCGGGAGTCGATGTGCCGTCCTTCTCAGGCACCGGAATAGGTGTCGAGCAGGCCGAGGTCGCGGGAATCTCCGACCTCGGCGCGGGCGAGGCGATCGTCACGGTCGCCTGCTCGCTCGGCGACGCCCGCACCCTCTACCTCGCCGTCCCGATCGTCCGCGCCAGCGCGGGCGAGGTGGCGGCCCAGGGGGTGCCGGCGCTCGTCGCCGGACCGGCGGGGGTCGAGGAGCCTGTAGAGGCGCCTGGCCCCCTGGCCGGTCCCGACGCGGGCGAGGTCGGCGATCTCGCCCGGCGCTTCCTGCCGGCCTACCTCTCGGCGCCGAGCGCCCAGGAGCTGTCCTACCTCTTGGCTCCCGGCACCGGGGTCACGCCGCCCGGTGGCGGCCTGGAGGTCACCGACGTCCCGAGCGTGAAGCAGCTCGGCAGCGGCGAAGGGCCGCGGAGGACCGTGGTCGCCGAAGCGCGGGTCCGGGACTCGCTCAGCGGCTCGAGCTTCGGGCTCGCCTACCGGCTCGAGGTGACCCGCAGCGAAGGCCGCTGGTACGTCGAGCGGGTCGAAGGGGCGCTCTCGTGAGCCGCCGAGCGCGTCTCGCCCTGCTCCTTGCCGGCGTGGTCGTCGCCCTGCTCGTGGAGCCGGCCGTCGCCCTCGCCGCCGGCAACGACGTCGGGCGCAACATCGGCCAGCTGCTGCGCCACTACGCGTCGCAGATCTACGGCGGCATCATCGCCATCGTCGGGCTGGTCTTCCTGCTGAACAGGAAGTTCACCGACCTCGCCGTCTTCTTCGTCGCCGCGGTGCTGGTCGGCTGGCTCGTCTTCAGCCCCGATCAGGTCGCCGACGCAGCAAGGGCGATCGGGCAGCGGGTGCTGCCGTGACCGAGGGCCGCGAGCCGATCCGCTCCTACCAGCGGATCTTCCGCCCCGAGCGGCGGATCTACCAGATCGAGGGACGGACGCTGCCGGTCCCCGGCGGCATCCCGCTCCGCTGGCTCGCCTACGCGACCGCAACGCTGCTGGCGGTCATCCTCCTCGGCTCGGGCTCCGCCGCGGTGGCCGCAACCGCAGGGGCGCTCGCCGCCGTCGCGGGCTTCCGGGTCGGCGGGCGAACCGCAGCCGCCGTCTCCGCCCTCGGCGCCTTCGCCGCGTCCTACCTCGGCGGCTGGGCGCTCGGGCTGCTCGACTGGCCACTCCGCCTGGTCGTGCTGCCGGCGGGGATGGCGACCCTCGCCACCCAGGCGACGCCCGATGGCCGCCGCGCCGACCGCTTCGCGCTCTCCTGGCTGGCGATCCGCCTCGCGCCCCGGCGGCGTTCGCTGGGCCGGGCGCTCCCCGCGGCCGGCCGACCGCATCTGCTCGGCGGCGAGCTGTGGGTCGCTCCCGACGAGCGCGCTCCGAGACTGCGGCGGGGGAGGGTCCGCGGCCCGGCGCTGATCTTCCTCTCCGTCGCTGTCGAGCTGCGACGCAGCGGCTTCGGCAAGCGCCGCCTGCGAGCCCGGCCGAAGGGCGGCGAGGCGCGAGAGCGCCTGGCGCTGGGTGCCCGCGAGGT
>Ga0075325_1000065_pt1 | contig 13359 bp, 18 predicted proteins | sample MayberrySE_Catta_5_FD_120048 | JGI IMG/M metagenome (GOLD analysis project Ga0075325, IMG submission 120048) | Natural and restored wetland microbial communities from the San Francisco Bay, California, USA, that impact long-term carbon... | ecosystem: Environmental > Terrestrial > Soil >... | reverse complement strand
CGTGATCGTGCGCGTCGAGGCGAGCGGCATCTGCGGCTCGGACCTGCACATCTACCACGGCCGCGTGCCGGTCGAGCAGGGCTTCACGATCGGCCACGAGTTCGTCGGCACGGTGCTGGAGGCCGGCGAGCAGGTCGAGCGCGTCGCCGTCGGCGACCGCGTGCTCGGGACCTTCCACACCGCCTGCGCGACGTGCACGCCGTGCATCCGCGGCGACTACCACCGCTGCTCGCGCCAGCGCACGTTCGGCCACGGCTCGCACCTGGGCGACCTGCAGGGCGCCCAAGCAGAGCAGCTGCTCGTGCCGCGCGCCAACCTGACCCTGCGGCGGGTGCCCGCGGGGATGTCCGACGAGGTGGCGCTCTTCGCCGGCGACGTGATGGGCACCGGCTACCACGCGGTCGAGCACGCCGGCATGCGCTCCGGCGACACGGTCGCCGTGCTCGGGCTCGGCCCGGTCGGCCTCTGCGCGGTGCAGGCGGCGCTGGCCGGCGGCGCCACCCAGGTCTTCGCGATCGACTCGGTCGAGCAGCGCCTGGCGATCGCGGCTGAGTTTGGCGCTGTGCCGGTCCACCTCACCGAGGAGCAGCCGAAGAAGGTCGTGCGGGCGGCGACGGGGCGCGGGGTCGACGTGGTCGTCGACGCGGTCGGCGACCCGGGGCCGCTGGCGATGGCGGTCAGCCTTTGCCGCGACGCCGGCACGGTCTCCGGGATCGGCGCCTACGCCGGCAAGGGCGAGGCGCCGCTTGGCCTGGCCTGGCTCAAGGGCCTCACCCTGCGCCTCGGCCTCGCCAACGTGATCGCCCACGTCGACCGCGTGCTGGCCCTGATCGAGGCCGGCAAGCTCGACCCCTCGCCCCTGGTCACCCATCACATGAAGCTCGACGAGGCCGAGGCCGCCTACGCGCTCTACGACCAGCGCGAAGCGCTGAAGATCGTGCTCACGCCGTAGCCGGTGTTTGCGCAACGCGGTGTTTGTGAATCCGCGGGTTTATCTCTACATTGATTCGTGTGCGAGTCAGACGGCTCTTGACGGCGCTGCTCTCGATCGCGCTGGTGGGGATGGCTCTCGCCGCAAGCGCGTCGGCCTGTTCCTGCGCGCCCCAGGCCCCGGCGGAGTCGCTGCGGCAGTCCGACGCGGCGATCGTCGGTCGCCTCGTCGCCGTGACGCCGGTCGGGCGGTGGCGCGCGGACTACCGCTACGAGGTCTCGCGGGTCTATCGCGGCGCCGGGATCGAGCCGGGGGAGATGCTCACCGTGCGCAGCGCCCGCCGCGCCTCGGCCTGTGCCCTGCCGCGCCGTCTCGGCCGCCGCTACGGCCTGTTTCTCCTGCACGGCGGCGGCCACTGGTGGGGCGGGATCTGCGGTGTGATCGGCCCGCGCCGGCTGGCGCATGCGGCGCGCAGCGAAGCCGGCGCCGCGGCCGCGGCGGGCGACGCGCCGCTCTCCTGCCCCGCCTAGCTCGTCGCGTCCCGTTGCCCCGGAGCCGTCGGCGTGGCAGCATGGAGCGATGGCGCTGCTGAGCGATGCTGAGATCGAGGCCAGGCTGCCGAGCCTGCCGGGCTGGGAGTGGGACGGCAAGTCGATCCGCAAGGACTTCAGCTGCGGCGACTTCGTCGGCTCGGCGCGCTTCGTGCAGAGCCTGGTCGAGCCGGCCGAGGCGATGAATCACCACCCCGATCTCGAGCTCTCCTGGGACACGGTGACGGTGACGATCTCCACCCACTCCGAGGGCGGCCTCACCGCGGCCGACCTCGAGCTGGCGGAGAAGGTCGACGCCCTATCGCCGACGAGCTGAGAATCGACGCGCGGCTCTCGATCCCGCTGGCCGAGATCGAGTTGCGGGCGAGCCGCTCCTCGGGGCCGGGTGGGCAGCATGCCAACGTCACTGCTTCGCGGGTTGAAGCCGTCTTCGACGTCGAGACCTCGCGGGCGCTGGACGAGGGGCAGCGCGAGCGCCTGCTCGGCCGTGCCGGATCGCCGATCACCGCGGTCGCTCAGGACGCCCGCGGCCAGGCCCGCAACCGCGAGCTGGCCCTGCAACGGCTGGCGGAGAAGATCGCCTCCGGGCTAGCGCAGCCGCGCCGCCGCCGGCCGACGCGGCCGACGCGGGCCTCGCGCGAGCGCCGCCTCGAAGAGAAGCGCCGCGCCGGCGAACGCAAGCGGACCCGGCGACGCCCGGGGGGCGATTACTGAGCAAGCGCGTCTGAGGAGACCGGTTCGCCGCGCTGGCGCAGGCGGTTGTAGCCGGCAGCGCGCCAGCGCAGCGGTCCCTCGTGCAAGATCGTGAAGGTCTTGGCGGGCTTGCCGGTCAGCACGCTGTGCATCGCGAGGCTGCGCCGCTCGCCGTTCGGGCGCTCTTCCCAGAAGGCGACCGAGACCCTCCTCACGCGGCGGGCCAGGCGCCCGCTCGGCTTGGCCTCGATCGTGTAGTCATTGGGCTCGACCTGGGTGACGGTGACCTCCGGCGGCGTCTGCGGCCAGGTCGCCTCGCCGATCAGGTGGGCGAGCCGCTGCAGGGCGACGTTGGTCCAGCGCCGCTGCGTGCCGCGCAGCTCGAACGTGCCGGGCTGGCTCCAGCTCGCCCCCTGCCGCCCGGGGCTCGGCGGGCTCTCGCCGGCGCCGACGTTGTTCAGCCGCCGCATGTAGGCGGGCGTGCGCTTCAGCCGCAGCCGCAGCGCCAGCCAGGTCCCCGCCCCGTGATTCATGCCCCAGCGCCCGTGCCAGTGAGCCCAGTCGAGCTGGGTGTCGTCGAGCGGCAGCGGGACCACCTCGGGCGTCAGCCCGGGATCCCCCGGCTCGGGGACGCTGACGTCGGAGAGGGGCAGCATCGGGTGGGCCCCTTCCTCGTGGTAGGAGGCATGCGAGTCGACGGCGACGAAGACGTCGGGGCCGGCCTGCGTCGAGTGGAACGGTTTGGTGACCGGCTTGCCGTGGCCGGCAAGGGTCACGTGGGTCGCTGCGAAGCCACGCTCAGTGGATTGCACGCGAACCTGGACGAGCTCCCAGTCGCCGTCGTGGCGGCCGGGCGCCAGCACGCAGGGGTTGTCGACGTAGAAGAGCCAGTACTGGAGGAACTTGGCCTTGCCGCCGGCGGCGACGACGCGTCCGTAGCAGGCGCCCCCGGTGGCGAGATCCTGCGCGGGACCGTAGGCGCGCAGCAGTTCGTTGCTGCGTATCTGGGTTTTGTCGTCGGGCTCTTTCTTCAGTGGGTTGAGCTTCGACTTGAGCTCTTCCAGGCGTTCGAGCATCGCCGTTTCCGCAGGTGGGGTCTCCGGCGCTGTCCGGCCGTTCTCGTCGCGGAAGGTCGAGCCCAGCAGGTAGGAGTCGGCGAGGCTCGGGCGCCAGCGCTCGAGCTGGTCGAAGCGCAGCCTCGGGGCGAAGCGGCGGAGCACCTCCACTCGCTCCTCTTTGGAGAGGGTCAACGAGCCTGCTCGATTGATCAACGGCATCGAAGCGATCCTTTCACGGCGTCGCCCTGCGTGCGTCGCCTGCCAGACTGAGCCCGATGGCGAAGCGCAGGCAGCGACGGCCGCGGCAGAAGGCGCCGACCGTCGACTACATCGACCCCGAGGGCAACACGCTGACCCTGCGCGAGTCGCTCAGCCCGGCGACGATCGCCAAGCTGGGTGAGGGCCCGGCAACGGCGGCGACTTCCCGGGAAGACGCTTGGCGGCGGCGCACGGAGCTGCTCTTCGAGCGGCTCGCGGTGCGCTGGGAGATCGCCGAGCTGCCGCTCACCGACCAGAAGATGCTGCTCGGCCGTTACCGGATGGCTGACCAGCTGACCCAGCAGTGGGTGCGCGAGACGATCGCCGCGCACCTCGAGCGCTATATGCCGGAGCTTTCCGGGTAGCGGAAGCAGACACGACGAAGGGAGCGAGATGTTCGGAGACACGAAGGCAACCAACGGCTTTGCCGTCGATGACGTGGCGAGGGCGCGCGAGTTCTACGGCGAGACCCTCGGCCTCGGCACGACGGTGCTGAGCGAGGAGTTCGGCGTCATGTCGATCCAGCTCGCCGGCGGCCGCGACACCCTGGTCTACGCCAAGCCCGACTTCACCCCCGCCACCTACACGATCCTCAACTTCGAGGTCGACGATGTCGAGAGCGCCGTCGAGGAGCTTGGCTCACGAGGCGTCAGCTTCGAGCGCTACGAGGGCTTCGAACAAGACGAGAAGGGCATCGCCCGCGGCCCCGGCCCCCACATCGCCTGGTTCAAGGATCCGGCGGGCAACATCCTGGCGGTGATGCAGCAGCCGTAGTGGCGGAGATTCAGACGGCCCGGGTCAGCCGGCTGGTCGGTCGTCGAGGTTGAAGATTTCATTGAGTCGCTGCAGCGTGAACGGCTGCCGCAGTTTTGCCACGACGTTCTGGTTGGCGAACATGCCTTTCTCCCAGAATGCCTCCTCTCGTGGGCGGGTATCGAGCCATTCGACCCTGACGAGGTACTCACATTGCTCAGGGTCGTCGGCCTCCCAACCCATGTTGGCGGCCTTCAGCGATGGGGCCTGAAGGATCTTCGTGGCCTTGCCGTCAACTTCCACGTCGAAGTCATTCACGCCGACCGCCGGCGCGGTCACCCTGCCCACTCCCACATAGCCGGCTGCGCTCGCGGCGCGGCTACTCGGGATCGCCGCCCAAACCCGGGCTCCCTCGAAGAGGTTTTCCATGGCCTTGCGGTATTTCTCGCCATGTCCCGCCGAGACGAAGCCGTAGCGGACCATGTCGTCCCAGTTGCGCTCGTCGTTCTCGCCCACAGCGACGAAGAAGTCGACGCCATTCCAGGGAGCCTGTTTCTTCCCAGCGCTTCCGCTCGGCGTCTCGAGCGCGGGGTCGGTGAGCCAGGAGCGCGCCAGGTACTCACGGCCTTCGTCGTTGAGGTGCTCGAAGAACAAGACGTTGATCGGAATGCCGTAGCCGCGCACGTACTCGACGATCTGCTCGGTACTGGTGTCCATCTCGGTTGCCACGACGACGAGCTGGTGGCTTGTATTGACGGCCTCGGGGATGTCGGCTTCAAAATGACTCGTGAAGGCGGAGTCGAAATCGTCGCCTTCGTGGTGTTTTGCATATAGCTCGCGAATCGCCTCGAAGGACAGGCTCTGGACCCAGAACCCATACTCCAGGGCCTGTGCGACGACCTCGCGCGGGGTCCGGTCCTTCTTCAGCTCGATGACGTAAAGATCGCCCTGGGCGTCGATGGCAAGTAGGTCGATACGCCGGCCGAAGTCGGTGACGATCTGGCGTCCAATTGGGAACAGGCTGCCCAGCCCGAGAATGCCGATGCGCGCCTCGATGATGTCCTCGAGGCGCTCCTCACTGGCAATACCACTGGTCGGAACCTGCTCCACAGACCCGCCGTCAACCCGCCACAGTCCAAACTTAACCGGCATGCGGCGATGCTACTGACCCGAGGATGGGCGCGGCTGGGTTCGAACCAGCGACCTCTCGCGTGTGAGGAGCGCTGCTGAGGAGTCGAAAACCGGCTCAAGACCCCCATTTCCAAGCGGAATGGTCCACCTGCTGCCGCCGATTTTCTGAACCGTCAGATTGCCGTAGTTTGCGGTCGATGCTGCTCTGACTAGGCACTGGTGCCCACGGGCATCAGAAAATGCTGTCCGTCTCCCAACGCAAGTTCTTGCCGGGCGTGCCGTCGAGCACATTCCGGAGTACTTGACCTCGTCGCTCTACGCATACCTGCAAGTTGGCGCAATCTGTCGGAGCGATGCTTGGTAGCTGTGGGCTGCGGAAATCACCTCCGCTCTCAAAGTCAGCTGCCAGGCCGGAGTGATACGACTGGAGGTCTGCGACCACTCGACCCTGCCAGTTTGCAGCCTTGTCGTAGAGCGTGCCGACGCGTTCTGGTGATGGCCGCTCTGCAAGCTCTGTCCACAGAGCGCGACCCTCTTCGATGTAGCCCTCAAGTACCGGCTTGATCCGCTCGAACGTAAGCGGCTCGGCTGATGCCTGGATGCCAGGGTCCTCCTCCTGTTCAGCTAGTGCTCTTGCCGACACCACTCTGAATTTCTGATCTTCTACAAAAGGAAGCTGCCCGAGCGCTGGAATTCGGCGTTGGGCGAACTCAGTGCTTGCTCCAGCGATTGCAAGTAGCCCGCTCCCAATTACGACGGCCACCAGCGCGACGTTGAACCCGATCACCACGCCACCCCCTAGTGCCAGGAGGTAGAACGCGCCCGCCAATGCCGTCTCGCGACGCATGGTTCTACGTCCGACGCTGAGCACAGCAAGACTTTATCCAGCCCTTTCGGCTCGACCGCGGCCTCTGGCATGATTCCTCCTATGGAGCAGCGCCACGTCAAGCTCAGCGGCGATGTAGAGGGTTCCTACGTGATCGAGGAAGCCCTAGCCGATGGCCGGTTCGTGGTTGCGCCAGAGTGGCCGTCGAAAGAGACCTCTGCGGAGGCGATCCTGGAGCGTGCAGGAGCCAAGCCCCTTTCGCCCGAGGAGTTCGACAAGCACTTTGGCCACCTGCCCACCGACGGCGAGGGGTAGATGGCCGAGCAGCCTTCTGGACCGGCCTTTGAGGTCCATGTTGATGAGCGGGCGCTTGCCGACGATCTCGCTCGCGCGAGCGATGCCGCAAAGGCAGCCATCGAGCCGATGCTTCGGCGCCTCGAGGCAGACGGGGCGCCCGCCGTATGGCTCAGGCGGTGTGACGCGGAGGCTCGCGACGGCACACGACTGACGGGCTGCGTGAAGCTCTACATCCCGCAGCCGGCCGGTCAATGGGGAGCGGTGTTTCTCGGCGGCACCGTGGATGGAAGCCCGAGGTTGTTCTTGCTTGCCGTTGGCGAGCGACACCCCGGAGCGGCGTGGCGACCGAGCGTCTACGAGATTGCTCACCGACGTTTGCACAGGTCGAGTTCCTAGTTGCCCAGCCAAGAGGATTAAGGGTTCCGGCCGGGCAGGCGGTTGACAGGCCCGAGCAAGTCGAAGGAAGATGGTTGTCATGGAGTGCGTCTGCGGATGCGGAACCGAAATCCCAAAGCGACTCGTGCCGACAAACCTGGTTGCTGGAATGCTCATGTTCGAGCTTGCGGAGTGGGACAGGTTTCGCTTCCTGATGCGAGGGGCAGATAACGATGAGTTCGAGGAGAACTTAATTCACGGCTTCATTGAAGACGGCGCGCTTTGCTATCAGCAGTCGCTTTTCGTCCTACATGGCGAAGCTTTTACTTCCTCACCACGCAACACCAACAAGTGGTTGAAGTTCTCTCGTAAGTCAAGGAAGAAGCTCGCCAAGAAGTTCCCGGGTGTGATCCAGGGCGACAAGGAAGTTCGTCCGCCGGAAGAGGACGTAGGAAGGATCAATGCGCTGCAACCCGAGCTGAGCTACACGGGCGTGTCCAGCGAGCCTACGAACGCTGCGGAGGGCGTTGGTGAGGACATCGAAGCTTTGGAACGTGAGTACGGGAGCGGCGACTAAAAGTCGATCCTCGCTCCGCCGAGGTCAAGCTAGGCTAGGACAATGGCTATCGATTTCGAGAACCCCCGCATCAAGGGCAAGACACTTGAGGAAATGATCGACGATCTTGGGACCCAAGACGCAGGACAGGTGGGCAGCCCGGTCTTTGAGATGCACAAGGCTGCAATTCAAGTTCACATCGCTGACCGACTTGCATCTCCTCGCCGGTGGGCGATTGCCGCCTCAATAGCCGCGGGAATTAGTGCGATTGCCGCCGTTGTCTCGGCGATTGCCGCTTTCTAGCGGCCCCATTGCGGGTTATTCCTCGAACTTCAGCGAGAGCTTGGCCAGTTCGGCAATCGATACTTCGAGGGCTGCCGCGATTCCCTTGACTGTGCCCCAAGTCGGATTCGATAGGCCGCGCTCGATGAGGGAGAGCGTGCCGCTGGTCACGCCAGCTTCATAGGCCAGGGCTTCCTGGCTGACGCCTCGTTGGTCTCGCAGCTGGCGGATGGCCTTGCCAAGGGCGGGCTGTGGTTGTTCGGATGGCCCCATTGCTGACCGCACATTCTCAAGTGCGGAGTGCTTGGTCCAGCTATCTAGATACTAGATATATATAACGAAGTCTGTTAGCCTGGCCCGACCAAGAAAAAGTGCCCCCGCGCTGCGCAAACAGCCGGGGGCGTGGCACAGGAGGCGAAGCTCCCATGCACGACGAAGATATCCGGCGGCGCTCATTCGCGCCCGCTCAAGAGGACGAGATCATGGAACGCTCGGTCCTCACGCAGGTCCTGTTCCTGCACCCGGCGCAGCTGACGATCTTGGAGCTTGCCCTTCGGTGGAGACCGATCTGCGGAGCTGCGAACAGGACGCCGTAGAGCGCGCTGTGCGGGAGCTGAGCCGCGACGGGCTGCTCTCCTGCGATTGCCGACGCCTTGCGCCGAGTCGGGCGGCTGTGCGCTTTGACGAGCTACTTGGGGGTGTCTCCTAGGGCGGCGGGGGCGTTCAGCGGTTTCTCGGGGGCCGGGGCGCAGGCCACAGGGAGGTTGCGGGGCTGTCTACTCGCATGGAGGGCTCCGCACCCTGCCTCGGCCTCCGAGAAACCGCTGAAGCTCGACCCCAAGCCCCAGCCAGCAAACCAATCAGGCATCAGACCAGCAAGAGAGTCCCGGCCTCAAGACAGATGAGACGCGAGAGTCCCCGAGCAAGGGCCAGCGGCCGGACCGACATGCCCCCTTCCCAGCCACCACCCCAACTGCACGACACACTGGGAACCCCCCTTTTCGGGGGTTCGAAGCGATGCAGCGGACTGGTTCCTTGGACAGTGCTGTCGAGATGTCATCCGCGCGTATCAAGCTCGATCCACAGACAACCGAGGCAATCGCCCGCCGGGTTGTCGGACTGCTCGAAAAACGCGGCCTCCAAAACCGGGAGCTGATTGATGCTGCCGAGCTGGCGCGGCGCTTCGGGATCGAGCGAGCATGGGTCTACTCGCACGCCATCGAGCTTGGGGCGGTCAAGCTTGGCGACGGGGCGAAGCCCCGGCTTCGGTTCGATCCTGAAGTGGCGGCCCAGGCGCTGCGGAGGGTTGGCGATGGACCGGCGGCTGACCCGCCCGCCCGCTCAGATAAGCGGGCGGGTCAGCCTCAGGGGTCGGAGGGACAGGCGGAGCTGCTTCCGATCCGGGACAGCGACGACTCCGGCTCGGCGGCTTAGATTCGGAGCGAAGCGAGGATGAGCGACCAGGCGACAGGGCAGGTGCTCGAACTGGATCGCAAAGGCGGTCGCACCTTTGCTCTGCGCTTCCGCGCTTATGGCAAGCGGCGCTATCTGAGACTCGGAACGGCCGACGAAGACTGGACTCGCCGCAAAGCAGAGGACGAGCTGGCGAATGTCCTCGCGGATGTGCGGAGAGGTATCTGGCGGCCGCACGAGCCGCAGAAGGTCGCCGAGCCTGCACAAGAGCCGACCTTCCATGAGTTCGCCTCGGAGTGGCTTGAGGGATTGCGGCACGAGGGCTTGTCGGAGAACACGCTTCAGGACTACACCTGGCAGCTCTGCAACCACATGCTTCCGTTCTTCGCCAAGCACCGGCTGTCGGAGATCACGATTGCCGAGGTTGACCGCTACCGACAGGAGAAGGTGCGCGAAGGGACGATCTCAGCGGCATCGATCAATAAGACGATCACTCGGCTCGCTCAGATTCTTGAGGTCGCTGTCGAGCGCGAGCTGATCGACCGCAATCCGGCGCGCGGGAAGCGGCGACGGTTGAAGGAGCGCAGGCCGGAGCGAACCTGGCTCGACCGTGCTGAGCAGATCGTGGCTCTGTTGGACGCCGGAGGCGAGTTGGATGAGAAGGCGCGAGTGGATCGGAAGGCAACGCCGCGACGGGCATTGCTGGCGACGCTGACGCTGGCCGGACTGCGGATTAGCGAGGCGCTCGACTTGCGTTGGCGCGACGTTGATCTTGCTGCCGGTCGCCTTCGAGTGGCTGACGCCAAGACCGATGCTGGCGTTCGCCAGGTCGATCTACTTCCGGCGCTTCGCGAGGAGCTGTCGATCCACAAGGCTCAGACGCGCTTCGGCGGTCCCGACGACTTCGTGTTCCCGACTGAGAAGGGCGCGCGCCAGGACCGCAACAACGCGCGGCGGCGGGTCGTGATCCGGTCGGTGGATCGCGCCAACGAGAACGTGACGGCGCGCGGGCGCAACCCGCTGCCGGAAGGCATCACGCCCCATTCGCTGCGCCGGACTTTCATCTCGCTTCTGCTTGCGACCGGCGTGGAGGTTCCCTACGTAATGCGTCAGGTCGGGCACTCCGATCCGAAGGTCACACTCTCGATCTATGCCCAGGTGATGTACCGGGGGGAGGGAGAGCGGGAGCGGCTGAAAATAGTTTCCGAAGGCTCGGATTGGGCACCGCTGGGCACTGGCGGCGCTTCTGAGACCTCAGGACCAGGAGAGCAGTTGACCTTGGATGCTTCTGAATCCCAGGCGATTGCAGGGGATTCAACCGATGGGCGCGGCTGGGTTCGAACCAGCGACCTCTCGCGTGTGAGGCGAGCGCTCTCCCGCTGAGCTACGCGCCCGGGAGAGGGTCAATCATAGGTGGGCGGCGGGGTTGCGGATCAGGCGGGGGCTGGCGCTGCGGCGGGCGGCGGCGCATCGTCGGCTTCGGCCTCGGAGCGCTTGCGCAGAGCTAGGCCGACGAAGGGGAAGACGAGGGTCGAGAGCATCGCAGCGCCGACCAGGCCGGCCGCGGTCGAGCTCTCCATGTGGCCGCCGTCGACGGCGAGCGTGGTGATCGCGACGACCAGGGGCAGCTCGGTGGCCGAGTAGAAGGCGAGCGCGGCGCGGTCGCGGGCAGAGAGCACGCTGCGATAGAGCAGCATCGCGGGGGCGCCGCGGACGACGAGGAAGAGGACGAAGAAGAGCATCAGCTTGAGGATCGCCCCGAGCGAGCCGAGCGCCGCGAGGTCGAACTCGATGCCGCTGGTGATGAAGAAGAAGGGCACGAAGAAGCCGAAGCCGACCGCGGTCAGCTTCGACTCGAAGATCTGCAGCTCACGGCCCTTGAGCGCCAGGCGGGTGATCATGCCGGCGACGAAGCCGCCGAGCAGCACGTCGAGGCCGAGCTCGCCGGCGAGCAGCACGAGGCCGAAGACGAGCACGACCGTGATCCGCACGGCCAGCTGGCTGCTCGCCTCGAAGGTGCGCTCGAGCGCCGGCCAGCCGCGCCAGGCGAGCCGCACCGAGACCATCGCCAGCACCAGGGCGAGGGCGACGAAGGCGATCAGGATCGCCGCCTCGTGCAGCGGCTGCTTGGTCGAGAGGACGAGCGTGACCAGCAGGATCGGGCCGAACTCACCGACGCCGCCGGCGGCCAGCAGATAGGTGCCGAACCTGGTCTTCAGCTCGCCGTTGTCGCGCAGGATCGGGATCAGCGTGCCGATCGCCGTCGTCGCCATCGCCGAGCCGGTGTAGAGGAAGGAGACGATCACGCCGGTCGCGGCGAGCAGCCCGCCAAGCCCGTAGGCGAGCCCGATCGAGAGCAGCCAGCCGAGCGCGCCGAGCTTCAGCGGCTTGCCCTTGATCCGCTCGAAGTCGATCTCGTAGCCGGCGAAGAAGAAGAGCATGCCGAGCCCGAGGTTGGAGAAGAATTCGATGAAGTCGTCGGTGTGGGCGAGGCCCAGCACTTCGGGCCCGACGAGGATGCCGATCAGCAGCTCGACGACGACCACCGGCGGCGCGAGCGCGCGGGGCAGCACGGCGACAGTGACCGCGGCGACCGCGGCGACCATGACGATGACGAAGAAGGACTCGGCGTCGACCTCGATCACGTGCGGCGATCCTATGCGCGCCACCGGTAGGATCCCGAGTGGACCGTGCTAGGCGGGGAATCAGCGGTGCCCTGTAACCCGCAATCCGCTCTAGCGGGGCCGAATCCCGTTCCGAGGGGCTGGCCGTCGGGGTCAGTGCGCCGCGGGCGGCGTTGACGGCCGGGTCCTGTGCGACGTGGGCACGCGAATCAGGTCAGGTCCGGAAGGAAGCAGCCTTAAGCGGATGCCGCGGGTGCCGCAGGAGAGCCCGGCTCGAGCCAAACGCGACGGACACGCCCGGTGACTTCAGTTTCGGAGGACGGGGCGCACGGTCCATTTTCTTCGAGCGAGAGTTGACCCCACCCCAGGGTGGTCAACTCTCGCATCGCTCAGTCGCTCAGTCGATCAGTCGATCAGGCGGGCGGCCATGCGGTTGACGGCTATGCGCCACATGACGAAGGCAAAGGCCAGGAGGCCGGCGAAGCGGACCAGGTCGATCGCCTCGTAGCCGAAGGCGCCGCCGCGGACCAGTTCGACCAGCTGGTGCAGCGGGTTGAGCTGGGCGGCGATTTCGAGCCCCTGGGGCAGCCCTTCGATCGGGAAGAAGGCGCCGGAGACGAGGAAGAGCGGCGTGACGAAGAGCGCCGTGACGTAGTTGAACTGGTCGATCTTGGCGACGATCGCCGCCATCGCGATGCCGAAGCCGGCGAAGCCGAGCGCCGTGAAGAGGCAGAAGAGCGGCACCAGCAGCATCCCCCAGGCTGGGTCGAGGCCGAAGCCGATCGTGACCAGCAGCGGCACGCAGCCGTAGACGCTGGCCCGCAGGCCGATCCAGAGCATCTCGGCGCTGACCAGCTCCTCGACGTCGACCGGCGCGGCGAGGATCGCGTCGTAGGTGTTCTGGAAGCGGTGCTTGACGAAGGTGCCGAACATCGCCGGCAGGGCGCTGGAGAAGATCACCGCGGTGGCGACCATGCCGGTGCCGACGAACTGGATGTAGGGGACGTCGCCGACGTCGTCGACCAGGGTCGCCGAGAGGCCGAGGCCGAAGGCGAGTAGGTAGACGATCGGTTCCAGCACGCTGGAGAAGGTGGTGCCCTTCCAGTAGGTGCGGAAGTTGGCGACCTCGCGGCTCATGATGCCGCCGATCGCCGCCGGTTCGAGCCGGCGCAGCTTGGTCGGGGCGTCGCTCACTCGATCTCCACCCCGGTGAGCAGCACGAAGACGTCCTCGAGCGAGGCGGCGCGGATCACGGCGTCCTCGGGGATGCCGCCGTTGCCTGCCCGCTCGGAGCCGACGATCGCGATCGCCGGGCCGGCCGGCCGCACCGGCAGGCCCTGGCCCTCGGCCATCGAGCGCACTTCGGTGAGCCGCTCGGGCGGGCCGTAGACCTCGGCCGTGTGGGTGCCGGCGTGGGCGGCGATCAGCTCGGCCGGCGTGGCGCGGGCGATGATCTTGCCGGCGTCCATCAGCGCCACCTCGTCGGCGAGCCGCTCGGCCTCCTCGATGTAGTGGGTCGACATGAGGATCGTCGTGCCGTGGCTGCGCAGGTTGTCGATCAGCGTCCAGAGCTCGGTGCGGATCTGCGGGTCGAGCCCGACCGTGGGCTCG
>Ga0075325_1000064_pt1 | contig 13441 bp, 11 predicted proteins | sample MayberrySE_Catta_5_FD_120048 | JGI IMG/M metagenome (GOLD analysis project Ga0075325, IMG submission 120048) | Natural and restored wetland microbial communities from the San Francisco Bay, California, USA, that impact long-term carbon... | ecosystem: Environmental > Terrestrial > Soil >... | reverse complement strand
GACCTCGACGGCACGTTGAAAGCCTACCTGCGGATGGCCGAGTCGAAGGAGCCGGAGCGACTGGTGCCGAACCTCGGAGCGGTACGCTGTCCGGTTCGGCTCGTGGTCGGGACGGCGCCGCACGAGGGCGGCATCCCCGAGCGCCAGCTCGAGACGCTGCAGAGCGGGCTCACCGGTTTCGCGGTGGACAGTGTCCCGGGGGCGGGCCTTCACGTGTACGAGGAGCAGCCCGAGGCGATCGTGGAGGCCGTGCGGCGGGTGCGACAGGGCTCGTCCTCGAGCCGATAGCGGCGGCGGCGTCTCAGGCGGCGCTGGGAACCGTAAAACAGCACCTCGGCCTGGGCTCCCGCTCGCAGCACAGCACCACCGGCGCACCGATTACCTCGGCCAACAACCCCTGCAGCGCGCGGCAGGCCTCCGGACGCCGGGAGACCGTCGCGGCCAGGGGGCAGCCGCTGCTGCGGAGCCGCATCCCGCCCTGTTCCTGTTCGATCGTCACGTCGCCACCCAATTCGTTGAGCAGTGCCGCCGCTTCCCGGACCCGCTCCTCGAGGTTCGCCGAACGGGTCGGCAAGGCCGCGCCGAGACGGCTCCCCGCCTTTCGCATGAGGATTTCCGCCTCCGGCACCGGCAGCGTGGTGCTGAGCTCCTCCAGGAGCGCGGTCAACACGGGTGCATAGGCCCGGGAGAACCGGGTTTCCGCCTCGGCGGCGAGCTCGTACACGGCGGCAGGCTTGCCGGCCCCCGGCCCCCGCCGGACGCTGGTCTGCCGCACCAGGCCGTCGCGGTCCAGGGTCGTCAGGTGGGCTCGGATGGCGTTGTCGGTCAGGTCGAGCGCCGTGGCAAGCTCTTCGACGGTGGCAGGGCCCCGCCGGAGATGCGCGAGAACCCGCCCGCGGGTGGTCTCGAAAAACCGACGGGAGAGGTCTGCACTCACGAGTTCGCTCCGCTGGGGTTCCCTCCTACCATAAGAGCGCGGGTTGCTGTCTGTCAAATAAGTCAAGGAAAATATTGACAAATTACTCAATCCTCTGCAGACTACAAACATGGACCGCTTCAGCTCGGGCTCAAAGAACACCCAATCAAGGAGGATTACATGCCCGCGAACCTGACCGCCGCCGCGCTTCTCATGGCCGCCTCCGCGGCCGCCGCTGCCCTGCCGGGCGCCCCCCTGCGCCCCCTGTCCGAGGGGCCCGATGACCCAACGATCGTGGCCATCTTCGACGCCGCCAATACCAACGATATGGAGACCGGTGCTCTCGCCGAGGAGCGCGGCTCGAGCCAGGAGGTGCGGGACTTCGGCGCCATGCTGGTCCGCGATCATCGCGCGGTCCGACAGCAGGGGCGGGACCTCGCTGCCAAGCTCGGCGTCACCCCCACCCCGCCGAAGGACGATCAGAGCGCCAAGGACCACGCCGCCGCGATGGCGCGACTCCGTTCGTTGAAGGGTGCCGAGTTCGACCGGGCCTTCCTGCAGCATGAGGCCGCGTACCACAGGGCCGTCCTAGACGCGTTGCAGGGGACGCTGCTGCCCGCGATCGACAACGCGGAGCTGAAGGCGCTGGTCGAGAAGGTCGCGCCCGCGTTCCAGGCGCACATGCAGATGGCGCAGGAGCTGGAGAAGAAGGTCCCCGGCGCCTCGTGACAGGACTCTGACAGCCGGCTACGGTGAAGCCGGCGGGGGGCCTTGTCGGGGAGCCGGAGATTGCCGGGCTTCCGTCACGATCTGGTCACGGAGGCCCCGTGCAGGTCCACCTCAAAGTGCCCGGACCAGACCTCCCTCGGCCGTCCATCCACGTCGATCCAGAGGAAACCTGCGCGGGCGCGCGGCTCGAGGGCCGCGGGGTTCTGACCGATGACCTTGTACCAGCCGTTTGGCCTGAGGGATGGGTAGTGGTAGGACACCCGCGGAAGGAGGCGAGCCCGGCCTATGGCCGGAGCAACCGAGTCCGTTGGCCTGGGCCGTCGCCGCCGCTCTTCGCTCAATCCCCGCCTCCCGGGTTCACCAATGGCTGCAGCGAAGCTGTGTCCTGGGAGGCGACATCGCCAGACCTCGGAGGGACGATGTTACAAATCCGGAGATGAACGCAACGGCGCAAACCTGTGGAGCGCTCCGCGCCGCAAGGTTAGATTACCGAGCATCATGATCCATCGACCGGCGGCCCTTGAGATCGCTCTCCTGGCGGGGGCCTGCCTCACGAGCGGCTGCGCCCGGACCACCAATCTCCTGAGCGCGGACCAGCCCAGGTTCCTGGGCAGCTACGCGCCTCCCTCGACCCCCTCGAGCGCGACGCTGCGCGTGGTCACGTTCAACATCAAGGAGTCGCGGGAGATCGACCGGGCGATCGAGGTGCTTCGGAGCGACAGCGTTCACGACGCCGATGTGGTGGCGCTCCAGGAGATGAGCGAGAGCGGCGTGGACCGGATCGCTCGATCCCTGCACCTCAACTTCGCCTACTACCCCGCGGTCATTCACCACCGCACCGGCGGCTACTACGGCCCGGCGATCCTCTCGCGCTGGCCGATCGAGCGGAGCTGGAAGGTGCGGCTGCCGTACGGGAGCTGGGACCGGAATCAGCGCCGAACGGCGACCGCCGCCGTGGTGCGGGCGAAGGGCCTCCGGATCCTGGTCTATGCCGTGCATCTGGAGACCATGGTGAAGCTGTCACCGGCGAAGCGGGCCGAGCAGGCGCGCGCGGTCACCGAGGACGCGAAGCGCTTCCCGGGACCGGTCGTCATTGCGGGAGATTTCAACGATTACGGGATGGCGGCGAGGATCCAGGACGAGGGTTATACCTGGCTCACGGAATGGGTGGGAGCGACCCACACCATCTTCTCGATGGATCACATCCTGACTCGGGGACTGGTGTCCGCCCAGCCGGGGAGCGTGGGCATGGTCCGGGAGGTCCGAGGGGCCAGCGACCATCACCCCGTCTGGGCGGTGTTGGTGCCGGCCCCGGCCGCGGCGCTCGCGGGCACCGCGGGGTCTTAGATCGGGTCAGGGCGTATAGCGCTCGTTGTTCCCCAGCACATTGCTTGCGTTCCGAACTCCGACGGCGTAGAACCGTCCTTCAGTGTTGACCATTGCGAGCCCGAGCCCCGCACGCGCGGTGGTGACGGGCTTCATCGAGCCCCAGGACCCGGTCGCGGGATTGTAGGCCTGGACCGAGTGTTCAGCCGGGTCGTCCCGCTCCGCCCCCCCACCACGTAGAACAGCCCGCCGACCCCCGCGCCGGCCGCGGAGAGCCGCGCCGTGGGCATCGGACTCCGAGTGGTCCAGCTGTTGGTGCCTGGGTCGCAGATGTCGAGGCGCCCGGTGGCCTGCCCGGAGTTGTTGCCTCCTCCCGCCACATAGAGCTTGCCGTCGAGGACACCGACCGCCGGATACACGTGTGCCGCGGGCGCCGCGGTAAGTGTGGTCCAGGTATCGGTACTCGGACTGTAACGGTGGAGCAGCCCCGCGCCGACCTGGCTCCCGGTGCTCAGGAGCGTGCAGCCGGTGAAGACGTACAGCATCCCGTTGATCATCCCGGAGCTTCCGCAGCCGCTCGCCGCCGGCATGCCGGCTCTGGCGGCCCATCGGTTGGTGCTCGGGGTATAGACGTACAGCGATCGGGTGAGCGTCCCGGAAGCGGAGCGCGGGAAACACGCCGTGAGCAATTCGGAGAGTTGAAACGCACGTGTCTCATCTGCAGCTCCAGGAAGGTTGTCCTCACCACTGTGTGAGGTGCGGATCAAATTTCGGGAGCGGGATCAAGCGGACGTGAAGAACGCAACCGTGGCCGATGAACATCCATCCGCCGGCGGGGCAGTGAACGACCGCTCAGAGCATCAGATGGGCGAGTGACTTTCCACGCGGTGGCCCTTGTCCGTCGGCCACCGGCTCCTCGGTGAGCGCCGCGCCCTTTACCTCGGGGCACGACTCGGGCTGCGGCATGCCGGTCGTGAACATGGTGGGCTTCTTGGTATCGGCGGCCACTTCCGCGCCCCGCACCATGCCGTCGTCGCAGATGAACCAGAACTGGTACTGGAAGCCTCGCGGCGCCGGTGGCAGCCCATGGATCACCACGTTCCAGCGGTGGGTGTCCTCGTCCGCGAAGATGAGCACGCCGCCGCTGGTGCGGCCGTCCTCGAAGGTCGCCTGAAGGATGCGGCCCGCTTTGCGCATGATCGAGAGCGTGTCCTGGAGTGCCGCCACCGCGGCCCGTTGGGCCTCGAGCTCGCGCTGGAGGGCGCGGGAGCGTGCGCCACTCAGGTACCAGCCGCCCACCGCGAGGAGGAGTGAGGCCGCGAGCGCGGTCGGCAGCGCCCAGCTCACGCGGCGAGCCGGACGCTGCCTGCCCAAGACGCCGGCGACGATCCGTTCGCGGAAGCCCGGCTTCGGCGTGAGGGGAGCCAGGGCCATCGGCAGCCACTCGAGGTCGCGCTCGATCTCCGCGACCTCGCGCCGGCATGCGTCGCACTGGCCGAGATGCGCCTCGAACGCCTTCGCGTCCTCGACGTCCAGCGTGCGGGTCGCGTACTCCACCGCGCGCTCGGCGAACCACTCATGCGGCTTCATACCACCCAGTCCTCGAGTCCAGCGAGCGACTCGCGCAGCCGGCCGAACGCGCGCCGGAGACGAGATTTGACCGTCCCAAGCGGAATGCCCAGCGCGGCGGCGACCTCGGATTGCGACAGGCCCCTGAAATAGGCGAGCCGCACCACTGCCTGCTCATCAGACGGCAGCGCCTCGAGCGCCGCATGGACCTGGGCATGCACCCGATAGCCGGGGTGTCCGGCCTCATCCGGCTCGGAGGGCGCTACGACCCGCGGCTCGCCAGCCAAGGCCGCCGCGCTCAGCAGGCGCTGGCGCCGTCGGCGCGCTCGCAGGCGATCGATCGCCCGATGCCGCGTGAGCCGGATGAGGTAGGGCATCAGCCCGGCGTGCTCTCCAGCGGCCGACGGGAGGTTCTGCCAGAGTTGGCGAAACGCCTCCGTCACGACCTCCTCGGACTCGTCCTCCTCCTGGAGCATGGCCCGCGCGACGTTGAGCAGCCAGGGCGTGGCGATCTCCACCAGCTCCGCGAGCGCGCGCTCGTCCCGGGCGACGAGCCGCTCGCGCAGCGACGTCTCCCGCCCGGTCTCGAGCAGGCGGCGACTCGGCCCACCGGTGTCGGGGGGACGACCGCTCTCCGGGCTAGTGTCCGCGGGCGCTCCGGCATGCCGGCCGGTGCGACGCTCCATCCAATTCTCCTACCGATCGGGCGAGGAGCCGGACGCCGGGCCGCTTCAGTGTCGCCAAAGGAACGTCGCGGGCTCCCGCGTGGTTCTTCGGTTGGCCCGGATCATCATGCTGCGTCCGGACCCGATGCACCATCCGGCTGAAGATCGGACCTGGCATCATGAAAGAGGACACCGCCAGATGCGGTGCCCTGAGTCGTTGGAGGCGAACGCCGGGAGTCGAGCCACCAGCCCTCAGGCACCTTCGGCTTGTCGAGATAACAGCGGTGGTACTTCCCGGTCGACTTCACGAGCCCCGATCCTGAGTTGATACAGCATCCTCCGATACGACTTGTGCCTCATGAAGTGCGCACCGTTGCGCTTGCCGCTGAAGTGTTTCTCCTCGTAGCGGGCGATCCTGGCCCGCCACTTCCAGCGCACGAACTTCATCAGCAGGGGGTACGACGCGTCGAGCCTGGCGAGGATGAGCCCGTAGGCGGGGCCGATCGCCTCGAGGTAAGCCCGGCTCAGGAGATCGAACGTCGGCGCGATATTCGCCGTCATGTCGGTGTCCTTGAGCTGGGTGAAGTGCGAGGCGGCGAGCAGCGCGCGATAGCGGCGCAGGTCCTGGCCCCCGCCGATCGGGCTTTTCTCGTCAGCGGGGAGCTTGAAGATGTCGGAGATCAGGATGTAACCGCCGGGCCGGAGCGCGGATTCCGCCTTCGCCAGCGCCTGCTCCGCCTTCATGAAGAGAAAGCTTTCGCTGAAGAGGATCAGGTCGTAGGCCCGGTCCAGGGTGAGGTCCTCGAATTTGGACTCGAAGACCCGGGCCTGGGTCCCCAGCACCTTGCGGGCCTCCGCCGTGAGCCAGGCGTTGGGCGAGACGCAGTCGACCTCGTAGCCCCGCTCGAGCAGCTTGCGCGCGGTGTTCCCCGCGCCGCAGCCCACGTCGAGAATCGAGCGCACGTCCGCGGGGATGTCGGCCATCAGCTCGTCGGTGTAGCGGGCCTGGGCCCGCGGCAGGTTCTGCGGCGTCAGCTCGAGGTCGTCGGTCCAGTAGCCGTAATGAAGGTCCTGCATGTCGAGCGCGAAGCGCCCGACCACGAGCCCGAGGGCCAGTCCGAATTCGGGCGACCGGAGCGCGGGCTGCCGCAACGAGGCGGTCGCAGCGTTGGCTGAAGCCGTCATGAGGGTGGGATCATAGGGGTGGGGAAGGTTACACCGCCGCCGCCGTGAGCTGTAGGCCGTGCGCCGTGGCTAGATTCCTTTCACCCCAAACCCATGGTGAACGGAGCCTGGACCGCCCGCCGTCTACCCTCCTTGAAAAGTTCGACCGGGGTGGTGGAGCAAAGGCCTAGATTGCGGGGGCTGGAGGTGTTCCCGCCGCAATGCGCCGGTGAGAGTGTCCGGGGCAGATTCCGAGTGGACACAGATCCTGCCGGGGTCGAGATTCGAGGCTGAGCGCCGGCACGTATGCGGCGCCAGAGGCGCACCCGGCCACTCGCCCTAGCTGGTTGGTGACTGGCCCACGACAAGAAGGAGGGATTCATGGCCGACCGAGTCCGCAGGGTCAATTACGCCCACGTAAAGGTTCCCAACCGCCCGGCACAGGGGGCGCGGATCACCGATCAGCTGCGCGAAGCCGGGGTGAACCTCCTGGCCTACGCCGCGTTTCCCACGCGAGGCGGAAAGGCCCAGGTCGATCTGGTGGCCGAGGACATGGGCGCAATCCGGAGAATCGCACGGAGGAATGGCTGGCGCCTGAGCGACGCCAAGAAGGGATTTCTGGTGCAGGGCGACGATAGGGTGGGCGCAGTCCACAATCACCTGAAGAAGCTCGCGCACCAGAAAATCAACATCACGGCGGCCGATGCAGTGTCCGCGGGTCAGGGGCGCTACGCAATGCTCCTCTGGGTGAAGCCGAAGGACTACGCCCGGGCTGCCAAGGCGCTGGGAGCCAGGTGATCGTCATTCGCTGTCGCACGAGCGGTCTTTGACGCCGATGCAGGGTTCGGCGATCACGTACGTCATGGGCAGCTCCTCCGTCGGCTCCTCTCCGGCCAACGCCGTTCAGTGCTCAGCCCGGCGCTCCCCTTCGTGGATAGGTGGCCCGCTCGGCGAGGAGCTGCTCCACCCGGGCCCAGAGCTCCGGTCGGATGCTGTCGTCCAGCTCGCTGCTCAACCTGCCGAGCATGGCAGCGATGGCCTTGGTGTCGAGCCCGGCGATCCGGGCTTCCTCGATCACCGCGGCGAAATGGATCCTGGCTTCGCGGATCATCCGGCCGAAAAGCGGGGAGCCGTCCGATCGCTCCCCCAGGGCCAGTGCCAGGAGGTAGAGGTCGCGCGCCCCGTCTAACCGGTGCGCCAGGTACTCGGAGGTGTCGGGCAGGCGTTCCTTCGGGGATCGGGGGGTCGTCTTGGCCATGGCTGCTCCTTCCTACAAGGCGCCGAGCCACGCTCGGAGATATACCGCGTCGTACTGTTGCTTGGAAGCTTGGATGGCTGTCTGGGATCCAATTGGACCATCACTTGCCGACTTGGAGCTACTCTCGTGCCAGTGGCTGGGGCGTCCCAGTGTCCAGCCACCCTCCCACCAGCTTCGGCGGATCGGAGGAATAGGGGGTAGATTGAGGCGGTAGTCGTTCCTCTGCTGCCTGCCACTCCCGGCCGTCTCCGGGTCCAAGGTCTAAAAATGGGTGCCTCGCCTCCGTCCTTCTCCGGGCGGCGCATCGTCGTGGCCGACGAAGATCCAGCCGTTGTCGCCTTTATCATTCACCTGCTGCGCGAGGATGGGCATGCGGTGTACCACGCCTATGACGTGCTGTCTGCGACGCAGCTCGCCACAGACCTCATTCACTGCGACCTCGTGATCAGCAACACCAAGGTGATCGGGGCTGATGGCGTCGAACTGATCCGCCGGCTCCATGGCAACCGACCCAAGCTGCCCATCCTCTACCTCGCCAACATCGGACGCTCGACCCCGGAGCTTGAGGCGAGGCTCCCCGTCGGCATTCCGATCATCCGCGAACCGTTTACTGCAGAGCAGTTGAGGGCTGCGATCGGACCGTTGCTGGACGGGGGGTGTCACTAGTCCCGCATTCGTTCGAGCCAAACCGGCCGTTACCGGAATCGGCTCGCAACCAATTGCTATCTCGTGTGCGACGCCTCGCAACCTGTGCCATCCCGTAGCATTTCGTAGTGACACCGCGCTCGGGCGGGCAAGACCAGTCCGAGGATGGAACGGTGCCACGGTCTAGCCGGCCAGGGTAATCCAGGCCATCTTGGTGCATCTCTCTCACAGCCTGAGACAACCACGCCCGAACTCCTCAGTCGCCTTCAGGGCGCGCTCGCGGATCGGTATAGGATCGAACGCGAGATCGGGGCCGGAGGAATGGCCACGGTCTACGTCGCGCACGACCTCCGCCACGACCGCAGGGTCGCCCTCAAGCTCATGCGGCCCGAGCTGTCCGCCGTGATCGGGGCGGAGCGGTTCCTCGCCGAGATCAAGCTCACCGCCAATCTCCAGCATCCCCACATCCTGCCGCTGTTCGACTCGGGCGAGGTGGACGGCTGCCTCTTCTACGTCATGCCCTTCGTCGAGGGGGAGTCACTGCGCGACCGCCTGCGAAGGGAGAAGCAGCTTCCCGTGCCCGATGCGGTCCGGATCGCCTCGGAGGTGGCTTCGGCGCTCGACTATGCGCACCGCCACGAGGTCGTTCACCGGGACATCAAGCCCGAGAACATCCTCCTGCACGACGGCCGGGCGCTGGTGGCCGACTTCGGCATCGCACTCGCGGCGAGCAAGGCGAGCGACACCCGGATGACCGAGACCGGTATGTCGCTCGGTACCCCGCACTACATGAGCCCCGAGCAGGCGATGGGCGAGCGGGAGATCACCGCCCGCTCCGACGTCTACGCCCTGGGCGCGATGCTCTACGAGATGCTGACCGGCGATCCGCCCTTCACCGGGAGCACGGCGCAGGCGATCGTGGCGCGGGTCGTTACCGAGATCCCCCGGCCGCTGCTTCCCCAGCGCCATACCATCCCGCCGCACGTCGAGGCCGCGGTGCTGACGGCGCTGGAGAAGCTGCCAGCCGACCGGTTTGCTACGGCCGCGGAGTTCGCGTCTGCGCTGACCGCTGGGGCGGTGACGGTGCCTCGTCTCACGGCAGCCGGACCGGGCCGCCTCAGGGGTCATGCGCAGCCGAGGAAGCTCCTCGCACTCGTCGCGCTGTCGGTCCTGGCGCTGGCGCTCGTTGGCGCCGGGACCTACATGCTCGGTCGCTCGGCGGCGCCGCCTGTACCGCCGGCCCGCTTCGGGATCACGCTGCCCACCGATCAGCAGCTCGCGCTGGTAGATCCCCTCGCCGCCGTCTCCCCCAGCGGCGATCTGATTGCCTACACCGCCGAGGGTCCAGGCGGCGTGCCGCAGGTGTACGTACGGGCGCTCGATCAGCTCGCGCCGGTGCCGCTGGCGGGGGCTGAGAACGGTTGTTGCGCGGTGTTCTCTCCGGACGGCGAGTTCCTCGCGTTCTTCCAGCAGGGCCACCTGAAGCGCATTCCGAGCACGGGCGGAGCCGCCACCGCCGTCCCGGGGGACCCCAGACTGACGGCGGTGCGGTGGGGGGGAAACGACGAGCTCGTGGTGACGACCGAATCGGGCGCGCTGGCTCGGCTGAAGAACGACGGCACGGTGCAGACCATCGCCTTGCCCGACTCCACCAAGGGAGAAGGAAGCCTCGATGTCATGCAGGTGCTCCCGGGCGGCCGCATTCTGGCCATCGGGACCACGTCCTACGCCTCGGGAAACCTCGTGGCTGTCGATCCTCGCGACGGCGCCCGGGTGCCCATTCCCCTCGGCGCCATCGCCTGGGCCGCCTTCAGCGACGGCCACCTCGTCTGGTGCCAGAGCGGCGGCGTCCTTTATGCCGCCGCCTTCGATCCCGGAAAGGCCCGCGTCACCGGCCCCGTGCAGTCCCTCGGCATCACCGTGCAGCAGACCCGGGGGTCACGTCCCAAGATCGCGCAGGCGGGACGCACGGCACTGGCTTATGTGCCTGCGCAACCGCTCACCCTGGTGACCGTGGCTCGGGACGGACGGGTCACGCCACTGCTCGACCAGCCGCGCTCCTATCACAGTCCGCGGGTATCCCCCGACGGCCGCCGCCTGGCCCTGGACTTCGCGGCGGAGACGCGCGACGTGTGGGTGCTCGACATGACCGATAGCACGCTGTCACGCGCCACCTTCCAGAACTCCGGCCACGATCCGACGTGGCTCCCCGACGGGAGGGAGCTGATCTACGCCGAGATTCGTGGTGCACATACCGGAATCGTGCGCGCCCCCGTGGACGGCAGCCGCCCCGCTGACTCGGTGTACTTCGAGGGGGTACAGATCACCGTGCACGCCGTGACGCCCGACGGCCGCACCGCCCTCGCGGTGGTGCTCCCGACCACCGGGCCGGGTGACATCGTGACGGTGCCGCTGAGCGGCGGGGGGAAGCCGAAGCCGCTCGCGGCCACGCCGTACGACGAGGGCTATCCCGCACTATCGCCCGACGGCCGGTGGCTGGCGTACGTATCCAACGAGGCGAATCGCTCCGACGTCTACCTCCGGGCTCTCGATGGAACAGCCGGCAAGCTGCTGGTCTCGCAGGGCGGCGGCAGCGAGCCGGTCTGGTCTCGCGATGGACGCGAGCTGTTCTACCGGAGCCTCGGCCCGGGTGAGCCGCAGCTGATGGTGGCGCGGATCGAGACCGTGCCCACGCCCCGGGTGATCTCGCGCACGCCGCTCTTTGCCGTGACGGATTTCGAGCCGGCGGTCCCGCACGCGAACTACGACGTGATGCCGGATGGGAAGGGCTTCGTCATGGTGCGGCAGGGTAGGCTGTCGCAGTTCGTGTACCTGCAGCACTGGACCGGGCTGCTGCAGCAACGGACTCCGGCGCGCTGAGGATGCGCGATCCCGCAGCTCTGAGGGAACGGGTTGTGCTACTGGAGGATGCGAACGGCGGGAGTCGAACCCGGTTTCGCTTCTTTTGCGCGCGCCATCTCTCCCGCTCCTGAAAAGGTCGGTTATCAATGCCCGCTCGGGCGCGAGGCAATAATGCGACGTGGCTCCGGGCGTTCCGTCTACTTGGAAGAAATGATGGCGGGACTAATTCCCGCCCAGTGCTCGCACACAGCGCCCCGCCCAGGTAGTCCCACCAATCGGGGCGGTGTCCGTCTGCCGCCCACCCCCAGGCCAGCGAGAGCACGATAAATACCCCGCCATAGGTGTTGTGGCGATTACCGATAGGCATTACACTGCCTATCGGCATCCCCCGAGCCAGGAGCGCGCATGTCGTGGCTGCTGTGGAGGCGGGTCGGCATCGGATTGGCGCTCACCGCCACGCTCCGGTGGAGCGAGGCTGTCGCGCAGGCGGACTCCACCCCTCAGCCGCTCACCGAGATCGTCGTCTCCGCGGAGCGTCCTGTATCGGAGGCCACGGCGACGGTGCGCGTCGTCGGACCGGAGGAGATCACGGCGCTGGGCGCCCGCACTCTCGACGAGGCGCTCGTCCTGGTCCCCGGCTTGTACATCCGTCGCGGCGGTGACGGCGTGCCCCGGGTGGACTATCGAGGACTGCGCACCCGGCAGGTCACGCTCCTCCTCAACGGTATTCCCTTGAACGCCACGGACGACGGGCAGTTCGACCCCGGATTGATCCCGGTCGAGGAGATCGCCGAGGTCAAGATCACCGGCGGCACGGGCTCCGTGCTTTACGGGCAGGGCGGACTCGGGGGCACCATCAACATCATCACGCGAGCCGGTGGCGGACAGCCGCAGGGCTCAGTGCGGGGGGAAGTTCGCGAGGCGGAGTCCTGGCTCGGCCGATTCACCGGTTCTGGGGGCCGTGGGTCGCTCGGCGTCTTCGCCTCAGGCAGCGTCTCCAATGCGGACCTCTATCCGTCCTGGAGCGGCTCGCCCACACTGGGCGAGGTGGACGAGGTCCCCCGCCTCAACAGCGACCGGGATCGCCTGAACGGCTTTCTGCAGGCCGCGCTGGGTCTCGGCGGGAAGGGCACCGCGGGCCTCACGCTCAACGCGGTCTCCGGCGAGCAGGGGTCGCCGCCGAGCATCGTGGACGATCCCTCAGATCCGTTCGCCAATCGGCCGGTCTTCGACCGGCAGGACGAGATCGACGGCCTCGCCGCGCAGCTCGGCGTCAGCTACTTGGCCACGCCTCGCTGGCCCATCCGGGCCTGGACCTACCGCAACCTCCAGCACATCATTGCCGCCCGCTACCCCGACGAGACGCTGGATCCGGACGACGTGCTGGCGGTTGCGGGGACGTCGCGCGATCGTTCGCGGAGCCTACTGACCGGCGCTGGCGCGCAGGTCGGCCTCGGCCTGCTCCCTGTGGGTCGGCTGACCCTGGGACTGGTGGCCGAGCGCGATCTCTGGCAGCAGGAGTCGCTCACTGCGGTGGAGGACTCGGACGGTGGCGGCGGAGGCGGGGGCGGCGGTGGTGGTGGGGGTGGGGGTGGGGGCGGCAGTGGAACACAGGTGATCGTGCAGCCCGCGGGTGTTGACGAGCACGTCTGGCGACTGGGCTTCTCGCTGGAGTACGAGCTGCGGCCCTCCGAGCGGGTCGGTCTGATGGCGGGAGCGCTCTATCAGCAAATGGACGGCGAGGATCTCGAGGACGTCGCCGCTGGATTCTCCACCGGCGCCACCTACGCCGCCACCTCCTCGCTGCAGCTCCGTGCCTCGGCCGCACACCGGTTCCGCTTTCCCACTCTGCGGCAGCTCTACGACCGCGATGGCGGGAATCCCGACCTGCGGACCGAGAGCGCCGACCTGTACGAGCTGGGCGCCGAACAGCAGATTGCCGGCCGGGCCTCCGTCGGCCTGACGCTGTTCCAGAACGACGCAGAGGATTTCATCGAGCGCCCGCCCGGCGAGGACCAGTTCCAGAACGCCGAGAACTACCGCTTCCGCGGGGTCGAAATCGTCGGGACACTGCACCCGACAGAGGCGTGGTTCGTTGGGATCGGCTATGCCTTTCTCGATGCGGAAGATCGCTCGGTGTCCGGCGAGGAGCGAGCCCTGCAGTATCGCCCGCGCCACCGGGTGACCGGGGAAGCCCGCTGGCGTTCGACCGGGGGATTCGGCGCGGCGCTGAACGTGCAGCACGTGGCAGGCCAAGTCTACCAGTCACGCCGCGAGCCGGTGACCCAGGGCGAACTCCCCGATTTC
>Ga0075325_1000063_pt1 | contig 13481 bp, 17 predicted proteins | sample MayberrySE_Catta_5_FD_120048 | JGI IMG/M metagenome (GOLD analysis project Ga0075325, IMG submission 120048) | Natural and restored wetland microbial communities from the San Francisco Bay, California, USA, that impact long-term carbon... | ecosystem: Environmental > Terrestrial > Soil >... | reverse complement strand
CTCGGGCACGTTGTCGATGCCGAAGACCTTCTCGGCGCCGTGGTGGCGGGCGATTCGCGCGCTCATCTGGCCGATCGGGCCGAGGCCGAAGACGGCAACCGAGCCGCCGTCGGGAATCGCCGCGTAGTCGACCGCCTGCCAAGCGGTCGGCAATACGTCGGAGAGGAACAGGTAGCGCTCGTCGGGGCCGCTCTCTGGAACCTTGATCGGCCCGAAGTGAGCCTGCGGCACCCGCAGGAGCTCCGCCTGGCCACCCGGAACCTGGCCGTAGAGCTTGGTGTAGCCGAACAGCGAGGCGCCCTTTTCAGTCTCGCGGTTCTGGGTCGTCTCGCACTGGGCGAAGAGCTTCTCCTTGCACATCCAGCACTCCCCGCAGGAGATGTTGAAGGGGATGACCACCCGGTCGCCGGCTTTGATCTCGCTGACCTCCGAGCCAACCTCCTCGACGATTCCCATCGGCTCGTGGCCGAGGATGTCGCCCTCGTCGATGAACATCCCCAGCACCTCGTAGAGATGCAGGTCCGAGCCGCAGATCGCGGTCGAGGTGACGCGGACGATCGCGTCGGTCGGCTGCTCGATCTTCGGGTCCGGAACCTCGTCGACCCGGACATCGCGTTTGCCGTGGAAGGTGAGTGCCTTCATCGGTCAGCTCCCTGCTTTTTGCTTTCGTGGCCCTGAAGATCCTCGTCCTTTAGCGTCGCCATTCTTCCCTCCTGAGCTGATCCCGCCTCCCGCTCTAATGCCCCCGGATGCGATGGCGCAAACGCTCCGGGTTCGACCAGATGATCGAGCAATCCGGCCATGCCGCTTTCGCGATAGATCCGTCGCTGAGCGTCGGCCCCGTTCCCCTCCTTGAGGATCCGCTGGACCTCGTCGAGCGCCGCGTCGCCACCGAGCTCACGGGCATAGGGGCGAGCCAACTCAAGGATCTTGCTGGCGACCTCCCTCGCCGGTTCGGGCTCCTCATCGAAGAGGATGACCGCGTCCAGCCCGTGGCTGGCGGCCTGGAAGTAGGACTCCTCCAGCGCCTCGCGGTAGAGGCCGGGGGCGCTCGGGCGGTCGAGCTCCTTCGCGGCGATCGCCTGGATCAGGGCGGCGAGGGCGCTCGAGGTCAGAACATCGGTCTGCACGTCGAGCGCCCTGACCTCAACCGTTCCGAGCTTGGGGTGAGGTCGGACGTCCCACCAGATGTAGGTGTAGTCCTCGACCCCGGCGGCGGCTATCAGCTGGTCGGAGACCTGGCAGAACTCCTCGTAGTCTCGAAACTGACGCGGCAGCTGGAAGCGCGGATAGCTTCGCACCACCGAGGAGCGGGAGCTGGCGTTGCCGGAGTCGGCTCCCTCACGAAAGGGCGAGTTGGCACTCAGCGCCTGCAGCACCGGCAGATAGAGGCGAAACGCGTTGGAGAGGCTCACGGCGGTTTTGGGGTCGGGAGCGCCGACGTGGACGTGCAGGCCGCAGGGCGGCGTCCGCAGCAGGTCGCCGAAGTCGCGACGGACCACCTCATAGCGAGGCTTGGCGACGAGCTTTGCCTCTCCCGGGTCGGCAGCCGGGTGAAGGCCTGCGGCCAGCAGGCCATAGCCCACTTCGCGGATCGCATGTCTCGCTTCCCCGAGTTGGGCGTGGACCTCGTCAACGTCGTCGCAGATGCCGGTCTTCAGCTCGATCTTCTCGGCGAAGATCTCCGAAGAGACCCGCTCGGCGACCGGAGCGGCAACGTCGTCGAGCACCCCCTCGGCGGCGGCGATCAGATCGCCGCGCTCGTCGACCAAGAGCACCTCCTCCTCGACTCCGAGAGAGAACGGCGGCGAGGCACCGAAACAGTGGCCATCGTGATCGGGCGTCCGCCCACTCCGGGCTGCTGAAGCGTCAGCGAACATCAGGACGCGAGCACGACCTTCTCAACCCTGCGTTTCCGCCGAGCCGGGTTCCGCCATCTCGCGATGCTTCTCAGCCTTGACGCTGTCGGGAAGCACCCGGCTGGCGGCAACCTGGGCTTTGTTCTTGAAGGCGCCGCCGACGACCCTCTCCTTGCCTGCCATCAGGGCGTCGAAGCCTTGGCGTGCGACTTCGGCCGGATCGTCCTTCTCGGCGGCGCCAACCTTGGTGTCCTCCATCCCGGCGCGCTCGAAGAACTCGGTCTCCGTCGCGCCCGGCATCAGCGCGGTGACGGTGATGCCGGTGTCCTTCAGCTCGTTGCGAATCGCCAGAGCGAAGGACTGAACGAAGGACTTGGAAGCGTTGTAGACGGCCTGGAAGGCACCGGGCATCGTCGAGGCGACCGAGGAGGTGAAGAGGATGCGGCCCTGGTCGCGCTCAACCATGTCGGCGACGACCAGCTTGCAGAGGTGCACAGTCGAGCGCACGTTGAGGTCGATCAGGTTCAGCTCGTCGGCCAGCTCGGTTTCGGTCGCGAAGGCCCCACCGGCACCGACGCCGGCGTTGAGCGCCAGGGCATCGACCGGGCGGCCGGTGTTCTGGATATGGCGGTAGAACTCGATCACCCCGGCCTCGGTGGCAAGGTCGACACGGTGGGCCTGAACCTCGGCTCCAGTCGCTTTCAGCTCCTCCTGGGCCCCGGTCAGCTCGGCGTCCTCGGCGGCAATCAAGAGGTCAAAGCCTTCGCAGGCAAAGACCTTTGCCAACTCGAAGCCGATCCCGCTGGACGCGCCCGTCACTACGGCCAGTTGCTTGTCGTGGTCAGTTGCCATCGAAGTTCCTTTCCTCTTCATTTGCTTTTGCTTTTGTCACGAGGCCACCCCGAGCGGCACGTCGGGTCGCTCCCAGCTCTCGGCGACGCGCTCGGCCGCCGCCCGCTCCTCGGCGAGGATCTCTTCCGCCGCGGCCACCACCCCCTCGTCTCCGGCCCGCGCGGCGACCCGCTGCAGAAGTTCGTAGGCGGCGACCTCGAGGTGCTCGAAGGCGAACGCGAAACCGGCGAGCTTGGTGGTCGAATCCGGCTGGGCGCCGAAGAAGGTCGAGAGATTCAGCCCACCGGCCTTCAGCATCGTGTCCTTGACCAGGGAGGGCCTGGCCCCGCGCTGCTCCAGTAGGCGCTCGATCCGCTCCCGGTGGCGCTCGGTCTCTTCGAGGTGCTCACGGAAGGCCGTCTCCAAGTGCTCGTCCTCGACCCGCTCGGCGCCGGCCCGCAAGAGCTTTTCGGCCTGGCCCTCGAGGGCATGGGCATCGCGCAGGTAAGCCAACAGCGCCGAGTCGAGCTGGTCGGGATCGACGGCGGCCAGGGAGACCTCGACCGCGGTGTCGAAGGACTGCTCCAAGCGCTCTGCCATCTGCTGCTCCTCGACGGCGATGCCGGCGGCCATCCGCGCCGTCTCCTCGTCCCCGGCGCGCTCGGCCAGGCGGTTCAGGAGTTCATAGGCGGCCAGCTCCATGTGCTCATAGGAGTAGGCGTGCATCGCCAGCTTCCCCGGCGTGTCGGGCTGGGAGGCGGCGAAGGCGGCCATGCCCCAGCCGCCGGCTTTGCCCGCCGCGTCCTTCAGCTTCGACGGCTCCCCTCCCAGCGCTTCCAGGCGCTCCCGCACCCGGCGCTCCTGGTCTTCGGTCTCGGTCAGATGCTGCTCGAAGGCCCGGCAGAGTCGCTCGTCCCCGGCGATCTTCGGCGCCGCCCGGAGCTGGGCCAGTGCCTGCAGCTCGATCGAGTGCAGGTCGGCGAGGTAGGCGACCAGCTGCTCGTCGCGATCGCGGTCCCATTGGCGGGCGCCGACGCCGGTCTTCAGGTCGTCGAGACGGGCTCCGGCGTTGGGGGCCTCGAGCGGCGGGGTCTGCGCGCCGTGGCCCCCACGCAAGCCCTCCAGCAGCTCCTCTAGGGCCTCGGTGCTGCTGAACCGCGGCTCCCAGCCCAGCTCGGTGCGAGCCCGCTCGGAGGACATCATCGGCACGTTCCGGGCCATGTCCAGCCAGCCCGGCGGGGTCGGCTGCAAACGCGCCCGCCAGCTCAGGTCGGCGATCCGGCGCACCACCCGCGCCGGTACCGGGAAGCCGCGGACGCCGATCCGCTCGGCCAGCTCGCCGGTGCTGAGCGGGGGCTCGGCGGCGATGTTGAAGGCTCCATCGGCGTCGGCGAGGACGGCTCGCAGGTAGGCCTGCCCGACGTCCTCAGAATGCACCGCCTGGAAGCGCAGCCGGTCGATCCTCGGCAGCGCCAACAGAAGCTTGCGTCGCAACAGAAAATTGGGGAGGAAAGGCCCGATGAAGAGGCGGCGGATCTCGGTCGCCGCCTCGTCCTTGAAGATCAGCGCCGGGCGCAGGCGCACGACCCGCGTCTCGGGGTTGTCGACTTCGAAGCGATCCAGCTCGCGCTCGACCGCGACCTTGTGGCGCGAGTAGAAGGAGGTCGAAGTCCCCTCCGTCGCCCAACTCTCGTCGACCTCACGATCCTTGGGCCCGGGTGAGTAAGCGCCGACCGAGGAGGCATGGACCAACTTCGGCACCCCTGCCGCCGCGACGGCCGCGAAGACGCGCCGGCTGCCCTCGACGTTGATCCGCTCCAGCGTCACCGCGTCGCGCGAGGGCTGGATCGCCCACGCGAGATGAATGACCGCGTCGGCCCCGGCGAAGATCTCCGTGAGGTCCGCGGTGAGGACGTTCGCCTCGACCCAGGTCGTCTTCGGTGGCGTCCAGGTGGGCTCGCGCCGAGCCAACCCGACTATCTCGTCGATCTCCGCGCTCTCGCCGAGAGCCTTGATCGTGCTGGTGCCGACGTTTCCCGTCGCGCCGGTGACTACTACCTTCATCGCTCGCCTTTCCATGCAGAGGTCTGGGGTTGAAATTGGCGAGGAGTGAGCGAGTTCGCTCCCCTAGGCCTCACGATGCTCTTACCCACGCCACTGGCGGCGGAAACGTGTGCAGCGGCCTACGGAGCCAAGGAGGCAGCCTTCAGGTGGAGCGCTTCGAGACGGCGCAGCTGACCCGTGGCGCGCTCCGCCAGCGCAGCCAGCTCGAAGCTCGCGAGATCGTCGCTGTGGGTGTGCTCCAGCGCCCGCCAGAGCCGGCGCTTGCCGACGACGCCGATCTGCAGCAGCTCCAGCTCGTCGAGGCGGCTGAGCGGCGAGTAGCTCCGCAGGCGCCCGTTTGGCTTCAACCGGCCGAGCCGCTCGCCTAGCACCGCGGCAACGGGCTTCAGCTTGCTCCGGCCGATGCCAAGCCTGTCCATGACCGCCTTCAGCGTCTCGCGATCGGCCTCGATCTCTGCGCAGATCTCGGCCAGGGCCGGGCCGAACTCGGGATCGTCCTCATTGCTTCCCCGCAGCCGCCGGGCCAGCTCGACGCCTGCCGTCGCCCCCGCCAGGTGGTCGTTTAGGTAGATCGCGAGCAGGTCCCCCACGAGCGGCAGCTCCTCAGCGAGGACGAAGCACCCGGAGACCTGGCGTCACCGGGGAGCGACACCCCCGGATCGTGCGCAGGGCTTGGACGGTGCGGGCCAGCGAGGGCGCCGAGCGAATACTCGATGGCGCGGTCCCCGTCGTTCTCCTCTCCTGCGGCACGGCCGGGATTTACCCCGGTGGAGCATCTGCTCAAACATGTGAGAGATGTGAGGGCTCAACCCTCCTTGCCGGTCGCCCCCTCGCTCGGCGCGCCGACCGGCTTGGACTCCGGCGATCCGCGCTGGCGCAGGTAGACGACGAGGATCGCGAAGGAGCCGACGGCAAGGAACTCCGACTGCCAGTTCTGCAGCGTCGACTCCCAGAACTCGGAGCTGCCGACGTAGCTGAGCCAGGAGAGGGTCGGCTCAGCGTGGGTCTTCAGCTCCTGGTTGTGAGCGGTCCAGCCGGTCACCGATTGCGCGAACCAGGAGGCGAAGAAGATCAGGCTCATAACGAGGATCAGGCTGTTGGAGTAGATCGTCGTGCGCCAGTCGCCGTACTTCGACCAGCGCGGGGAGTCCTCGCGCGCGTGGCGGCCGACCCGCTGCTCCCGATCGGACTCGGTGCCCGCCTGGTCGAGCTCCTTGGACTCCGGCGAGCCCTTCTGCAGCAGCCAGACCGTGGCCAGGGCAAAGAGGGAAAACTGCAGGTACTCCGACTGCCAGTTCTCCATCACCGCCTGCCCGAAGCTCGATGAGGTCAGGTAGCGCCAGAAGCCGATCTGGCTCTCCCCGTGGGCCAGCGCCTCCTCGTTGTAGAGGTTGTGGCCGGCGATCGCCTGGCCTCCCAGCGCCAGCGCGAAGATCGCCAGGAAGAAGAGCGACAGCGAGTTCTCTCTGGCGAATCGCCTCATCGCCCTCAGTGGTGGGCCAAGCCGATGACCGAGAAGTAAGCGATGCCGCCGACCAGGATCACGGCCCAGATGAAGGCCATCGCGCGCACTGACAACCCTTCGACAGCCAGGGCGGGAATCCCCCGCCGGGCGGAATGAGAGAGACGCCGAGTGCCACCAGCGCTGCGATGGCCCCTGGGCGGCGTCTCCTGAGTTACATCGGTCCCTAGCGTCGGTCGCTAGGACTCTTCGTAGGGGTCTTTCTGGCCGGCCAGCTTCAGCGAGCCGTCCTTGACGTCGGCGAAGTGGCGCTCTTGAATCGGCAGCGCCCACTCGACCAGCTCGGCGATCTCGCTCTCCTGAGCGGACTCGTTGAGCTTGCCGAGCACCGCCCAGTGGCCGACCTCGCCGGCCTCCCCCATCGTCAGGAACTCGAACCCGTCGAGCCCGTCGGACTCCTCGCCCAGGTAGGTCGACATCATCTCGGTCGCCTCGGTTTTCGTTTCCTGGGCCTTTTCGAGGATCACGGTCTTCTTGCCGTCGCGGTTGTCCGCCAACTCGGTGCAGCGGCGCTCGGTCTCCTCGGCCTCGTCGCGCATCTGCTTCAGGGTGGCGGCGATCCCCTCGTCTTCGACCATGCCTTCGACTTTTTCGGTGGCGCCCTGCGCGGCCTGGGCCAGACCCAAGACCTCCGCCAGCTTCTCCTCCAACGTCGTCAGCTCAGCCATCTTCGCCCTCCTTTCGGGTGGGGAATTAAGCGCAGGTCTCCTACCCAAGTTCGGCGCGGTCCGAACCCCCACCGGCGAGCGCAAATCGTTTTGCCGGCCCGACGCGGGGGTAGCTCGCGAGATACACCCAAAGCGAGCGATAGGAGGAGTGAGATGGGCTCTGAAGAGACCGGCCAGATCACCGGCACCAAGGACAAGGACTACAACGTGATCTGGTTCACCGAGCAGTGCCTCAGCAACGTGCTGCGGCTGGAGACCTACGTCGAGGACGCCGAGCGCGAGGGTGACTCTGAGCTCGCCGAGTTCTTCCGGCGCGCACAGGAGACAAGCCGCAAGGGCGCCGAGCAGGGCAAGGAGATGCTGGCGAAACGGCTGCAGGGCTGAGAGCGCGACAACCACTGAAGAGAGGAGAGGTCATGGGAATCTCGCTGGGCGGAATCCTCGTCATCGTCGGGATCGTTCTGATGTTCGTCTGGAGCTTTTGGGCGGGCCTGATCATTGCCCTGATCGGCCTCATCGCCTTCGGTGGCTTCGCACGCGGCAAGTGGTACTGACCAAGCGGACTCGGCTACGCGCTTCCGGAAAGCCTCGCCAGCGCGCTTCGATCCTCACGCAGAGCGCCGACTGACTCGACCACCTCGCTGGCGCCGGCCTCGCGTAGCTCCGCCTCCGAGAAGCCGCCGGTGAGGACGGCGAGGGTCGGGATGCCTGCTGCCTCGGCGGCCTTCACGTCCCAGGTCGAGTCTCCGACCATCACCGCCGGCCCGCCGTCGCCGGCCTTCTCCAGAGCAGCGTGGACGAGATCGGGATGTGGCTTGGTGCGCTCGACGTCAGCGGCGGTGGTCCAGCCGGCGACAAGCTCGCGGGCCTCGAGCAGATCGACGTAGTGCTCCACCTCCTCCGCCTTGGCAGAGCTCGCAAGGACCACCGTCGCCTCGTCCTCGTGCAGATCCCGCAGCAGCTCCAGCGAGCCATGCATCGGCTGGACTTCGCCGATCAGCTCACCGTAAGCCTCGCCCTCGGCCTCACGGATCTCCTCACCGTCGGAGCGCTCCCCCTGCTCGCCGATCAGTGCCGCGACCAGCTGATCGCCGCCCATGCCGATGTGGCGGTGGATCTCCCAGGCCTGCACGGTGTAGCCCTGGCGACGAAACGCCCGGTGCCAGGCGATCGCGTGCTGGTAGTTGGTGTCGACCAACGTGCCATCGACGTCGAGCACGACGGTGATCGGCGGGTCCGCAGCCACCGGGGTGACCTACCCTCGCTTGTCATGCCTCCAAACGGGTAACGGCGATCCATGCGCTACCTGCACTTCTGCGCGCACGAGCAGTTCGGCCCCGACGCCCTGCTGCGCCAGGCGGTCGCGGCCGAGCGGGCCGGCTTCGACGGGTTCGGCTGCAGCGATCACCTGCAGCCCTGGTGGGAGGGCGGCGAGTCCGGCAACGCCTGGGTCTGGCTCGGCGCCGCCGCGCAGACGACCGAGCGTGCTCTCTTCGGCACCGGCGTCACCCCGCCGGGGCCGCGCTACCACCCGGCGCTGATCGCCCAGGCCTGGGCGACGATGGAGGTGATGTACCCGGGGCGACCCTACCTCGGCTTCGGCTCGGGCGAGGCGCTGAACGAGGCGCCGCTCGGCCAGGGATGGCCATCGGTCGGCGAGCAGATCGAGCGCATGGAGGAGGCGCTGGTAATGATCAAGGCGCTCTGGGACGGCAAGAAGCTGAGCGGCGAGGGCGAGCACTTCGCCGCCGACGGCGCCTTCATCCACAGCCTGCCCGAGGATCGCCGCCCGCCGATCTACGTCTCCGCCTTCGGCCCACAGGCGGCGGCTGTCGCCGGCCGCCAGGGCGACGGCCTGTGGACGCTGGCCGACCCCGAAGCGGTGCCCGAGATCCTCGACGCCTACCGCGCGGCGGCCTCCGACGCCGGACGCGAGCCGGGCGAGATCGTCCTGCAGGCCGCCTTCTCCTGGGCGGCGGGCGACGAAGCGGCGCTGGAGGGCGCGCGGGTCTGGAAGGGCGCCCAGCCGAAGGAGTTCTTCCGCGAGGACTGGCACGACCCGAAGGCGATGTACGAGCACGGCGAGAAGCAGGTCTCCGACGAGGAGCTGCGCGAGGCGATGATCATCTCCGCCGACCCCGAGACGCACGTCGAGCGGATTCGCCTGGTCGAAGAGATGGGCGCGACCACGGTGGCGCTGATGAACAACTCCGGCGCCGACCCGCTCGGGGCGATCGACGTCTACGGGCGCGAAGTGCTGCCCAAGCTCGGTGCCCACTCGCGCGATTAGCCCGGCGGCCGGGGCCTCCGCGTTCGGCGCAAGACGATCCGGGTACCGGGAAGCCGTACCCAACGAGAAAGGCCGAGAGATGGGAATCATCGACAAGATCACCGGCAAGGCGAAGAAAGCCGCTGGCGACCTCACCGACGACGCCTCCCTGCGCCGCCAGGGCAAACGCGAGGAGCGCAAGGGCGAGAAGAAGGACGAGCTGGATCGCGCCCAGGAGAGGGCTGACGAGAAGGCAGAGGAGGTCGCCGACCTCGAGCGGAAAACCTGAGCATCATCGCCGTGAGCGACTACTCCATCGTCCGGGCTGACGACGTTGAGGACGCCTACGCCGGCAGCGAGGTCCCCGGCGAGTTCCGCAGCCTTAAAGAGGCGCTCGATGCCGAGCAGGTCGCGGTGACCCTGATCCGGGTGCCGCCCCACTCCGACTTCGAGCAGGGGACCGGCCACTTCCACGAGAAGCTGGAGGAGATCTACATCGTCACCGCCGGCACCCTGACGATGCGCTTCGAGGACGAGGTCGAGGAGGTGCGGGCGGGATCGGCAGTTCGGATCGCGCCCGGCACTACCCGCTCACACCGAAACGAGGGCGAGGAGCCGGTGGAGATCTGGGCCGTCTCGCGCCGGATCGAGGATCACGACGCGACGAAGGTCAAGGACTTCTGGGAGCCCTCGGCGGACGCTGCGCGGTAGCCGGCGTCGGTCAGCTTTCGGCGCCGGCCACGGCGCGCTGGAGCTGAGACTTGCTCATCTTCGAGCGGCCCTCGATGCCGAACTTCTTGGCGTCGTTGTAGAGCTGTTCGCGGGTGCGGGCGCCCGGTCCGCTGCCGGAGCGCTTGCCGCCGCGGCTGCTGGCCGAGCTGCCACGCTTTGAGCTGCGTGAGGCGGTTTTCGACTCACCCGCGCGCGCCTTTTCCTTGTTGACGGCGCGGGCGGCGATCTCCTCGGCCCGGCTCTCCGAGCGACCGGCTTCCTTCTCGCTCTTCTTGACGTGCTCGTACTGGCGAGCGCGTTTGCTGCCTTTTTTTACTCCGCGAGGGGGCATGGGCTGACTCCTTTCGTCAGCCAGCCCATTACCCGACGCGGCATCCGGCTAAGCGCGAGCCGCGCTCGCCTCGCGCTGGCCCTCGTGCACTCCCTCGGCGAACTCCTCCACCAGCTTAGCGTTGAAGGCGTCGAGGTCATCTGGCTTGCGACTGGTGACCAGTCCCTGGTCGACGTGGACCTCCTCGTTGACCCACTCGGCACCGGCGTTGCGCAGGTCGGTCTGCAGGCTCGGCCAGGAGGTGAGCGTGCGGCCGTCGAGGACGCCGGCGTTGATCAGGGTCCACGGCGCGTGGCAGATCGCGCCGACCGGCTTGCCAGCTTCGAAGAAGGCACGGACGAACTGGACCGCATCGGTGTCGGTGCGGAGCTGATCGGGGTTGGCGACGCCACCGGGCAGCACCAGGCCGTCGTAGCGGCCGGGGTCGGCATCGCCCACCGCCGCGTCCGGCGTGAAGGTGTCGGCCTTGTCGAGATGGTCGAAGGCCTGGACCTCGCCCTCTTCGGGCGCGAGCAGCTCGACCTCCGCCCCGGCCTCGCGCAATGCCTCGAGCGGGCTGGTCAACTCAACCTGCTCAACTCCCTCGTTGGCGACGAGGATCGCGATCTTCTTTCCCTGTAGTTGGTCTGACATCGGAAGCTCCTTGGTCGGGTTTGGGCGGATGCCGCCGGCCCGGACGCCTCGCCGCCCTGGGGCGGTTGGTCGACAGCCCGAGCGGGAACCAGCTCAGGTGAGCCGATGAAAGCCGCTGGGACCCGGGCCGGCAGCCCGCCTTTCCCGATACCCCGCGACGGGGCAGGGCAAGCACTCGGACTTCGGCGGATTGCGCCCACGCTCGCAGGGGTAGCGGAGCAGCTACCGATCCCGAAGAGGAGGGCCGCCCCTTGTATGTGATCCCAATCGTCGCCCTGGCGCTTGTAATTGTTATCGGCACCGCTTGGGCGCCAATCTTCGCGCTGATCATCGCGGTTCCCCTGTTCCTGATCTTCCTCGCCTATGTCGGCTTCAGCAGGCGCGCGGATCAGACGCAGCGGCAGTCCAGTGGCGAGCCCGCCTCGGGCGAGGGAGACGGTGGTGGCGTGTGGGGTGAGAAGCGCGTTTGAGCCAGGGTCCGACTCAGATTTAAACGTTTCGAACCGCCCTGCATCGATTTCAGCCACTTCTCGCCAGAAGTGGCTGACTCCCTGCATATCCCCACTAATCCCCGTGCATCCGACTAGATCGACCGCTCGGGCACAAGTCAAGAATACCCCTGTAAATCGCCATGTTTTGGCGTCTAGCGCTGAAGATAGCCGACGCGGATCGCACCCAGGAGGTCGGCGGTTCGATCCGCCTAGCTCCATCTACGAAGGGTCCCTGCACATCTGAGTCTTCCTTAAGGCCGAAGGACTCAAGAAACTCAACTCCATCGAAACAGAGGTGGATCAAGCTGTCCACTAACGGGGGTCCAATCTGAGTCTGGTTTTCCCCGGACTACTCAGCCGCAACAGCGCTTGTACTTGCGTCCCGAGCCGCACCAGCACGGCTCGTTCCTGCTGGGCGGCCAGGGCACGGTCTCCCCGCGGCTGCCGAGAACGGCGGCGAAGCGGCTCCTGGCCGAACCGGAATCGGGATCCAACCCGTGCTCGGAGGCGAACTGGACGACGGCATCCACTTCGAGGGGCGCCACCGACGGCACCCGGCCGGTCGCACTCCGCACCTCGCGCAGGCGGGCCTCGATGATCCCGCAGTAGGCGTCGGGGTCCTCCAGGTCCCCGACGAGCGAGGGCCAGCGCTCCAGCGCGGCTTCGATCTGGTCGCCCACGCCACCGCGTAGGCGGCGGCGTCCGGAAAGTCGGGCTCGGCGGACGCCGCGAGATCCTCCGTTCAGGTTCGCGCGAGCGGGCGAACCTGAAGGAGCTACCTGGCCGTTGAGGAGGCCGAAGCCGCAGCTTGCGGGACAGACCTCCATATTTCGGTGATCACGGAGCGACAGTTTTGCGTGATCAGACACAAACAAAAGTTGGTCGTAGAAAGCGCTGGCAGATAGCCTGAACTCCGGGTTTACCACGGATGGAGCGGCCTTCGGGCCGGCATAGCATCAAGGTCGTGCGATTTGGGCGGAAGAAGCAGCCGATCACGGGCAGCGAAGTCGCTGAGTGGAAGCGTGAAGGCGACATCAAGCAGCTCCGCAAGGCGCTTCGCACAGCGGATGTCGAGCAAGACGCCGTCGCCGGCAAGGCCGCCGTGGCGCTCTGCCACCTAGGAGACGAGGAATCGATTCCGCAGATCACCGAGTTGATTCGCAGTGGTCGCCTAGGCCAATACGACGAGAGCCCGCTGCTGTTGGAGTTCGGCCAACTCGCGGGAACCGAAGCGATTCCGGCCCTGATCCATGCGCTGGAGACCTCGACCTCGAGCCTCGTCCACCAGCACGCCGCAACCGCGCTCGACCGCCTTGGGAGCGAAACGGTCGAACCGTTGATCCATACGCTCGAAAACGCCGATGACCTCGACTCGCGGCGCTGGGCGGTCCAGCTTCTGGGCGCCCGGGGTGACAAACGAGCCGTGGAGCCCTTGAAGAACGCCCGGGCGGCGGAGCAGAACAAAGAGCCCGGGATCCAGTCGGTCTTCCCTATCTCACTGGAGGAACTCGAAGCGTCGGAGTGAGGAGCTGCCGCAGTCCCGCGTCCGCCTCGTGCGTTGCCCACGACGGCCACCGCGGCCGGCCCGGCCGCGCCTGCTCAGCCGAGAATCCTGAGCGCGTCCTGGGGTACCGACAACGCGGTCGGCTGTCCGAATGGCGCGCAGGGCCTCGACAACATCCCTGTCACTTTCAACTGGTTCATCCGTCGCTCGTCGATTCAGACCACAGACTTCCGGGTTGTGCGGAGCGACGGCAGTACCGCGACGGGCGCGGCAGGCTACACGCCGCGCTCGACGACCGCTCCGGCCTCTCGCGCCGGTAGCGCAGGAGCTCCTTAACGGCGATCTGCGGCGCCGCTGCGGTGGGAATCGCCGTTCGCGGTGACGAATCGCTTGTCCTCTGGACCTGGGCGCAGGATCAGCACCTCGGCTGGCGCTTTCTCCAGGAGCCAGACGAGATCGTCGCCGGAGAAGCCCGCGCCGACCTCGGCGGTCGCCGGGACGACAACGCGATCGAAGCGCTCACGATCGAGAAGACGGGCGAGAGCGTGACGGTAGGAGCGGCCGCGCTCGATGCGCG
>Ga0075325_1000062_pt1 | contig 13504 bp, 15 predicted proteins | sample MayberrySE_Catta_5_FD_120048 | JGI IMG/M metagenome (GOLD analysis project Ga0075325, IMG submission 120048) | Natural and restored wetland microbial communities from the San Francisco Bay, California, USA, that impact long-term carbon... | ecosystem: Environmental > Terrestrial > Soil >... | reverse complement strand
GCGTGCCGAAGCGCTCCGCCTGGGCGCGGAACTGGGTCATCATCTCCGGCCCCATGATCCCCTCGGGGTAGCCGGGGTAGTTCTCGACGTCGGTGGTGTTCTGCAGCTGGCCACCCCACTGGAAGCCCTCGAAGACGAGCGGCTCGAGGTTGGCGCGCGCGGTGTAGAGCGCCGCCGTGTAGCCGGCCGGCCCACCGCCGACGATGATCACGTTCTCGACTTTTTTGGCCTCTGTCATGTTCGCCCCGAGTCTAGTGGCGTCGCCAATACTTTACTTTTGATAGTAGCGTCCCGGTCGACCGGCAGACCCTCGGTTTCCCAGAGCTGGACCGTGTGGCGGAGCTGGAAAAAGGCGATCAGGCCGAGGGGCAGCGGCATCCAGAAGGCGACCATGCGGTAGACGAGGATCGCCGGGAAGACGGTCTCCTCGGGGATGCCGAAGAGCACGAAGGCGCCGATCATGCCGGCGTCCACGGCGCCGACCCCGGCCGGCGCCAGGGGGAAGAGGTTGGCGACCATGCCGAGGAAGAAGCCCTGGACGACGACCGCCAGCGGCACGTGCACCCCGAAGGCCTTGAACGAGGCCCAGAGGATGCCGATGTTCGCCGCCCAGAAGCCGGCGGCGCCGATCACCGCCAGGCCGCCGCGTGAGGGCTTGGCGAAGAGGCCGACGGTGAACCGCAGTCCCTCGCCGGCGATCGCCGGCACCTTGGCCACATTGGCGACCAGCGCCCGGCTGCGCTCGCTGTGCGCGTGCGAGGCCAGCCGCCGGCCGAGGTCCGGGGGAATCAGCGCGATCAGCAGGCCGAGGATCAGCAGGCCCCCGGCAACACCCGCCGGGATGATCGTCAACTCGACCGACCCCTTGCCGGGCACCACCCCGGTGCGCAGCAGAACCCCGCAGACGATCAGCGCCACGGGGTAGAAGACGTACTGCAGAGCCAGGAAGGAGACCATCCGCCGCGCCGTCTCATGGCGCGGCATCCCCGCTTTGCGCAGCGCCCAGAAGCTGAGCACGATCCCCCCCGCCCCACCGGCCGAGAAAAGCCGGGTCGCGGCCAGGCCGGCCATGTTGATCTCGTAGGTCTCCTTCCAGCTGAGCGGCAGGACGTCGCCACCGACGACGGCCTTGAAGAGCGCGATGTAGGTGCCGATCGCGGCGACGTTGAAGCAGACCGCAACCGCGATCCAGGCGAGATTCGCCTCGTCGAGCTTGTCCAGGGCGCTGCCCAACCCGACCAGCTTTGGGAAGAGGAAATAGATCCCGATCAGCAACGCGAAGACGACGATCGTCGTCTGAATCACTCGCCGACGCGTGAAGATCGGCAGCTCAGCGGCATCGCCGCCGTTCACCGGACCCTCGGGAGACACGCCAGGGAAGCTACCCGCTGGCGAGGCGCTCCAAGCGGCGCAGGCCACGATTGACGCTCAGCACCGCCGGCTCGGCGAGCGGCTCGCCGCGTCGCACGACGGCGACCAGGCCGGCCCCGGCGAGCAGATCGGTGACGTAGTGCTCGCCCAGGTAGACGAGCGCGAAGCCAAGCGTCAGCGCGTAGCTCCAACCGACGACGCCCTCGGCCCGGCCCGCCTCGGACAGCGAGATTGCCGCCATGGTCGAGGTGGCGAAGTGCAGCGAGGGCATCGCCGCCCAGGGGTTGCCGCCCAGCGCCCCGTACATCGCCGGCCAGGCCGAGCCCCAGGTCTCCTCGCCCACGCCGACCATGATGCGCCGCACCGGCTCACCGGTAAGGCCCTGCTCGGAGGCCCACCAGGGGGGTGCCGTCGGCGCCGCGAAGTAGCCGACGCAGCCCAGGTCAAAGACGGCCGCCATCTGCCGCGCGGCCCGCGGGAAGCGCTCCGGATGGCGCAGCAGGATCCAGACGAGCACGGCGTAGGGCTCGAGGAACCAGAGCCAGTGGACCCAGGTGAGGGTGCGGTTGAGGCCGCCAACGCGGCGCAGGCCCGACAGCGCCCGCTGGAGGCGGACGTTGGGCAGCTGGCCGAAGCCGATCGCGCGGTCGATCGCGATCGGGTAGCGGGCCCGCAGGCGGCGGCGCAGGCGCTGCGGGTCGTCGTAGGGCAGCTCGTGGACCATGGTGAAGGCCCACATCTGCATGGCGAAGAGCGCCACGTCGCGTTTGCGCGAGCGCGGCCGCAGCACGGCGACAGCCAGCGGCCCCGCAGCGCAGGCCGCGATCGTCACCGAGGTGGGCGCGCGGAGACGGTGGCGCAGCAGGGGCACCGCCACCGCGGCCCCGACAACTCCCGCCGCTGCGGCGCGCACTGCAAGGCGAAGCGGCGGAGATGGCCGCGAGCGAGCCGACATCAGGCCGGCGAGTATAGGCCCGAAAACCAACAGCCAATTTGCTGACTTTGTCGTTATGGATGCATATGCGTCCATAACGACGAAGTCAGCGGGGCGGATGCGCTGCGCGTGTCCGTCACCGGCGTGATTAGAATGGCCGCGCTTTGGGTCCTAACTCTCCTGGCACCGACCAGATCGACACGCTGCTCTCGATCGGCTTCGTCGTCGCGACGATCCTCGTCGTCGCCGTCAACGTCGCCCTGATCTACGCCATCCGGCGCTACCGCGCCGAGCGCGGCGCCGAGCCCCGCGAGCTGCGCGGCGGCGAGCGGCGCACCCAGTGGCGGGTCGGCGGCCTGCTCACCGTCTTCGCGGCCGCGATCCTCGTCGTCAGCCTGATCTACACGGACAAGGCGCGCGAGACCCCAACCACCGGCGACGCCGGTTTGACCTCCGCCCGCAGCAAGCCGCTGCAGGTTCTCGCCACCGGCCAGCAGTGGCTCTGGCGCTACGACTACCCCAACACCTCCTTCTCCTATTACAAGCTGGTCGTCCCGGTCGACACCACGGTCGAACTGGAGCTCGTCTCGACCGACGTGATCCACACCTGGGACGTGCCCGCCCTTTCCGGCAAGCGCGACGCGGTGCCCGGCAAGACCAACAGGGTCGTCTTCCGCGCCGATGAGGAAGGCGTCTACCGCGGCCAGTCGGCCACCTTCTCCGGTCAGGCGTACGCAGCGATGCGGACCGCGGTCGAAGTCGTCTCGCCAGATGCCTACAAAGACTTCCTCGCCCAACAGAAAGCCGACATCCAGGCTGCTCAGGATCGCGTCGTCGACCTGATCGAGGCTGGGGAGACACCATGAGCCCTGCCGCGCCAGAGATCGTCGTCGACGGCTTCCCCCGCCGTCGCCCACGCTGGATCGAGATCGCCACCAGCGCCGACCACAAGGACGTCGGCCGGGTGATGATCGTCGCCGCGCTCGGCTTCCTCTTCATCGCCCTGATCGAGCTGCTGCTCATGCGCCTGCAGCTGGTGATCCCCGAAAACACCTTCCTCACACCGGTCACCTTCAACCGCCTGCTCTCGCTCTACGGGGCGACGACGATCTTCTTCTTCGCCGTGCCGCTGGCGCTCGGCCTCTTCTACTACCTGGCCCCGCTGCAGGTCGGCGCGCGCGGGACCGCGCTGCCGCGCCTCGGCCAGATCGGCCTCTGGCTCTTCGTCGCCGGCGCCACGGTGCTCTACGCCAGCTTCCTCTACACCCCTTCCGAGGCGGGCGTCAACCCGCTGCCGCCGCTCTCCGAGCTCGCCTACCTGCCGAACAACGGCGTCAACGTCTGGGCCGCGGCAACCGGCCTGGCGACGCTCGGCTTCGTGCTGATCGCGATCAACCTGATCGCCACCCTGGGCCGCATGCGCGCCCCCGGCATGGCCTGGCGCCGCGCCCCGGTCTTCGCCTGGGCGGCGCGGATCGGCTCCTGGCTGCTGCTGGTAACCGGCCCGGTGATGCTGGCCGCGATCACGATGCTGCTCATCGATCGCAACTACGACGGGATCTTCTTCGCCGACGGCTCCGGTGGCGCGCCGCTGCTCTGGCAGCACCTCAGCTGGATCTTCTACACCGGCGCCTACATGCTGATCCTGATCTTCGCCCTGGCGGCGATCGCCGAGATCGTCCCGGTCTTCTCCCGCCGCCCGCTGGCCGGGCGGCGCGCGGTGATCGGCTCGCTGGTGGCGATCGCCGTGCTCGGCACGCTCGCCTGGATGCAGAACATGTTCACCGCGCCGATCGGCATCGGCTGGATGTACTTCGCGATGCTCATGTCGCTGGCGTTGATCGTCCCCTTCGGCCTGATCTTCTTCAACCTGATCGCGACGATGATCGGCGGCGCTCTGCAGATGCGCGCCCCGCTGCTCTTCGCCGCCGGCGCCATCTCGATGATCTCGATCGGCCTCGCCTCCGAGCTGACCCACTCGATGGTCGCCGTCGCCTGGCGCCTGCACAACACGACCGACGCCACCGCGGCGACCCACTTCGCCCTGCTCGGCGGCAGCGTCTTCGGCGGCTTCGCCGCCCTGCACTACTGGTTCCCGAAGCTCACCGGCCGCACGATGGGTGAGACCCTGGCCCGCCTCTCCTTCTGGACGATCGTGCTCGGCGCCCTGCTCACCTTCGTGCCGCTCTTCTTCGCCGGCGGCGAGCACGGCGAGGTCGTCGACGCCTACAAGTTCTTCGGCGGCGCCGGGGTCAGCGCCTGGAACGCGATCGCCTCGATCGGCGCCTTCGTGCTGGCGACCGGCATCATCCTCACCCTGGTCAACGCGATCCTCAGCCGCACCGGCGGGGCGCGCGCCGGCCACGACCACTGGGGCGGCGACTCGCTCGAGTGGTTCACGCTCTCACCGCCGGAGCCGCACAACTTCGACCTGCTGCCCGACGTGCGCAGCGACCGGCCGATGCGCGACATTCGCGCGGCGATCGCCCACAGCAGCAGCCGGCGCGAGCAGCCGGCGGCCGAATCGCAGCCGGTAGCCTGAGCGCGATGGATTCCACCGCCGCGGCGGTCGCCCGCTTCTCAGCGGCTCCAAGCGTCCTGCGCGACTACCTGACGCTGACCAAGCCGAAGGTGCAGTCGCTGCTGCTGCTGACCACGATCACGACGATGTACGTGGCCGGCGACCCCTCGCTCGGCCTCGTCTTCCTCACCTGCCTCGGCGGCGCCCTCTCGGCCGGCGGGGCCGGGGCGATCAACCACGCCATCGACCGCGACATCGACCGCATCATGACCCGCACGGCGACCCGGCCGGTGGCCAGCGGGCGCATCTCGCCGCGCGCGGCGGTCGCCTTCGGCACGCTGCTCGGCTGCGCCTCCTTCACCCTGCTGGCGCTGACCGTCAACCCGCTGGCGGCGGCGCTCTCGATCTCCGGGCTCTTCGGCTACGTCTTCGTCTACACGCTCTGGCTCAAGCGCTCAACCCCCCAGAACATCGTCATCGGCGGGGCAGCCGGCGCCGTCCCCCCGCTGGTCGCTTGGGCGGCGGTGACCGGCACGGTCAGCGGCACGGCGCTCTTCCTCTTCGCGATCGTCTTCTTCTGGACGCCCCCCCACTTCTGGGCGCTCTCGCTGCTGATGAAGGACGAGTACGCCAAGGCGGGCATCCCGATGCTGCCGGTGGTGCGCGGCGAGGACGAGACCCGCCGCCAGATCCTGCTCTACACGGTGCTGCTCTACGCGGTCACCCAGCTGCCCTTCTGCGCCGGCGGCTTCGGCGCTGAGTACCTGGTCGCCTCGATGACGCTGGGCGCCGGCTTCATCTACTGCGCCGTGCGCCTGCTGCGCAGCGCCGACCGCCGCTGGGCGCTGCGCACCTACCTCTACTCGCTGGCCTACCTGGCGCTGCTCTTCATCGCAATGCCGCTCGACCGCGTCGTCTAGTAGAAATCCGCCCGTGGACCGCGAGACCTCAAGAGCCAACATCTCCGCCGGCCTGCTGGCGGGCGGCATCGCCACCGCGATCTTCGCCCTCTGCTTCGTCGCCGCGATGCTCTACATCGCCTCATGAGCCCGGCGCATCGCCACATCCCCGAGCCCGGCGAGCAGGTCTACCTGCCGGCCCCCTCCTGGGCGCCGATCGTCTTCGCCCTCGCCGTAGCGCTCGCCGTCTGCAGCATCTTCATCACCTTCATGCTGCCCAACTGGGCCTACGCGATCGCTGGCCTGCTGATCGCCCTCCTAGCCCTGCGCAGCATGGTGAAGGACGCAACCCACAGCTACTTCAAGCTCCCCCGCAAGCAGCGTGTGCGCGGCGCCGTCCTCCCAGTAGAAAAGATCTCCCCGCCCCGCTAGGGCCATCCCTCAGCCAGCGTCCGGGGACATCCCAGAGGTAGCTCCCTCCGATGTCCAGACACGCATGATGTCGCGCATCGAAAGCACGCCGACCAGCTCCGGACCGTCGTAGACGACCAGATGGCGAATGCCGCGCCGCGACATCTCAGCCGCGGCCCGCTCGAGACTCCACTCGGGCGCGGCGGCGATCACGCTGCCGCTCATGTGGTCGGCGACCCGCTCGGCGTCGGGGTCCTCGCCCTTGCCGAGCGAGTGCAGGATGTCGCGCTCGGTGACGATCCGCGGCACCGGCGTCTCGTCGTCGCTGACCAGGGCGGCGCCGGTGCCTTTGGCCGTCATCATCGCCGCCGCCTCGCGCAGCGTATGGCCGGGGCCGACGGTGAGGACCACTTCCGACATCCCTTCCCGCACATGCATCTGCCAGCTCCTCCTCCTGTCGTTACTTAGTGAGAATCGCCTCAAGCCTACCCCACGCCCGTGCCTGGACAAACCGCTTTCGGGCGGGCGGGACATATAGACTCCGGCGCGCTTCGCGCCGTATGTCCAAGCTCTCAAAGCCAACCCGCCTGCTGCTCGTCCTCGCCGCCCTGGCGGCGGTCGCGCTGCCCGCTGCGGGTTGCGGGACCACCGACGCCGACCCCGAACGTGGGCGCGCCCTCTTCGTCGAGAAGTGCGGTACCTGCCACGCGATGGCGCAGGCGGCCACCGCCGAGGGCCTCGGCCCCAACCTCGACCGCGCCTTCGCCGCCGGCCGCGCGATCGGCCAGACCGACGACACGATCGAGGGCGTCGTCGAAGCTCAGGTCGCGTACCCGCGCGAAGCGACCCACAACCCGGCGGCCTCGATGCCCGCCGACCTGGTCACCGGCCAGGACCTTCAGGATGTCGCCGCCTACGTGGCGATGTACGCCGGCGTGCCCGGCGCCGCGCCGCCCAAGGTCCCGGGTGGGCCCGGCGCCCAGGTCTTCGCCAGCAGCGGCTGCAACGCCTGTCACACGCTGGCCGCAGCCAACGCCGGTGGCGTGACCGGCCCCAACCTCGACGAAGTGCTGCCCGGTCAGAGCGCCGCGACGATCGACGAGTCGATCGTCGATCCCAGCAAGGTCATCGCCAAGGGCTACCCCAATGTGATGCCTGCCAGCTACGGGCAGGAGCTCTCCCCGAAAGAACTCGAAGACCTGGTCCAGTACCTGATCGAATCGACCAGCGGCAAAGGCGGCGGGAACAGCAAAGGCTGATCCCTCCAGCGACCGCCTAGCGGCCGCTGGCATCATCCGCTGAGGCAACATGCGCGCGCGCCTCCGCATCACTCCCGAGCTCTACGCCACGGTCGCCCTGGTCGCCCTCGCGGCGCTCTCGCTGATCGTGCTCACCGGGGCCGCCGTGCGGCTCACCGGCTCGGGCCTCGGCTGCCCGGACTGGCCCAAGTGCTACGGCAAAACGGTGCCGCCGCTCGACACCCACGCGGTGATCGAGTACGGCAACCGCCTGCTAACCGGCTTCGTCGGCCTCGCCGTGATCGCCGCCAGCGCCCTCGCCTGGTTCCGCCAGCCGTTTCGCGGCCACCTGGCGCTGTTCGGCGCGCTGCTGCCGCTGGGCGTGGTCGGCCAGGCGATCCTCGGCGCCCTGGTGGTCAAGTACCACCTCGCCCCGGGGCTGGTGATGTGCCACTTCCTGCTCTCGATGCTGCTGCTCGACGCCGCCTTCGCGCTCGCCTGGTGCGCCCGCTACGAGCCGGGCGAGCGGCGCGCCTCCAGCGACCGGCTCGGGGTCTGGTCGGTGCGTGCCCTTATACCCCTGGGCCAGCTGACCATCCTCGCCGGGACCATCGCCACCGCCTCCGGGCCGGACGCCGGCGCCCACGAGGGTGAGCTCGTGCACCGCTTCGACTTCGAGGGCAGCGGCACGCTGGAGTGGGTCGTGCAGCGCCACTCGGCGCTCGCCACGGTCTTCGGTCTTGCCGCGATCGCCGTCTGGCTGCTCCTGCGCCGCCCTGGCGGCGATCGACGCGCCGTACGGCCGCTGACCGCGGTTCTGGGCCTCCTCGCCCTACAGGGCGTTCTGGGCGGCGTCCAGTGGGCCCTTGAGCTTCCCTCCGAGCTCGTCTGGCTGCACGTGACGCTCGCCACCGTCACCTGGCTGGCGATGCTCTGGACCGTGGCCACCGCCGGGCGCCTGGAGCCACGCGAGAAGCCGGCCAAACCCGGGCGCGAGGAGACCCGCGCCCAACCGGACGCCCCGGCGACCGCCCTGACTCAGAGTTGAGTGAGGATCAGGCCAAGCTGCGTGGCGGTCAAGCCGATCAGGGCCACGGCGAGCATCATCGCGAGCTGGCTAATCGTTTTGTGCAGGCCGGCAATCGAGCTGGCGGTCGACTGACTCAGGCCAGTAATTGAGCTGGAAGTCGACGCGCTCAGGTTGGCAATCGAATCGGCGGTCGACGCGCTCAGATCGGCAATCGACTGGTTCAGGTCGACGATCGACTGCTGCATCCCGTCGAGCCGCGTCTCGATGCGCTCGAGTCGGTCTTCGACCCGATCGAAGCGGCCATCGACGTTGCGCCGAAAATCGTCGAGCCGGTCGTCTGTCCAGCGCCTCTCCATCAGAGCCTCCATGGTGACAGACTCTTGCAGACAGAAGATCGCGGATGGCGCGCTGAAACACGCGTAACTGCGACGGATGCGTCAGCGAACTACGGGCGCGGCAGAAAGATCGACAACGACGTGGGTGATCGGCAGATCGATCTGCTCGCGAGCGCGATCGACGACGCCGCGCTCGAGCCAGCGGGAGCGATCCGGCGGGTGGGTCGAGATGACGATCTCATCCGCCGCGAAGACCCGCAGGGCGTCCTCGATCGCGACGCTGGGGTCGGAATCGCCGATCTCACCCCTCGCTTTCAGGCCCAGCTCGGCAATTGCGATCAGCGAAAGCTCCATGCGCTGCCGAGCCAGCTCGATCGCTTCGTCGACGTCCGAGGCCCAATGCGAGGCGCGCGAGGTCGCCAGCGCCGGTGTGACGACGAAGATCTCGCAGCTCCGCCCACGGCAGCGATCGGCGATCTCGTTGAGCAGCTCACCGCCGCCGACGGTCTCGCTGGCGACGACGAGCACCCGGTGCTTGCCGTCGCCCCCACGGGTCACCTCGACCCTGCGCGGCAACGAGCCGCGCGCCGCCCGATAGCCGAACCCGACCCCGAAGCCGATCAAGGCGGCAGCCCAGATCAGGCCAACCACGGGCCGCGTCAGCAGGGTCAGGACAATGACCGAGACCGCCCCCGCGCCGATCACAACCACCCACCTGAACGCGTCAGCCTCTGAGCGCAGGGGGTTGTGCATACCCCAGTTGTACCGCGTTGCTAGAGGATGTAAACGCTGACGTAGACGATGATCCACATCACGTCCACGAAGTGCCAGTAGATGCCCGGGACCTCGACGCCCAGATGGTCCTCGGCCTTGGGGCCGAAGTGGCCGCGGAAGGCGCGGATCGTGGCGAAGCTGAGCAGCAGGAGGCCGACGAAGACGTGGGCGCCGTGCAGGCCGGTGAGGCTGTAGAAGATCGAGCCGAAGCCGAGGTCGCGGGCGCTGAAGCCGAGGTGCACGTACTCGTTGACCTGGATGAAGAGGAAGGTGGCGCCGAGCAGCCAGGTCAGCACCAGGCCCAGCTTCAGGCCGTCGCGATTGCCGCGGCGGATCGACTCGAGGGCGTAGTGGATCGTGAAGCTCGAGGAAACGAGGATCGCCGTGTTGATGCCGGCGACCAGCTTCGGCAGCTCGTACGGTTCCGGCGGCCAGGTCGGCGGGTCGACGACGACGCGCAGGAAGAAGTAGGCGGCGAAGAATGCGCCGAAGAGCATGATCTCGGAGACGATGAAGAGCAGGATCCCCAGCGTCTGGCGGTCGATGCGCGAGCTCTGATGCGCCTCGGGCGGACCGTGGTGCTCCTCGTGGGCGTGGCCCAGCGTGGCCGTGGCGCTCTCCATCGCTACGCCTCCTCCCCCTCGGCGACGGCGGCGGCGACAACCGCTGCCGGGCGGCCGACCTCGAGGTGCTCGACCGGCTTGTCGGTGATCTCGCGAACCTTGCCGATCAGGTCGTCCTCGAGCCAGCGCGAGGTCTCCCCGGCGAAGGTCGAGATCAGCACCTCGTCGATGCTGTAGTGCTCGATCGCGTTCTTCACCGCGTGGAAGGGATCGGGGCTCATCGGCTGGCCGGTGGCATCGATGTCGGCGCGGTAGAGCGCCGCCAGCGTCGCGGCGAGGTCGCGGACGATCTCCGGCTCGGTCACGTCCGCGGTCCGTGGGCAGACGATCGTGTAGCGATGCGGATGTCCGGCGGCGCGCTCCTCGAGCCGGCTGACCAGGTCCGGGGCGGCGACGGTCTGCGTGGCGACTACCAGCGTGTGGCTCTTCTCCCAGCTGATCGAGTCGTCGGTGATCCGCACCGGGATGTGAGTGACCTCGACCTCGGGCTGGAAGCGATCCTCGGCCCAGGCGACCAGGTCCTTGCGGGTCAGGCCGAAGCGCGTCTCGGCGGCGCAGGAAAGCAGCACCTCGCCGGGCTCATGGGCGCGCACCGCATCGTCGAGGGCCAGCGACGGCTCGTGGTCCATGACCTCGCCGACCGAGCCGATCCCGTACTCGGAGAGGATCGACATCGTCACCTCGACCCGGGCGCGGGCCGCGTCGCGCAGCTCCTCGCTGTCGATCAGCTGCCCGACCGCCGGCTGGTTCTGCGGCGCGGCGACCGCCACGAAAGGCACATCCGCGGCCCGCTCCTGAACGGCCTGCAGCAGCTTGCGCCCACCGGCCACCTCGTTGAGGAAGACGAGCAGGGGCTTTGCCTCGGCGCTCTCGCTCATCTCGAGCCCACCGGCGCCGGCTCTGTCTTGGCGGGCGCCTCAGCGCTCTCGCCGGCCATGATCGCGTGGCGAGCGCCGGGCACGCCGAACTCGTAAGGGCCGCCGACGACGCGCGGGATCTCGTCGAAGTTGTAGATCGGCGGCGGCGAGGAGACCTGCCACTCGATCGAGTTGGCCCGCCAGGGGTTGGCGTCGGCGCGCGGGCCGTACTTCCAGCTGACCACCATGTTGTAGAGGAAGACGAGCTGGCAGGCGCCGAGGATGAAGGCGCCGAAGCTGATCAGCAGGTTCCACTCGCCGAACTGGGTCGCATAGTCGGCGACCCGCCGCGGCATGCCGTCCATGCCCACCCAGTGCATCGGGATGAAGGTCAGCCAGGTGCCGACGACCGTGCCCCAGAAGTGGACGCGACCGAGCTTCTCGTCGTACATGCGCCCGGTCATCTTCGGGAACCAGTGGTAGACGCCGGCGAAGATCGTGAAGACCGAGCCGCCGAAGAGCACGAAGTGGATGTGGGCGACGATGAAGTACGTGTCGGAGACGTGGATGTCGATCGGCACCATGCCCAGCATCACGCCGCTGATGCCGCCGACCGTGAAGGTGACGATGAAGGCCAGCGCGAACAGCATCGCCGTGGAATAGGTGTGGATCTTGCCGAAGTAGAGCGTGCCCAGCCAGGAGAAGATCTTGATCCCGGTCGGCACGGCGATCAGCAGGGTGGTGATCATCATCGGCACGCGCAGCCACGAGAACATGCCGGCGACGAACATGTGGTGGGCCCAGACCGAGTAGCTGAGCACGACGATGCCGAGCAGCGCCAGGGCCATCAACCGGTAGCCGAAGATCGGCTTGCGGGCGTGGGTCGAGATCACCTCGCTGATGATCCCGAAGCCGGGCAGCATCATGATGTAGACGGCCGGGTGCGAGTAGAACCAGAAGATGTGCTGGTAGCTGATCACGTCGCCACCGCCGAGCGGCTCGAAGAACTGGGTGCCCAGGGCGCGATCGAAGAGGACCATGAACTGCACGCCGGCGATGAAGGGGGTCGCGGCGACGACCAGCAGTGAGGTCGAGAGGTTGGCCCAGACGAGCAGCGGCATGCGCCAGAAGGTCATTCCGGGCGCACGCATAGTGATGATCGTCACAAGGAAATTGAGAGCTGTCGCTATCGAGGAGGCGCCGGCGAACTGCACACCGAGGTTGAAGAACGACTGCCCCAGGGGCGCCCCGGTGGAGAGCGGCGCGTAGCCGGTCCAGCCGGTGTCGAAGGCGCCGCCCGGCGCCAGGAAGCTGCCGACGAAGAGGATTCCGGCGATCGGCAGCATCCAGAAGCTGAGCGCGTTGAGGCGCGGGAAGGCCATGTCCGGGGCGCCGATCATCAGCGGCAGCACGTAGTTGGCGAGCCCGGCGAAGACGGGGATGACGAAGACGAAGATCATCAGCACGGCGTGCGTCGAGAAGAGGCTGTTGTAGGTCGCCGCGTCGACGATCTGCGTGCCCGGTTGGGCCAGCTCGGCGCGGATTAGCATCGCCATCAGCCCGCCGATGAAGAAGAAGAAGAAGGTGGTGACGACGTACTGGATGCCGATCACCTTGTGATCGGTGTTGAAGTGGAAGTAGTCCTTCCAGCTCTTGGCGCCGTGCTGGGAGTGGTCCTCGGGGATCGTCGGCTGGCCGACAGCCCAGCGCAGCCAGTAGTCGAAGCAGCCGAAGCCGAGCAGGAAGCCGAGCGGGCCGGTGATCAGCGGCACGACCACGTGCGGGTAGCCGGTCTGCTCGGTCTGGTAGATCGGCAGGCCGGAGATCTCGCGCAGGACGATGACGAGGGCGAAGCCGAAGGCGGCGCCGAGCAGCGCGCCGAGCGCGCCCCGAATCCAGCCTGGTTGCTTGATCGCGGCGACCATCAGTGCTCCTCCATTATGCCCCGCCGGACCCGACGGCTATCGGGTCGGTTTCGGTGTCCTGCCTGATCGTCTCCAGATACGGGTCCGGCACTTCCTCGTCGAGACTGGCGATCCATTCGCGGAACTTCGCCGGTGGCTCAACGACCACCGTGGCCCGCATCGTGGTGTGGCCGAAGCCGCAGAGCTCGGTGCAGACCAGCTGGTAGGTGCCCGGCTTGTCGGGCGTGACGATCGCCGTCGTCGTGATCCCGGGCACGTTGTCCTTCTTGATCCGCCACTCGGGCACCCAGAAGGAGTGGATCACGTCGAGGGCGTGCATCTTGAAGTGGACCTGGCGGTCGAGCGGCACGTGCAGCTCGCCCTCCGAGTAGGCGTTGTCCTTACCCGGGTAGCCGAAGCTCCAGGCGAACTGCTGCGAGAAGACGTCGACCGTGATCGGGTCCTTGGCCGGCTCTTCGATGTCGTTGAGGATGGCCCAGCTGTAGCCGCCGCTGAAGAGCACGATGATCGTCGGGATCAGGGTCCAGGCGATCTCCAGCCGCGTGTTGCCGTGGATCGGCTCGCCGTCGGATTCGTCGCCCGGCTT
>Ga0075325_1000061_pt1 | contig 13606 bp, 11 predicted proteins | sample MayberrySE_Catta_5_FD_120048 | JGI IMG/M metagenome (GOLD analysis project Ga0075325, IMG submission 120048) | Natural and restored wetland microbial communities from the San Francisco Bay, California, USA, that impact long-term carbon... | ecosystem: Environmental > Terrestrial > Soil >... | reverse complement strand
CGGCGGGCTGGTCGTCGTCGCGTCGACGGCGTGAGGGCGTGCGGCCATGGCGGCCCGTGTACCCGTGGCCGGCGCGTGAGACACAGCGCGACGCGATCCGCTCGCGCGTCGCCGGCCCTTCGCTCAGCCGCCGACGTACGCCGCCAGGTGCTCGCCCGTCAGCGTGGAGCGGGCGGCGACGAGGTCGGCGGGGGTGCCCTCGAAGACGATCCGGCCGCCGTCGTGGCCGGGGCCGGGGCCGAGGTCGACGATCCAGTCGGCGTGGGCCATGACCGCCTGGTGGTGCTCGATCACGATCACCGACTTGCCCGAGTCGACCAGGCGGTCGAGCAGGCCGAGCAGCTGCTCGACATCGGCGAGGTGAAGGCCGGTGGTCGGCTCGTCGAGGACGTAGACGCCGCCCTTCTCACCCATGTGGGTGGCCAGCTTCAGCCGTTGCCGCTCGCCGCCGGAAAGGGTGGTGAGCGGCTGGCCAATGCCGAGGTAGCCGAGCCCGACGTCGGCCAGCCGCTGCAGGATCCTGTGGGCCGCCGGGATCTTCGCCTCGCCGCCGCCGAAGAACCCCTCGGCCTCGGTCACCGGCATCGCCAGCACCTCGCTGATGTCCACCCCGCCGAGCTTGTACTCGAGCACCTCGGCCTGGAAGCGCTTCCCCTCGCACTCGTCGCAGATCGTGGCGACCCCGGCCATCATCGCCAGGTCGGTGTAGGTGACGCCGGCGCCGTTGCAGTTGGGGCAAGCCCCTTCCGAGTTTGCGCTGAACAACCCTGGTTTCACGCCGTTGGCTTTTGCGAACGCCTTGCGGATCGGGTCGAGCAGCTTGGTGTAGGTCGCCGGGTTGCTCCGCCGCGAGCCGCGGATCGCGGCCTGGTCGACCGCCACCACGCCGTCCCGCCCGGACACCGAGCCGTCGATCAGCGAGCTCTTGCCCGAGCCCGCCACCCCGGTGACGACGACCAGCACCCCGAGCGGAATGTCGACGTCGACGTCGCGCAGGTTGTTGGTGCCGGCGCCGCGCACCTCCAGCGCCCCGCTCGATGCGCGCACCTCGGGCTTCAACGCGGCGCGGTCGTCCAGGTGTTGCCCGGTGAGCGTGTCAGCGGCCCGCAGGCCGTCGATGCTGCCCTCGAACACAACCTCCCCGCCCTCGCTGCCGGCGCGCGGGCCGAGGTCGACGACGTGGTCGGCGATCGCGATCGCCTCGGGCTTGTGCTCGACGACCAGCACCGTGTTGCCCTTGTCGCGCAGCCGCAGCAGCAGGCCGTTCATCCGCTGGATGTCGTGCGGATGCAGCCCGATCGTCGGCTCGTCGAAGACGTAGGTGACGTCGGTCAGCGGCGAGCCGAGATGGCGGATCATCTTGGTGCGCTGCGCCTCGCCGCCCGACAGCGTGCCCGACGCCCGCTCGAGCGAGAGGTAGCCCAGCCCGATCGCCACGAACGCGTCGAGGGTCTCCCCCAACGCCGCCAGCAGCGGCGCCACCGACGGCTCGTCGAGACCGCGGACCCACTCCGTCAGGTCGCTGATCTGCATCGCGCAGGCATCGGCGATGCTGACCTTCTCGATCTTCGACGACCGGGCCGCCTCGCTGAGCCGCGTGCCCTCGCACTCGGGACAGCTGGTGAAGGTGACCGCCCGGTCGACGAACGCCCGGATGTGGGGCTGCATCGCCTCCCGGTCCTTGGCGAGGAACGACTTCTGCATCGTCGGGATCAGGCCCGCGTAGGTGAGGTTGATGCCGTCGACCTTGATCTTGGTCGGCTCCCTGTGGAGCAGCTCGCCCAGTTCCACCTTGGTGAACTTGCGGATCGGCTTATCGGGGTCGAAGAAGCCGCAGCCCCTGAGAATGCGGCCCTGCCAGCCGTCCATGCTGTAGCCGGGGATCGTCAGCGCGCTTTGGTTGAGCGACTTGCTGTCGTCGTACAGAGCAGACAGGTCGAAGTCGGTTACCGAGCCCCGGCCCTCGCAGTGCGGGCACATACCGCCGGTGCGAGAGAAGTTCACCCTCTCGGCTTTTCCGTCGCCTTTCTTCAGCATCCCGGACGCCTCCACCGAGGCGACGTTGAAGGAGAACGCCTGGGGCGAGCCGATCTGCGGCTTCCCCAGCCGGCTGAAGAGGATGCGCAGCATCGCGTTGGCGTCGGTGACGGTGCCGACGGTGGAGCGGGTATCGGCGCCCATCCGCTCCTGATCGACGAGGATCGCGGTCGTCAAGCCGTCGAGCACGTCGACCTCGGGCCGCGCCAGCGTCGGCATCAGGCCCTGCAGAAAGGCGCTGTAGGTCTCGTTGATCAGTCGCTGCGACTCGGCGGCGATCGTGCCGAACACCAGCGAGCTCTTGCCCGAGCCGGAGACGCCGGTGAACACCGTCAGCCGGCGCTTCGGGATCTCGACGCTGACGTCCTTGAGGTTGTTCACACGCGCGCCCTGCACGCGGATCAGGTCGTGGCTGTCGGCAGCGTGCGGCGCGGGCGACCGCCTGTCCTCCCTCCTGGCCATGAAGGCGTCAGCTCCGCGCGAGCACGTCCGCCGGCCCTTCGATCCAGACCTGGACGCGGTCGCCGGGGTGCCAGGCCGGAAACCCGAGCCGGCGGGCGCGGACCAGCCGCCCCGTATCCAGGCGCAGCTCCAGCATCTGGTCGTGGCCGTAGAAGCGGCGCGAGACGACGACCCCCTGGGTGGCCACGCCGCCGGAGGGCGGCCGCGTGTCGACCCCCAGCGACTCGGGCCGGACCAGCACGTCAACCTCACCCTCGAGGCCGGGCCGGGCGCTGAGGACGCCGAGGTCGCAAGTCACCTCGCCGCCGCTGGCCCGTCCCGGCAGTACCTCGATGTCGCCGAGGAAGCCGGCGACCCAGCGCGTTGCCGGGCGCAGATAGACCTCCTCCGGGCTGGCCACCTGCTCGATCCGGCCGCGATCGACCACCGCCACGGTGTCGGCGACGCTGAGCGCCTCCTCCTGGTCGTGGGTGACGAAGATCGAGGTGACCCCCTGGGCGTCGAGGATCTCCCGCACCTCGTCGCGGACCCTTGCCCGCAGGCTGGCGTCGAGGTTGGAGAACGGCTCGTCGAGGAGGATCAGCTCCGGCGCCGGGGCCAGCGCCCGGGCCAGCGCCACCCGCTGCTGCTGTCCCCCCGAGAGCTCGTTCACCGAGCGCCCGGAGAAACCGCGGAGACCGACCAGATCGAGGACCTCGGCGATGCGGTCGCGATCGGCGCCGCGCCCCAGTCCGTAGCCGACGTTGCCGGCGACGTCGAGGTGGGGGAAGAGCGCGTAATCCTGGAAGACCAGCCCGATCCGCCGCTGCTCGGGCGGGACGAAGACCCCGGGCCCGGCCAGGACCCGACCGGAGACCGAGACCGTGCCGGAGTCCGGGCGCTCGAAGCCGGCGATCAGGCGCAGGGTGGTCGTCTTGCCGCAGCCACTCGGTCCGAGCAGCGCCACGGTCGCGCCCTCCTCGACCTCGAGCGAGAGGCCGTCGACGGCGCGGACGTCGCCGAAGGACTTGCGCAGCTCCACGCAGGAGATCGATCCCATCCCCGCATACTGCATCAGTCGCGCCCGCTCAGTCGCGCTGGGTGAGCAGGTAGAGCGGCGCGGCGGAGATCGCCAGCAGGACCAGGGAGGGCACGGCGCCGCGCTCGAAGAAGCCGACGCTGGTCGACTTCCAGATCTCGGTGGCGAGCGTCTCGAACCCGATCGGGGCAAGGATCAGCGTCGCCGGCAGCTCCTTGACCGCGGTCAGGAAAACCAGGGCGGCGCCGGCCAGGATGCCCGAGGAGAGCAGCGGCGCGGTCACCGTTCGCAGCACCTCGAAGGGGCCGCGCCCGAGGCTGCGCGCTGCCTCTTCGACCCGCGGCGAGATTTGCAGCATGGTCGCCCGCGCCGCCCCCACCGCGAGCGGCAGGAACAGCACCACGAAGGCGAAGACCAGCATCGCCAGGGATTGGTAGAGGGCGGGAGCGACCCTGGTGCCGAAGAAGACGAGGGCGAGGGCGACGACGATCCCCGGCAGGGCGTGGCCGGTGTAGCTGCAGCGCTCGACGAGGCCGGAGAAGGGGCCGCGGAAGCGGACCGCGAGGACGGCGATCGGAATCGCGCAGAGGGCCGCGATCAGCGCCGCCAGCCCGGCCGAGAGCAGCGAGTGGCCGGCGGCGGCGGCGATCTCGCCCCAGGCGACGTCGCCGGCGACGCTGCGCAGCGACCAGTAGACGAGCACCGCCGTCGGCAGCGCCAGCGCCACGGTCGCGATTCCGGCGCAGAAGCCGAGCGCCGGCCAGCGCCAGCGGCCGAGTGGGACCGGGCGCGGCTCCCGCGCCGCCCCCGGGACGCTGCGGTAGAGCGCCTCGCGGCGGCGGGTCCGCGACTCCAGCCAGAGGATCACCACCATCAGGACGGCGAGCAGCGTCGCCAACGAGGCGGCGGCGACCCGGTCGAAACTGGCCCGGTAGAGGGTGTAGATCGAGGTCGTGAAGGATTCGAAGCGCATGATCGACACCGCGCCGAAATCGCTGAGGACGTAGAGCGAGACGAGCAGCGCGCCGGCCCCGATCGCCGGCACCAGCTGGGGCAGGACGACGCTGCGAAAGACCTCGGCGCGGCTGCGACCCATCCCCAGCGCCGCCTCTTCGAGCTGGGGATCGAGCCGGCGCAGGGCGGCCCGGACCGGGAGCAGCAAGAACGGGTAGGTGAACAGGGTCAGGGTCAGCCAGGCGCCGGCGAAGCCGGTGATCGAGGGCAGCCGGCGCACCCCCAGCGGTTCCAGCAGGTCGCGCAGGAGACCGGTCGGGCCCAACGCCGAGAGGATCGCGTAGGCGCCGATGTAGCTGGGGATCGCCAGCGGCAGGGCAGCGGCGACGGCCCAGAAGCGCTTGCCGGGGAGGTCGGTGCGGACCGTGAGCCAGGCCAGCGGCAACGAGATCGCGCTCGCGCTCACGGTCACCGCCAGGGTCAGCCCCAGGCTCCGCAGCACCATCTCCGCGGTGCGCGGGCGCCAGATCGTGTCCAGCGCATCCGACCCGGCCCCGATCGTCACCCACAACAGGTAGGCGGCCGGCAGCGCCGTGGCCGCGGCCAGCAGCGTGCCGGCGGCCAGCAGGAAAAGCGGCGGCCGGGCACCGGGGCCACGGCCCCGCCTGACGGCGAGGCGCAGGGACCCGGGTGCCCGACTCAGCTCTATAGAACGCCCGATTCTTCGATCAGGGTGAGCGTCCCCTGCAGGTCGTCGAGGTCGGAGAGGTCGAGCGCCGGCGCGTCGATCTCGGCCAGCGGCACGATCGTCGGGTCAGTTGCGACCCCGTCGATCAGCGGGTACTCCTTGGTCTCGTCGGCGAAGTAGCGCTGCGCCCGCGGCGAGAGCAGGAACTCGACGACGTCGCTCGCCCCCTCCTGCTTGCCGGAGGCCTCGAGCACACCGGCGCCGGCGACGTTGATCAGGGCGCCGACGTCGCCGCCGCTCGGGAAGTGGACGGCGACCGGATAGCCCTCGCCCTCTTCCGCCTGCGCCTGGGCGACGTAGTAGTGGTTGATCAGGCCGGCGTCGATCTCACCGGCGGCGATCGCGTCGCGGATCGAAGAGTTGCTGTCGAAGGTGACGACTCCGTTCGCCTCCATGTCTTCCAGCCATTCTTTCGCCGCCTCGTCGCCCTCGGTCAGCCGCAGAGCCGTGACGAAGGCCTGGAAGGAGCCATTGGTCGGCGCCCAGCCAACCCGTCCCTCCCACTCCGGCCCGGTCAGCTCGAGCACCGAGTCGGGCAGGTGGCCCGGTTTGAGCTCACGGGTGTCGTAGGCGATCACGCGGGCGCGGCCGGAAGTGCCGACCCAGCGCCTGTCGGCGGAGCGGTAGCCCTCGTCGACGCCGGCCACCAGCTCGGCCTCGAGCTGGCTGAACATCCCCTCCTTCTCGAGCGCGCCGAGCGCGCCCGCGTCCTGGGAGAAGAAGACGTCGGCGGGGGTGTTGTCCCCCTCCTCGAGGATCGTCGCCGCGAGCTCGGCGGAGTCGCCATAGCGAACCTCGACCTCGTTGCCCGATTCCTCTTCGTAGATCTCGAACAGGGGCGCCACCAGCTCCTCCTCGCGCCCTGAGTAGATCGTCACCGGCCCATCGTCATCGCCGCCACCGCAACCGACGGCGCCCAAGCCCAGGGCGACGAGGGCTACGGCCCCTGCAAACAGTCTCGCTCTCAAGTTAATCCGCTCCTCCTTAGGGATACCTAATTCCGGATGCGCGAAACCCTACTGAAATCTCGGAATTAACCCATTTCGACCTAGGGGAGGGCGAAGGGCCGGCGCCGTTCGCCCGCTTCAGTTGCGGCTCCAGCTCCTCGATCCATTCGCCCGCAAGGACGAACCTCGCACACCGGACCGCTATCGGGAGCCCAAGATCAGCGCGGATCGTTGCCATAGGAAACGGAGCGGTGGCGGATGGCGGCGATACGCACGGTCTTCCCGCCATCGGTCAGCTGGTAGAGGATTCGGTAGGTGCCTACCCGCAGCGAATAGAGACCGCGGAGCTTTCCCCGCAGCGCATAACCGGCCAACGGGTCGCGCTCGAGCAGGCCCAACGCATCCTCTATCGCGTCGATCAGCGGCCAGCCCAGGTCCAGCAGTTCACGACGGGCTCGCCGAGCGAGGACGAGTCGTGCCAACGATCAGCCGGCAGCCGGCCGGCGCTCGGCCAACTCGCTACGAAGCTCAGCCAGGGTGATCGTCTCGCTTCGCTCAATCTCGGCAAGACCCACCTCCAATGCGGAGAGTGCATCCGGATCAGAGAGAATCTCGGCGGTCTCCTCCAACGCCTCGTACTCGTCGATAGGAACCAGCGCTGCCGCCGGAGTTCCATTGCGGGTAACCAGCACGTGATCGCGACGATCGCTGACATCGTCGAGCAAGCTGCTGAGGTTGCTGCGTAGCTCGCGAACTGGAACCGTCTTACTCATGGCACAAGTGTACATTATTGTGTACGCAGCTCCCCCGACGCTGATTAGGTTCGTCAATCCTCACCGATGCCGCAGCTGCTCATTGACCCTCAGCGTGCACGGACCGAAGCTCTCCGAGTGGAGGGGTGCCCGCCAGGATGGCATCCGCGATCGCCTGCGGCGACGGCGGACATCTGGAATGCGAACACCAACCGGAAGCACCGTGTCAAGCGGCCCGACGATCTCGTCGAGCCGTGGAGGCGCTGACCTCATGCGCTTTCGCGCCGGGGCGAGAACCTGCGCAGCCGCAGCGAGTTGGTGACGACGAAGACGCTTGAGAAGGCCATCGCCGCCCCGGCGATCAGCGGGTTCAGTAGGCCGGCGGCCGCCAGAGGCACCGCCGCGACGTTGTAGGCGAAGGCCCAGAACAGGTTGCCCTTGATCGTCGACAGGGTCCGGCGCGAAAGCCGGATCGCATCGCCGACGGCACGTGGGTCGCCGGAGACGAGCGTTATGTCCGATGCCTCGATCGCGACGTCGGTGCCGGTGCCGATCGCCAGGCCGAGGTCGGCCTGGGCGAGCGCCGGGGCGTCGTTGACGCCGTCGCCGACCATCGCCACGATCCGCCCTTCGCCCTGCAGGCGCTCGATCACCGCCGCCTTCTCGGCCGGCAGCACCTCGGCGATCACCTCCTCGATCCCGACTTCGGCCGCCACCGCCTTCGCAGTCGCCTCGTTGTCGCCGGTCAGCAGGACCGGCCGCAGCCCGAGCTCGCCCATCTGGTCGATCGCTTCCCGGCTCGAGGGCTTGACGGTGTCGGCGACGACCACGAGGCCGCGCGCCTGGCCGTCCCAGCCGACGGCGATCGCCGTCTGTCCCCGGGCTTCCGCCTCGCGCTGGGCCACCTCCAGCTCCGGCGAGAGGTGCATCGCCCAGTCGGCGAGGAAGGAGGCGCGGCCGACCACCACGGCGTGGCCATCCACGACCCCCTGGACGCCGAGCCCGGCCTCGCTCGCGAATCCCTCGACCTCCGGCAGGCGCTCCACGCCCTCGCTCGCTCGCGCTGCGATCGCCGCCGCGATCGGATGCTCGGAGGCGCTCTCCACGACGCCGCCGAGGAGCAGGACCTCGGCCTCCTCGACGCTGGGCGCGGCGTGGACCGCGACGACCGCCATCTCAGCGCTCGTCACGGTCCCGGTCTTGTCGAGCACGACGGTGTCGATCTGCCGCGTCGACTCCAGCACTTCCGGCCCCTTGATCAGCAGGCCGAGCTGCGCCCCCCGCCCGGTCCCGACCAGCAACGCCGTCGGCGTCGCCAGGCCGAGCGCGCAGGGGCAGGCGATGATCAAGACCGCGACCGCGGCAGTGAATGCGAAGGTCGCCCCCGCGCCGTTGCCGAGCCAGAAGCCGAGGGTGCCGACGGCGAGCCCGATCACGATCGGGACGAAGACGGCGCTGATCCGATCGGCGAGGCGCTGGACCGGCGCCTTGCCCGACTGCGCGTCGGTGACGAGGCGAGCGATCTGGGCGAGTGCGGTGTCCTCGCCGACTCGGGTTGCGCGCACGACGAGACGGCCGCCGACGTTGATCGTCGCGCCGATCACCTCCCCGCCAGGTCCGACTTCGACCGGCACCGACTCGCCGGTGACGAGGGACTGATCGACGGCGGAGGAGCCGCTCTCGACGAGCCCGTCGGTTGCGACCTTCTCCCCGGGCCGCACGACGAAGCGCTGACCGACCGCAAGCTCCTCGACCGGGACGCGCCGCTCGCTGCCGTCCCGGTCGAGAACGGCGACGTCCTTGGCGCCGAGGTCGAGCAGTGCCTCCAGCGCCGCGCCCGCTCGCCGCTTCGCCCGCGCCTCGAAGTAACGGCCGGCGAGGATGAAGGTGGTGACGACCGCGGCGACCTCGAGGTAGATGTGGTCCGAGGCCGCCCCGCGCTCGGTCACCAGCTCGAAGGACATCGTCATCCCGGGCATGCCCGCGTCGAGGAAGAAGAGGGCGACGAGCGACCAGCCGAGCGCCGCGAGGGTGCCGAGCGAGATCAGGGTGTCCATCGTCGCGGCGCCGTGGCGCAGGTTCTGCCAGGCCGCCTTGTGGAAGGGCCAGCCGCCCCAGAGCACCACCGGAGTGGCCAGCAGCAGGGCGAGCCACTGCCAGTTGCGGAACTGCAGCGGCTCGATCATCGAGAGCATGAGCACCGGCGCCGAGAGGACGGCGGAGAAGATCAGTCTCTGGCGCAGGGGCTCGGAGGGATCGGCCTCCGGCGCCGCGTCCCCGTCGCTGCGCGATGCGGGCAGCGAGGCTGAGTAGCCGACGCCCGCGACCGCCTCGACCAGCTCCTCGGGCGCGACTCGCTCAGCGTCGAAGCTGACGCTCGCCCGCTCGGTTGCGAAGTTGACCGTCGCCTCGACGCCGTCGAGCTTGTTGAGGCTCTTCTCGATCCGCCCTGCGCACGAGGCGCAGGTCATCCCGTCGATCGGCAGCTCGACCTTCTCCGCCGTCCCTGGTTCGACCGCCTGGCTCATCGCGACACCACCGTGAACTCTGCCGTGTGGACCGCGCCCGCGTGCCTGAACTGGAGGTAGAGGCGGTAGTGGCCTGGGGTCGGGAAGGAGGCGGCGAAGGCGACCTCATTCGCGCCGCCGACCTCGGCGCCTGCACCGTGGCCGTGCTCGTCCTCGGCATCCTCGGGATGGACGTGCAGGAAGGCCAGGTCGCCTTCGCGCAAGGCCACCAGGTGGCCCTTCGCGCCGAGATAGGGAGCGAGGTCGTCCACCGCCTCCCCGTCTCTGGCGACGGCGAAGGTCAGCGACGAGGATTCCTCGACCCCCAGCCCGTCAGCGTGCAGGGTGACCTCGTAGCCATCGGAGCTGGTGCGGGGGGGCGGGGCCGGGAACGGGTGCGCATCGAAGTTCCCGCCCGAGACGAAGAGGTCACTGGCGAGGGTGTGCTGCTCGCCGCCGACCGAGAAGTCGGCGAACGCCCTGTAGACGCCGGCCTCGCCGAACTCGACCGGAACCGTCCAGGTGCCCGCCTCGTCCATCTCGGGGTGGAGGTGGCGGAAGCCGGTGCCGTCCCGGCGGACCACGATCAGGTGCATCTCCCGCTGATGCAGCTCGTCGAAGTCCGTAACCGTGTCGCCGGCGGCATCGATGATCGAGAAGCGCAACTCCCGATCGTCGTTTCGGGCCAGGAAGTCCGGGGCGAGGCGCAGCGAGTAGCCGCCCTCTGAGATCGCAAGCCCCGCCGGGGCCTGGGTCATCTGCTGCTGGCGTCCTCCGTGTCCATACATCTCTTCCCCCTCCTTCGGCGATGCCTCGCCGTCATTTGCAGCGACGTGGCCGTCCTCGTTATGCGCCACCCCGCTCTCGGTGTCTGCCGGGTCCACCAGTGAGCCGATACCGGCGGCGGCCGCGAAGACCACCAGCAGGCCGACCAGGAACACCGCGATCCGCCCGGTCGCCTTCATGGCTGCTCCGGCTCGTAGCCGGCGTCCCGAATGGCCGCGGAGACCGCGGACACGCAATGGCCGCAGCTCATGGCCGGCACTCGTAGGGTCAGTCTCTCGCTCATTGCGGCCTCCTCGTGGATAGGGGCGGGGGGTATCTGAGAAAGACTGTACCAGATACCCTCTGGGGGTATATACTGAGGCCGACCAGCAACCTCGATCCAAAGGAAGTGGAGATGACCACCAAGACCGATCAGCCGGGATACCTCGGCGAAAAGGAGAAGGTGAAGAACCGCCTGCGCCGCATCGGCGGCCAGGTCGGCGGGTTGGAGCGGATGGTCGACGAAGACCGCTACTGCATCGACGTCCTCACCCAGATCTCCGCCGTGCAGGCAGCGCTCGACAAGGTCGCCCTGGCGTTGCTTGACGAACACACCCGCCACTGTGTGGTCGGGGCCGACACGCCGGAGCTCCGCGAGGAGCGGACCGAGGAGCTGATGGAAGCGGTCGGCCGCCTGCTCAAGGGCCGCTGAGGGATTCCTGCATGTGTCGGGGAACGATGGGGACCAGCGGCCACACACAGACGACCGAGGCAGGCGATCGCACGCAGGAAGGGGGCCTCGCCACCGCCGTGCTCGAGGCAGGCGGCATGCTGCGCGCTTCGGAGAAGTCGGTCGTGGAGACGGCCCTCGGCCGCCGGCCCGGGGTCGAGGGGGTCGAGGCCAATCCGGTCGCGCAGACGGCCACCGTCACCTACGACCCGGGCGCCACCTCGGTCGAGGAGTTGAGCCGCTGGGTCACCGACTGCGGCTACCACTGCGCCGGCGAGTCTGTGCCCGAGCACGTCTGCGAGCTGATCGAACCCGCCGAACCACATGGCGAGATGTCGATGGCCGCGATGGTCGCCGACATGCGCAACCGCTTCCTCGTAGCCGCGCTCTTCTCGATCCCGATCCTTCTCTGGTCGCCGATCGGGCGGGACGTCTTCGGCTTCGAGGTGGGCGTTCCCTTCGGCCTGCGCGAGGACGTCTTCACGCTGCTCCTCAGCCTGCCGGTGATCTTCTACTCCTGCTCGATTTTCTTCACCGGAGCCGTGCGGGCGCTTCGCGCCAGGACCCTCGACATGATGGTTCTGGTCGCCGTCGCGGTCGGCGCCGGCTGGACCTACTCGCTCCTCATCACCCTGACCGGGGGCGGCGAGGTCTTCTACGAGGCGGCCACCGTCCTCGCTTCCTTCGTCCTGCTCGGCCACTGGTTCGAGATGCGGGCCCGGGGCGGCGCCAACGACGCGATCCGCACCCTGCTCGACCTGGCCCCGCCGCAGGCGTTCGTCATCCGCGACGGCGAGACGGTCGAGATCCCAACCGGGGAGGTGCAGGCCGGCGACCTGCTGCTGGTCCGCCCCGGCGCCAAGATCGCGGCGGACGGCGTCGTCGAGGAGGGCGAGAGCGAGGTCGACGAGTCGATGGTCACCGGCGAGAGCCTGCCGGTCCACAAGGGGGCCGGCTCGGAGGTGATCGGCGCGACGATCAACGCCAATGGGACGCTGCGGGTGCGGGCGACCAAGGTCGGAGCCGACACCGCCCTGGCGCAGATCGTCAAGCTCGTGCAGGAGGCACAGAACTCGAAGGCGCCGGGGCAGAAGCTCGCCGACCGCGCCGCCTTCTGGCTTGTCTTCGTCGCTCTGATCGGAGGCGCCGCCACCTTCGCCGCCTGGGCGATCTTCAGCTCCGAGCCGACCTCGACGGCGATCCTCTTCGCGATCACCGTCGTCGTCATCACCTGCCCCGACGCGCTGGGGCTGGCGACGCCGACGGCGATCATGGTCGGCAGCGGGCTCGGGGCCAGGCGCGGCATCCTCTTCAAGAACGCGATCGCCCTGGAGACGTCGGCGCGGATCGAGGTCGTCGTCATGGACAAGACGGGCACGCTCACCAAGGGCGAACCCGAGGTGACCGACGTAGTCGTCGACGGGGTCGAGGAGGCCGAGCTGCTGGGCCTCGTCGCCGCCGTCGAGCGCTCCTCCGAGCATCCCCTCGCCGCGGCGATCGTCCGCCACGCGGACTCGAGTGGAGCGCCGCGGCTGGATGCCGAAGGCTTCGAGAACGTGCCCGGCCACGGTGCTGTGGCAGCGGTGAACGGGCGCACCGTGGCGGTTGGAAACCGGCGGCTGATGGAGCGGAGCGGCGTCGAGCTGGGGCCGCTGGCCACGCAGCGCGATGAGCTGGCCGCGGGCGGGCGCACCGCCGTGCTGGTCGCCCTCGACGGCCGGGCCGCTGGGCTGATCGGCATCGCCGACGCCCCCCGCGAGACCTCGGTCAGCGCGATCGAGGCGCTCCACGACGAGGACGTGGAAATCGTAATGCTGACCGGCGACAACCAGGCCACCGCGGAGCGGATCGCCGAGCGCCTCGGGATCGACACGGTAATCGCCGAGGTTCTGCCCGGCGACAAGGCGGCGAAGATCGCCGAGCTGCAGGCGAGCGGGCGCAAGGTCGCGATGGTCGGCGACGGCGTGAACGACGCCCCGGCGCTGGCCCAGGCCGACCTCGGCATCGCGATCGGCGCCGGCACCGACGTCGCAATCGAGACCGCCGACGTGGTGCTGATGCGATCGGATCCTGTCGACGTGCCGACCGCGCTGACGATCGGCCGCGCGACCCTGCGCAAGATGCGCCAGAACCTCGGCTGGGCGGTCGGCTACAACGCGATCGCCCTGCCGATCGCCGCCGGCGTCTTCGAGCCCTCGCTCGGCCTGGAGCTGCGCCCCGAGATCGCCGCCCTCTCGATGTCGGGGTCGAGCTTCATCGTCGCCGTCAACGCACTGACGCTCAAGGGCGCGCGGCTGCCCGGAGCGGAAGCGTGATCTGCAAAGCGTGAAGCCAAGCCCGACCGACATCTATGCTCTTACAGAAGACAGCATCGGGACCAACCCTTGGAGTTCGACATGACGGTCCTCACCCTGTTGGCCGACGTAGCTTGGAATGGGCACATGAACGACGGCTGGTGGGTCGTGATGGTCGTTGGCATGGTCCTCTTCGTGGCGCTGGCCATCCTTGGGATCGCCTGGTTGGCAAGAGGCCTGACCGGGTCGTCCAAGAGCGCTTCCGCCTCCGAAGCCGATCCGCTGGCGATTCTGGACCGGCGGCTCGCGTCAGGCGAGATATCCCTCGAGGACTACCGCGACCGGCGGGCCGTGCTCGAGAATGGCAACGGGTAGGAGTATCAAGACATAGG